>Ga0307288_10000295_pt1 | contig 17540 bp, 9 predicted proteins | sample ER_DNA_142_FD_194469 | JGI IMG/M metagenome (GOLD analysis project Ga0307288, IMG submission 194469) | Bulk soil microbial communities from the East River watershed near Crested Butte, Colorado, United States - ER_DNA_142 | ecosystem: Environmental > Terrestrial > Soil > Floodplain | place: USA... | reverse complement strand
GACCATGTCGGCCTTGTTCAGGGCGACGACGATCGACGGCACCTCGACCTGGCGGGCGAGCAGGATGTGCTCGCGCGTCTGCGGCATCGGGCCGTCGGCCGCGGAGACCACGAGGATCGCGCCGTCCATCTGGGCGGCGCCCGTGATCATGTTCTTGATGTAGTCGGCATGCCCTGGGCAGTCGACGTGCGCGTAGTGCCGGTTCTCCGTCTCGTACTCGACGTGCGAGGTGTTGATCGTGATCCCGCGCTGGCGCTCCTCGGGAGCGTTGTCGATCGAGCTGAAGTCACGGACCTCGGTGCTCGAGACGCCCTGGTCGGCCAGGACCTTTGAGATCGCGGCCGTAAGGGTCGTCTTGCCGTGGTCGATGTGACCGATCGTGCCGACGTTGAGATGTGGCTTGTTCCGTTCGAACTTCTGCTTACTCACCTGCTACCTCCGAAAAATCGGTTGTGGATACTGAGCCGCTAGGCAGTCGACGAGTCGACGAGCTCGCCAGCGATCGACTGAGGAACTTCCTCGTAGCGATCGAACTGCATCGTGAACGTGGCTCGCCCCTGCGTCGTCGAGCGCAGGTCGGTGGCGTAGCCGAACATGGTCGCGAGCGGCACGCGCGCGCGAATCGCCTGAGCGTTCCCGCGCGGCTCCAGGCCTTCGACGCGCCCGCGGCGCGAATTGAGGTCGCCCATCACGTCGCCGAGGTACTCCTCGGGCGTCACGACCTCGACGGCCATAACGGGTTCGAGAAGCTTCGGCTTGGCGCGCTGCTCTGCGTTCTTGAACGCCATCGAGCCGGCGATCTTGAACGCCATCTCGCTCGAATCGACTTCGTGGAACGAGCCGTCGACCAGCTCGACCCGAATGTCGACGACGGGGTAGCCCGACAGGACGCCGGACTCCATCGCCTCCTGGATGCCGAGATCGACCGAGGAGATGTACTCCTTGGGAATCTTGCCGCCGACGATTTTGTCGACGAACTCGTAGCCATCGCCCGGATCCGTCGGCTCCATGTTGATCACCGCATGACCGAACTGGCCGCGGCCGCCCGTCTGGCGGACGAACTTGCCCTCGATCTTCTCGACCGGCTTGCTGATCGTCTCGCGGTAGGCCACCTGGGGACGGCCGACATTGGCGTCGACGTTGAACTCGCGCGTGAGGCGGTCGACGATGATCTCGAGATGCAGCTCGCCCATGCCTGAGATCAGGGTCTGACCCGTCTCCTCGTCGGTGCGGACGCGGAAGGTCGGATCCTCTTCGGCGAGGCGCTGGAGACCGGCGCCGAGCTTGTCCTGGTCGCCCTTCGTCTTCGGCTCGATCGCGACCGCGATTACGGGCTCGGGGAAGTCCATCGACTCGAGCCTGATCGGTGCGGTGTCGGCCGAGAGCGTGTCGCCCGTGGTCGTGTTCTTGAAGCCGACGATCGCGGCGATCTCTCCCGCCATGATCAGCTCGCGCTCCTCGCGATGGTTCGCGTGCATCTGGAGGATGCGGCCGATGCGCTCGGTCTTGCCCGTGGTCGTGTTGAGGACGCGGTCGCCGGCGTTGACCTGGCCCGAGTAGACGCGGATGTACGTCAGCTTCCCGACGTACGGGTCCGACATGACCTTGAAGCCGAGCGCCGAGAACGGCTCGTCAACCGCCGGGCGGCGCGAGAGCTCGTGCTCGGTCCGCGGGTCGATCCCGTGGACAGGCGGCAGGTCGAGCGGGCTGGGCAGGTAGTCGATGACGGCGTCGAGCAGCGGCTGGACGCCCTTGTTCTTGAAAGCAGAGCCCAGCAGGATCGGCGTCACGGTGATGTCGAGCGTCGCGGCACGGAGCGCGCGCTTCAGCATCTCGGAGGTGACCTTCTCCTCGTCGAGCAGGTAGGTCTCCAGCAGTTCCTCGTCGTGGTCCGCGACCGAGTCGATCAACTGGTGGTGGTACTCGTTGGCCTGCTCGACCAGCTCAGCCGGAATCTCCTCGACCTCGTAGTTCGTCCCGAGCTCGTCCTGCCAGACGAGCGCGCGCATCTCGACGAGGTCAACGACGCCGCGGAAATGCTCCTCCTGGCCGATCGGCAGCTGCACCGGTACCGGGCGCGCGCCGAGACGGTCGACCATAGACTGCACGGAGGCGAAGAAGTCCGCGCCGGTGCGGTCCATCTTGTTGATGAACGCGATCCGCGGGACGCGGTAGTGGTCGGCCTGGCGCCAGACCGTCTCGGACTGTGGCTCGACACCGGCGACGGCGTCGAAGACGGCGATCGCGCCGTCGAGCACGCGCAGGCTCCGCTCCACCTCGACCGTAAAGTCCACGTGCCCGGGCGTATCGATAATGTTGACGCGAAAGTCCCGCCAGAACGCGGTCGTTGCAGCAGAGGTGATCGTGATGCCGCGCTCCTGCTCCTGCGCCATCCAGTCCATCACCGCAGCGCCTTCGTGGACCTCGCCCATCTTGTGGGTGCGGCCCGTGTAGTAGAGGATCCGCTCGGTCGTCGTCGTCTTGCCCGCGTCGATGTGGGCCATGATTCCGATGTTGCGGACGCGGTCGAGCGCGACGCTGTCCTTGGTCTTGTCGACAGTAGCCATGGCGGTTACCAGCGGTAGTGGGCGAAGGCCTTGTTGGCCTGCGCCATGCGGTAGAGGTCGTCCTTGCGCTTGAACGCGTTGCCCTGCTGGTTGAGGGCGTCGAGGATCTCGCCCGCGAGCTTCGCGGACATCTCCTTCTCGCGCCGGTCGCGCGAGTAGGTGACTAGCCAGCGCACGGCCAGCGTGCGCGCACGCCGCTGCGGCACCTCCACAGGCACCTGGTAGTTGGCGCCGCCGACGCGGCGCGACCGAACCTCGAGCACTGGAGTGATCGTCTTGATTGCCTGCTCCAGCACTTCGACGGCCGGCTTGCCGGTCTGCTCGGCTACGCGATCGAGCGCGCCGTAGACGATCATCTCGGCGGTGCTCTTCTTCCCGCGCGTCATCACGCGGTTGATCACCTGGCTGACCAGACGCGAATTGTGGACGGGGTCCGGCGAGATCTCGCGGACCGGGATCGCTGCGCGGCGGGGCACTATGAACCTCGCTTCGCGCCGTACTTGGAGCGGCCCTTGCGGCGATCGCCGACGCCGGCGGCGTCGAGCCCGCCACGAACGACCTTGTACCGGAAGCCCGGCAGGTCGCGGACACGGCCGCCGCGGATCAGGACCACGGAGTGCTCCTGGAGGTTGTGGCCCTCGCCCGGGATGTAGGCGCCGACCTCCATCCCGTTCGTCAGCCGGACGCGCGCAACCTTGCGCAGCGCCGAGTTCGGCTTCTTCGGCGTGGTCGTGTAGACGCGTGTACACACACCGCGCTTCTGCGGGGCGCCGCGCAGGGCAGGGGTCTTCACCCTCGCCTTCGGCGCGGTGCGGCCCTTGCGCACGAGTTGATTGACAGTCGGCATTGCGGTTACACGTCTCCAGGGAAAGGTCTTACGACACAACAAAGGCTGGCAAGGGGCACGCCCCTGCCAACCGGCCAGGCATGGTAGCGAATCGCTCTCGCGCCCGTCAAACGCGCCAAAGCCGCATCGCTGCAAGGATTCGGCAGCGCCCAGGCCGTGTCCGCGGGCTGTTTTTTACCGTTTAAAAACTATAGTCAACCATTGTCAGGGGAATTACAGTGAGTACGGGCCCGCCTAGCTACTGCGGCTTCGGCGGGGGACCGGGAAGATGGGTGGAGGAATGATGTTGGAGATCGTCGCGGTGACGACGACGGTGGTGGTAGCCATCGCTGTGGGTGCGGCTGTGATCGCGCTCCTCCTCGTCGCGCTCATTGTCTGGCTCTCCCGGGGCGGCGCCAGCGCGGCGAACGGAGACGAGCGGCTGGCCGAGCTGGTCGCTGACATGAACCAGCGCATGGAGTCCATGGTCGGCGAGCTGTCTGAGGCGCTCGAGCGCGCGCAGGAAGAGGGCCGCCGCAACCGCATGCTCGGCGAGCTCGCCGGGACGATCGATCTCGACGAGGTGCTGACCAGAACGCTCGACGCGGCGGGGGCAATGCCGGGCGTCGACGCCGCGCTGGCGCGGATCGACAACAGCGACGAGACGCCGATCATCGCCACGCTCGGGCTCTCGACCGAGGAGGCGCAGCGCCAGGCGATCGCCGGGCCGCCCGGTGGGCCGGAGGCCCGCTCGATCTCGCTCGTCTACCAGTACCCGTCGGAGATGGTCGCCGACGACTCCCCGGCGAGCTTGATCCACTCAGGGCTCGCGGTGCCGATCGCGTCGGACAGCACCCCGATCGGGTTCATCGCCGTCTTCTCGCGACTGCGGTCGCACAGCTGGAACGAGGACGAAGTGCGGGAGCTCGAGGAGCTCGCCCTCCGCGCCGGCCCGGCGATCGAGAACGCGAAGCGGTTCCGCGAGGCGCGGCAGCTCGCCGATCTCGATGCCCTGACGGGCTTGCACAACCGGCGCTACTTCCACGAGACGCTCGCCCGCGAGGTCGCCCGCGCGAACCGCTACGACCGCAAGCTCGGGCTGATCGTGCTCGACCTCGACGACTTCAAGGCGATCAACGACCGAATCGGCCACCTTGCCGGCGACGCGGTCATCGCCGAATCGGCCGAGCGCGTTCGCGACGTCGTCCGCTCGGCAGACATCGCGTGCCGCGTCGGCGGCGACGAGTTCGCCGTGATCCTCCCGGAGTCGACACTCGCCGACGCCGACCAGCTCTACCGCCGCCTGCAGGCCGCGCTCTCGGCCCGACCGATCGGCCAGGCCGGGCGTTTGTCGTTCTCGGCCGGCGTCGCCGAGCTGAAGCCGGAGGACGACCCGACCGCGTTCTTCGAGCGCGCTGACGAGGCGCTGTACGCAGCGAAGGAGCGCGGCAAGGCTCAAGTTGTGGCTTCGAACGCGGCCAGCTAGTAGCGACCGCCCGCCGGTCTAGCCCCGGCGCCCGCTGATCGCGCCCGTCGAGGCCGCGGCGCCCGAGTCGAGCGCGAGGTACGGCAGGTAGTCCGTCAGCGGCACGACCTCGACGGCCGGTAGCTGGTCGCGCCAGCAAAGCGCGGTCGCCTGCGCCGCCTTCTCCTTGGCGAGCAGCCAGTTCTGGTACGCGCTGTCACGCGCGAGCGAGACGAGCGCCGTCGAGATCGGCCTGCTCGCCTTCCTGAGTGGAAGCTCGGCGAGATCGACGGTCGGGCCGAGCGCCTTCACCTTGAAGACTCCAGTCATCGTCCGCAGCGTCGCCGTCCGCCCGTCCTTCAGCGTGAAGACTCTGGGCGGGGCGACAGCGCCGAGCGCGAAGCCCCGCGTGCTGTTCGCGAGCCACGGCGCTGCGGGCTTCACCTGCACGAGACGGACGGGGGCGGCCGCGTACGTGTCGTAGTACGACTGAATCTCGGCCAACGAGGGGTTGCCGACGCTCAGCCGGGACTGGATCACGGCCCGGCGGAGCTCGTCCGCGATCACGCCGCGGGCGATCCCGACGGTCGCGCGGTCGCGCTGGAGCGCGGCCACGTACGCACCCCTGCTACCGCCGAAATGGAGACCGATCACCGCCTTTTCCGCATCGAGGATGGCCTTAGTCGAGATGTGGGCGAACGAGCTCGCGACCGCCCGCGAGTACGCGGCCGTGAAGGCCGGCTGCGCATCCTGGGTCACGCGCGAGATCGAGGCCGCGACGTCCCAGCGAACCGGCTGGCCGTAGACGGTGCAGCGTGACCCACGGGGAAAGATCAGCTGCCCCTCGGTCAGATCGGTGTTCAAGGCCGTGCCCGCCTTCCGCGGAGCGTTGCAGAGCGTCGGGTCGCGGGTCCAGAGGTAGACGCAGGCGTTCGTCGGCTTGTCCGGATCGGTCTCGCCGATCGTCCACGTCGCCCAGCCCCACGACCACACGGTCGCCAGTCCGAGCTCGCGCGAGACCGTTCGCGCGGCGAGCGCCTGCAGCTTCGTCAGCTCGAACCACTTGCTCGCCGGTTGCAGATGCTCGCGGCCGCCGGAGCCCGACGTCGTCTGGAAGCCGAGCATGATCCCGAGTTTCGACGGCGGGATGCCGATCGAGATGAAGTCCTGCGCGCCCGCGCGGAACATCTGCCTGATCGTCCGGCTCCCCTGGATCACGCCGAGCTTGTAGATCTTCGGCGCCGGGAAGTAGACCTCGCGCACGATCGACGCGACCTGCGCCACCTGGCGCCACCAGTCGGCTGCCTCGCCGCCGGTGTAGGGCTGACTCGAGACGAGCAGCACCGGCTTCGCGCCCCTCGCAGCGAGCGTCCGCAGGAAGAGGAGGACGTTGGCCCGGTACTGCGCGTTGCTGACGCTCCACGGCGTCAGCGTGCTCGCGCCCTGCAGCTCGTTCTCGGTCAGCACCGGCTTCGAGCAGCCCATCGCGTTCGAGGCGTAGACGTAGAGGCGGTTGGCCCGGTCGACGACGGTTGCGGGGTCTGCGGGCTCCGTCGGAGTACCCGTCCGGCGTGTGAAGTTGAGGTCGAAGTAGACGGTCTTGGCGCCCCGAGCGCGGATCTGCGGCGGGAAGATGAAGTTTGAAGCCGCAGCGACGTTGCCGGGCTTGGCGAACTGCTCCCAGTAGGGCACAGAGCCGTCGGCGAAGTCGATCCAGACGGGCCTCGTCTGGGGCAATGCGCAAGGGTCGCTGGTCGCAGCCCGAGGCGCCGCGGGACGTGCCGAGGCAGTCAGGCCGGCGACAGCCAGCAGGAGAAGTGCGAGTGCGACCCTCTTCACGCGCCCGACACTAACTACCAGGAAAGCCGGAGCGCGGCTCACGCCGCGCTCCGATCTTCACCTTTGCTTAGGACTCATCCAGAGGAGTGTCGACCTCGGGGACTTCCTCGGCTTCGATCTCCTCCTTCGGCGGATTCTCCTCGCCGAACTCCGGAGTGCCGCCGAAGTCGAGCCCCAGGCTGGCGAGGCTCGCGCCGTCGCCACCGTCGCCGCCGATCTCCTGGAGCGCGGCCAGCAGGGCCTCGCGCTCGTAGGTCTCGGCGGGCACCTTCTCGGACGGGGTGATGTCGATCTGCCGGTAGCGCTTCAGCCCGGTCGCGGCCGGGATCAGCTTGCCGATGATCACGTTCTCCTTCAGCCCGAGCAGGCGGTCGACCTTGCCCTCGATCGACGCGTCGGTCAGCACCTTGGTCGTCTCCTGGAACGAGGCGGCCGAGAGGAAGGACTCGGTGGCGAGCGAGGCCTTGGTGATCCCGAGGATCAGCGGCTCCCACGTCGCCTGCTCCTTCTTCTCCTTCTTCACGCGCACGTTCTCGCGGTCGAGCACGGTCTTGTCGACGAGCTGTCCGGGCAGCAGATCCGTGTCGCCGGCGCTCTCGACGCGCACCTTCTTCAGCATCTGGCGCACGATCAGCTCGATGTGCTTGTCGTGGATGTCGACGCCCTGCGACTTGTAGACCTTCTGCACCTCCTGGACGAGGTACAGCTCGGTCGCGGTGTCGCCCTTCAGGCGCAGCAGGTCGGCCGGGTTGAGCGAGCCCTCGTGGAGGGCGTCGCCCGGCTCGACGACCTGGCCGTCGGCCACGAGCACGCGGGTGCGCCGCGGCAGCTGGTAGCTGACGGGCTCCTCCTCGCCCTCGACGACGATCGAGAGCTTTGGTCCGCGGTCGGTGTCCTCGATCTTGACGGTGCCGGCGACCTCGGAGAGCTTTGCTGCACCCTTCGGGTTGCGGGCCTCGAAGATCTCGACGACGCGCGGCAGGCCGTGCGTGATGTCGGCACCGGCGACGCCGCCCGTGTGGAACGTCCGCATCGTCAGCTGCGTGCCGGGCTCACCGATCGACTGCGCGGCGATGATTCCGACCGCGTCGCCGATCTCGCTGATCCCGCCGGTGGCGAGGAACGTGCCGTAGCAGGCCTGGCAGACGCCGAACTCGCTCTTGCACTTGAGCACTGAGCGAACCGGCAGGGTCACGTTGTCGGCGTGCTCGGGATGCTCCTGGAAGCCCTCGAGCACCTCCCGCAGGAGCGGCATCGTCACCAGCGCGCCCTTGTCTGCGAGCAGGGTCTTGCCCGGCTTGCCGGAGGCGAGCGGCTTGTAGATGTCCTGGGCGACCGTCCGCCCGAGCAGGCTCTTGTTCAGCCCCTCGGGGACCTGGATCGGCAGCTCGACGAAGTCCTTCGTCTTGCAGTTGTCCTCGCGGATGATCACGTCCTGCGAGACGTCGACCAGACGCCGCGTCAGGTAACCCGAGTCGGCCGTGCGGAGCGCCGTGTCGGCGAGGCCCTTGCGGGCTCCGTGAGTGGAGATGAAGTACTCGAGCACCGACAGGCCCTCCATGAAGTTGGCCTTGATCGGGCGCTCGATGATCTCGCCCTTCGGATTCGCCATCAGGCCACGCATGCCGGCGAGCTGGCGGATCTGCTTGAAGGATCCGCGGGCGCCGGAGTTGGCCATCATGAAGATCGGGTTCAGCTCGTTGAGGTTCTTCTCCATCGCCTCGGCGACGTCTTCCGTCGCCTCGGTCCAGAGATTGACAATCGACTCGTGGCGCTCCTCCTCGGTGATCAGGCCGCGTTCGTAGAGAGCCTCGACCTCGCCGACGCGCTCCTCGTAGCCGGCCAGGATCTCGTCCTTCGACTCCGGGATGACGATGTCGTTCTTCGAGATCGTCACGCCGGCATCCGTCGCGTACTTGAACCCGAGCGCCTTGATCGTGTCGAGCACGGCGGCGATCACCTGCGCGCCATAGCGCTCCGACAGCTCGGAGATGAAGCCGTCCATCTCCTTCTTCGAGAGGGTCGTGTTCACGTACGGGAAGTCCTCGGGCGCCTCGTCGAGGCCCTGCGCCTCACGTAGCGCGCGCTCGACTTCGAGGTTGAAGATGACGCGGCCCGGAGTAGTGAGAAGAATCTCCTCCCCACGCCGGTACTCGATCGGCTGCTGGAGCCCGACCTGCTTCGAGTCGACCGCCCGCTCGACCTCCTCTTCGGAGGCGAACCGCTTCGGCCGCGGATTCATCTCCTCGGACTTGAGCTCGTTCAGGTTCTGCTCGTTGTAGGTGAGGTAGTACTCGCCCAGCACCATGTCCTGCGTCGGCGTCGTGAGAGGCCGCCCGTGCGCCGGCGAGAGGATGTTGTTCGAGGAGAGCATCAGGATCCGCGCCTCGGCCTGAGCCTCGGCCGAGAGCGGGAGGTGGACGGCCATCTGGTCGCCGTCGAAGTCCGCGTTGAAGGCGTGACACACGAGCGGGTGGACCTGGATCGCCTTGCCCTCGACGAGCACCGGCTCGAATGCCTGGATTCCGAGGCGGTGGAGCGTCGGCGCGCGGTTCAGCAGCACCGGATGCTCGGCGATGACCTCCTCGAGCACGTCCCAGACCTCCGGGACCATCGAGTCCACGTGCTTCTTGGCCGCCTTGATGTTCTGGACGGACTTCCGCTCGACCAGCCGGCTCATGATGAACGGCTTGAAGAGCTCGAGCGCCATCAGCTTCGGCAGGCCGCACTGGTGCAGCTTCAGGTTCGGCCCGGAGACGATCACCGAGCGGCCCGAGTAGTCGACGCGCTTGCCGAGCAGGTTCTGGCGGAACCGTCCCTGCTTGCCCTTGAGCATGTCTGACAGCGACTTCAGCGGCCGGTTGCCCGGGCCGGTGACGGCGCGGCCGCGGCGGCCGTTGTCGAACAGCGCGTCGACGGCCTCCTGCAGCATCCGCTTCTCGTTGTTGACGATGATCTCGGGCGCGCCGAGGTCGAGCAGCCGCTTGAGGCGGTTGTTCCTGTTGATCACCCGGCGGTAGAGGTCGTTGAGGTCGCTCGTTGCGAAGCGGCCGCCGTCGAGCTGGACCATCGGGCGGAGCTCCGGCGGGATCACCGGAACCGCCTCGAGGACCATCCACTCGGGCTTGTTCTCCGAGGTGACGAATGCGCTGACGACCTTGAGCCGCTTGATCGCGCGCTGCTGCTTCTGGCCCTTCGAGGTCTTGATCGTCTCGCGGAGCAGCTTGGCCTCGGCCTTGAGGTCGAGGTCCTTCAGCAGCTCGCGGATCGCCTCCGCGCCCATGCCGCCGGCGAAGTAGACGCCGAAGCCGTAGGGCGAGCCGAAGCGGTCCTTGAGCTCGCGGAAGAGCTGCTCGTCGTTGACGATCAGCTTCGGCTCGAGCTCCTTGAACAGCTGCCAGGTCTCTTCGAGCCGGTTGACGGAGTCGACCGCGGCTTCGCGCGTGTCCTCGCGCCGCGACTCGATGTCCTGGAACATCTCGCGCACCTTCACGAGCCACTGCACGAGCGCGTCGAAGTCCTCCTTCTGGATTTTCCCGTCCGTGCGCAGGCAGAGATCGCTGACGAGCTCGCGCACCTCGTCGTCCGAAGCGGTCGGCTCGGCGGTCTCGAGCGCCTCGCGCAGCAGGCCCTTGCCGAGCCCACGCGCCTTCTCGAGCTGCTTCTCGTCGATGCCGGCGACGAGCTCGGCGTCGTCCTCGTGGACCTTCGCCTTCTTGTCGAGCAGGCCGTCGAGGATCCGGTTGATGTGCTTGGTGAGCGCGCCCTTCTTGGAGCCGCTCGCCTTCGCGAGCTGCTTGTTCAGCGGCGCCAGGATCTGCCGGATCTGGACCGCCATGTTCGCGACGTTCTCCAGCTCCTTCGGCGTCAGCTTCCGGTCGTCGCGGATCGCCGCGTTCCGGACCGACTCGCGAAGCTTCTTCGAATCCTCCGTGGTGATCTCGGGTGCGACCTCGACGAACAGGCCGCCGACGAGCTCGCGCGCCTCCTCGAGCGTCGGGAGCCCCTGCTCCTCCGCCCAGTTGGAGAGCCCGCGGGCCCAGAAGTCGTCGTCCTCGTCGAAGTTCCGCTCGGTGCCCTTGGTGAAGTAGGTCCGGCGCCGCTTCAGGCGGTCCTCGAGCGTGACCAGCTGCTCGTCGCGGTCGACCATGATCTGCTCGGACTCGGCCTTGACCTTGTCCTCGAGCGCGTTCAGGTCCTTCTGCCGCGCCTCGTTGTCGACCGAGGTGACGATCGAAGCGGCGAAGTAGAGAACCTTCTCGAGCTCGCGCGGGGCGATGTCGAGCAGGTAGCCGATCCGGCTCGGAACGCCCTTGAAGAACCAGATGTGCGAGACCGGAGCCGCCAGGTCGATGTGACCCATCCGCTCACGCCGCACCTTCTGGCGGGTCACCTCGACGCCGCAGCGCTCGCAGATGATGCCCTTGTAGCGCACGCGCTTGTACTTGCCGCAGTAGCACTCCCAGTCCTTGGTCGGACCGAAGATGCGCTCGCAGAAGAGGCCGTCGCGCTCGGGCTTGAGCGTGCGGTAGTTGATCGTCTCGGGCTTCGTTACCTCGCCGGACGACCAGTCGCGAATCTGCTTGCTCGACGCCAGTCCGATCCGGATCGCGTCGAAGTCATTGATGTCAATCAAGTGTTTCTTCCTTCCTTAGCGCTCTGAGCGTGTCCGTCATCCGGTGCGTGAAGGCCTCGGCCGAAGGCCGAGGGTCTGCGCGCGGTCCCTTTCATTCCTCTACGTCCGCGGGTTCAGTCAATGGGCCTGCCTGCTCAGCTGCCTCTTCGGTTGCCGCCTCGGCCGGAGCGACCTCGACGTCTGCGAGATCGCCGAGCGCCTCGTCTGCCGGCAACGCGAGGTCGCCGTCCTGGTCGACGCGCTCCTGGCCCTCCTCGGCCTCCTCGGCCGTCGGCTGCCGCGCGGCGACGCGCAGCGAGCCGGGCGTGAGGTCGATGCCGAGCTCCTCCGCAGCGCGGAGCAGCTCGTCGTCCTCCTCGCGCACCTCGACTTCCTTGCCCTCGTCGGAGAGGACGTGGACGTCGAGCGCGAGCGACTGCATCTCCTTCAGCAGCACCTTGAAGGACTCGGGGATCGACGGCTCGGCGATGTTCTCGCCCTTGACGATCGCCTCGTACGCCTTGACGCGGCCGACGGTGTCGTCGGACTTGATCGTCAGCATCTCCTGCAGCGTGTACGCGGCGCCGTAGGCCTCGAGCGCCCAGACCTCCATCTCGCCGAAGCGCTGGCCGCCGAACTGCGCCTTGCCGCCCAGCGGCTGCTGGGTGACGAGCGAGTACGGGCCGGTCGAGCGCGCGTGGATCTTGTCGTCCACGAGGTGGAGCAGCTTCAGGATGTACATGTAGCCGACGGTGATCGACTGCTCATAGGGAGCGCCGGTCTTGCCGTTGAAGAGCCGCACCTTCCCGGAGCAGCGACGGCCTTCGGGCTGCTTGGGATCGACGACGAACTTGATCGGGGAGTCGGGGTTTTGCTCGACCCACTTCATCAGGGCTTCATCGACGTCGGCCTCGCTCGCCCCGTCGAACACGGGGGTTGCGATCGGCTGCGCGTCGCCGTTGCCGTTCTCGCTGAAGACGCCACGAGCGGCGGCCCAGCCCAGGTGGGTCTCGAGGATCTGGCCGATGTTCATCCGGCTCGGCACGCCGAGCGGGTTGAGCACGACGTCGACCGGCGTGCCGTCCTCGAGGAACGGCATGTCCTCCTCCGGCACGATCCGGGCGATCACGCCCTTGTTGCCGTGCCGGCCGGCGAGCTTGTCGCCCTCCGCGATCTTGCGCTTCTTGGCGACGTAGACGCGGACGAGCTCGTTCACGCCCGGCGACAGGTCGTCGCCGTTCTCGCGCGAGAACGTCTTGACGTCGATCACCTTGCCGCCCTCGCCGTGCGGGACCTTCAGCGAGGTGTCGCGGACCTCGCGCGCCTTCTCCTTGAAGATCGCGCGGATCAGCTTCTCCTCGGCCGTCAGCTCGGTTTCGCCCTTGGGCGTCACCTTGCCGACGAGCAGATCGCCGGAGCCGACCTCGGCGCCGATGCGGACGACGCCGCGCTCGTCGAGGTCCTTGAGCGACTCCTCCGAGCGGTTCGGGATGTCGCGCGTGATCTCCTCGTCGCCCAGCTTCGTCGAGCGGGCGTCGATCTCGTACTCGTGGATGTGAATCGACGAGAGCACGTCTTCCTTGACGCAGCGCTCCGAGATCACGATCGCGTCCTCGAAGTTGAAGCCCTCGAACGGCATGAAGGCGACGAGCAGGTTCGCGCCCAGCGCGAGCTCGCCCTTGTCGGTCGAGCTGCCGTCGGCCAGGACCTGGTCGGCGCTGACCCGCTCACCGAGGCCGACGATCGGCTTCTGGTGGATCAGCGTGCCCTGATTCGAGCGCATGAACTTCGTCATGTCGTAGGTGTCCTTGCCGTCCTTCGTCTCGACGACGATCTTCTCGGCGTCGACGTCGACGACCTGGCCCGCCTTCTCGGAGACGACGACGTCACCGGTGTCGACGGCGGCCCGGTACTCCAGGCCGGTGCCGATCAGCGGCGCCTGCGGGATCATCAGCGGGACGGCCTGCCGCTGCATGTTCGCGCCCATCAGGGCGCGGTTCGCGTCGTTGTGCTCGAGGAACGGGATCAGCGCGGTCGCCACGGAGACGATCTGCGCCGGAGCCACGTCCATGTACTCGACGTCCTGCGGGCGTGCCGTCACGGCCTCGCCCTCGCGGGAGCGGCAGAGCACCTGGTCGTCCAGGAACTTGCCGGTCTTCTCGTCGAGCGGCGCCGACGCCTGTGCGATCGTGAACTGCGCCTCTTCGGCGGCGTCGAGATAGATGATCTCGTCGGTGACGCGGCCGTTCTTGACGACGCGGTAGGGCGTCTGGATGAAGCCGAACTCCGAGACCGTCGCCATCGAGGCCAGCGACCCGATCAGGCCGATGTTCGGGCCCTCGGGCGTCTCGATCGGGCACATGCGCCCGTAGTGGGTCGGGTGGACGTCGCGCACCTCGATCGGGGCGCGCTCGCGGGTGAGGCCGCCCGCGCCGAGCGCCGAGAGGCGCCGGCGATGGGTGAGGCCGGCCAGCGAGTTCGTTTGGTCCATGAACTGGGACAGCTGGGAGGAGCCGAAGAACTCCTTGAGCGCTGCGACGACCGGCCGGATGTTGATGATCGTCTGCGGCGTGATCGTGTCGACGTCCTCCGTCGTCATCCGCTCGCGGACGACGCGCTCCATGCGGTAGAGCCCGACCCGGAACGCCTCCTGGATCAGCTCGCCGACCGTGCGCAGGCGCCGGTTGCCGAAGTGCTCGTACTCGTCGAGGTCGCCGCGGATCGGATCCCGGTTGAGGACGATCGCGTCGGCCGCGAAGTCCTTCGACTCGGGGTCGACGCCGAGCTTGGTCGGCAGCTCCACGAGCTTGCGGACGAGCGCGAGAATGTCCTCGGTCGTGAGGACGCGCGTGTCCTCGGGCACCTTCACCTCGAGGCGCTGGTTCAGCTTGTAGCGGCCGACCTTGGTCAGGTCGTAGCGCTTCGGGTCGAAGAAGAGCGCCTTCAGGAGGTTGCGCGCGTTGTCGAGCGTCGGAGGCTCGCCGGGACGCTGCTTCTTGAAGACCTCGATCAGGGCCTCCTCCTCGGTCTCCGAGGGGTCCTTCTCGAGCGTGTTGACCATGAACGGCGAGTTATCGAACAGCTTCAGGATCGCCTCGTTCGTGCTCGTGTCGAGCTTGAAACCCGTCGACGGGTCCTCCTCGGGCAGGGCCCGGAGGAGGGTCGTGATCGGCAGCTTGCGCTTCCGGTCGATGCGGGCGTAGACGATTCCCTTCTTGTCGATCTCGAGCTCGAGCCACGAGCCGCGAGACGGCATCAGGTTCGCCGTGAAGACCTGCTTCGTCGGATCCTTGGGCTCCATCAGGTAGGCGCCCGGGCTGCGCACGAGCTGCGTGACGATCACGCGCTCGGTGCCGTTGATGATGAATGTGCCGAACTCCGTCATCATCGGGAAGTCCCCCATGAAGACGTTCTGCTCCCTGATCTCGCCCGTCTCCTTGTTGACGAAGCGGACGGTCATGTTCAGGGGTGCCTGGTAGGTCAGGTCCTTTTCGCGACACTCCTGGATCGAGATCGGGGGCTCACCGAACTTGTACTCGCCGAACTCGACGGCGAGCGTCCCGGTGTAATCCTCGATCGGCGAGATGTCGTCGATCGTCTCCCGAAGCCCTTCCTCGAGGAACCATGCGAACGACGCCTTCTGGATGTCGATCAGGTTCGGCAGGTCGAGGACATGCTTCAGGCGCGAAAAACTCGTCCGCGCGCGAGGCGCGGCAACCCGTGCGGTCAAGTGGGGGTGCCTCCCTTTACGGCTCTATGGGTGAATGCGTGGAGAAATGCGGACAGGCGTACTACGGCGCGACCCACAAAGATAGCGAAAGAGGGTGCCCCACCGCAAGGCGAAGCCTGCGGAGGCACCCGTTCGGGCGACTATAGCCGATTTCAGGCCCAAGAAACGCAAAATGACGCCCCTTCGAGCGTCACTTTGCCTTCGGTTCGGGTGGGTTGCGTTACTTCTTCTCGTCCGGCTTCGCCGGCTTCGGCTTGTCCGGCTTCGGCGCGCGCGCGTCGACCTTGCGGGCGGTCAGCGCCGGAGTGGCGCCGTTCGCCAGGTCGGAACGGCAGACCTTCGCCTTCACCTTGACCGAGTCACCCATGGCGAGGTCGCCGATCGTGGCCTTGTTGCCATGCACGCCGGCGGCGTGCCGGTGGAAGCGAGTCTTGGCGTCGACGTTGATCGTCGCCGAGCCGGCCAGCTTGTAGGGCTTGCCGCCGTGGTTCGCCTTGAGCACCGACATCGTGAACGAGGTGTCGCTCGCCCCCGGGTCGGACGTCATCAGGCCCTTCAGCTGCACGTTGGCAGGCTTGCACTTCGGGGCGGCCGGGCTCTTGTCCTTGCCCTTGCCGTTGCCCGGGTCGGCCGAGGCGCCCGAGACGGCGAGAGCCGCTGTGGCGAGCGCGACGGTGACGAGTTTCGTGAGACGCATTCCTAACCTCCAGGGAGTGGTTCCTTACCTGTGCGCTGATCGTCGGCGCGAACAGAGCGCGCCGCCAGCGGTAATCCCTGGAAGGAGGTAGGTCTTCTTACAGGCCTTTTACGCAAGGCCAGGGTCAGTCCTCGTTGGAGGACTGACCCTGGAAGCACAGCCCTTACTTGAGCTCGACGGTCGCTCCTGCCTCTTCGAGCTGGCCCTTGACCGTGTCGGCCTCTTCCTTGGCGACGCCTTCCTTGACCGCGCTCGGCGCGCCGTCGACGAGGTCCTTGGCCTCCTTCAGGCCCAGGCCCGTGACCGCTCGGACGACCTTGATCACCTGGATCTTCTGGCCGCCGGCTTCGGTCAGCATGACATCGAAGGCCGACTGCTCCTCGGCCGCCGCGCCATCGCCGCCGCCGGCCGCCGCGCCGGGTGCTGCAACCGCGACCGGAGCCGCGGCCGTGACGCCCCACTCCTCCTCGAGCTTGTTCTTCAGCTCGACGAGGTCGAGGACGGTCATGCCCCCGAGGTCCTGGACGAGCTTGTCCGTGTCTGTCTTAGCCATTACGACTCCTCCTCTTGTACTGCTTCTTCGGTTGCTTCCTGTGGTTGTTCCTCGGCCGGTGCTTCCGCTTCGGCCTGCGGCTCTTCTGCGGCCGGCTCTTCCGCAGCAGGCTCTTCCGCGGCAGGCTCCTGCGCGGCAGCCGGCGCCTCGGCCTCGGGCTCGGGCACTGACTCGCCCTGTTCCTCGAGCTGCTTGATGCGAGCGTCGATGATGTTGACGAGATCGCGCAGGGGCGCGGTGAACAGCCCGACGATCGTCGTCAGCGGCGCGGCAACGGCTCCCGCGAACTGCGCCCGCACGACGTCCGCAGGCGGCAACGTCGCCAGCCGCTTGATCTCGGCATCCGAGACCGCGTCGCCCTCGAGCAGGCCGCCGCGGATCACGAGCACGTCGTTCGTCCGGGCGGTGTCGTTCAGGATCTTCGCCGCCGCGGCCGGATCGCCGTCGGCGTCGATGAAGGCAATCGCGGTCGGGCCGTCGATCAGCTCGAGCAGCGGCTTCACTCCGGCCTCCTCGGCGGCGAGGCGGGTCAGCGTGTTCTTGACGACGGAGAAGCGCGCGCCGCTCTCGAGCAGCTTCGTGCGCAGCTCGTCGATCTCGGGCATGGTCAGCCCGCGGTAGTCGGCGATCAGCAGCGTGTCCGAGCTCTTCAGCCGGTCGGCCAGCTCCTTGACGATCCGTTCCTTGTCCTGTCTCAGCATCTACTCACCTCCTCGAACAACAACGGGCCCGCAACGGCGGACCCGACGAGAGGCTTCTCGATGGGCCGCCTACGGTGGTCTTCCGCGCTTGCGCGCTGCCAACGGTCTTGGGCGACGGGCGGTTCTAAGCGGGTACGGCTTCGGCCGGTGTCTCCTCAAGCTCTTCGACGATCCCCCTCGTCCGCGCCGGATCGACGTGGATCCCGGGGCCCATCGTGGTCGTCAGTGTAACGCCGTTGATGTAGCGGCCCTTGGCCGCGGACGGCTTCGCGCGCATGATCTCGTCGATGAGCGCGGCGTAGTTCTCCGCAAGCTGCTTCTCGGCGAAGCTCTTCTTGCCGAGCGTGACGTGGACGTTGGCCCCGCGGTCGGTGCGGTACTCGAGCTTGCCGGCCTTCGCCTCCTGAACCGCCTTGGCGACGTCCATCGTCACCGTGCCGGTCTTCGGGTTCGGCATCTTCCCGCGCGGGCCGAGGATGCGGCCGAGCTTGCCGACGACGCCCATCTGGTCGGGCGTAGCAATCGCGACGTCGAAGTCGTCGAAGCC
>Ga0307288_10000294_pt1 | contig 17563 bp, 20 predicted proteins | sample ER_DNA_142_FD_194469 | JGI IMG/M metagenome (GOLD analysis project Ga0307288, IMG submission 194469) | Bulk soil microbial communities from the East River watershed near Crested Butte, Colorado, United States - ER_DNA_142 | ecosystem: Environmental > Terrestrial > Soil > Floodplain | place... | reverse complement strand
AAACCCATGGAGGTCAGGCCCTTGATCGGGTCGACAGCCAGCCTAGGAGTCAGCTCGCCGCCTTCCCGAGAACCAACCGCCTCGGTCGGACGCTGCCGCCGACCTTGGGGCCGACGATGACAGTGACGCCAGCCTATCCTCGTCGCTACAAAGCCTCGATCTCACAGCGTGCAATCCTCGATCCCGTAGCTTGCCGCAAGCTGATTGACCTCAGTAAATGAATCGTCGACGATCTGCCGCCCGGGATTCGCTTCGGCCTCAGCGAGCTTCCTTTCGTACCGGGAGACGATGCGCTCCACCCTCGCTGCGTCTTCCGGGGGAGGACTCAGCTCAGCTATTTCTTCGATCATTTCTGCGTAGAGCGGCAGGATCGCCTCGGAGATCAGCCTTTCCAGATCGCGACGGGAGCCGTTGAGGTAGTTCTTCCCGCGCCCCGAGGCCGAGCGAAGGGCGCGCGTCTTTCTCGCTTCCTCGCTTCGACAGATGGCGCTTGCCCGCTTGATGAACTGCGCCTTGGTGAGGGATTCCGAGCTTGACGTCTGCCCATCGCCGCCGCAGCCGGAAAGGCAGGCCAGGACAACGAACAGCACGATCCCGGCGACTCCCTTTCGGGTACGGATCGAGGCCCCGTCCATGCGGGATGTCTATCCGAGAGACTCTAATTAGTCAAGCTAACTTGACTTAGCTGCGAGCAGGGGATAGAAATTTAGGTACGTAGTCGTTCCCGGCCGACGATCTTCCCCTGCACGAGCAGATCTCGCCCGGGAACGGCCAAAACCCGGGCCGCCCGCTCGGGACGACATGGGAGAGAGCCATGAACAGGAAGATCCTTGGAATCTGCGCTGTTTCGGCCGCGCTCGCGGCCTTCGCACTCACTCCAGCAGTGAGCTCAGCCGCGTTCCTTATGGACACAGTAGGTGGGGTACTGACGACTATCGCAAAAGACAAAAAACTCGTTGGCTACAACGAGTCGACCAGCATCGTGAAAATAAAACTCCCCGGGATCGGCACGGTCGAATGCAGCGAGGTGACGCTGACAGGCCCGGTCCACGCGAACCACGATGCCGTTGGAAACATTTATTGGACAATCGAAGATGCGTGGTTCCGCGGGGACGCGAGCGAAACACGGTGCACAGAGAACCTCAAACCCGCGACCGTGATAACCACCGACCTGACAAACGAGGGAGGAAAAGAACACTGGTGCTTCAAAAACCCCTTCGGCACCGACACCGCCCTCATCGAACCGCATAACTGCACAGGTGCGGGGGGAGCATTCCATTTCACCGTCGTCACCACAGGCATGACTTGCGTCTTCCTTCTCGGTGGGAACATGGAAGGGACCGCTACGACAGGAGACGTCGAAGGCAAACCGATGACACTGAAATTCCCAACCCAAAAATTCGGCACATCGAAAGAAGGAGAACATTCGATCTTCTGCCCGGCGGCCGTCGAAATCGAAGGCCTCCTGCTCGAGGTGTACACAGATACAGCTGCGACAGGGCCCACCTATCGCGATGCCGCGAGCGTCGGGGACCCGGTCTTCCTGATCAAATAGGAGGTACAGGAGGGTCCTAACGGACCGGCCAGGCTCTCGGGGCCGTTGCCCCGAGAGCCTGCACTGCGATAAATCGTCGCGTGCTTCCGCCGGTTGGACGGCCGCGACGAGTCCACCCGCCGGGCTTCGCCCTCGCTTCGATCGGGAAACGGAGAGGGAGGGATTCGAACCCTCGAGAGAGCTTGCGCCCCCTACTCGCTTAGCAGGCGAGTGCCTTCAGCCACTCGGCCACCTCTCCACGTGCGCCCGCGGCGCTGGGACCGATTGTAGGTACTGACGGCCGATCGGGACGGCTCCGTCTACTCTCCGCAGACGATGGACGCGAGCGGCTCGAATGGCGCCCACCTTGGGCGCCGCACCAAGATCATCGCCACGGTCGGCCCGGCGAGCTGGGCGCCCGAGGTGCTGGAGCGGCTGGTCGCGGCGGGGGCCGATGTCTTCCGGCTGAACTTCTCCCACGCCGGTCAGGAGCGACAGGCGGAAACGATCGCGGCGATTCGCGCGGCGGCCGAGCGGGTCGGGCGCGAGGTGGCGATCCTCGGCGACCTGCCGGGGCCGAAGCTGCGGATCGGCTCGCTGCGCGACGACGTCGCCGAGCTGGAGACGGGGATGCACGTGACGCTGACGCCCGAGCAGGTGGAGGGCGACCGCGACACGATCCCGGTCCAGTGGGCGGGGGTATCCGACCTGCGCGAGGACCAGCTTGTCTACCTCGCCGACGGCGCGATCCGGTTGCGGGTCGGCGACGCCGAGAACGACGGCGTCGGCGCCGAGGTCGAGGTGGGGGGGACGCTGTCGTCCCACAAGGGGATGAACATCCCCGGCGGCGTCGACCTGCCGGCGACGACCGGTGTCGACCTCGGCTGGGTCGAGTTCGCGGTCGAGAACGGCGTCGACCTGCTGGCGGTCTCCTTCGTCTCCACCGCCGCCGACATCGAGCCGGTCTCGGCGCGGCTGAAAGAGCTCGGCTCCCGGATCCCGGTGATTGCCAAGATCGAGCGCCAGCAGGCGGCGGCGAACATCGAGGAGATCGTCCGCGCCGCCAGCGGCGGGATCATGGTCGCGCGCGGCGACCTCGGGATCGAAGTGCCGCTGGAGCAGCTGCCGGTCGAACAGAAGCGGCTGATCCGCGCCGCCGGCAAGGTGTCGAAACCGGCGATCACGGCGACGCAGATGCTGGCCTCGATGGTGACCGAGAGGCGCCCGACCCGGGCCGAGGTGACCGACGTCGCCAACGCGATCTACGACGGCGCCGACGCGGTGATGCTCTCCGAGGAGACCGCGGTCGGCCACAACCCGGTCGAGGCGGTGGAAGTGATGGACCGGATCGCGCGCGCGACCGAGCCCGACCTCCCCTACGCCGAGTGGCTGTTCCGCCGCACCGACCAGGCGACGCAGGACGTCGCCGACTCGGTCGCCCAGAGCGCCGTCGGCGCCGTCTACCGGCTCGGGCTGAAGGCGCTCGTGGTGCCGACCAACACCGGCCGCACCGCCCGCCTCGTCTCCGCCCACCGGCCCGACGTGCCGGTGCTCGCGGTCTCCCCATATATAGAGACGGTGCGCCGGGTCGCCCTGCTCTTCGGGATCACGGCGGTGCAGAGCGACTTCGGGACGGAGCTGCGCAGCCTGCTCGGGCACTGCGCCGGGGAGGCGGCCAAGCACGGGATCGCCGCGCCGGGTGACCTGGTCGCGATCACCGCCGGGCTCGACGGCCAGGAACTGGGCACGAACCTGTTCGAGGTCCATAGGGTTCCGCAGCTATGAGTGCGGCGGCGAGACTGGAGCGGGAGGGGGAGCTGGCGACGATCGTGCTCGACAACCCGCCGCTCAACCTCTTCGACCAGCGGATGATCGACGATCTGCGAGCAGCGATCGACGCGGTCGCCGCCGAGCCTCCGCGGGCGCTGCTGATCCGCGCCGATGGGCGCGCCGTCTCCGGCGGCGTTGACGTCAACGTCTTCGCCGGACTGACGCCGGAGCAGGGAAGCGCGCTCTGGACCGACCTGCTGGGGATGATCGATCAGGTCGAAACGCTGCCGGCGCCGGTCGTCTTCGCCGCCCACGCGCTGACCCTGACCGCGGCGTTCGAGCTGGCGCTCGCCTGCGACCTGATCGTCGCCTCGCCGAAGGCGAAGTTCGGCCTAGTCGAGAAAGTGGTTGGGCTGACGCCCTCGATGGGCGGGACGCAGCGGCTGGCCGAGCGCGCCGGCAGCGGCCGCGCGCGGCACTTCGTGATGTCGGGCGGGATCTTCGGCGCCGAGGAGATGGAGCGCTGGGGCGTCGTCAACCTGATCTTCGAGGACCACGACTTCGAGGCGGCCTCGCGCAAGCTGGCGCAGGAGCTGGCCGAAGGGCCGACGAAGGCGCACGCGATGACCAAGCACATCCTCCGCCGCTTCCGCGAAGGCGGGATCCCGGCCGCTGACGAGGCGGTGCGGACCGAAGCCGCCGAGCTCTTCGCCAGCGAGGACCTGCAGAACGCCGTCCGCACCTTCCTCGAGCACGGCGGCCCCGGCCACGCCGAGTTCCACGGCCGCTGAGGCGCGAGTCCGCGAGAAGCGTCGCTATTCGAACACTGGCGCGGACTCGCTGAAGGTAGGGTGGGCCGATGACCGACTACGACCTAATCGCCAAAGGCATGACCCAGGCGGTGCCGTTCGCCGGCCACCTCGACCTCGAGATCGTCGAGGTCGGAGAGGGCGAGGCGACCGTCGTCCTCCCCGACCGCCCCGAGCTGAAAAACCACGTCGGCTCCCAGCACGCGGGGGCCCTCTTCACCGCCGCCGAGACCGCCTCTGGCGCGGCCTTTGTCGGCGCCTTCGCCGAGCGGATGGGCGACGTCACGCCCCTCGCCCGCAGCGCCGAGATCTCCTACGAGAAGGTCGCCAACGGTGCCATCACCGCCAAGGCCCGCCTCGGCGTCCCGGCAGCCGACGCCCTGGAGACCCTCGACGCGGAGGGCAAGGTCGAATTCCCCTGCGAGATCGAGCTGACTGACGCCGACGGCACCCCCGTCGCCGCCGCCGGCGTCCGCTGGCACGTGCGCCTGAAATCGACCAGCTGACCCAAACGCCCAACAACCCCGCCCCATCCTTTAATCTCGTCAGTCCGCCGGCACCACCGGCCACCCGCGCCTGTAGCTCAGTTGGATAGAGCGTCGGTCTACGAAACCGAAGGTCACAGGTTCGAATCCTGTCAGGCGCGTTGACGTGCTCCCGCTTGGGAAGCGGGTTTGCTGGGTTTCGCGACTCGGCCCGGAGGGGCGAAAAGGCCGCTAGGGCAACGCCTGGGGCAATGTGAGGTCCGGGTAGAGGTTCGGCCCGGCCCTTGAGCGGGGGCCTCCGTCCACCTGCGTTCGTCGCCGAAACGGAAAAGAGTGCCCCCGCACTGCGCTAACAGCCGGGGGCGTGGCACAGGAGGGTGAACTCCCATGCAGGAGAAGGGTATTGGCCCGGTCGCGGACCGGGACGCGGCGACGGACGAAGCGATCATGGGGCTGCTGGTCGAGGACCGGGGCCCTTGGGCAACCGGCGAGGTGCAGCGGATGATCGGCGGCGAGATTGCGACCGCGGACAGCCTGGCGAGGCTGCGGCGCGGTGGGCTCGTCCATCAGTGCGGGGACTTCGTCTTCGCGACCAGGACGGCGCTGGAGGCGGCTGACCTCTGGGGCCCGTACTCGACGGGGCGAGGCTGAGCCGCGATGGCCGCCGGCAAGAGAGGCGGGAAGCATCCCGCCAGGAAACGCGATCCCGAAGAGGCACTTCTGCACGTCCTCGCGCATCCGCTGCGCAAGCAGCTGCTTGGCCTCTACGTCGAGGAGAAGGGGATGCTGAGTCCGAAGGAACTCGCCGACTTCACGAAGAAGCACTTGTCGAACGTCGGCTACCACGTCCGAGTCCTCGCCGAGCAGGGAGCGGTGGAGATCGTCGCCGAACAGCAGCGGCGCGGCTCGGTCGAGCACTTCTACGAGGCGACCGGCCTCGTTGACGAAGTGCCGTGGGGGCGGGCGGCTCTTGGCATCGAGGAGGGCGACCGATGAGCAGAAAAAAGAAAGCGCCGACGAAGGCGACGAGCCTTCGCCTCTCTCCCGAGCTGGCGGCCGAACTGGCTGCGGTTGCTCGGGCTCAGGAGTTGACGATCTCCGAAATCGTCCGGGAGGCGCTCAGCGATTACATCGCGGCTGTCCGTTCGGACGATCGCTTCCAAGCGCGTCTGCGGGAGCAGATGGAGAAGGACCGCGAGCTTCTGGAACGCCTGGCCGAATAGCCGCCCTGCCCGAGGCTCTTTGTCAGTTCGCTCTGCGCTTCGTTCCGTAATTCGTCCTGCGCTTCGCTCTGCACTTCGCCCCGGGGGTTCGCGCCGGGGTCCGAACTGGGGCCCGCAACGGGGCCGCACTAGGGTCCGCATTGCAGTCCGCAGCTTGATTTCCGGAGGTGGGGCAGGTCGCTCCCGGCCTGCCATTCAGGCACCCCTGGCTCGCTGACATATATAGGTGAAACAGGTCTGTCCTCCGTCAATCGCTCTCCAGGTGGCTGCCGCGAGGGCACGGGATCGCCCCGCTCGCCGTCATCCTCGCCGTGGCTCTGCTGACTTTCGCCTGACTGCCGTCGCGCTCCCGATCGGTCGCGCTCCGGCTGCCGGTCTCCGGTCCTGTTACGTTTTGTCCGCGTACTATCAAAACGGGGCGGCACCGCTGACACGGCCCGCCCCCCTGGCTCACGAGGTGAAGCTCATGAGCGTTTCCCAGGATACGACGGCCCCTGGGGTCGAGCAGGGCTGCGGCGACAAGCGGCGGCTCCTCAAAACGAAGACGCCCGGCGTCTTCAAGCGCATCGACGGCAAGGGGCGGACGATCGGCTACGCCTGCGTCTACCGCAGCGGCACGAGGCAGCGAAAGCGCCACGCCCGCAGCTACGAGGAGGCGAAGCGGCTCAAGCGCGAGAGCGAGACCGACCGTGACCGTGGCGAGCTGGAGGAGCGCAGCGCGATCACCTTCCGCCGCTACCTGGACGAATGGGTCGGGCGCTACCGCGGCCAGGGCCGCCGTGGCTTCCGCGAGACGACCCGCGAGGAATACCGCCGCCTGATTGGCGCCTACGCCCATTCCTACTTCCCGGCCCGGCTCAAGCTGGTCGACGTCTCCACCTACACGCTGGCCCGCTTCGTGGACTGGCTGGCCGACGAGGAGGCTCAAGGCAAGACTCTCAGCGACCGCACGATCGCCAACGCCACGATCCCGCTGCGGGCGGCGCTGGCGACGGCTAAGCGCGAGGGCCTGATCCGCCACAACCCGGCGGACGGCCTGGCGCTGCCGCCGCGCCAGCAGCTCGACGGCGACGAGATCAAGGTCTTCACCCCCGAGCAGCTGGCAGTCGTCATAGGGGACGCTCCAGAGCGCCACAGGCTGCTCCTCGAGCTCCTGGCGGCGACCGGCCTGCGGATCAGCGAGGCGATCGCCCTCCAGCGCCTCCATGTGCAGCTAGAGGGTCCCGAGCCGGAGGTCTGCGTTCGCCGCGCCCTGGTCCGCGGCCGGATCGAGCCGCCGAAGACCAAGCACGGCCGGCGCGAGGTGCGCCTGCCCGACTCGCTGGCGGCGAAGCTAAGCGCCTACCTCGCTGCCCATCCAGATCCCGACTCGACGGCGATCCTCTTCCCGAACAAATCAGGCGGGCCGCTCGACCCGACCAACCTGCGGCCGCGCGTCCTCAGGCCGCTCGTGAGGCAAGCAGGAGCGCCCTGGGCCGGCTTCCACACGTTCCGCCACACCTTCGCCTCGCTCCATCTCAGGCGCGGCACCAAGCTCCTTCAGCTCAGCCGCGCCCTCGGCCACCATTCGCCCGCCTTCACGCTGACCCGCTACACGCATCTGCTGCCGGGAGACGAGGCCCCAGCGCCTGAGCCGCTGGATGCGGTTACGGGCACCGCGGCAAGAGGGAGAGATGGACATCGCTCGGACCTTAGGACTGGAGGGGAAGAAGCCAAAAGGAGGAAGATTTGAGATCCGAAGACATAACTAGGGTCATGCCGATGCACGTCAAAGCGCTCGGCAGCCCTCCATCTGCTGAGGAACGTGGCGATGCCAAGCGTACTGCCGTCAGTCTCTTTTCCGGCGCCGGCGGTCTCGACGTAGCGGCCGAGCTATCAGGCTTCGAGACCTGTGCAGCTGTGGAGCTCGACCCGACCGCGCGCGCCACCTTGCTCGCGAACGATCGATGGTTTGATCGACTCAGCCAGAACGTTCTTTTTCAAGACATCGTCACCCTGGACTTCGATGAGCTCTTGGATGCGGCAGGGCTTGATGCGGGCGGAGTCGATCTTTTGCATGGAGGCCCGCCTTGCACTCCATTCTCGAAGTCTGGCTATTGGCTTGCCTACAAGCGGGCCGGGGAGGATCCCAAGGCCTCTCTTCTTGACAATTATGTCGAGGCAGTCCAGGCGATTCGCCCACGCGCATTTCTCATGGAGAACGTCTTCGGACTCGCTTACAACAACCACAATCGCCCGATCTTTGAGCGGTTCAAGACGGCAATTCGCGCCGCAGGGTATTCCTTTGACTCCCACGTTGTCCTTGCCGCTGATTACGGGGTTCCTCAGCTCCGCCAAAGGCTCATCTGCGTCGGCATTCGCACTGATCTACTCGATGTTCCAGCAGATCTTTGGCGTTTCGATTGGCCTGAGGAGAGTCATGACGGGCCTCATGAGCGAAGAGCCGACCGCAATGGTGCTTCGCTTCCTCACGTGTCGGTTAAGGAGGCCCTTGCTGATCTGAAGGCCGAGGAGAATCCGTTCGAGCCTGAGGAGGTTGTAAGCGGTACCTATGCCGAGGAGCTCCTCGAGGTGCCTCCTGGCGATAACTATCTCTACTTCACCGAGAAGCGAGGGCACCCACATCCCAGATTCGGGTGGCGCAGCCGATATTGGAGCTTCCTGCTCAAGCTGCATCCAGATCGACCCTCTCCGACCATTCAGGGCCAGCCCGGCCCCTGGGTTGGACCATTTCATTGGGAGGGTAGAAGGCTGCGGGTCGCAGAGGTCAAGCGCCTGATGACTTTTCCGGATGATTTCGTGGTCTGTGGGAACCGCCGCAGCCAACAACTACAGCTAGGAAACGCTGTGCCTCCGCTAATGGGTAAGACGCTTCTTGATCAGATAGCCGCTGAACTCAATCGGCTTGATGCGCCCCTCGCGGTCATTGCGTGAGGCGCGCGCCTACCGGGAGGCTGCTGCGAGTGCGCTCTCAACACGGTTCGCAATGTCGGGGACTGGCTCGTGCTCCCAGCCGCGCACAACTTTCCAGCCATCAGCGGCCAGGGCCTTGTCCACCGCCCGATCACGTGCAACGTTTCTCGCCAGCTTCGGCCCCCAGTAGCCGGTGTTTTTTTGTGGCTCGGTTCCATGCTCAGGACAGCAATGCCAAAAGCAGCCGTCGATAAAGACCGCGACTCTGGCTCGGGTGAACACGACATCAGGCCGGACTGATCGCCCGGGCGCCCGAAGTAGGAGATCCTTCCGGAAGCGCAGTCCGCGAGCGTGTAACTCCTTGCGCAGCGCAATCTCGGGTCGCGTGTCACGCCGTGGGTTTCGGCGCATTCGCGCGCTCACGTCGGCACTACTTGGCCGCGGGTAAGGAAGAGCCCTCATCTGCTCAACCAAAGTAGAGAAGCGAGCCAACGGTCGCCGACTCCTAGCTCAGAGCCTCTTTCAAGGAACGGGCCCAGCTGTCATCGATCCTCTGGATTGGCGCGACTCGATCCCTGAACCGAGCATCTCGCGTGAGAAGCGCCGAGCGTTTGTAGCGGAAGGCCCACTCGCTCGAGGGCCCGTACATGCATGCAGCGACCATGTCGAACTGCGTCGGCTCATAGAGCCGGCTCTTGGGGTCGCCCTTAGAGGCTCGGGTCTTCTGCGTTTCGACCTTGAAGGTCCCGTCGCTATACGGCTGTGGGGAAGCGTTCTTGCACTCGATCGAGACCCTGCTTGAACTTCCATGAACTCCGACGATGAAGTCTGGAGGCCCATCGACTTCACCCAGCTTGATATCGGTGACCACCGGGTCATCTTCCAGCGCCTTTTCGAGATGGCGCTCCGCTACGCCTCCCCGAACAGCGGTTCCGAGCCGGGGACGCTCATCGATGATGTCGAGGATTTCCTGAGCTCTGAGCCCGAACTGCCGCTCTAGGTCATGAAGGTCGTCGGAGCTTTTCCCTGCGCCTACTTCCTGTGCCGCCCGAAAGCGAAATGGCGGGTCGAGCCCTAGGCGCTGTGCCGTGCGCTCGAACTGGATGTAGTTGAAGAACAATTCCGGCTTGAACGCGACAAGCGTCTCTAGCCCGAGTTCGGTGCGCGGGTTCCCGCGCCGGGCGCCGGCGATGTTGTCGCGCTCCCAGACATGCCAACCATGCTCTTGCGCAGCTTCTACTTCGGCGTCCTTGAAGAAAACCGAGATGCCCATCGGTAGCGGGTCGTAGGCGATCGGATCGACCGCTATAAAAAGATCAGCCGCCTCGTGGACGCCGAGCACCAGAGTGATGTCGGAGCCGAGTGGATCGAAGCCCACTGGATGATCCTCAGCTTTCCAGGAGTCGCTGTTGACATCGCCATACCGAACTTGGAACCGGTGCTCGTCAGGGGGACGATTCCTGATCTGCTGATGGGTCGCCGTAAAGACATAGGCGCATAGGGCGACGGGTCGTCCATCGGGATCCTCGACGCCCAAGAAGAGCGGACCACGAGTCGAGCCGCTCGAATAAATGACGCGGCCGCCGCTTCGCTCGATAGCTCCTTCAAGAGCACCATGCGCCGGTTTCCGCTGTAGCCCCTTGTAGATCCGGGCATACGAGCGCCCTGGGCCTCCGTCCATTCCAGCTTTCTACCGGATTCGCCGCTCTCTACCGAAGCCAGGGTTCTCCTCGAACCGGCGCGCATGAGCTTCAGCAAGGGTTCTTGCGACCATTGGCCCTGCGAACGGCAATCACGCGCTCCAAGTCTTGACCGCGAGCTTCGCAAGCTCGTTCGTCCTGTTTTTGATGGCTTTCTTCGTCCAGTTCCGACATTTGAGAGCTTCAACGGTTAGAGGCGTCTGCTGCGACCACGTCTTTATGAGCTTCTTCTTGTCAGTCCACTCCTTGTTTGCGAGTTGGTCGTTCGCAAGAGAAGGACCATCGATAAGAATCAAATTTCCGAGCATGTACGTGTATAGAGCACCGTCCTCTTCCGAGAATTCTTCCCATTGTCCTGAGGCCGGTGACTTCGGGAGTACATGCTCAACCGTGAGGTGTCCCGCGGCGTCAGGCCGGACTTCTTGGCGATCTTGTGATACTCGAGGGCGTAGAGAATTGCGCGAGCACGTTTATGGGAGTTCGGACGATCAAAGGGAAATGCTCGAAAACGGGCCTCGAAATGTTCGTCGTCCAGCGTAAGCATGTCGCTCTTCAGGAAGTGGGCTTTGAGCTGGGCTACCTTCGTAAAGTTGCCTCGGCGAATATCTAGGGCCCCTTTGATGTAGGTTCGCTCCGCATCGCCGCCACCGGTGCGACCATCGACGAGCCCACGAATCGACCAAGCCGTCAGTTTGAGAACCGCATTTCGCTGTCTTTTTCGACCGGACTTCGTCGGACGCTTGCCCGCGAAGTCTCGGAGCACGGCGAGGAGCAGATACCTGAGTTGTTTTAGGCCCAATGCATTGAGGAGTTCGATGGACTGCTGGGTGCCAGGCCCAATTCGCGACCAGATAGCGGTTGAGGCTTCTGGGGCTGCGAGAGCGCGATACAGCTTGGCGCTCTCGATCAATTCATCGAGGGCTTCGAGCGCATCCTTCGACTCGGTGGCCTTGCGGTAGTCCGCAAAAAAGTCGGCTTTCGTGGTGTGCGCATAGCGTGATCCGAAGTAGTGGAGGAGGAAGGTCTCGAGATCCTTCTCGTACTTCCCATTTCCGTCCTTTAACGCGTCAGTAACGCTGTTCCACTTGCTTATCGCGAGGCTCGTGTCGCTGCCCCTTGAGATGAGATGGCTCTTAACAAGGTCGCCATTCGAGAGTCGGACCCCGCGGGTGTTGAGGGTCTCGAAAATGTTGTGCGCATCTCTAGGCGGAACGCGAAGAACAACGACGTAGGCCTTGGATCGTAGGAAGGTTCCCCACTGCTTAAGGCGACCTAACCTGGCGTCTGGAGTCCCTTTGGAGTTCAAGTCGCTGTCAAGGTGCTTCCCGATCCAAGACCGGGCAGTGTCAAGCCTCTTCGTGGACTCCGATAGATCCGCTCGAATACCGGCTCGATTGAGTAGCACCCCTTGATCCTGAGGGCTGATCCGAAGTGGCGCCGAAGGGTTCTGTCGAAGCGCCGAGGCGACTGCAGCAGTCGCATCATTTGCGAGCTGGGCATCATGCGAACCTGCAGCCTTGGCTTCATCGATTCGCTTAGAGATCTCAGAAGCGAAGAGCAAGGTAGTTGCTAATCGCTGCTGGCCGTCCTGTATCTGATTCGTGGTGTCAAGAACCACGAGCCCGAGGAAGTACTCATCACTTGGCTGTGCGTCAAGCGCTCGCCTTAAGTCGGTCCAAAACTCGTCAATCTGCTGACGTCCCCAAGCAAACGTTCGCTGGAATGGCGGAGTTTCTAGATCGCTTCCGTAGTCGAGCAGCTCGAGGATGCCTTTGCGATCAGGCGGGGTCACGGTAAAGGGATCCTAGGCCCCTAAGCGGCGGGGGGGGGGGCGGGCTGCCTATCGCGAGCGGCTGAGCGCCGATCACCCATTGAAATGAGCATCGAGAATCATTGGAGGTACTTGCGTGCACCGTCGGTATCGTCGGTCCATGGCTCGTAATCCAACGGCAGACAACGTCGTCGCAGCGCTCGCTGTCCATGGCCCCGCGACGAAGGAGGAGATCGCCTATGCGATGGGCGTTTCCCCTGCCAGTGGCATCCAGGCAATTCGTGCCGCCGCGACCGCCAAGCCGCCTCTGATCCGCCGGGAGCAGGTCGACCCAGTTGCCAAGATCACTACCTGGGTGCTAACTGATGAAGGCAAGCGACGCGCCGAGGAAATCGACGCCGACGAGTAGCCGACAGCAGCTCCGCTGGGGCAACAACTGGGGCAATATGCCCCACAGATTCCAGCCGATCTCAGCCGATCTGGATCTGGCGGAATCGGCTTGAAACCTAGCTCCACATAGCCCAGCCGAGCCACCGCTTCGGTCTACGAAACCGAAGGTCACAGGTTCGAATCCTGTCAGGCGCGTTGACGTGCTCCTCCGGTAGAGGTGAGGCAGTCCTCCAGGCTCAGGCACTCGCACCGCAGGCCGGACTCCAGAAACTTCTTCATCGCGTGGGCCTCGGCGAGCGTTCGCTCGATCTCCGGGAGCTTGACCGCGGCGAGCTCTCTCCACAGCTCGGGCGGGGGCGTCTTGTCGGAGATGCCGGACAGGAGGACCCGGATCTCGGCCAGCGTGAACCCGGCCCGCTTGGCCAGCACGACGATCTCGATCTGCTGCAGGCTCTCCTGGCCATAGCGTCGCTTGCCGCCCGTTCGGGGTGGCGGTTTCAGCAAGCCAGCGGCCTCCCAGTAGCGGAGCGTCGAGGCAGGGACCCCCGCAAGCTCGGCCGCTTCCCCGATCGTCAGTTCGTCCCCGATCGCCATCTGGACTTGACTTAAACCCTACTTGAAGTGGTAGACCCGTCTGGCGATAGGCAAGTCCCGAGGAAAGGAAGCTCATGCTAGGTACTCCGCCTCCACCCCGAACCGATGTCACCGTGGGCTCCAGTGGCTGCGCTACCGGCGAATCGTCGATGAGTCCTTCGGCCCGGGCGGCCCGTGCGGTGGCAGGCATCAGCTTTCTCGCGGTCGCCGGAGCAATGAGCTCACGCCGGCTGCCGGGCGGAATCGCACTCTGGCCTGCCGCCGTCGTCCCCACCTGGTTCGGCATCTCCCACCTGGTTGCAGGCATGACGGCTTACCCCGGCTGTCCGGAGCTCGGGGCTATCCCCAGCGTCCTGCTCGCGCGGCCGGTGGCAACCGACTGCGGTCCGTGGGAGCGGATCGACCGACGGCTCGACTCCTACCGCTCGGCGCCGCGTCCGGGCGGCTAGCTGCCGAGGTGCTGGTCGACCAGCTCTCCCGCTCGACGCGAGAGGGACAGGGCCTCGTCCTGTTCGACGATCGGGAGCGCGACCAGGAAGACGAAGCTCGGTAGCAGCATCCGCAGCTGCTCGGGACGGCCCAGGGCCAGCTGGCCGCGGGTTACCAGCTCCGCCCCGTCGAGCGCGGCCAGGACAGTTCGCTGTCGGTCGTCGTCCAGCGCTCCCACGCCCACCGCGGCGGCGAGTTCAGCCAGAGCCTGCCGGATCGCTGCGACGAATTGCTCGTCCTCCGGCCCAAGGGCCCCTGCCGCCGGATGACGGGCGCTCCCTCCGAAGGTGGGGGAGGCGGCCGAGAGCCATTGTCCGCTCGGCTCGCGGCCGGTTTCGGAGCGGATCTGCCTCACGATCCAAAGCAGAGTTTTGCCTTCGTTCCCCGCCACCGGGCGGAAATCTACTACTGCTTCGGGAAAAGAATCCACTCCCGAGAGGACCCTGCATTGAGGTAAAAGGATGTTTGTCCCCTGGCGTGAACTGCGCTCCTCTATTCCCGTTTCCCCTGCGGCGAGGCCCTCGATCCGTCCGCGGAATTGGTTCATCGGGTGGACGGCCAGGGTATGCTGATGTTTGTGCGAGCACTACCCGGAAGGGAGACCAGAGCGAAACCAGGGACCCCGCCCGCGAGGGTCACGCGCTCGACCGCTTCGGCCGAGCAGCGCCGCCGCATCCTCCGCGCCACCGGCGAGCTGGTCGCCAAGCGAGGGTACGGGGACGTCAGCGTCGAGCTGATCGTCAAACGCGCCCACGTCAGCTACAAGACCTTCTACAAGCACTTCTCGAACAAGGAAGAGTGCTACGCCGCGCTCTTCGACCGCGTTGTCGAGTCGGCGGAAAGCACGATCCGCGAAGCGCTGGCGGAGGAACCCCGCCCCTGGGCCGAGCAGGTCGCCATCGCCCTGCGCAAGCTGACCGAGCTGATCGTCGCCGACCCGTTGATCGCAAAAGCGGTGATTGTCGAGGCCCCCGCCGTCGGCGAGGGAATCTTCGACCGCTACGAGAAGACGATCAAGGCGCTGGTTCCACTCTTCCGCGCCGGCCGCGAGGAGAACCCGCGCGGACCCGAACTGCCCGCGACGGTCGAGGACACCCTCGCCGGTTCGGTGTTCTGGTCCGCCTACCAGCGCCTCATCGTCGGCGAAGCCGATGCCCTGCCCGAGGTGCTGCCGGAGTTGATCCAGCTCGTCCTGCGGACCTACGTCGGCGAAGCCGAGGCCGTCCGCATCGCTCAGGCCGAGACGGCCCGCATGGCTTCCGTCGCCTGAGAGGGGTGGCGCGGCCCGTTTCGCCGGGGTAGTATCGGCGTGACCCTCAATCGCGGTGGCCGCCAGGGGCTCGGGCGGGGGGTTCCAGGGAAGGTGTTGAGATGGGCTTGCAAGAGCTCGATTTGAGCGTTTTGGATGCGCGCGGGCGCGCCTGCGCCACGTTTCGTGCCGCCTTGACCGACCTCTGCTTCGATCGCGGCTTCGCCGCCCTCACGGTCGAGGACGTCTGCCTCCGCGCCGGCCTCGGCCGCGCTGTCTTCCGCTCCCTCTACGCCGATCTGGGCGAGTGCTTCCTCGACACCTGCGCTTCCGAGCTTCACCGCTACGGCAGGGCGGTCCGCGAAGCCCGCGCCGACGCAACGGATTGGCGAGGTCGGCTGCGCGCGACCGCTTATTCGCTTTATCGCTGCCTGGAGGAAGACGAGCGCCTGCGCCGGCTCACTGTGGTCGAGGCCCGCGCGGCGGGCGAGGCCCCTGCGCTGCTCATCGACGCGGCGATCGAGCCCCTCTACGATCTGATCGACGAAGGGAGGGCAGAGCCGAGTGCACCCTCTACCTTGACCAGGGCGACCGCGGAATTCCTCGGCGGGGCCGCCTTCAACGAGGTCTACATGGCGTCCCTGCGACGCGGGCCGCTGCCACCCGAGCGGGAGGTGGTTCCGAAGATCCTCTACCTCACCGTCCTCCCATATGTGGGGGAGGCCGGGGCGGCCGAGGAGCTCGCGATCCCCGCGCCGTCGAACTAATCGCGTCACCGGCCCATCCGCCGCCGGTAATCTGCCCGAATGGCGAAGAGGGACGTGGAGAGGAGCGCTTCTCCGGAGGAGCTTGGGCCGCTGCCGGGAGGGCACCACGGGCTCTCGCGGCAGCAGATCCTCGACTCCCAGCGAGAGCGCCTCCTAGCCGCGATCGCCCACGAGGTCGCGCTCCATGGCTATAGGGCCACCACGATCACCGGCATCGTCAAGACTGCATCCGTCTCAAGCCGGGATTTCTACGAGCATTTCGAGGGGAAGGAGGAGTGCTTCCTCGCCGCCTTCGATGCCGTGCGTGACCATCTCGAAGAGCTGGTCGCCGCCGCCGCGGCGGAGGAGGCTGCCTGGCCCGATCAAGTGGTCGCCGCATTCAAGACCGCACTCGAGTTCCTCGCCACCGATCCCGACCTCGCTCGTCTCTGCCTGGTCGAGCCGGTGAGCGCCACCCCGAAGACGGCGATCCGCTTCCGTGAAGCCGTCCTCGCCTGCGCGCCCGAGCTGGAGCGTGGCCGCGCCGAGCTCACCGACGGCAGCTCGCTACCGCCCAGCACCGAGGACTCGCTGCTCGGCGGCGTCATCTCCCTGATCACGCGAGCGGTTCTCGCCGAGGAGACCGAGAAGCTGCCGGCGTTGCTGCCGGACCTGGTGGACTTCACCCTCACCCCCTATCTCGGCTCCAAGCGAGCGGCTTCGCTCGCGGCCAAATCTTTTTCCGACTGAGATCCCGGTCTCTGTAAGGCGTCGTTCTCCCCGGTTCCTCACGCGGACCGCCTGCGCCACGCATTGGGAACTTGTAACTCCCCAAAGGTGACGGGAAAGGCAACCGTGAAGCCAGTATCCCCCTGTTCGTAAAGGCTTGTCTATCTTCAGAAAATCTTCTTGACCCCAGCCTGAACCTGTGCTTGGGTGGCAATCGGGAGGAGAGAAGTGTGAATACGCACACCAAGTGCCACACATCAAGACTTGTCGGCCGGTGGCCTCGTTGAGAGTCACCGGACGGTCGAGAAGGCAGGCTCTGAGGTATCGCACCCCGTGCGGTGCTCACGGTCCTGCACGTTCAACACCAAGCCCAGCGCGAATCTGGGAGAAGGAGTTAAAGTAAATGCAAGCTATTCACCCTAGGAAGGGGCCACGTTCGCTCCGGTATCTCGGACTGGCCGTGACCCTCAGCCTGGCCTTCGCGGCCTTCACCGCCTCGAGTGCATCGGCGGTGAGCATTTCGGAAACGGGCGGATACACCGTCAGCGGTCCTATTGAAGCAACCTGGACGCATTCGAATAGCGCCATCAGCACGATCCGCTGCGCGAAATCTGAAGGGACTGGCATTTTTACGAGCAGCACCGGAGGAACCGTCAGCCTAGGCATGAGCGGGTGCAACACCAAAACCTTCTTTGGTGAATCAGCGTGCACCACCCCGGGCCAACCCAGTGGAAGGATTGTCATTTCTACCGGCACGCGACTGGTCTGGCTGAACCCTGCACACACCGAATACGGACTCCTGATCTCGCCCGAACCAGGCATCCTCACCGAAGTGTCGTGCATCACCCTGCGGCAGTGGGAAGGCAGCTTCCTCGCCAAGATCACGAGCCCTGCCCTCAATGTGCGGTCAAAACAGGCCACCCTGCTGTTCCAGTCGAAAGCACCCGGCGTCGGAGCATTTCAATATGAAATCGAAGAAGGGCCGTTCAAAGGCAGCTTCGGATCGGCGGCGGTCACTGATGGAAACGGCACTTTAAGCCTCGACCAGAAAATGACCATAACCTTCAATGGCGGCAAAGAACCCAAATTCGTCCCTTGAGGACCGTCGGTCGGGGGCAGGGCGGGGGGGAGGGCCCCCCCCGGCGTTACGGTCGGACGATT
>Ga0307288_10000293_pt1 | contig 17627 bp, 13 predicted proteins | sample ER_DNA_142_FD_194469 | JGI IMG/M metagenome (GOLD analysis project Ga0307288, IMG submission 194469) | Bulk soil microbial communities from the East River watershed near Crested Butte, Colorado, United States - ER_DNA_142 | ecosystem: Environmental > Terrestrial > Soil > Floodplain | place... | reverse complement strand
TGAAGCTCACCGACTCGCTGCTCGACGGAACCGGCCTGCGCCGCCACTTCATCGGACAGCTCCAGTCCAACAAGGTGGCGTCGGTCGTCTCGTACGCCGACGTCGTCCATACGGCGGATCGGGCCACGGTCGTCACGGCGCTGGGCACCGCGGCCGACCGTCAGGGCCGTCGCCCCCGGGTCCTGGTCCAGGTGCGCCTGGACGATGCCCCGGGCCGCGGCGGCGCTGCGGTGGCGGACGTCCCGGCGCTCGCAGACCTGGTCGCGGGCGAGCCGGCGCTCCGGCTCGGCGGGGTGATGGCCGTCGCACCACTCGAAGGGAACGCCGAGGCGGCCTTCGCCCGGTTGTGGGAGGTGGCGACGGGCGTACAGGCGGACCATCCGGACGCCACGTGGGTCTCGGCGGGCATGAGCGAGGACCTCGAGGCGGCTATTCGGCACGGGGCGACACACCTGCGTGTCGGCAGTGCAATCCTCGGATCGCGTCCGCCGCTTCGCTAACGTCGCTGAGGACGACGCTTGACGCACGACTTCACGGCGCACGACTAAGGGAGTTCCAGATGGCTGGGGCGCTTCGCAAGACGATGGTGTACCTCGGGCTGGCTGAGGACGACGACCGTTATGACGATGACGACCGCCGCGACGACGTCGCCGACTACGACGACGACCGGCGCCGCACTCCCGAGCGCTCGGAGCGCGCCGAGCGCTCTGGGTCCGAACGTCCCGAGACCGGAGCCGCCGTCACCCAGCTGCCGCGCCGTCCCGCGCCGGTGGCCCGTCTGGTCCGTGAACCGGAGGTGGGTCCGCTGAACCGGATCACGACGATCCACCCACGCACCTACTACGAGGCCAAGACGATCGGCGAGTCGTTCCGCGACGGCACTCCGGTCATCATGAACCTCTCCGACATGAGCGATGCGGACGCCAAGCGCCTCGTCGACTTCGCGGCCGGGCTCGTCTTCGGACTGCACGGCGCCATCGAGCGAGTCACGTCGAAGGTCTTCCTGCTTTCTCCGGCGCACGTGGAAGTCGCGACCGAAGAAGCAGAGGCGAGCCCGACCACCCGCGGGTTCTTCAACCAGTCTTAGCATCCTCCCGGGGGTTCGGCGCATACCGCTCGCAGCCGCCGACAGCCCCCGGACGCCGGTTCCGCAGGAACCATCAGCGAGACTGGACGCATGCGCGCCTTCGGCACGGTGTTCTCGACCGTCGTCTTCCTGTTCTTCCTGACGCTCATCGGGCGGTTGGTGTTCGACTGGGTGCAGGTGCTGTCGCGGGACTGGCGACCCAAGGGAGCGGTGCTGGTGGTCGCCGAGTTGGTCTACACGGTGACCGATCCGCCGCTTCGGTTGCTTCGAAAGGTCATCCCCTCCATCAATCTCGGCGGCATGCGAATCGACATTGCGTTCCTCGTCCTCATGGTCATTACGTCGCTGCTGATGACCATCCGCTTCCCGTGAAAGCGCTTCGATACCCGAATTCGACCGATCGTCCGACCGTGGAGCCAAGGCCACCTGGGGTCAGTGAGGTTGGTCGTGTCGTTTCGGTTCGATAACGTTGCCCGGGAACGGACCTTCACCAGCCGGCCGCGGTCCAAGAACAAGGTGGTACCCCCATGGCTTTGACGCCCGAACAGATCCTCAACAAGCACTTCCAGACGACCCAGTTCCGGAAGGGCTATGACGAGCGTGACGTCGACGACTTCCTGGACGACGTCGTGGCTGAGATGCGGGCGTTGACGGCTCAGCGGGACGACTACAAGCACCAGTTCGAGGAGTGCCAGTCGCGCTCGAGCCAGGTGGTCCAGGAGCGGGGGTCAGTGGACCCCGCGGTCGTCGAGGAGCAGGAGCGGCGGCTCAACGAGGTCAAGAGCCGCCTGGCGGAGGCCGAGGCCCGCGAGCGGGAGGTCGGGGAGCGGCTCTCCAGAGCCCAGGCCGACGTCGCGGCAGCGGAAGCGCAGGTGAAGGACCGCCAAGGAGCCATCGACGCGTCCGTCCAGGAGCGGCTGGACGCCGCTGAGGGGCGCGCCCGCGCCGAAAGCGAGGAGCGGGCCAAGGCCCAGCAGCAGGTGGCCCAGCTGGAGAACCAGCTCCGTTCCGTGCAGCAGAGCGCGACCGACGCCCAGGACCGGGCGCAGCAGGCGGAGCAGTCGATCCAGGAGGCGCGCCGGCGGGCCGAGGACGCCGAGGCACGCGCCGGAGAGGCTGAGCGCCGGGCCGCGGAGGCAGCCGAGGCGTCCGAGGCGGCTAAGGCGGCAGAAGCGGCCAAGGTCGCGCAGGGCGAGGGCGTGTCCGACACCGGAGCCTTGCGGGCGGTAGCCGCTGGAGCGGCCGGCGGCACCAGCGCCGCGGCCCTCATCGAGCTGGCCCAGCGGGTGCACGACGAGCACGTCGGCCAGGGCGAGACGCGCCGCGACCAGCTGTTCGCCGAGGGCCAGGCCAAGCACGACGAGCTCATGGCCTCGGCCCGTTCAGAGCACGACAAGCTGCTCTCGACGGCGCAGGCCGAGCACGACCGGCTGCTGGCCGAGGCCAAGAGCCGCCACGAGGAGCTCATCACCGAGGGTCGGGAGCGGTCCACGGGCATGGTCGCCGAGGCCCAGCAGAAGCGCGCCGCCCTGCTCTCGGAGCTCGACCAGGAGAAGAACCTGCTCGAGCAGAAGATCGACCAGCTGCGTGGGTTCGAGCGCACCTATCGCACCCAGCTGAAGTCCTACCTGCAGGGGCAGCTCGACGAGCTCGACCACACGGCGGCCGTCGAGCCCCGCGGTGAGGGCGCCGCGCAACGGCCGGAGAACGCCGAGGCCAACGGTCAGGTCGCGAGCCAGGCCGAGCACCGCTGACCAACGCCCTTCTACCGGAGGGCTAGGGGCTCACCGTCTACCTCACCTCAAGGGTAGACGGGTCAGGAGCCGGTATATGGGCGGGACGTGGTGTCGTCCCGTGCGGTGAGCCGCGTTTGGAGTCGGCGGGTGCGAGGCTTATCCTCGCCCCGACCATCTTCGAGGATCGCTACCCCGGAAGGGGCCGGTACGCCATGGCAGCCACAAGGAGTCCCGCCTCGTCCCAGGCGGGTCGGACGACGTCCGCGGCGCGGTCGGCTGCGGCCCCCGCCGCTCGGTCGACGGCCCGCACCGGAACAACGGTCCCGGCCCGCGCGGCAAAGTCCGCCACATCCGGCGCCACGAGGAAGTCCGCGGCTACCGCGAGGGCGACCGGGAAGGGCGCCGCCAAGAGCCCAGCCACCAGCACAGCCAAGAGCACCACGACGCGCACGACCAAGGGCACGACCAAGGGCACGACCAAGGGCGCGGCCAAAGGCACGACGAAGGGCGCGGCCCAGGGCACGGCCGCGAAGTCGACCTCCGCCAGGGCAGCCGGCACGACGGCCGGCAAGGCCTCTACCAAGGCGGCGGCCGCGAAGGCTCCGTCGACGCGGGTGTCGAAGAGCACCGCTGGAAAGAGCACCGCCGGAAAGAGCGCCGCCGGAAAGAGGACCGCCGGAAAGAGCACTCCAGCGAAAAACACGGCAGCAAAGAGCACGCCGGCGAAGAGCACTCCGGCGAAGAGCACTCCGGCGAAGAGCACTCCGGCGAAGAGCACTCCGGCCAAGAGCACCCGGGCCAAGAGCTCCGCCAGAAAGAGCACCGGCGCCAAGGCCACGTCCACCGCGGCCACTCCCCGCACGGCGCCCGCCGCGAAGACCGCCGCGGGTCCGCCCGCCCGGACGACTAAGGCCACCAAGGCCGCCAGCGCCACGGCGACGACGACGGCCACTCTTCGGGTCGGCACGACGGAGAAGCCGTGGACCGCCAAGGAGCTGCGCGAGATCCGTGAGGAGCTCGAAGCCGAGCGGGCTCGGGCCTACGCCGATCTCGAGATCGCCGAGCACGACCTCCAGGGCCTCATGCGCGACGCCGGGGAGGGCGCAGGGGACGATCAGGCCGACGCCGGAGCAAGCATCTTCGGCCGGGAGTACGAGATGACCCTCGTCGCGAACTCGCGCGACAAGCTCGACCAGGTCGAGCACGCCCTCGAGCGGCTCGACAACGGCACCTACGGGATCTGCGAGTCGTGCGGCAACCCGATCGGCAAGATGCGGCTGCAGGCGGCGCCGAGGGCGACCCTGTGCCTCGCGTGCAAGACAAGGCAGGAGCACCGCTGATCCCCGCCACTCCCGCACAGCACGACCCGCTCGACCCCGCCGATCAGACGCATCCCGACTCGACGCATACCCCTCCTGCGACGCCGGCTGGGCCCACCCCGGCCCGGCGTCGGCGGTTGTTCCTCCTGCTGGCCGGGATCGCTGTCGTCACGTACCTGCTGGACCAGCTCACCAAGTGGGCGGCGGTGCGCGCCCTCACCGACGCGGAGCCCAGCAACCTGCTCGGGTCGTTCCTCCGGCTCGAGCTGATCCGCAATCCGGGCGCCGCGTTCTCGATCGGGACCGGCAACACGTGGGTGCTGACCATCATCGCCGTGGTCGTCCTCGTCGTCGTGATCAGGGTGAGCCGCCGACTCGGGTCCAGCGGGTGGGCCTGGGCGCTGGGGCTGCTGCTCGGCGGGGCGCTGGGCAACCTAACCGACCGAATCGTCCGCGAGCCGGGCCTCGGTCAGGGACACGTCGTCGACTTCCTGAACTACAACGGCTGGTTCATCGGCAACGTCGCCGACATCGCCATCGTCAGCGCGGCGGTCCTCATCGGGCTGCTGGCGCTGACCGGCCGCGGCGTCGACGGGACGCGGGAGACACGGGAGTCCGGCCGCCACGAGGCGACCGAGCATGACGCCTGACCCACGGACGCTGTTCGTCCCCGAGGGGCTCGAGGGTGAGCGCGTGGACGCCGCCATCGCCCGGCTGTTCGGGCTCTCCCGGACCAAGGCAGCCGATCTCGCGGCGACCGGGAACGTCTCCCTCAACCACCGGCCGGCAGTCAAGTCGGACCGGGTCGCCGCCGGGGACCTGCTGGAGATCGCCCTGCCGCGGGCCGAGGAGAGCCCGACGCTCGCGGTGGTCGCAGAACCGGTTCCCGGAATGGCGATCGTCCACGACGACGACGACATCGTCGTGGTGGACAAACCGGCCGGCGTCGCGGCCCACCCGAGCGTGGGGTGGTCCGGGCCCACCGTGCTCGGCGGGCTGGCGGCGGCGGGGTACCGGATCTCGACCTCGGGGGCCAGTGAGCGACAAGGGGTGGTCAGCCGACTCGACGTCGGGACGTCCGGGCTCATGGTTGTCTGCAAGAGCGAGTATGCGTACTCGGTGCTCAAGCGCGCGTTCAAACACCGGACCGTCGACAAGAGGTACCACGCCCTGGTCCAGGGACTGCCGGACCCGCTGGTCGGGACCATCGACGCCCCGATCGGGCGCCACCCGGGGTACGACTACAAGTTCGCAGTGATGGAGTCCGGGCGGCACGCCGTGACCCATTACGAGGTCGCCGAGGCGTTCCGGCACGCGTCGCTGCTCGAGATCCACCTCGAGACGGGGCGGACCCATCAGATCCGGGTCCACGTCTCGGCGCTGCACCACCCGTGCTGCGGCGACCTCACCTACGGTGCCGACCCGCGGCTCGCCGCCCGGCTCGGTCTGGAGCGGCAGTGGCTGCACGCTTCCGGTCTGGGCTTCGAGCATCCGAGGCGGCACGAGTGGGTGACGTTTACCAGTTCGTTCCCCGCGGACCTTCAGCACGCTCTCGACGTGATCTCGACCGGTTAGAGAGGTCCGCGGCGGCTCTCGCGAGGCCAGAATGCCGACTATGCCGTTCGCCTCGGCGACGCCCTCGCCCCTCGGTCCCCCCACCCACAGCGCCGTCATCATCAGCGTTCCCGAAGCTGAACCGGTCGTCGGCCATCATCGCCGTGCGCACGACGAGTCCGCCCCGTGGGGCGTTCCGGCGCACGTCACCGTGCTCTTTCCGTTCATGGCGCCGAGCGACCTCGACGACCGCGTCCACGCCAAGCTCACCCGAGCGGTCGCCACGGTGCGCGAGTTCACCGCGACGTTCCGGTCGACCGGCTGGTTCACCGACAAGGTGCTCTGGCTGGCGCCGGACCCGGCCGAACCGTTCCGGACTCTGACGACGTCGGTCGCCGCCGCTTTCCCGGAGCACCCACCCTACGAAGGCGCACACGACGATGTCGTCCCGCACCTGACCGTTGGTCACGATGCCCCGGTCGAGACGCTGCGGGCGGTCGAACGGCAGGTCCAGCCCAGCCTGCCGGTGCAGAAGCGGGTGACCGAGGTGGAGGTCATCGTCGGCCGGCCCGAGGTCGGCGGCAGCTGGGACGTCATCGGGCGCTTCCCACTCGCCTAGAGGGCGCAACGACTGCCGACGGCGTCAGAACGTGGGGCGAAGGCAGCTCTGACATGGCCCCGATGGGATCGATATGACCGCCGAAAAGGCGACGGGTCGGCGTGTCGTGAGACACGCCGGACGGCGCCGCAGCGGTGTCGTCGAGCCGACCTAGAGTGGGTCCTCTCATGGGTCCCCCGAACGACAGCTTCGCGCACCTGCACGTCCACACCGAGTACTCGATGCTGGACGGCGCCGCGCGCATCGACGAGCTGCTGAGGTCCGCGGCCGAGATGGGGATGCCGGCCATCGCCACCACCGATCACGGCTACGTCTTCGGCGCCTACGAGTTCTGGTCCAAGGCCCGCAGCCACGGCATCAAGCCGATCATCGGGGTCGAGGCCTACCTCACCCCGGGCACGCACCGCCGCGACAAGACCCGTGTCCGGTGGGGTGACGACACGGCCGGCCGCGACGACGTCGGCGGCGGCGGCGCATACACCCACATGACGCTGCTGGCCCGCACGACCGGCGGCATGCACAACCTCTTCCGGATGAGCTCGCTGGCCTCGATGGAGGGCCACTACTTCAAGCCGCGCATCGACCGCGAGCTGCTCGCCCGGTATGCGGAGGGGCTCATCGCCACCACCGGCTGCGTCGGCGGCGAGATCCAGACCCGGCTGCGCTTGGGCCAGTACGCCGAGGCCCGGCGCGCCGCCGGCGAGTTCCAGGACGTCTTCGGCAAGGAGAACTTCTTCGCCGAGGTCATGGACCACGGCATCCCCATCGAGCGGCAGACCCAGCGCGAGCTGCTGCGGCTGGCCAAGGACCTCAACCTCCCGCTCGTCGCCACCAACGACCTGCACTACACCCAGGCCAGCCACGCCAAGGCCCACGCGGCGCTGCTCTGCGTCCAGTCCGGCTCGACGCTCATGGACCCGAACCGGTTCAAGTTCGAGGCCGAGGAGTTCTACCTCAAGACGCCGGAGCAGATGCGCCACCTGTTCCGCGAGCTGCCCGAGGCGTGCGACAACACCCTCCTCATCGCCGAGCGCTGCGAGGTCGACTTCGTCGAGGGCGAGGGCCGATACATGCCGCGGTTCCCCTGCCCGCCGGGGGAGGACGAGGAGTCCTGGTTCGTCAAGGAGGTCGAGCGCGGCCTCCGGCTCCGCTACCCGGACGGCGTTCCGGAGTACGCGTCGGAGCGGGCCCGCTACGAGACCGAGGTCATCCTGAAGAAGGGCTATGGCAGCTACTTCCTCGTCGTCGCCGACTTCATCAACTGGGCCAAGGACCACGGCATCCGGGTCGGGCCCGGCCGCGGCTCCGGGGCCGGCTCGATGTGCGCATATGCGATGCGGATCACCGACCTCGACCCCGTCGAGCACGACCTCGTCTTCGAGCGGTTCCTCAACCCCGAACGCCCGTCGATGCCCGACTTCGACGTCGACTTCGACGAGCGCCGGCGGGGCGAGGTCATCCGCTACGTCACCGAGAAGTACGGCGAGGAGCGGGTCGCCCAGATCGTCACCTACGGCACGATCAAGGCCAAGCAGGCGGTCAAGGACGCCGCCCGGGTGATGGGTCACCCCTTCGCGATGGGGGAGAAGCTGACCAAAGCGATGCCCCCGCCGATCATGGGCAAGGACATGCCCCTGTCCGGCGTGTTCGACCCCCAGCACCCCCGGTTCCACGAGGCGGCGGAGTTCCGGGGCGTCCACGACGAGGACCCGCAGGCCAAGGACGTCGTCCAGACCGCTCTCGGCCTGGAAGGGCTGAAGCGGCAGTGGGGCGTCCACGCCGCTGGGGTCATCATGAGCAGTGAGCCCCTTCTCGACCTCATCCCGATAATGCGCCGCGAGCAGGACGGCCAGATCATCACCCAGTTCGACTACCCGAGCTGCGAGACGCTCGGGCTGGTCAAGATGGACTTCCTCGGCCTGCGCAACCTCACCATCCTCGACGATGCCATCGCCAACGTGAAGGCCAACCGCGGCGAGGATGTCGACCTGGAGGCCCTGTCCAAGGACATGACCGACCCGGGAGCGTACGAAGTCCTCGCCCGCGGTGACACACTCGGCGTCTTCCAGCTTGACGGCGGCGGCACCCGCACCCTGCTCCGGCTGATGCAGCCGACCAGGTTCGAAGACATCTCGGCGACCATCGCGCTCTACCGGCCTGGCCCGATGGGCATCAACAGCCACACGAACTACGCGCTGCGGAAGAACGGACGGCAGCCGATCACCCCGATCCACCCCGAGTTGGCCGAGCCGCTCGACGAGATCCTCGGGGCGACCTACGGGTTGATCGTCTACCAGGAGCACGTCATCCAGATCGCCCAGAAGGTCGCCGGCTACACCCTCGGCCGGGCCGACCTGCTGCGCAAGGCGATGGGCAAGAAGAAGAAGGAGGTCCTCGACGCCGAGTTCGCCGGCTTCGAGGCCGGCATGCAGACGAACGGCTACAGCGCCGACGCGATCAAGACGCTGTGGGACGCTCTCATGCCCTTCGCGGATTACGGCTTCAACAAAGCCCACGCCAAGGCATACGCCCTGATCTCGTACTGGACCGCCTACCTCAAAGGCAACTACCCGGCCGAGTACATGGCCGCGCTGCTGACCAGCGTGCGCGACGACAAGGACAAGTCGGCGCTCTACCTGGGAGAGTGCCGGCACATGGGCATCAAGGTCCTCCCACCCGACGTCAACGAGTCCGTGGCCAACTTCGCCGCGGTCGGCACCGACATCCGGTTCGGGATGGCCGCCATCCGCAACGTTGGCGCCAACGTCGTCGCGGAGATCGTCAAGGCCCGCACCGAGAAGGGCGCCTACGCCTCGTTCAAGGACTTCCTCGGCAAGGTCCCCGCGGTCGTGTGCAACAAGCGCACCATCGAGTCGCTCATCAAGGCTGGGGCGTTCGACTCTCTCGGCGAGAGCCGGCGAGGCATGCTCGAGGTCCACGACCGCTACGTCGACGCCCTGGTCGAGGTCAAGCGCCAGGAGGCGATGGGTCAGGACAGCCTCTTCGGCGCCTTCGGGGGCTTCGACACCGGCGACGACGGTCTGCCCGGGCTGGCCGCCGTCGACGGCCTGCCGCCGGTTCCCCGCCAGGAGTGGGACAAGCAGACGCTGCTCACCTTCGAGCGGGAGATGCTCGGGCTCTACGTGTCCGACCACCCGTTGTTCGGCATCGAGCACGTCCTCACCCAGCACGCCGACACGACGATCGCGGCGCTCACCGGCGACGAGCCCAAGCCCGACGGCACCCCCGTGACCATCGCGGGCCTCATCACCGGCCTTCAGATCAAGCGGACCAAGAAGGGCGACCTCTGGGCCATCGCGACCGTCGAAGACCTCGAGGGCGCGATCGAGTGCCTCTTCTTCCCGAGCGCGTATGCGACGGTCGCACCGCAGCTGCGCACTGACGTCGTCTGCGTCGTGCGAGGGCGAGTGTCCAGCCGTGACGACGCCGTCTCGGTGTACGCCCAGGAGCTCACCCTCCCGGACATCAAGGAAGGACCGCGCGGTCCGGTCGTCGTCAGCCTGCCGCTCGGCCGAGCCACCGACGCCCTGGCCGAGGAGATCAAGCGGGTCCTCGGCGAGCATCCCGGCGCCACCGAGGTGCACCTCAAGCTCACCCAACCCGGCCGCTCGGTGCTGATGAGGGTCGACGACCGGCTGCGCGTCACGGCTTCGCCGGCGCTGTTCGGCGACCTCAAGGCGCTGCTCGGCCCGTCCTGCCTCAGCTGACCGTGCGGCTCACCGACCGCCGTCGCATCGCGTCGGAACGACTCGCCGCGATGCGAATCGCCCCGCCGGCCGAGCCGCAGGCCGGGCCGGACGGCGGCCCGGAGCCGGTTCGGGACACCATCGCCCGCACCGTCCACCACCACCTGGCCATGCAGGCACAGGACCTGTCGAGCGGCATGTGGTCGGTGGGTGTACGCACCGGGGCGACCCGCGCGGACGTGGAGGCGGCCATCGAGGCCCGGCTCGTCACGCGCAGCTGGCCGATGCGCGGCACGCTGCACCTCATGGCCACATCGGACGTGCGCTGGATGTGCCGCCTGCTCAACGAGCGGATGCTCACGGTCCAGCGCAAGGTCTTCGAGGCGTCCGGACTCACCGACGACGTCGTCGACCGCGCCCGAAAGGTCCTCGTCGAGGCGCTCAGCGGCGGAGCCGTCCTCAGTCGGCCGGAGGTCGTGAAACTCCTCACGGCGAACGGGCTCGACCCGAGTGGCCAGCGGGCTTACCACCTCGTCGGGCGGTTCTGCCAGGAGGGCGTGCTCTGTCAAGGACCGGCGGACGGCCGGCAGCCGACCTTCGTCCTCCTTGAGGAGTGGGTGCCCTGGTCATGGGAACCGGACCGCGAGGAGGCCATGGCCGCGCTGGCCAGTCGCTTTGTGGCCAGCCACGGTCCGGTGACGGAGCGCGACCTGGCCGGCTGGTGCAACCAGAATCTCACCTTCGCCCGCGAGGCGGTCGCGCTGGCGGGCGAAGCGGTGACCACCGAGACCATCGGCGGACAGGCATACCTCGTCGCCGCCGACCGCCCCGAGCCCGCGCGGGACACGCCGGTCCGACTGCTGCCCGGGTTCGACGAGTACGTCCTCGGCTACAAGGACCGTTCGGCGCCGATGACGGCAGTCGAGGAGCTGCGCGTGGTGCCAGGCAAGAACGGGATGTTTCTCGGCACCGTGGTCGTCGGCGGCCTCGTTGTCGGCACGTGGAACCGCAAGACCGCGGGAAAGCGCACCGTGGTCACCGTCACTCCGTTCGGCACGATCAGCGCCGCGCGGCGCCGAGAGGTCGACCGCGCGGCGACGGCCTACGGTCGGTTCCTCGGCAGAGAGATCACGGTCGTCTACGCCGGGTGAGCCCGCCTAGGGTCGTCCGGTGACCGATTCGAGCGCGCTTCCGGAGCCGCCCCATGCCGTCCGGCAGCTGTCGACGCGCAGCGTCCACGGCGACACCGTCGTCGACGACTACGCCTGGATGGCCGACCGCGACGACCCACGCCTGATCGCGTACCTGGAGGCTGAGAACGCCTACGCGGCCGCGCGGACCCGTCACGTCGAGCCGCTGGCCGACACCATCTTCGAGGAGATCCGGGCCCGCACCAAGGAGACCGATCTCAGCGTTCCGGTGCGCCACGGCGGGTGGTGGTACTACGGGCGGACCGTCGAGGGCCTGCAGTACCCGATCGCGGGGCGGGTGGACACCCGAAGCTTTCCCGAACGACCAGTCCTCGGCACCGACGGTCCGCCGGCGGGGGAGCAGGTCGTGCTCGACGAGAACTTCGAGGCGGAGGGCCACGAGTTCTTCGCGCTCGGGGCCAGCGACGTCTCCCCGGACGGGACCCGGCTGGCGTATGCGGTCGACGTCACCGGGGACGAGCAGTACGACCTCCACGTCCGCGACCTGGCCACGGGCGCCGAGCTGGACGACGCGGTCACCCGGATCGGTGCCGGCGTGGCCTGGTCGCTCGACGGCGGCCACCTCTTCTACACGCGCTACGACGACGCGTGGCGCCCCTACCAGGTGTGGCGGCACCAGGTCGGTGCGCCCGCCGACGACGACGTTCTGGTCCACGAGGAGAGGGACGAGACGTTCCGGGTGGGCGTCGGGTCGTCGCGCGACGACCGGTGGGTCGTCGTCGCTGTCGCCTCGTCGACGTCCTCTGAGTACCGGCTCATCGATGCCGCCCGCCCGACGAGTGACCCCGTTCTCGTCGCCGCCAGAAGGTCGAAGGTCGAGTACGACGTCGAGCCGATCGGTGACGAGCTCTTCGTGCTGCACAACCGGGACCGGGTCAACTTCGAGGTGGCGCGTGCGGTCCTGAGCGGCGGAGCCGTCGGCGCCTGGGAGCCGCTGAACGTCTCCTCCGAGGACGAGCTGGTCACCGGCGTGGACTCGTTCGCGACGTTCCTGGCGGTCTCATTGCGAACCAACGGCCAGACGGCGATCCGGATCGTTCCACGAGACCCGTTGTCTCCCACTGGTTTGGGCGAGTCCTGGGACATCGCCTTCGACGAAGCTCTCCGCACCGTCGGCGTCGGGGACAACCCGGAGATCGACACACATGCGCTTCGAGTCTTCTACACGTCGATGGTCACCCCGCCCTCGGTCGGCGAGTACGACCTCGAGTCGCGGGAGCTCCGGCTGCTGAAGCGCACCGAGGTCCGGGGTGGCTACGACCCGACCGACTATGTGCAGTCGTTGGAGTGGGCCACGACTGCGGACGGTGCTCGCGTCCCCGTCTCGGTCGTACGCAAGGTTACGACCCCGCTCGACGGGAGTGCCGCTGCGGTGCTCTACGGGTACGGCGCCTACGGCGCCAGCCTGGATCCGTGGTTCTCGGTGGCCCGGCTGTCGTTGCTAGACCGAGGGGTCGTCTTCGCGATCGCTCACACTCGGGGCGGCGAGGAGCTCGGCCGGCCCTGGTACGACGGCGGCAAGCTCATGGAAAAGCAGCACACGGTCGACGACTTCGTCGCAGCGGGCTCCTTGCTCGTCGAGAAGGGATACGCACACCCGGATCGCCTTGCAGGGGAAGGAGGTTCGGCTGGAGGACTGGTCATCGGTGCGGTCGCCAACCAGGCCCCTGGCCGGTTCCGGGCGCTGCACGCGCAAGTGCCCTTCGTCGACGTGCTCACGACGATGTTGGATCCGAGTCTCCCGCTGACCGCAGGGGAGTGGGAGGAGTGGGGCGACCCGATCAACGACCCGGAGGCGTACGCATACATCAAGGGGTACTCGCCGTACGACAACGTCGGCGAGCACGGATACCCCGCCATCCTCGTGACGACCAACGTCCACGACGTCCGCGTGTACGTCACCGAACCGGCCAAGTGGGTGGCGCGGCTGCGCGGCCGGTCGACCAGCGACCCGGCTCGCGACCCGATCCTCCTGCGGACGTGGATGACCGCCGGGCACGGAGGCCAGTCCGGCCGGTACGACGCGTGGCGCGAGACGGCCTGGGAGCTCGCCGTCCTGCTGGACCTGCTGCAGGCGCGTTGAGGCGTAGCTCATATTCCGCCGGCCATGAACGAGTTGGACGATGGTGGCGTGACCGAGCAACCCGGCAGCGGGACATCCTCTTCTCGGTCGGGGTCGGAGAGCTTCACCGCTCGGCTCCGGCACCGGAGCAACCCGATCGTGCTGCCGTTGGCCGGCGGCCACTGGTCCCCCTTCGGCGTGGTCGAGCACGTCGGCCGACGATCGGGCCGGTCGTACGAGGTGCCGGTCGAGCCGTTCGTCGATGACGCCCACGTGGTCATCGGACTGCCGTGGGGCGCCGACACGAACTGGGCTCAGAACGTCATCGCCGCCGGAGGCTGCCGGATGCGGTGGCGGGGGAGAACACTGTCACTGACGGACCCGCGGATCGTCGGACCGGACGTCGCGCTGCCGCTGGCCAGAGGTCTCAAGGGGCGGCTCCTGGCGAGGTTGCGCTTGGAGCACTTCCTGCTGTTGGACCGCTGACACCGGAACCGTCGACCGGACGCAATACCCTTCCGGCAACGTGTGGATTCCCGCGGAAACCGTTGCGGCTGAAGGGAATTGCTGATACTGTGGACATATGTTCGAATCGGGTGGCGCGGCGACGGCGGATCTCCGTGGTGTGCTGACCGCTCTAACCGGTTTGGCCGCTGCGGCCGACGATGCCGAGCGGGTGACCCAGCTGGATTTGCTCGAGCGGCTCAAGGCGGCTTGTGCGGCCGCCCAGGTCAGGGTGACCGTCGAGCTGGCCGAGTCGCAGGCGCAGGTGTCCGAGGAGTGGCGTCGGCGGGCCCGCGATGCGGCCGGCGTGAACGACTTCGAGACGTGGCGCCGCGCCCGTGCGGCAGCCCGTGCGGCGTCGTGTCCCGAGTCGGATGACACCACCGAGCGGAGCGGTCGTCGACGCCAACGGGGAGTGCGAAGCCGAGTCGAACCCGGGATCGCTGCGCAGGTTGCTCTGGCGCGCCGCGAGTCGCCACACGTCGGTAGCCGGTTGGTGCGGCTTGCGTACGCGCTGACGCACGAGATGCCGTACCTCCTCATGCTGCTGGAGCGTGGCGTGCTGTCCGAGCGCCGGGCGACGCTCGTGGTCCGGGAGTGCGTCGCGTTGTCGCTAGACCAGAGATCTCAGGTGGACGCCGAGCTGCGGCACACCGTTGGTGATGAGCTGGGTCGGCTCAGCGAGAAAGAGCTCACCAGCCGGGTGCGGGCGATCACCTACCGGCTGGACGCGCAGGCGGTCGTGGACCGTGCGGCGCACGCCGAGAGCGAGCGCCGGGTGACCCTGAGGCCGGCTCCGGACACGATGTGCTGGCTGACGGCGCTGCTGCCGGCCGCTCAGGGCGTCAGCGTCCTGGCCGCACTGACGCGGGCCGCCGACTCCGCGAGGGTCGGTGGCGACGCCCGGAACAAGGGCCAGCTCATGGCCGACACCCTCGTTGACCGCATCACGGGTCAGGCCACGGCCGACGCTGTCCCGGTCGAAGTGCAGCTGGTTGTCACGGACCGTGCGCTTCTGTCCGGCGACGGGACGCCGGCGTGCCTCACAGGCTACGGCTCCGTTCCAGCCGCGTGGGCGCGCCGCTTACTGACCCGCACGCCCGCGCGCGAAGGGAGTGCTGACGTCAGCGAGCGGGCGCAGGTGTGGTTGCGTCGCCTCTACACGCATCCGGCGGACGGCACCCTGGTAGCGATGGACTCCCACCGACGGGTGTTCGACGGCGGGCTCCGGCGCTTCCTGCTAGCCCGCGACGGCGGAATCTGTCGAATGCCAGGGTGCGGGGCACCAATCCGACACCTTGACCACGTGCAGCCGTACGCCGAGGCCGGACCGACGACCGCCGCCAACGCCCAGGGCCTGTGCGTGCGCTGCAACCTCGTCAAGGAGCTGCTCGGCTGGCACGCTCGCGTCGTCGAACCGCCCGGAGAACGCGCCGCCCACGGGCCGCCGCCTACCGTCGAGGTCACCACTCCGACCGGACACCGGTACGTCTCCACAGCACCGCCGCTCGTTCACGAGGATCCGTACGTGGGCGAGAGTCGACTCGAACACGCGCTCGAGCTCGCGCTCGCCGCCTGAGCACCGCTGACCCCACCCGGTGTCCGAGTCTGACGCTCGAGTCGGTGCCGGGCGCCCGAACCTAGACTGAACGCCATGATGTCCACGCTCGACCTGCGGGGCCGCCCGCCGGACCGTCGAGGCCTGCGCGACGCCCTGCCGCGGGCCGAGTTCGACGTCGAGGCGGCCATGCACGAGGTGCGCCCGATCGTCGAGGACGTCCGGCACCGCGGCGCCGAGGCGTTGCGCGACCTCGGCGAGCGCTTCGACGGCGTCCGGCCGACCCACCTCCGCGTGCCCGCCGATGTCCTGCACCACGCGCTCGACCGACTCGAGCCGTCGCTGCGTGCCGCCCTCGAGGAGTCGATCCGCCGCGTCCGCCTGGTTCACGCCGATCAGGGCCGTACCGACACGACAACCCAGGTCGTCCCCGGCGGCACGGTCACCGAGCGGTGGGTGCCGGTCGACCGGGTCGGGCTCTACGTGCCCGGCGGCCTCGCCGTCTACCCCTCCAGCGTCGTCATGAACGTCGTGCCGGCCCAGCTCGCCGGTGTGGGGTCGCTCGCCGTCGCCAGTCCGCCGCAGAAGGAGAACGACGGCTACCCGAACGCCACCATCGTCGCCACGTGCGCCCTGCTCGGCGTCGACGAGGTGTATGCGGTCGGCGGCGCGCAGGCGGTCGCGGCCTTCGCCTACGGCTTCTCGGACGGCGACGACGTGTGCGAGCCCGTCTCGCTGGTCACCGGTCCGGGCAACATCTGGGTCGTCGCGGCCAAGCGTCTGCTCAAGGGCCTCATCGGGATCGACGCGGAGGCCGGTCCCACCGAGATCGCCGTCCTCGCCGACGAGACGGCCGACGTCGAGCACGTCGCCGCCGACCTCGTCAGCCAGGCCGAGCACGACCCGCTCGCGGCCGCCGTGCTCGTGACCGACAGCCCGGAGCTCGCCGACGCGGTCGAGCAGGCTCTGACCGCTCGGGTGTCCCGCACCAAGCACAGCGAGCGCATCACTCAGGCCCTCGCCGGCCGGCAGAGCCGCATCGTCCTCGTCGACGACCTCGACGCCGGGGTCGACGTCGTCAATGCCTATGCGGCGGAGCACCTCGAGATCCAGACGCGGGACGCGCCAGCCGTCGCGGCCCGCGTGCGCAACGCGGGCGCCGTCTTCGTCGGCCCGTATGCGCCGGTGTCACTCGGCGACTACGCCGCCGGGTCCAACCACGTCCTTCCCACGGCGGGGTGCGCCGGGCACAGCAGCGGGCTGTCGGTGCAGTCGTTCCTGCGCGGCATCCATGTCGTCCAGTACGACGAGTCCGCGCTGCGCGACGTCGCGCCGCACGTCGTCACCCTCGCCGAGGCGGAGGACCTGCCGGCCCACGGCGAAGCGGTGACCGCCCGGTTCGGCGACACGATCCCGTGAAGGAAGCCGTCGCGAACCTGCTCCGCGAGGACCTGCGGGGCCGGACCCCCTACGGCGCGCCGCAGCTCGACGTCCCGGTTCGGCTCAACACCAACGAGAACTCGTATGCGGTGCCGGCCGATGTCGTCGACGCGATCGTCGCGTCGGTGGCCGAGACCGCCCGCCACCTGAACCGGTACCCCGACCGCGAGTTCACGCGGCTGCGGGAGGCCCTCGCCGCATACCTCCGATCACAGACCGGCGTCGGGATCGCGCCAGAACAGGTCTGGGCGGGCAACGGGTCGAACGAGGTTCTGCTGCACCTGGTCCAGGCGTTCGGGGGAGTGGGCCGGACGGCACTCGGCTTCACACCGGCGTACTCGATGCACCCGATCATCACCCGGACCACCGGCACCACCTGGGTCGACGGTCTCCGCGGGACATCCAACGGCCTCTTCGAGCTCGACGGCGACCTCGCCGTGCGCCAGGTCCGCCGCCACCGGCCGCACGTCGTCTTCCTGTGCTCGCCGAACAACCCGACCGGTACCGCGCTCGACCTCGACGTCGTCGAGGCCGTCGTCGCGGCGGCACCGGAGTCGCTCGTCGTCGTCGACGAGGCCTACGCCGAGTTCGCCCGGCCCGGGACTCCGAGCGTGATGACCCTCCTCGACGGCCGACCGTTACTCGTCGTCACCCGGACCATGAGCAAGGCGTTCGCCCTGGCCGGAGCCCGCATCGGCTACCTTGCCGCCGACCCCGACCTCGTCGACGCGCTCCGGCTCGTGCGCATGCCCTACCACCTGTCCGACCCCACCCAGGCCGTCGCCCTCGCCGCACTGCGGCACGACGCGAACCTCCTCGCGACCGTAGAA
>Ga0307288_10000292_pt1 | contig 17658 bp, 19 predicted proteins | sample ER_DNA_142_FD_194469 | JGI IMG/M metagenome (GOLD analysis project Ga0307288, IMG submission 194469) | Bulk soil microbial communities from the East River watershed near Crested Butte, Colorado, United States - ER_DNA_142 | ecosystem: Environmental > Terrestrial > Soil > Floodplain | place... | reverse complement strand
CACAAGCACTCGGTCAACAACCCCTACGCCCAGTTCCAGGACGAGTACTCGCTGGAGGACATCAAGGCGGCGAAGATGATCCACGACCCGCTGACCAAGCTGCAGTGCTCGCCGACCTCCGACGGCTCGGCCTGCGCGATCGTCGCCTCCGAGGCCTACGTCGACCGCAACGGCCTCTGGGAGCAGGCGGTCGAGATCGCCGGTCAGGCGATGGTCACCGACCTCTCCTCGACCTTCGACGAGAACGCCGACTGCATGACGATCGTCGGCTCCGACATGTCGAAGACGGCGGCGAAGATCGCCTACGAGGAAGCCGGGGTGGGGGCCGAGGAAGTCGACGTCTGCGAGCTGCACGACTGCTTCAGCGCCAACGAGCTGATCACCTACGAAGCGCTCGGCTTCGCGGCCGAGGGCGAGGCGCACAAGCTGGTCGAGGCAGAGGCGACCACCTACGGCGGCAGCGGCCCGGTCGTCAACCCGTCAGGCGGGCTGATCTCCAAGGGCCACCCGCTTGGCGCGACCGGGCTGGCGCAGTGCTCGGAACTGACCTGGCAGCTGCGCGGCGAAGCCGACAAGCGCCAGGTCGAGGGCGCGAAGACCGCGCTTCAGCACAACATCGGCCTCGGCGGCGCCGCCGTGGTCACCGTCTACAAACCGGCGGCCTAGGGACGGCCCGCCGCAACAGAGGAGGAGCACGATGGCGAAAGAGCGGCGGTCACTGAACGGCAAGGTCGTGGCGATCACCGGCGGCGCGAGGGGGATCGGCAAGGCGACCGCCCGAGCGCTGGTCGGCAAAGGCTGCCGCGTGGCGATCGGCGACCTCGACTCCGCCCTGGCCGAGGGGGCGGCGGCGGAGCTCGGGGGCGGCAGCGTCGGGCTGGCGCTCGACGTCAGCGACCGCGCCTCGTTCGCCCGCTTCCTCGACGAGGCCGAGCGCCAGCTCGGCCCGCTCGACGTGGTGATCAATAACGCCGGGGTGATGCCGGTGACGCCGTTCGCCGAGGAGAGCGACGCCTCGATCAAGCGCCAGCTGGACATCAACCTCTACGGCGTCATCGTCGGCACCCAGCTGGCGATCGAGCGGATGCGGCCACGTCGCAGCGGCCACGTCGTCAACGTCGCCTCCTCGGCGGGCAAAGCGGGGGTGCCGGGCATCGCGACCTATTCGGCGACCAAGCACGCGGTCGTCGGCCTGACCGAGGCGGTGCGCGCCGAGCACGCCGAAGACGGCATCGAGTTCTCCTACGTCATGCCGATCACCGTCAACACCCAGCTGATCGAAGGCCTGAAGGACCAGCGCGGCGTCAAACGGGTCGAGCCCGAGGACGTCGCGGCCGAGATCGTCGCTGCGCTCGAAACCGGCAAGGTCGACGTCTACGTGCCGAGGGAGCTCCGCGCCACGATCATGGTGGGCGGCCTGCTGCCGCGCAAGGCGCGCGAGGCGGTCGCTCGCCTGATGGGGGTGGACAAGGTGATGACCGAGGTCGACCCGCAGAAGCGCAAGGCCTATGAGGAGCGGGTGGCGACGAGCGAGCGGCCGGAGGAGCTCGAGGAGGAGCAGGCGCGCGAGCACGACGCCGCCTAGTGAACGTAGGCCGGCCTGGCCCCGTATAGCACCCCAAATCCAGTCAAAGGAGGACCGTCGTGGGACGGATCTATGACGCAACTTGGGGTCGGGCTTTCTCGGCCGCTTACGACCGCGGTTTCAAGAGCACCGAAGAGGCCGGCTTGAAGGAGATGCGCCGCGAGCTGCTGGCGCAGGCGCGGGGGAGGGTGCTGGAGCTCGGCGCCGGCACCGGCCTCAACCTCGAGCACTACCCGAAGACGATCGAGAGCCTGACCATGGTCGAGCCCGATCCGCACATGACCAGGCAGCTGCGCGAGAAGCTGGCGCCGCTGGGGGATGGGGGCGAGATCTCCGTGGTCGAAGCGCCCGGCGAAGACCTGCCCTTCCCGGACGGCTCCTTCGACACTGTCGCGGTCACCCTTGTCCTCTGCACGGTCCCCGACCAAGCCGCCACCCTGGCCGAGATCAAGCGCGTCCTCGCTCCTGGGGGCCAGCTGCTCTTCCTCGAGCACGTCCGCGCCCACAGCCCCGATCTGGCCAAGTGGCAGGACCGCCTCGAGTCTCCATGGCGCTTCCTCGCCGACGGCTGCCGCTGCAACCGCGACACCGTCGCGGCGATCGGCGCCACGGGCTTCCAGCTCGACGACGTCGAGGAGGGCAGCCTGCCGAAGATGCCCCCAATCATCCGGCCGCTGAGCCGCGGCCGCGCCACCCTCGCCGGCTGAGCCTCAGCTTTCCAGCACCTCGGCGGCGGTCTTCACGGCGAGGCCGCTGGCGGCGATCTTGTCGACCATTTCCTTGAACACCGATTCGTTCGTTTCGGTGCCGGATTTGGCCCCGCTGGCGACGATCTGGTGGAAGGCGAGCAGCAGCCAGCTCTTGTGGGTGGAGCACTGCGTCAGCGCGGTTTCCATTTCCGCCGCGGTCGCGGTGTTGCCGATCGTCCAGGTCCGCAGGCGCCCGACGTCCCCGGGCGGGAAGGTCTCCTGAGCGCCGGCGCCGCCGCCGCGGCCGCCGGTGGTGCCGCGGATGCCGTTGAAGAAGCGGCGGGCGATTGGCATCTGCGAGGCCGTGAAGGAGCCCTGCGGCCAGGCGAAGAGATCTCGGCGCTTGAACCCGTTTTCGATCAGCCAGCGCTTGATTCCCTGCAGCTCGGCTTCGACGACGGAGTTTTCGAGGTTGCCGTAGCCGATGTTGTGGTTGGCGACGGTGTCGGCGTGGGCGAAGATGTCCCAGCCGCCGAGGGTCTGCAGGTTGCGGAGCTGGGCGAGGCTCATGTAGCTGGCGGTGCCAACGAGGTCGCGGATGATGCAGGCCCCGGCCCGGTAGCCGTACTTGTCGAGGTAGGGGCGGGCGCGGGTGTAGGTCGATTCCCAGCCATCGTCGAAGACGATGCTGACGACGCCGGTGCTCGGCTCGGGCACGGCGGCGACCTCGTTGACGTGAAAGGTGACGGGAGCTTTGCCGTCGTCTTCGAAGCGGAATTCGACGAAGTTGACTTTGCTGCGGGTGATCGTCCCGGGCGGGAAATTGTTGACCAGGTCACCCCAGCTGATCGTCACGCTTGCCCACTCGCCGTCGGCGATGTAGGGCTGGACCGGGTTGGAGATCGGATAGTGGACGTTGTTGGTCGCGAGGTTGTCGCTGGAGAGGAAGATCTCGAAGTCTTCGACATGGGCGAGGCCTTCGACCTTGAAGGTGACCCGCAGGTCGCGGCCGGTGAAGTCGTAGGGGCCGACCGATTTCTTCCGCACGCGGGTCTGGACTTCGTCGCCGGCGGTGACCAGCTTCAGCGACTGGCTGCCGATCACGTAGTCGCTCGTGTCTTCCGACAGGGTGCCGGTGCCGGTTGACTTTTCATAGCCGTGTCCGGACTGGAACTGCTGGAAGACGACCTTCTGGACCGGATTGGGGACTTTCAGCGAGGGCGTCTCGAGGACGCCCTTTTCGACTTCTCCGACGGTTGACCATGCCATGGCGCTCTCCTTCCGGATGGTGACTGGTGCCAGGGAGGGTGCCAGGTCCGACCGAAATGGGGCCCAAACGTCCGGCACTAACGCACGATAAGGGTGGTTGCGGTGAACCTGTCTGTGGTATAGGGCCATTACGTTGTCTTCGCCTTGGGCGACCCGACCCCAACGTTGGGGTCGGGTCGCGGATGAGCTGCTAGCCCACCTTCTGCGTGGACACTGCCGGAATGACCGTTGCGGTCTTCAATGCGACCATTAGCCGTCACCTCCCTCCGTGCTAGGGGGCGCTCGCTATGAGCGCCCAGGGGAGGCCATTATTTGAGACCGCTTGGTTATTTGAGGCCGCTTGGCTATTTCAAGGGTCTAGCTCATTTTCTTTGGGCTAAACGATCAGTTATGGCTATGGTGCTTTGATCAGGTTCCGTCTAAAAGGAGGGTCGTCCATTGAGCAACGACGCGACGCATAAGTGTTGGGACCGCAAGCACGTAGAGATGGGGCGCGACCTGATCCACGCGTTGGCTCATCCCTACCGGGTTCGCTTACTGCACGTCATGAATCAGCGGGAAGCCAGCTCGAAAGAAGTTGCCCGCGAGATAGGGGCCAACGAGTCGTCGATGGCCTACCACGTCAAGGAGCTGGAAAAAATTGGCTTCGTTGAGCGCGTACGTACGAAGCAGCGTCGGGGGGCCTATGAGCACTTCTACCGCGGCACTGGCAGGAGGATTTTTTCGGCGGAAGAATGGGTCCTCGTCCCTGAGCCCATTCGTGCGGCCGTGGTTGGACAAGAGCTACGGATCACTGGAGACCTTCTCAGCGAATCGCTGGCCACTGAAACCTTTGAGCGGCGCGCTGACCGTCACCACAGCCTACAAGAGGCACTTGTCGATGAGCAGGGGTGGATTGATGCGATGGAGGCTCTCGACGCCTGTATGTGTCGCATCATGGAGGTGAGGCGCGAGAGCGATGAGCGGCGGCTCGCCTCCGACAGTGGAGGGGCCATACGTCTGGCGGTCTCCCTACTGGGGTTTGAGTGTGCCTCTAAAATGGACTAAATCTGGCCAATATTTGTGTGACCGTTACGGTGTTGTGGTTAGGTTTCTGAAGTCGGGTTGTTCAGCAGTGCCTAAAGGCACCGCAAGGAGTGCGACCAGCCGATAGTCACGACGGTGAAAGTCGACACGAGAAGAGCGGTCGGCGGGATGTCGGAATCTCGCCTTCGAACCCCGCGGGGTAAGCGAGGCCGACCCCTACGCGCCGACGAGGGGTTGACGTCCACGTCGACTTTCACTGGCTCGACGCCGCCTCCGGCTCGGACGGGGCACGACGCTTCAGCCGGGATGACCGGCTCTGAAGGGCCCGCCTGGCAACGGCCCCAAAATCCGTAGATCATCTCTCAACGCACGATAATGGTGGTTATGTCAACCTAAAGGGACCGTCCGGCCTCAGGCCGCCCCTTCGATTGCCTCCTCGAGGGCACCGGTGCTTTCTGGCGTGCCCAAGAGCTCTAGCCCCTTGGCGCCCGGGCCTTCGACGGCGAACGAGGGCGTTGCTTCGTAGCCCAGCTTCTTGGCTTCTTCGGTCGTCTTTTCGACCTGGCCAGTCAGCTCTTGGCGATCCTGGTTCCATTTGGCGAGGTTCTTGACGCCGGCCGCCTTGGCGACGGCCCGCAGGAATTCGTCAGTGACGTAGCCGGAGTTCTCTTCGCCCTGGTTTCTGTAGAAGAGCTCGAGGTAGTTCCAGCCGCGGCCCTGCTCGCCGGCCGCCAGCGCGGCGGCACCGGCTGGGATCGATTCGTCGCCGATGATCGTCAGGTTGCGGAACTCGATCTTTGCTTCACCATTCTTGACCTGGTTTTCGATTATCGACGGCAGGATTTCCTCCGCGAAGCCGGCGCAGACCGGGCACTGCAGGTCCCCGAACTCGATCAGCTTGACCGGCGCTTTGGGCTCGCCGAGGACCATCTGCTGCTGCGGGATCCCCGCCAGCAGGCGGTCGACCTCGGCCGCTCCCTCGATGCTCTTCGCGTCCCCGCCACCGCCGCTGGAGCTGACGACGATGAGGACGAGGACGACCGCCAGGACCAGGAAGGCCGCGCCGGCGGCCATCTGCAGCAGCCGCTGGCGGCGCTCAGGCTCGGCGCTCACGGGGGCGCGCCTTCCCCTCGGTTCTGGGCTCTTCAATCCCTGCGTAGACGATCAAGCGGGTCGCATTCAGCAGGAAGAGGACCGTCATCAGCACGGCGCTGGCGACGCACCACTGGCAGATCGCCTCGATCTTGAAGATCTCCAGGTAGGTCAGAAAAACGCTGTAGCCGAAGCCGCCGAGGGCAAGGACGAAGCCCCCGAGGCGCGCCCCGTCGCTGGCGAAGAAGGCGCTGGCGAGCAGGAGCGCGTAGCCGGCGATCCCGAAGACGGCGATGTTGACGCCGGCGAGGTGCGAGTAGGAGCTGCGGGCGACGGTTGCGCAGCCATGACCACCGGCCAGGCAGACCGGCGAGCCGCCGCCCGAGTCGGCGATCGCGATGTAGGTGGCGACGCCGATCCCGAGGGCGGCGACGAAGGCGATCGCCCGCTGCAGGGTCCACTCGCTCGGGAAGCTCGCCTTCTTCACCGGGCGGAAGATAAGGCCTCGGCGTAAAAGGCCGCTAACGCGCGCGAGAGCTTGCCGCCCTGCCAGGCGAGCGGCGATTCACCCTCGCCCTCGCTGACCAGCTCCGCTCGCGGCAGCGCCTCCGCGTACGCCGCGGCGGCCGCGTGGGGATGGCCGGGATCGGCGTCGTCGTTGCTGGCGACGACCAGCGCCGGGACGTCGAGGGCGCTCAATTCCTCGAGCGAATCGAAGGGCCGCGAGCGCGGCGCCTGCCGCACCGCCTCTGCCAGCGCTCCGAGGTTGCCCTGCCGCTGCATCCGCTCGCGGGTGAAGCGCAAGACCGAGTCGCGCCAGCGGGAGTCGATCCCCTGGTGCTCGCCGATGTAAGCGAGGAAACCGTCGATGCCGCCGGCTTCCAGCGCCGCCGCCAGCCCGTCCCAGTATTCGAGCGACTCGGGCCTGATCTCGCCGAGGAAGGTCGGCCCGATCACCGCCAGCCCGGCCAGGCGCTCAGGGTGACGCAGCGCGTAGCCGACCGCGGTGTGCGCGCCCATCGAGTGGCCGCCCAGCAGGAACCGCTGATCGCCCACCTGCGCCGCCAGCACCCGCTCCAGGTCGTCGATCAGCTGCGGGTATCCATAACCCTCCCCCACCGGGGCCGGGTCCGAATCGCCGTGGCCGCGGGCGTCATAGGTGATGACGCGGTAGCCGGCCCGAGCCAGCGCCCGGGAGCCGTGCAGGACGTAGCGCCTCGTCGCGGTGATCCCGTGGCAGAGCACGACCGGCGGCCCCTCCCCTTCTGCCTCGCCCCGCAGCAGCGGCGCCGGCCCGACCTCGAAGGGCACCGCCTCCGAAGGCATCAACCGATCGAGGCGAGCGCCTGCTCGAGGTCCCCAACCGAGTCGTAGCCGAGGCTGGTCAAGCTGACCTTGGCGTGGCGGACGATCCCCTCCTCGTCGATGACGAAGGTGGACCGGCGCACCATCGGGCCCATCACCACGCCGTAAGCGCGGGCGACCTGCTTGTCCTCGTCGGCCAGCAGCGGCACGTTGAGGCTCTCCTCTTTGACGAAGCGCTCGTGCGAGTCGACCGACTGCGAGGAGATCCCCAGCACCTCGGCGCCGAGACTGTCGAGCCGCTCGCCTTCGTCGCGGTAGGAGCAGAACTGTTTCGTGCAGACGGCGGTGAAGTCGCCGGGATAGAAGGCGAGGATCAGCTTCCGCCCCCGATAGTCGGAGAGCCGGTAAGTCTTGCCCTCAGTTCCGGGGAGCTCGAAATCAGGGGCCGGATCGCCAACCTTGAGCTTCGGCATCGGGCGAGCTTAACCGGCTAGCCGTGTTCGATCGTGATTTCTTCGATCAGGACGGTCTGTTTTGGTTTTTCTTCCGGTCCGCCGAGCTTTTCGATCGCTTCGACGGCGGAGTAGCCCTTGCTGACCTTGCCGACCAGCGCGTATTCGGGCGGCAGGCCGGCGTCGGGGGCGGTGACGACGTAGAACTGGCTGCCGGAGGTGCCGGGCGGCTCGGCCGAGCTCTTCGCCATCGCGACGACGCCTCTGGTGTAGGCGAGGTTCGCCGGCGGCTTCTCCTCGATCTTGTAGCCGGGGCCGCCGGTGCCGGTGCCTTCCGGATCGCCGCCCTGGATCACGAATTCGGGGACGACGCGGTGGAAGGTGAGGTCGTCGTAGAAGCCTTCTTCGGCGAGGAAGGCGAAGGAGTTGGCGGTCTTGGGAGCGCGTTTGGTGTCGAGCGCGATCTCGAAGGTGCCGCAGCTGGTCTTGACCACCGCCGTCGCTTCTTCGCCGGGCTTCAGCACCTGTTTCGGCTTCTTGAAGCTGACGGTCTTTGGTTGGGGCGCTTCGACCTTCTTGCAGCCGTTGGCGCCGGCTTCGGCCGAGGTGGAGCCCGAGTCGCTCGAGCCGCCGCCGCGGGAGATCAGCACCGCCGCGACGACCGCAACCGCGATCACCGCGAAGACGGCGAGGATGATCCAGCGGCGGTCGGGTCCCTGCTGCTCCACGGCGCGGAACCCTAATGCACCGGGGGGACAGCGAGGCTGTGGAAACCCCTTGAAGAGGAGCTTTCACGGACCCGCGCGCTCTACCATCGCGGCGTGCCACCGTCCCCCCTGCTGACCCCGCTTGCGGCCGCGGTCCTGCACGTCGGCGACCCGGAGCGGATCCTGCAGATCGAGTGCGGCGACGGCGAGGCGGCGCTGTTCCTCGCCCGCGAGTTCCCGAGCGCCCGGGTCCGCGGCGTCGACTCCTCCGAGGGGCGCGTCCGCCAGGCCGGCGCCCGGATCGGCCTCGACCCCGAGGGTCGCATCGCCTTCAAGCAGGGCAATCCGCGCTCCCTGCCCTTCCCGGCCGATCACTTCGACCTCCTCGCCGCTGTTGATGCTCATCCGGTGCCAGGCGAGGCGGCGCGGGTGCTGCGCCCCGGCGGTTTCCTCGCCCTCGCCTCCACGCGCGCGGCCACGACCCCGGCCGGCTGGGGCGGCAAGCTGCTGCGTCGCCGGCTCGCCCGCCTTGGCTTCGAGTCGATCTGGACCGAAGCGGCAGGCGAGGGCAGCTTCTCCATCCACCGCCTGCGGGGCGGCGCCCCTGGCCTCGCCCTTTAGATGGTCGACCCCACAGCCAGGCACGCCTCGTCGTGGGATCGACCATCTAGGCTCCAGCGCGAATGGAGATCGCCAGGACGCCGCTGACCCTGCTGGTCAATCCCTCTTCCGCGGGTGGCAAGAGCCTGAAGCTGCTGCCGCGGGTCGAGGCCGCCCTAGACGCCCGTCGCGCCGCCTTTCGGGTCGAGAAGACGCGCAGCCTCGAGCACGGGGCCGAGCTGGCGCTGCGGGCGGCTGAGCTCGGCGAGCGGCCGGTGGTCGTCTCCGGCGACGGCCTGCTCGGCGCGGTCGGCGGCGCGATGGCGGGATCGGACACTCCGCTGGGCCTGATCCCAGCTGGTCGCGGCAACGATTTGGCACGCGCATTGGGGATTCCGAGCGAGCCCGAGGCGGCGGTCGAGGTCCTCCTCGCCGGCGAGAGCCGCCGCATCGACGTCGGCGAGGCCAACGGCAAGCGCTTCCTCGGCATCGCCAGCGTCGGCTTCGACTCCGAATGCAACCGCCTCGCCAACGAAACCCACTGGCTTCGCGGCAACCTCGTCTACGCCTACTCGATGCCGCGCACGCTGATCGGCTGGCGCAGCGCCCGCTTCACGCTGGCGGTCGGCGAGGAACGCAAGCGGATCAGCGGCTACTTCGTCGCGGTCGCCAACAACAGCGTCTACGGCGGCGGGATGTACATCGCCCCGGACGCGGAGCTCGACGACGGCGAATTCGACGTCGTCTCGATCGGCGAGGGCGGGAAGCTGCGTTTCCTCTGGGGGCTCAAGGACGTCCTGAAGGGAGCGCACCTGGGCAAGGACGAGGTGAGCGTCTTTCGCACCCCCCGCCTCGAGCTCGACGCCAGCCGCCCCTTCCCCGTCTACGCCGACGGCGACCACCTCACCGACCTTCCGGTCTCTCTGCGGGTGCTGCCGCGCAGCCTCTCGATCGTGGTCCCGGCCGGAAAAGACGGTTAGGGCGATGACTGGTGACGGCGAGGGCAAGGGCGGGGTCTTCGGCGCCAAGCTGGCGCTCTCGCGGGCGCTCGGCGCCGCCAGCCGGGCGAGCGGCCGCGGCGGCGGCACGACCCTCCCGGGCCGCGTCCTCCTGCGGATGGAGCCGGAGGCGATCGCCCGCCTCGGCGGCGGCCTCGATCGCGGCACGACGATCGTCAGCGCCACCAACGGCAAGACCACCACCGCCGGGATGATCGCCGCGATCCTCGCCGCCGACGGCCGCCACCCGGTCCACAACCGCGCCGGCTCGAACATGACCTGGGGCGTGGCGACGGCGCTGCTCGAGCAGCGCGGCGATGAGGGCCTGTTCGAGGTCGACGAGGCCTGGCTGCCGCGCGTTGCCGAGCAGCTCGAGCCCTCGCTGATCGTCCTCGGCAACCTCTTCCGCGACCAGCTCGACCGCTACGGCGAGATGGAGGCGCTGGCCGACGACTGGGCGGGGACCGTGGCGTCGCGGGCCGGCTTGACCCGGTTCGTCCTCAACGCCGACGACCCGCTGATCGCCGACCTCGGCCGCGACCCCGGGGGTGAGCGGCGCGAGGGCGTCCTCTACTACGGGATCGAGGACCACTCGCAGGCGCTGCCCGAGCTGCAGCACGCCTTCGACGCCAAGCACTGCCGCCGCTGCGGCCACCCCTACGCCTACGAGCGCGCCTTCGTCGGCCACCTCGGGCACTACTCCTGCCCCAACTGCGGGGCCAGGCGGCCGCGCCCGGAGGTGGCGGCGACGAAGATCGAGCTGCACGGAATGAAGGGGTCGCGAACCAGGGTTCGCCTGCCTTCTGGTGAGTTCGAGCTGGAGCTGCCCCTGCCCGGCCTCTACAACGTCTACAACGCCCTCGCGGCGGTGGCGGCGGGCCTGCGCCTCGGGGTCGCGCCGGAGCGGATCGCCGCCGCGCTCGGGGAGATGCGGGCGGCGTTCGGCCGGGTCGAGACGATCGACGTGAGCAGCGTCCCGGTCTCGATCCTGCTGATCAAGAACCCCGCCGGCGCCAACGAGGTCCTGCGGACGCTGATGCTGGAGAGCCGCGAGCGCGAGAGCCAAAGCGAGGGGCTTGACCTCTGGATCGCCCTCAACGACCGGATCGCCGACGGCCGTGACGTCTCCTGGATCTGGGACGCAGACTTCGAGCTCTTGGCGGGCGGGGTCCGGCGGGTCGTCTGCTCGGGCACGCGGGCACCGGAGATGGCGCTGCGGCTGAAGTACGCGGGCTGGCCGCAGGAGGCGATCGAGGTGGTGCCCGAGATCGGCCCCTCGCTCGACGCGGCGGTGGAGGCATCCCCGCGCCGCCTCTTCGCCCTTCCCACCTACACCGCCCTTTTGGAGCTGCGCAAGCTGCTCGCCGATCGCGGCCTGGCAAAGGAGTTCTGGCGATGAGCGCCACGGGCGCGATCTGGCATGACGTCGAGTGCGGCAGCTACGACGCCGACCTGCCGCTCTGGGAGCAGCTGGCCGAACGGAGCGGCGGGCCGATCCTGGAGCTCGGCTGCGGCACCGGCCGCGTCGCCGTGCATCTGGCCCGTCGCGGGCACCGGGTGATTGGGCTCGACCGGGACCAGGAACTGCTCGACGCCTTGAATGCCCGGGCGGAAGGCCTGGAGCTGACCACCCTTCATGCGGACGCCCGCAGCTTCGAGCTCGACGAGGAGGCAGGGCTCGTCCTCGCCCCCACCCACCTGCTGCAGCTCCTAGCCGGCCAGGCCGAACGGCTCGAGTGCCTGCGGAGCATCGCGACGGCGCTGCGGCCCGGGGGCCTGCTGGCGGCGACGATCATCGAGGAGATGCCGGAGCCGGATGGCGCCCCGCCGCCGCTACCGGACGTGCGTGAGGTGGATGGCTGGGTCTACTCGAGCTTGGCGGTCGAGGCGGCGATCGGCCCAGGCGAGATCGTCGTCCGCCGCCTGCGCCACGCGGTCTCCCCCGAGGGCGACCTCAGCGAGGAACCGAACGAGGTCCGGCTCGCCACCTTCTCTGCCGGGTCGCTCGAGGCCGATGCCGAATCGGTTGGGCTGGTGCCGGCGGACCGCCGCGAGATCCCGCCCACCGAGCTTCACGTCGGATCCGTCGTGGTCCTACTTGAAAGGAACGTCTGATGGAGCTGCGCGTCCTCAGCCTCTACCCCGAGCAGATGAACATCTACGCCGACCGCGGCAACATCATCTTCCTGCGACGGCGCTGCGAGTGGCGCGGGATCGGCTTCTCCCACAGCGGCGCCGGCCCGGGCGAGGGCTTCGACCCCGCCGAGCACGACCTCATCTACATCGGCGGCGGCCAGGACCGCGACCAGAAGGTGGTCGCAGCCGACATGGTCGCGACCAAGCGCGAGGCGATCGCCGCCGCGGCCGAGGACGGGGCGGTGCTGCTGGCGGTCTGCGGCGGCTACCAGCTGCTCGGCCACAGCTACCAGATGGGCCCCGACAAGCTCCCCGGCCTGGGCATCGCCGACCTCGAGACCGCGCGCGAGCCGGGCCCGCGCCTGATCGGCAACGTCACGATCGAGGCCGACCTCGGCGACGGCCCGCGGCTGATCGCCGGCTTCGAGAACCACGGTGGCCGCACCTACCTCGGTCCCGGCGCCACCCCTCTCGGCAGGGTCGTCTCCGGTCATGGCAACAACGGCCGCGACGGCTTCGAGGGCGTCAAGCGCGGCAACGTGATCGGCACCTACCTCCACGGCCCGCTGCTGCCGAAGAACGCCTGGCTGGCCGACCACCTGATCGCCCTGGCGCTGGAGCGCCGCCACGGCGCCCGGCCCGAGCTGGAGCCGCTGCCCGACGAGCTGGAGGCCGCCGCTCACGAATCGGCGCGCCGGGCCGCCTCCAGCGCCTGACGCGCTTCGGCGTCGAGGCGGGCGACGACGTCGGCTGCCGGTTCCTCGCGCGCCAGCGCGTGCGCCTGCCCCGCCCAGAGGTTGAGCTCCTCGCTGTCGCCGCGCTCGCGCGCCGCGGCCCGGATCGGCGCCGTCGCGTAGTGGATCTCGGGGTAGGCGGAAGGCGCGTCGCGATGCTCGCGGAGGAAGCGGTTGGCGATGCCGCGGGCGCGGCGGCCGGTGAAGGCGCGGGTCAGCTCGGTCGGCCCGCCTTCGCGAATCGCCCGGCGGTAAGCCTCCGAGGTCCCGGCCTCCGGGCAGAGGAGGAAGGCGGTCCCGATCTGGGCGGCGCGGGCGCCTGCCGCGAGCACGGCGGCGAGGCCGGCGCCGGTGGCAATCCCGCCGGTGGCGACCAGCGGCAGGTCGGACTCGACGCGAACCAGCTGCAGCAGGGCGAGAAGGCCGAACGCCTCCCCCGCGCCCTCGTCGTCGAAGGTCCCCTGGTGCGCGCCCGCCTCGTGCCCCTGCGCGACCAGCGCGTCGGCGCCGGCCGCGGCCGCCTGCCGCGCCTCTTCCGGCGTCGTCACCGTCAGCCAGGCCTCAGCCCCGGTCGCCCTGACGTTTTCCACGACCTCAGCCGACGGGCAGCCGAAGGTGAAGGAGACGACCGCGACCGGCTCCCGTCGCAGCAGCTCGAGCTTCGCCTCCCACTCATCGTCGCTCCAGCGCGGCTCCCCCGCCTCGGATGCGGATTCCTTCAACCCCTCGACGTAGCCGCTGAAGCGCTCCGGATGGGCAGGCGGTCCCGGGACGAAGAGGTTGACGCCGAAACGGTCGGTCAGCTCCCGCGTCGCGGCGATCTCCGCCGCCAGGTCCTCTGCCCTCTTGTAGCCGGCGGCGAGGAAACCAAGCCCGCCGGCCCCCGACACCGCAGCGACCAGCTCAGGAGTTGAAGGCCCACCGCCCATCGGTGCCCCGATGATCGGCCGCGCTAGGTCCTCCAGCACCACTAGCGGCCGCTGGAGCCGAAGCCCCCCTCGCCGCGGCCGGACTCGCTGAGCGCGGAAGTCTCAACTGGCTCCGGGGTCGCGATCGGCGTGATCACCAGCTGGGCGATCCGGTCCCCGGGTTCCACCTTGAAGGTCTCGGCGGGATCGGTGTTCAACAGCAGGACCCGCAGTTCGCCGCGATAGCCGGAGTCGATCAGCCCGGGAGCGTTGACGAGGGCGATGCCATGGTCGCGGGCGAGGCCCGACCGCGGCAACACAAGCCCGGCATGCCCCTCCGGGATCTCCACCCCCACCCCGGTCCCGATACCCCAGCGCTCCCCCGGCCCGATATGAGCCGCCTCGCAGCTATAGAGATCCAAGCCGGCATCTCCCTCATGAGCGCGCGAAGGCAGCCGCGCCCCCTCCTTCAGCTTCGAGACGGGTAGCTCCATGCGCCGGAGCCTATAGCGGCTCAGGCCACAGCCAGGTCCTGAAACCGATGCATCTCCGCCGAAGGAACCTTCGCTGTGACCAGCACGCCGTCCTCGCGATCAGTCCGCTCCAGGTCACCGGCCACCTCATGCAGCTCGTGCAGGCGGCCGCCCTCCGAGTAGGGGATCAGCAACTCGACCTCGGTCAGCGTCTCCTCGAAGGCCACCTCGATCCGCTCGCTCAACGCGTCGAGCCCCTCCCCCTCCTGGGCCGAGACCAGCACCGCGTCGGGGTGGTCGAGCTCGGTTTCGCGCCGCTCCTCGACGCTCAGCAGGTCGATCTTGTTGAAGACGAGCAGGCGCGGCTTCTCCCCCGCGCCGATCTCCTCCAGCACCTCGTCGACCGCCTGCATGTCGCCCAGCCGCCGCTCCTCGGATGCCGAGGCGTCGACGACGTGGAGGATCAGGTCGGCCAGGACGGTCTCCTCCAGGGTCGCCTTGAAGGCCTCGACCAGCTGGTGGGGCAGCTTCTCGATGAATCCGACGGTGTCGGTCAGGAGGTAATCACGGCCGGAGAGCTCGAAGGTGCGGGTCGTCGGGTCGAGGGTGTGGAAGAGGCGGTCGCGGACTTCGACCTCGGCCCCGGTCAGCGCGTTCAGCAGCGTCGACTTGCCGGCGTTCGTGTAGCCGGCGAGGGCGATCCGCGGCAGCGAGGACGCCTCGCGGCGGGCACGCATGACGCCGCGGTTGCGCTCCAGCTGGCCAAGGCGGCGGCGCAGCGCCGCGATCCGGTTGCGGGCGAGGCGGCGGTCGGTCTCGATCTGGGTCTCGCCCGGGCCCCTGGTGCCGATCCCGCCCCCGAGGCGCTCGAGGTGGGTCCACAGGCCCCGCATGCGGGCCATGTTGTATTCGAGCTGGGCCAGCTCGACCTGCAGCTTGCCCTCGGCCGAGTGGGCGTGGTCGGCGAAGATGTCGAGGATGACGCTGGTGCGGTCGACCACCGGCACCCCCAGCGCCGCCTCCAGGTTGCGCTCCTGGCGCGGGGCCAGCTCGTCGTCGCAGGCGACCAGGTTCGCTCCGGCGGCGGCGATTTCCCGTTTCAGCTCCTGCAGCCGCCCGCGGCCGAAGTAGCGGTCGGGGTCGGGCTTCGGGCGCTGCTGGGTCGCCTCGCCGGCGGTGGCGACCCCGGCCGTCCGCAGCAGCTCCTTCAGCTCGGCCAGCGGCTCGCCGTCCTCGCGGCCGTCGACGACGCCGATCGCCATCGCTCGCTGCCGAGCCCGCGAGTTCGAGACGCCGGCACCGTTCGCGGACGCCGCGTAGCGGGTCTCGGTCGTCCTGCCGTTTCTCGAACCTTGCACTCAGGGAGATTGTAAGCGTGCCTCCAAGCCGGTTAGGGTGGAAACCGTGAAGGTCTTCGTGACCGGGGGCACCGGTTTCATCGGCGGTGAGATCGCGCGCCAGCTGCGCGAGCGCGGCGACGAGGTCGTCGGCCTCGTCCGCAGCCCGGAGAAGGCGGCGAAGCTGCGCGCGCTCGGCTGCGAGCTCGCCAGCGGCGATCTCTCCAGCGAGACGGCGATTCGCCAGGGCATGGCGGGCTGCGACGCCGTCATCCACGCCGCGGCGATGTACGAGGTGGGGATCCCCGCCAGGCAGCGCCCGGCGATGTGGGAGGCGAACGTCACCGGCACCGAGCGGGTGATGAAGGCGGCGCTGGAGGAGAAAATCCCCCGCATCGTCTACGTCTCCACCGTCGGCATCTTCGGCAACACCCGCAGGCAGGTCGTCGACGAGAGCTACGAGAACCCGGAGACGGACTTCACCTCCTACTACGAGGAGACCAAGCTGGAGGCCCACAAGCTCGTCAAGCGGATGATCGATGAGCAGGGGCTGCCGGCGATCATCGTCCAGCCGGGCGGGGTCTACGGCCCCGGCGACACCTCGCAGGTCGCCGACCTGCTCGAGCAGTTCTTCGCCGGCAAGCTGCCGCTGATGCCCTTCCCGGAGCTGGGGATCTGCATGAGCCACGTCGAGGACATCGCCGGCGGTGTCCTCCTGGCGCTCGACAAGGGCCAGCTGGGCGAGACCTACGTGATCAGCGGGCCGGCGACGACGATGCGCGAGGCGATCGAGACCGTGGCGCGGGTCAGCGGCCGCAAGGCCCCCAAGCGCGCCCTTCCCACCGGGCTGATGAAGGCGATGATCCCGATCGGGCCTCTGGTCGGGAAAATCATGGGGCAGCCGCCGAACCTGCGCGAGCTGATCTCGTCTGCTGACGGGGTGACGTTCTGGGCTAAGTACGACAAGGCTCAGCGGGAGCTGGGGTATTCGCCACGGGGGCTGGAGCAGGGTTTGCGGCAGACGTTGGAAGCGGATTCGCGGTTCCCTGCCCCTGTTGCGTAGGCTGCCTCGGTGCGCGTTATCGATGTGATGCACTTGGGACGCCCCCACGTCATCGGGTGCTGGGAAGTTGAGGGGGCTCTGGTTGATCCGGGGCCTGAGTCGTCGCTTCAGACGGTCTTGGACGCGATCGGGGATGAGCGGCCTCGGGCGGTGTTGCTGACCCATATCCATCTGGATCACGCGGCGGCTACCGGCGCTCTGGTGCGGCGGTGGCCTGAGCTGGAGGTCTACGTGCACGAGCGCGGGGCGCCGCATTTGATCGATCCTTCGAAGCTGCTGGCCAGCGCCGAGCGGCTCTATGGGGACAAGCTGAACTACCTCTGGGGCGAGATCCTGCCGGTGCCCGAGCGCAACGTCCACGTCCTCTCGGGCGGTGAGACCGTGCTGGGAATGGAGGTCGCCTACACCCCCGGCCACGCCTCCCATCACGTCTGTTACTTCCACGAGGAGAGCGGGACCGCCTTTTGCGGCGACGTCGCCGCCTGCCGGATCCCGCCCTCTGAGCTCGTCGTGCCCCCTACCCCGCCGCCGGACATCGAGATCGAGGTCTGGGAGGAATCGCTCGACACCGTCGCCGCCTGGCGGCCCCAGCGCCTCGCCCTCACCCACTTCGGGGCGGTCGAGGACGACGTTGCGGGACACATCGAGAAGGTGCGGGTGAAACTGCGCGAAGAGGCCGAGCTGGCGCGGCAGATGCCAAAGGAGGAGTACGACGCTGACAACGAGCAGCGAATTCGCCTGGCTCTCGCCGAGGAAGGGCTCGAGGGCGATACGGCCGACGAGCTCTTGCAAGCGGTTCCGACCGCCTACCAGTGGAGCGGCCTGGATCGCTTCTGGCGCAAGAAGGCCGAGCGCGAAGCCGCCTGACTTGCAGTGTTATGTCCCCTCAGGGCCTGCCTTGCTTTTGGTCGCCTCTAGGGAAACGCTCTAGGAGGAGGAAGGGTGGCTCGACTGCCCTAAGAGTCCCCAGGCCCCCGGACCCACCCGGCGGCGGCCAGCAGGACCCCGACTTCGTCCTGATCGAGTCGGCGCCAGCGGCGCCGCCCCCCACCGCGACCTTCCGCAGCCAGGTGCGGTGCGACGCCCGGAGAGATCCTCCGGCAGGGCGAGCAGGGAAAGGTGAGTGAAAGAGGGCCTGAAGCGCGGCTGCCCCCAGCCGCCTAGAGCCTCGCTACTTCTTCCCCCCGCCCTTGCCGCAGGGCAGCCCGATCAGCGGGTTGGTGTCGCGGGAGCGGCCGTTTTGGGCATGGAGGCGGATCTCGGCCCGCGGCTTGGAGAGGCAGA
>Ga0307288_10000291_pt1 | contig 17716 bp, 14 predicted proteins | sample ER_DNA_142_FD_194469 | JGI IMG/M metagenome (GOLD analysis project Ga0307288, IMG submission 194469) | Bulk soil microbial communities from the East River watershed near Crested Butte, Colorado, United States - ER_DNA_142 | ecosystem: Environmental > Terrestrial > Soil > Floodplain | place... | reverse complement strand
CCGCCGGGGGAGATTGCAGAGTGGGCTTCATGGAACTTCTGACGATCGGGGAACTGGCCCGCCGGACCGGGCTGACGGTCAAGACCGTCCGGTTCTACGCCGACCGTGGGATCGTGCCGCCGGCGGGCCGCAGCCCGGCGGGCCACCGCCGCTACGAACCCGGCGCGGTGGGCCGGCTGGAGCTGGTCCGCACACTGCGCGAGTTGGGCGTGGACCTGGCCGCGATCCGGCGGGTCGTCAACCGCGAGGCCACGCTGGCCGAGGTGGCCGCGGCCCACGCCGAGGCCCTGGACGTCCAGATCCGCGATCTGCGTCTGCGCCGTGCAGTGCTGTCGGCGGCGGCGGCGCGATCCGGATCGACCCCGCAGGCGGTACGGCGGATGCGCGAGCTCGCCGAGCTGTCGGCGCAGCAACGCCACGCCCTGATCGACGACTTCCTCGCCGAGGTCTTCGCCGGCCTGCCCGGGTTCGGCGGCATCGCCCGCTCGCTCACCCCGGAGCTGCCGGACGATCCGTCGCCGGCCCAGGTCGAGGCGTGGATCGAGCTGGCCGGAATGGCCCGTGACCCGGCGTTCCGTACGCTCCTGCGGGAACTGGCCGCGCGGCACGCCGCCGACCGCGATCCCACCGCCCTGCGCAGAGACCCGGTCGCGCTGGTCCGGGACGAGGCCGGACCGGCCCTGGCCGCCGGGACCGATCCGGCGGCGCCGCAGGCCGCGCCGGTGGTCGCGGCCGTCCTGGCCCGCTACCCGGTACGGGAACGCCTGGTGGCACAGCTGGAGGCGGCCCGGGACGCCCGGCACGAGCGGTATCGCGAGCTGCTGTCGGTGGTGAACGGTTGGCCGGCCCCGGAACGGCTGGCGCCGGTGCTGGGCTGGTTCCTCACCGCGCTGCGCGCCCGCTGAGCCGCGTCGGCTACCCGACACCCGCGGTCGGACGTATCAGGCCGGCGCCCGGAGGGCTCCGCCTCCCTGGATGCGGACGAGGGGGACGCGTCCTCGTCGCCCGTCCCTCCCCGGGGCGGGCGGCGACCTACTCGGGCGAAAGGTGTGCGCACTCGTGAAACGTCACATGCGCGAGAACTATTACGTCGTCGGCGAGGGAATCCTGACCACGGACGGCAAGGGCGGGATCTGTGAACGGCCGTCGACGGAGGCATCCCTGCGCAAGTTCCGGTTCTCCCGGCTCGTACCGAAGGGCGGGACCATCGATCCGGCCCTCCTGGAGAAGGTCGCCGCGGCGATGACCGTGGCGCCGACGGCGCCGGCGACGCAGCCACAGTCCGCCGATCCGCCGGTGCCGGCCGGCTTCACCTACCTGGGCCAGTTCGTCGACCACGACCTGACCCTGGACAACACGGCACGTGCGCTCGGCGAGCACGTCACCGTCAACGAGCTGCTGCAGGGCCGGTCGCCGGCCCTGGACCTGGACTCGGTGTACGGCCGGGGGCCCACCGACCGGGACGACGACCGCTTCTACGCCCCGGACAAGCTGAAGCTGCGGGTCGGGATCACCGCCGCGATCAACGGCGCCGGCACCAACGTCAACCTCAACGGCTACGACCTGCCCCGGGTCACCCAGGGCTCGACCAAGGCCGAGCGGCAGCGCGCGCTGATCCCGGACGCGCGCAACGACGAGAACCTGATCGTGGCGCAGACCCACCTGGCGTTCCTCCGCTTCCACAACCGCCTCGTCGACCAGCTCGCCGACGCCGGGGTGCCCAGCGCGATCCTCTTCGAGCGGGCCCGCGAGACGGTGGTCCGGCACTACCAGTGGATGCTGCGCACCGACTTCCTGCCGCGGATCGTCGACCGGGCGATCGTCGAGGACGTGTTCGTCAACGGCCGCCGGTTCTTCGAGGTGCCCGGCGACGGGCACACCAACGGCCACCGCCGGCACACCAAGGCCGGGGACACCCCGACCATGCCGATCGAGTTCTCGGTGGCCGCGTACCGGCTCGGGCACAGCATGGTGCGGGCGAGGTACGACTGGAACCGGATCTTCTCCGGCGGCCTGGCCAGCCTGCGGCTGCTGTTCACCTTCAGCGGGACCAGCGGCAACTTCAACCCCGCCGACCCGGACGTGAACAATCAGGAGTCGGGGCTGTTCGAGCGGCTGCCGACCAACTGGGCGGTGGACTGGCGGCGGATGTACGACTTCGCCGGCGAGGCCGGCCGCGCGGACCTGGCCGGGCCGGCCGGGTTCAACATCGCGCAGCGCGTCGACACGCTGCTGGTGGATCCGCTGGCGACGCTGCCCAAGGGCTCGTTCGGCGGCAACGGCAGCAACCCGCCGCCGATCCAGCTGAACCTGGCGTTCCGCAACCTGATCCGGGCGAACATGGTGGAGCTGGCGAGCGGCCAGCAGGCGGCGGAATTCCTCGACCTCGAGCCGCTCACCGCGGACCAGATCATCAACGGTACGGGCACCGGCGCGGTACTCGACGCGCTCGGGGAGGACGAGCGCGCCACGCTCGCCGCCCGTACGCCGCTGTGGTTCTACATCCTGCGCGAGGCGGAACTCAACGGCGGACGGCTCACCGGCGTGGGCGGCCGGATCGTGGCGGAGGTCTTCCACCGGGCGATGGAGGGCAGCCGCGTCTCCATCGTGCGCGACCCGTCCTGGCGTCCCACGCTGGGCCCGGACCCGGACACCTTCCGGATGGTCGATCTGCTGCTGTTCGCGTTCGAGGGTCGCGCCGATCTGCTGGCGCCGCTCGGCGACACCGCCCCGGTGCCGCCGCCCGCGGCCTCAGTGACCCCGTCACCGGCCGACCCGGTCCCGGCGGCGCCCCCGGCGTCCTGAGACCGCTCGTGGGCCGGGACCACCGTGGGTCCCGGCCCACGAGTTCATCACGCTGTGTCGACCGTACACCACCCTCTGTTGGTGACTGGGGGTAACCGCCGGGCGTCTGCCATCATGGCCGGATGGTGCTGAACAGGGTCGTCCGGGCCGCCGTCGCCGTGTGTGCCGCCGTCACCTTCGCCGGGTGCTCGTCGGACGACTCACCCGAGCCCGACGGCACCACGATCAGCGTCGACGCCATGCGCAACGCCCTGCTCAAGGCCGCCGAGGTCGGCCCCACCTGGAAGACGCCGACCGAGTCCGCGGCGCCGAGCCAGCTGGTCAGCATCTGCGGGGCGGACACCGCCCCGACCGGCATCCCGGGCGGTCCGCAGCTGGTCTCCGCGCCGCTGTCCGACGAGGGCGCCGAGGGTGTGCAGAGCCTGACCCAGTACGCGCTGGTCTACGCCGACGCCGTGTCCGCCGCGACGGCCCTCGCCACCCTGCGTACCGTCGCCGACGCCTGCCCACCGACCGTGTCGAAGCCCGCGAAGACCGGCGACCGCGAGGAACCGGCGTACACGGAGACCGCGGCGACCACCCCGCTCGAGGAGGGCGGCTGGTCCGGCTTCGTCACCACCCGTAACAAGCAGTACGACAAGGCGCACGCCGCCACGGCCGACGTGGCCGTGGCCGCCCTGGCCCGCGCCAACGTGGTGCTGGTCGACCAGTACGCGATCTACCGCCTCGGCAAGTCGGACGCCGGCGCCAACCCGCAGTTCTCCGCCGACTGGCAGAAGCTGGTCGGCACGACGATCAGGCGCGTCGGGGGTCAGTAGCCGCTCAGCGAGCCCGGCCCTCGAGCATCATCGCCACCGACCTCGCGACCCGCCGCGCCCGGGTCTCCGCCGCCTTGGCGCCGGTGACCTGCAGCACGTGCCAGCTCTTGTTGCTGTAGGACATCGCGTCCCAGTAGGCCCTGGCAGCCGGCTCCGCGTCGAGCGCCGACGCCAGGTCGGCCGGCACCTCCACCTCCCGCACGGCGGTGTCCAGCACGACGTCCACGTCGAGCACCTCGCCCGCCGCGATGCCGGCCGCGGCCCGGCGCTCGGCGCTGACCCCGAGCCAGTAGGCCCCGCCCATCCGGGCGATCGAGCCGCGCCACTCGACGCCGTTGACCGTCACCACGACCTTGGGCCGCCCGCCACCGCCGAGCCCCGTCACGACCTCGTCGTCGACGAGAAATCCGGCGGTGTTCCCGCCCGTCGACCGCAACTCGGCGCGAAATCTCATGAGCAGGCAATCTACCGCTCAGCGGGCCGGTTCGAGGTCGCGTTCCGGCGCGGGCGCGCTCGGCTCGTCGCGCACCCGGGTCAGCCGGCCGGGCCACCACATCCACCGGCCGAGGTCCAGGTTGAGGGCGGTCACCAGCACCGAGCGCACGACCAGGGTGTCCAGCAGCACGCCGAACGCCACCGCGAAGCCGATCTCGGCGAACGCCACCAGCGGCAGGCTGGCCAGTGCGGCGAACGTACCGGCCAGCACGATGCCGGCGGACGTGATCACACCGCCGGTCGCGGCCAGGCCGATCAGCGCCCCGCGCCGGGTGCCGTGCCGGTGTGCCTCCTCGCGGACCCGGGTCATCAGGAAGATGTTGTAGTCGATGCCCAGGGCGACCAGGAAGACGAACACGTACAGCGGGAACGACGTGTCGGCGCCCGAGAAGCCGAGGACGTGCCGGAAGACCAGGGCGCTGACGCCCAGGGCCCCGCCGAAGGAGAGCACGACCGTGGCGATCAGCACCAGCGGCGCGACGATCGCGCGCAGCAGCAGTCCGAGGATCACCAGCACCACGAGCAGGACCAGCGGGATGATCAACCGGTTGTCGTGGTCGTTGGCCTGGTTGATGTCCAGCGTCATCGCGGTCATGCCGCCGACCTGCGCGTCGCCGACCGGGTGTACGGCCGCGCGGACCCGTTCGATCGTCGCCATCGCCGCATCGCTGTCCGGTGGATCGGTGAGCACGCCCTCGATCGACGCGAGCCCGCCCGTGACCACCGGCTCCCCGGCCCCGCTGATCCCCGCCGTACCGGCGAGCGCCGATCGGATGGCCGCGGCCGACGCGGCCTGGCCGATCACCACCACCGGCTGACCCTGCCCGGCCGGGAAATGCCGGGCCAGCGCCTCCTCGCCGGCGACCGACGAGGGCTTGTCGACGAACTGGTCCGCCTGGGACAGGCCGTTCGCGTCGAGCTGGAGCAGACCCAGCGCCATCGTGCCGAGCACGACGGTGGTGGTGATCCAGACCAACCGGGGCCGGCGGGCGATCCGGCGGCCGAGCCGGGCGTAGATCCCGGTGGCCGTCGGGTCCGCGGTGCCCTCGGCCGGGCGGACCGGCCAGAACAACCAGCGGCCGAAGACCACCAGCAGGGCGGGCAGCAGGGTGATCATGGCAAGCAGCCCGACCACGATGCCGATCGCGGCGACCGGGCCGAGGCCGCTGGTCGAGTTCACCTCGGCGAGGGTCAGGCAGGACATGCCGACGGCCACCGTGGCGGCGCTGGCGATGATGGCCGGCCCGGCGCGGTGCAGGGCGAGCGCCATCGCCTCGTGCCGGTCGTGATGCCGGCGCAGCTCCTCGCGATAGCGGGCGATCAGCAGCAGCGCGTAGTCGGTGCCGGCGCCGAAGACGAGCACCGTCAGGATGCCCGCGCTCTGCGCGTTCACCACCAGGCCGGCGTGCTTGGCCAACAGGTAGATGACCGCCTGGGAGGTGGTCAGGGCCACCCCGGCGGTCATGATCGGCAGCAGCCAGAGGACCGGACTGCGGTACGTGATGAGCAGGATGATCGCCACGATCGCCAGCGTCGTGTAGAGCAGAGTGCCGTCGATGCCCTCGAACGCCTCGGCGCTGTCGGCGGCGGCCGCCGCAGGACCCGCGAAGCTGATCGACAACCCGGCGCTGCCGGCGCCGGTGGTCGCCCTGAGGTCGTCCACGACGTCCACGATCCGGTCCCACCCGGCCGCGTCGATCTTGATCGGCACGATGGTCTGCAGGGCCTGGCCGTCCTTGGCCGGCAACGGGCCGGTGACGTCGCCGCTGACCCCGGCGACCCGGCCCATCGCGGCGGCGTCCTGCGTGGCCTTGATGGAGTCGGCGGGGGTGATGCCGCCCGCGCGTTCGTAGACGATGACCGCGGGGGCGATGTCGTCGGGCTGGAAGTTGCGCTGGAGCTCGGAGACCTTGGTCGACTCGGCGTCACCCGGCAGCCAGGCGGCGTTGTCGTTCTTCTCGACGCCGGTCAGCTTGCCGGCCATCGGCGCGGCGATCAGCAGTACGACGACCCAGAGGCCGAGGACCACCCACTTGCTCCACCGTCCACACACCAGCTTCGCCAAGGCACTGCCCCCCGTATCGTCCGGTACCCCGCCGCAGCGTAGGACCGCCGGGTCACCGGGGAAAGCGGAAGAACGACAGCTCAGGGTTTTCTCGGGGGCGAATTCGGATGATCGGCTACCGGCGCACCGGTTTCCGGTCGGTGCCACCCCCTGGTCCGGCCCGGCGGCGCAGCGGCCCGTTGCGGGACCGGCGGTCCTGACCGGACCGGCCGTGCGGCCGAGCGCCGCCGGCGGGTCACTCGGTGTCCGCGGGGACCTCGAGCCCGGCCCTCTCGTCGCGCACCGCACACTGCAGCAGCGGGGCCAGGTCGAAGGCCGTGCCGTCGATGCCGGCGTGGAGATCACCGAGCTCGGCGAAGCGGGCCGGCACCGTCTGCAGGGTGAAGTCGTCCGGGTCCACGGCGTCGATCTCGTCCCAGCGGATCGGAGTGGACACGGTTCCCCGCTGGTTGCCCCGCACCGAGTACGCGCTCGCGATGGTGTGGTCGCGGGCGTTCTGGTTGTAGTCGACGAAGAGCTTGGCCGGATCGCGATCCTTGCGCCACCAGGTGGTCGTGGCCTCCGGCGAGCGCCGCTCCACCTCGCGGGCGAACGCCAGCGCCGCCCGGCGTACGTCGCCGAAGCCGTGTTCGGGGACGATCCGCACGTAGATGTGCAGGCCCCGGCCGCCGGAGGTCTTCGGGTAGCCGGTGATGCCGAGCTCGTCGAGCACCTCGTGGGCCACGTGCGCGACCCGCCGCACGGTGTCGAAGCCGCACTCCGGCATCGGATCCAGGTCGATGCGCCACTCGTCCGGCTTCTCGGTGTCGGCACGCCGTGAGTTCCACGGGTGGAACTCGACGGTCGACATCTGCACCGCCCAGATCACCTCGCCGAGCTGGGTCACGCACAGCTCGTCGGCGTGCCGGTTGTAGCGCGGGAACGTCACCCGCACGGTCTGCAACCACGGCGGCGCGCCGTGCGGCACCCGCTTCTGGTGCACCTTCTCGCCCGCCAGACCGTCCGGGAAGCGGTGCAGCATGCACGGCCGCTCGCGCAGGGCGCGGACGATGCCGTCACCCACGCTCAGGTAGTAGTTGACCAGGTCGAGCTTCGTCAGCCCGAGCTCCGGGAAGTACACCCGGTCCGGATTGGAGATCCGTACGGTGTGCTCGCCGGCGTCGACCTCGACCGCGGGCGCCTTGGTGGCCATAGGGCCAACCTAGCCGGTCAGGCGTCCGCGCGGTGCCGTCCCACCCGGGCCGGTTCCCGCCGGCCGGGTACGCCGCCCGCGTCCGCCCGGCGGTCGGCGCCGAGGTGCTTGACCGCGTACATGGCATGGTCGGCGGCGCGCAGGGCCTGGTCCGGGTCGTCGCTGGTGGTGGCCAGGTGCACGCCCACGCTGGCGCCGATGCTGATCTCGGCGCCGAACACGTGGAACGGCCGCTCGACCGCCATCCGTACCCGGTTGCTCATCGCGTCGGCGTCGGCCTGGACGGTGACGCCGGGCATCAGCACCACGAATTCGTCGCCACCGACCCGGGCCAGCACGTCGTCCTCGCGGACGCACCCGCTGAGCCGGTCGGCGACCTGGCGCAGCAGTTCGTCGCCGGCCTCGTGCCCGTGCGCGTCGTTGACCGGCTTGAACCCGTCCAGGTCGACGAAGAGCACGGCCACCGCGTCCTCACGCAGTGAGGTGCCCAGCGCGTCCTGCATGCGGCGCCGGTTGGGCAGGCCGGTCAGCGCGTCGTGGGTGGCCTCGTGGTGCAGCCGCTCCTGGAAGGCGCGGTTCTCGGAGATGTCGCGGGCGTTGATGACGATGCCGGTCAGCGCCGGGTTCTGCATCTGGTTGGAGGCGGTGAACTCGAACCAGGTCGCGTTGCCGTCCCGGTTGAGGACCCGGGTCTGCAGGCGCAGCACCCCGTCGCGCTTGGTGAGCAGGGTGTCGAAGGCCTCGCGCATCCGCGCGCGGTCCTCCGGGTGCACCAGCTCGAAGACGCTCGAGCCCTGCAGTGAGCCCGCCTCGAAGTGCAGTAAGGACGACGCGCTGGGGCTGGAGTACGCGACCTGCCCGTCGGCGTCGAGCACCGCCACCATGTCCGGGGCGTGCAGGAACAGCGCCTGGAACCGTTCGTCGGCCCGGCGCCGCTGGACCTGGGTGCGGTAGCCGAGGATGGAGATGCCGACGGCGCCGATCAGCAGCATGGCGAGCAACGTCACGTTGATGGTCTGGCTGCGGCTGTGCACCGCGCCGTCGAACGAGGCGAGCGTCTGGGTGCGCACGTACGCCCAGTCACCCGGCAGCGCGGCGTTCTTGACCACAATCGAGATCATCTTCGTGCCGCGGGCGGTGTACTCGACGAAGACGCTGCCGTCCGCGAGCTTCGCAGCGGCGGCGGCCACCGGGCCGTCTGCCCGGCTGCCGATCAGGTCGGCCTCGCTGCTGAATCCGATCTGGCCGGTGGTGTCGACCATCGTGGTGAGGTGCCCGGTGGACTTCAGCCGGGTGGTGTACGCCTGCAGCGTCGTCGCGGCGACCTTGTAGTAGCCGATCAGCACCGCCGCCGGGGCGCCGTTGACGTTGATCGGCACGGCGAAGGCCGCGACCGCGACGGTGGTTCCGGTGGCGTCCTTGACCTGCATGAGGCCGGAGGCGCCGAGCTTGCCGGCCAGCAGAAGCTTGCGCATCGGCTCGTAGCCGGCGTCGCTCGACGGCGGCAGCGGGTTGGTCCGCGTGGCGTTCAGCATGGTCCCGTCGAGCGCGGCGATCGCGGCCCCGTACGTGAAGGAGGCCGACTTGGCGACGTAGGCGTCGAGGGCCTGGCGGTCGCGGGCGGCGCCGATGCCGAGGTCGAAGGCGTAGCGGTCGGCGAAGGCCTTGAGCTCCTTGGCGGAGAGTTGCTGCACCTGCCCGGCGAGGGTCGCGTTGTTGACGGCAAGCGCCAACGAGTCGGAACGATGCACGGTGTCGGCGGCGCGCAGCGCCGACCGGTTCACCATGACGCCCACGATGCCCACAGCCATCAGCAACAACACGCTGACGACCACGGCGATCCAATTGCGTAGCCGCATCAGATTTCCTCCTCGCCGCCAAGGATCGGGCGCGGAGGGGCCGAGTTGAACCAAATCGCCGGGAACTTCGCGGCGATCAGTCCGGCGCCTCGGATCGGTCGAGGGGCAGCGCCGTCAGCGCCGCCACGGGGGTGGCCCGCCGTGCAGCCACCACTGCAGGGCCCTGGTGACCTGCGGCAACACCAGGTAGGTCATCAGCGGCGTCAGGCACACCGTGGTCGCCAGCGTGCGGACCACCGCGTTCTGCCCGGCCAGCAGGTGCCCGAGCGTCAGCGTCGACAGCAGGCTGACCGGGAAGAAGCCCAGCCAGATGATCACCGCCTGCTTCCATCGCGGCGGCGGCGCCGGCGGCCCCGTCAGGTCGTCGACCTCCTGCTCCTGCGGCGGGTCGAACCAGCCCTCGATCCCGGTACGCCGCTCCACCCGGGTGTGCTCGACCATGCCCTGCGCCGACGACAGCCACCACTGCCGCTGGGGCGACTCCTCCCAGGCGTGCAGCGCCGCCGCGTCCGCGAAGCGGTAGAGCATGTGCCACTCGGTGGAGCCGAGCACCGGCCGCACCCAGCCCACCCCGAGAAATCCGGGGAAGTCCTCGGCCAGCGTGGTGCCGGCCCGGACCCAGGCCAGCATCTCCGCGTTGCGCGACGGATCGGCCCGGCGGGTGATCGCCACGGTCACGGCCAGCGGCGGTGTTGCGGTTTCCATACCACCGATGATTCATGCCCGGTGTCACGGCCGGGTGCCGAACGGCGGTACCGGGCTGTGATGAAGCCCGCGAGGCGTGACCATCGGCACAGCGGGCCCACCCAGGCCTTGGGCTCACCGCCTCGGATCGCCGTCCCGAACCGGGGCGGCGCGGGAGACGATCGTCCGCTCCCCGAGCCGGGTCATCGCGTTCAGCGGCGCCGTCGCCAGGCCGACCATCCGGGCGAACACCGGCCGGCGCTGGCGGCGCAGCAGGCGGGGACCGATGCCGGCCATCACCTCGGTCAGCGCCGGCAACGGCCGGCCGAAGAAGGTGAGCTCGCGGATCAGCCCGTCGGCGTTCAGCCGGAGCAACTGCGCCTCCTCGACCGGCTCGCGCCGGGCCGTGCCGTGGTAGAACAGCGCCCACGTGTCGCCCTGCCCGACCTGCGTGTGGTAGCGGATGTCGTGGATGACCTCGAAGGCGCTCGCCAGCACGTCGGCGACCTCGGACGGGCCGTGGAAGCGGAACTGCGCGGTCAGCGGTGAGATCATCTCGACCTCCGGTGCCAGGCAGGCCGTGGCGGCCGCCGCGTCGCCGCGTTCGCCGGCCGTACGCCAGGCGGTGATCGTCGGATTCCCCATCGACGGAATGTACCGCCCTGCCGATGTCGGAGGGCCGGAGTAAGTTCCGGTTCATGACGCTGCGAAGGATCTCGATGGCCGCGGTCGCCCTCGCCACGCTCACCGCCACCGCCGGCTTCACGCCCGGTGCGCACGTTCCCGCCTGGAAACTGTCCGACACCGGGGTCACCGCGCGCTTGCGCGGCCTGGCCCCGGTCGACGACCGGGTGGCCTGGGTGGCCGGGTCGGCGGGCACGATCCTGCGGACGGTCGACGGCGCGCGGACGTGGCAGCGGGTCGATCCGCCGGGCGCCGCCGAGCTCCAGTTCCGCGACATCGAGGCGTTCGACGCCGAGCACGCCGTGGCGCTGACCATCGGCGAGGGCGACCAGTCCCGGCTGTACGCGACCGCCGACGGCGGCCGTACCTGGCGCGAGACGTTCCGCAACGACGACCCGGCGGCGTTCTACGACTGCGTGACCTTCCTGGACCGCCGGCGCGGCCTGGCCCTGTCCGACCCGGTCGGTGGCAAGTTCCGCATCCTGGCCACGGCCGACGGCGGCCGGTCCTGGCGGGTGCGGCCGACCGCCGGCATGCCCGACGCGCTGCCGGGCGAGTTCGCGTTCGCGGCGAGCGGCACGTGCCTGGTCTCCGCCGATCACCTCGGCGCGGGCCGGGCCTGGTTCGCCACCGGCGGCGGCGAGCGCGCCCGGGTCTTCACGACCGTGAACGGCGGCCGGACCTGGCGCGTCACGGACACCCCGATCCCGAGGGGCCCCAGCGCCGGCGTGTACAGCCTGGCGTTCCGCGATCCCTGGCACGGCATCGCGGTCGGCGGCGACTACGCGACGCCGGAGACCGCTCCGGACGCCGCCGCAACGACCCGTGACGGCGGGCGCACCTGGACGGTCGCGAAGGTGGCGCCGGGCGAGTACCGCTCGGGAGCGGCCTGGCTGAGCGGCGCCACGGCGCTGGCGGTCGGACCGACCGGCAGTGATATCAGCCGCGACGGCGGTCGCACCTGGACGGAGTTCGACGCCGGCAGCTTCGACGCGGTGCTGTGCGCGGCGGGCTCATGCTGGGCCTCGGGCGAGCAGGGCAGGGTCGCCAAGCTGACCTGGCGCCGCTGACCCGGCGCCGCTGACCGGCGCCGCTGGACAGGACAGCTAGCCGTTGAGGTAGGTGAGCACCGCGAGTACCCGGCGGTTGTCGTCGTCCGACGGCGGCATCCCGAGCTTGGTGAAGATGTTGTTGATGTGCTTGCTGACCGCCTTCTCGGTGACGTAGAGCTTCGCCGCGATCGCCGCGTTGGACCGGCCCTCGGCCATCTCCCCCAGCACCTCACGCTCGCGCCCGGTCAGCACCGCCAGCGGTTCCCGGCGGGCGAGCAGTTGCGAGACGACCTCCGGGTCCATCGCCGTGCCGCCGTCCGCGACCCGGCGCACGGCGTCGACGAACTGGGCGACGTTCGAGATCCGGTCCTTGAGCAGATAGCCGACGCCGCCCTTGCGGTCGCTCAGCAACTCCCGGGCGTACAGCGGCTCGACGTGCTGGGAGAGCACCAGGACGGGCAGCCCGGGGATCTCGGTACGGGCCGCGATCGCCGCCTGCAACCCCTCGTCGGTGAACGTCGGCGGCAGCCGTACGTCCACCACCGCCACGTCCGGGCGGTGCTTGATCAGGGCCGGCAGCAGGGCCGGGCCGTTGTCCACGGCCTCGACCACCTCGAATTCGAACGCCTCCAGCAGTCGGGTCAGCCCGTCCCGGAGGAGGGCGAGGTCTTCGGCGAGGACAACACGCACGGCAACTCCATGGTCACGACCGTCGGCCCGCCCGGTGGGGAGGACATCGTCATGGTGCCATCGAAGGCGGCCAGGCGGCGGGCGATGCCGCGCAGCCCGGTGCCGCGCGCCGGGTCGGCACCACCTATCCCGTCGTCGCTGACGGTCAGCAGCAGCAGATCGTCGACGTGCTGGACGGAGATCTGCACGTTGCGCGCCTGGCTGTGCCGCACCACGTTCGCCAGCGCCTCGGCCGTCGCGAAGTACGCCGCCGACTCCACCGGCGTCTCGGGCCGGCCCGGCAGCTCCATCTCGACGCTCACCCGCAGCGGCAGGCTCAGCGCCAGCGCGCGGACGGCGCCGTCGAGCCCACGCTCCGCGAGCACCGGCGGGTGGATGCCGCGGACCAGGTTGCGCAGCTCGAGCAGCGCCGTACCGCTGGCCTCCCTAGCCTCCGCGAGCAGCTTGCGGGCCGCGGCCGGGTTCCGCTCGATCATCTCCTCGGCCAGGCCGATGGTCATGCCGAGCGACACCAGCCGGGCCTGCGCGCCGTCGTGCAGGTCGCGTTCGATCCGGCGCAGCTCGGCGGCCTGGGCGTCGACGGTGTCGGCCCGGGTGACGGTCAGCTGGGCGACCCGCAGGCGCAGGTCGGCGGCGTTCGTCGGGGCCAGGAAGAGCCTGGCGAACTGCGCGTTGACCTCCAGCAGCCATGGGGCCGCGCCGAGACCGAGGGCCAGGAAGAGCACGCCCTGCGGCATGGACAGCATCGCCTCGCTGAAGTTCGCGATCGGCCAGAAGACGCCGTAGCCCGACCAGTCGGTGCTCAGGTAGAGCCAGAGCGGCAGCAGCGAGATGCCCACCACGCCGTAGAGCGGGATGACCACCGCGATCAGGCCGAGCGCGAAGCCGACGAGCGCACCGGGGATCAGCCAGGCGAGGTCCCGCCAGGTGGCCGGGTCGGTGGCGATCCACCGGAAGCGCTTCCACCCGCCGGGCAGGGCCCGCGGAGGCGGCGGCTCGTACGGGCGCGCGATCGCGATTCCGGCCCGGGCCGCCAGCCGCCGTTCCAGGTTGGCGCGCATCCGCACCAGGTTGGTGACCCACGGCAGCAGGGCCAGGCCGAGAAACGGTACGGGGCTGAGCGCCAGCGCGACCAGCGACATCGCCAGCAGCGGCAGGTTGGTGAGGGCGAGGCCGACGGCGAAGACGCCACCCGCGATGGCCCGTAGGCCGTCGCGTACCCACGCCCACGTCTCCATGGCCTCATTGTGCGGGGCGACCCCTGCCGTATCGGTGGTACCAGCACCACCATCTGCACAATCGCCCACGTTTAACGGGGGTGCTAGCACCACCCTGGCCCGGGGGCCTGTCACTCCTGACCGTTCGGCCCCCGGCCGGGAGGCTGAAGGAATGACGACAACGACGGAGCGGCCGCGCACGGCCGGAAGCGACTTCGCCGAGTTGAACCGCCGGGTGACCCGCGCCGGCCTGCTCGAGCGCAAGCCGGCCTACTACGCGGTACGGCTGACCGCCGTGGCGCTGATGCTGATCGGCGGCTGGACCGCCTTCTTCCTCATCGGCTCCTCCTGGTGGAACCTCGTCACGGCCGCGTTCCTCGCGGTGGCCTTCACGCAGGTGGCGCTGGTGGCGCACGACCTCGCCCACCGGCAGGTGTTCCGCACCAAGCGCCCCGGGGAGATCACCGGCCGGATCGCCGGCAACCTCGGCGTGGGCATGAGTTACGGCTGGTGGATGGACAAACACACCCGCCACCACAACAACCCCAACCACGACGACCTCGACCCGGACGTCGCACCCGAGGTGCTGATCTGGGCGACGAGGTCGGCGTGGGGCCGGCGCGGGCTGAAGGCGTTCGTCACCCGGCACCAGGCCGGCCTGTTCTTCCCGCTGCTCACCCTGCTCGGCATCGACCTGAAGCTGTCCAGCGTCAAGGCGCTGATCCGCGGCGACATGAAGCGCCGCAACCTCGAGGCCGGGCTGCTGATCATCCACGCGATCTGCTACCTCGGCGCGCTGTTCCTCGTGCTCTCACCGCTGCAGGCGATCGCCTTCCTCGTGGTGCACCAGGCGCTGTTCGGCGTGTATCTCGGCATGACGTTCGCCCCCAACCACAAGGGCATGCCGCACCCCGACGGCACCGAGGACTACCTGCGCAAGCAGGTGCTGACCTCGCGCAACGTGACCGGCGGCTGGCTGACCGACGCCGCGATGGGTGGCCTGAACTACCAGATCGAGCACCACCTCTTCCCGGCCATGCCCACGCCGAACCTGCGCAAGGTGCAGCCGATCGTCGAGGCCTACTGCGCCGAGGTCGGCGTGTCTTACGAATCGACCAGCCTGGTGGACTCGTACCGGCAGGCGCTGCGCCACCTGCACGAGGTCGGCGCCCCGCTCCGCGAGCCCGCCGCGACCCGGTAGCGGTCGTCGCTCCCGCCGAGATGTGAGAGCGTGCTCGGCATGGACCTACAGCTCACCGACAAGGTCGCGGTGATCACCGGCGGCACGGTCGGCATCGGCCTGGCGATCGCCCGCGGCCTCGCGGCCGAGGGCGTCCACCTGGCGGTGTGCGCCCGCGACGAGCAACGCCTCCGCGCCGTCGTGGACCGGCTCCGCGACGAATTCGGAGTACGCGTCATCGGGGTGGCCGCCGATGTCGGTGGACCCGACGGCCCGGCCCGGCTGGAGCGCGCGGTCGTCGAGGAGTTCGGCGGCGCCGACATTCTGATCAACAATGCCGGCACGGGCAGCGAGGAGACCATCCTCGAGGCCGACGACCAGCGGTGGCAGGCGTACTGGGACCTGCACGTGATGGCGGCGGTCCGGCTGGCCCGCGCCTTCGCGCCGCGGATGAAGGCCCGCGGCGGCGGGGTGATCCTGCACAACGCGTCGATCTGCGCGACCCAGCCGCTGGGCTACGAGCCGATCTACAACGTCACCAAGGCAGCGTTGGTGATGTTCTCCAAGTGCCTGGCGAACGAGCTGATCGCCGACAACATCCGGGTGAACGCGGTGAACCCGGGACTGGTCATGACGCCGGACTGGGAGAAGACCGCGAAGGCGCTGACCGCGGGCACGGATCGGACGTGGCAGGAGCACCTCCAGCAGGTCGCGCACGACAACGCACCGATCGGCCGGTTCGCGGACCCGGCCGAGATCGGCGACCTGTTCGTGTTCCTGTGCTCGCCGCGGGCCAGTTACGCGGTCGGCTCGACGTACTACATCGACGGTGGATGGCTGCGGACCACGACATAGCGCCGATGCTCTACTTCGGTGCGTTCAGCCCGTCCAGCGCCGCGACCGCGCCGCGGTGCAGCACCACCGGCCCGGTCCGGCGGGCCTTGTCCAGGGTGATCTCCTTGGCCGCCGCGTTCGCCTGCTCGAGCTGCGGCTTGCGGTCGAACAGCGTCCTCGTCAGGACGCAGGCCACATCGGCGTCCAGGTTGTCGCGGACCAGCAGCAGGTTCGGCACGACGATGGTCGGCACGTCCGCCGCGGTCCCGTAGGCGGTCGCCGGGATCGTGCCGGTCTCGTACACCGGGTTGATCTTCTTGAGCTCCGGCAGCAGGGCCGTGACGTCCAGGAACTCCACCTGGCCGGCCGACGTGGTCAGCAGGTCGGTGACGCCCGGGGTGGGCAGGCCGCCGGACCAGAACAGCGCGTCGATCGAGCCGTCCTTCATGCCGTCGACCGTCTTGACCAGGTCCAGGCGCTGCGCCTGGATGTCGGTGTCCGGGTCGAGACCCGCCGCCGTCAGCATCCGCCTGGCGATGACCTCCGTACCCGACTTGGGCGAGCCGGTCGAGACCCGCTTTCCCTTCATGCCCGCCACGTCCTTGATGCCCGCGGCCTTGCGGACGATCACCTGGGTGTAGTTGGTGTGGATCCGGGCGAGGGCCTGCACCGGCTGCTTCGCCGTGAAGCTGTTGGTGCCGTTCACCGCGTCCGCCGCGCTGTCGGCCAGCGAGAACGCCACGTCGAACTCCCCGGCGACCAGTTGCTGGATGTTCTGCACGGACGCGCCGGTCTCCGACGCCGTCGCCTTGAGCTTGCCCCCCGTCGCGCCGATCTGCTCCGCGTACGCGTTGCCCAGCGCGAAATAGACGCCCGTCGCATTGCCGGTGGCGATGCCGATCCGGGTCTCCTTCGCCACCTCACAGGTCACCTTCCCACCCGCGTCGACGGTGGCCGCATCCTGCTTCCCGCCGCAGCCGGTCAGTACGGTCACCGCCAGCGTGCCGGCCGCAACCAGGACGAACAGCTTCCTCATCACGTGGTCCTCCCCCTTCGACGGATGATGGCGACGCCGGCGGCCAGCACGAGCGCGACGGCGCCGGCCGCGATCGTCAGCGGCGCCAGGTAGAGCAGCAACAACCCGGCGACCGCACCGAGGATGCGGCTGACCGGTCCGGCCGCGCCGATGCCGGGCACCCACGCCCCGGTGGCGATCGCCAGGCCGACGACCGCGAACGAGGCGACGACCGTGGCCCAGACGATGCCGGAGACCGGACCCCGCCCCAGCAGATACTCGCCGGGATCGGTGAGCACGAAGGCGATCGGGACCAGGAACGCGGGCAGCGCGTACTTCAGCGCCTGCCACATCGTCGGCACCGCGCGACCTCCGGTTATCGCGCTGGCGCCGACCGCCGCCAGCGCGGTCGGCGGGGTCACCTCGGAGAGCACCGAGTAGTAGAAGACGAACATCGCGGCGGCGGGCGCGGACACGCCGAGCGCGAGCAGGGCCGGCCCGATGATCACCCAGCCGATGATGAAACTGGCGGTGACCGGCACGGCGAGCCCGAGGATCGCCAGCGCGACCGCCGCCAGCCCGACCGTGAGGGCGAGCACGGCGGTCGGGTTGTCGGTGATCGCGTGGGCGCCGCTGACCAGCAGGGACGCGAGCTGCGCGCCGAGGCCGGTCTTCGTGGTGGTCGCGGTGATGATGCCGGCGGCCGTGCAGACGGCCACCACCGGCAGCACGCCACGGACGCCGGCCGACAGCGCGGCGAACAGCCGCCGCGGGGTCAGCCAGGCCCGCCGGTCCAGGAAGGACAGCGCGACAGCGAGCAGCGTGGCATAGACGACCGCGCGCGTCGCGCTCTGTCCGGCCGCGAGGAGCACGACGATCAGCACGAGCGACGAGAAGTGGTAACCGAAACGGCCCAGCAGCCGCCACGCGCCGGTCGGCGGCGCGTCGAGGGAGCGTACCCGGAAGCGCCGGACGTCGATCTCCACCGCGAGCAGAATGCCCAGGTAGTAGAGGACGGTGGGGATCATCGCCCAGCCGAGCACGGTCAGGTAGGAGACGTCGAGATATTCGGCCACGATGAAGGCCGCCGCGCCGAGGGTCGGCGGAGACAGGATCGCGCCCACCC
>Ga0307288_10000290_pt1 | contig 17751 bp, 17 predicted proteins | sample ER_DNA_142_FD_194469 | JGI IMG/M metagenome (GOLD analysis project Ga0307288, IMG submission 194469) | Bulk soil microbial communities from the East River watershed near Crested Butte, Colorado, United States - ER_DNA_142 | ecosystem: Environmental > Terrestrial > Soil > Floodplain | place... | reverse complement strand
CACACGAACCAGATCACGCTCAACCAGATCAAGCAATGCGGGTGCGATTTGCCCGTTGAACTTGCTGCCCGGGAACTCGACAACAATCCAATCGACCGGCCCCAGTTCATCGACTTCCTCGACCTCGTCCATAGACATTCTCCTAAGTGGGTGAGACGCGAGCGACGGAAGGCTTCTTACGCGCCCACGTCATTGCCGGTACCTGCTGCAATCGTCCAGTCCATGCTCCGGGCTCACATCACCCGCACCGGGTGAGGACCAGCTCGACCTGGCTAGATGCCGGTGAGGGCTTGGATAGGGCCGCGGGCTATGGCTTGACGAAGGCGTCCTAGTCGCGCTGGTCCTCTCGCCCACATCGAGCATGATGATCATCTCCGTTCAATCCGAGCGCAACATGACATTCAGGCCGCTGCCGTTTGCATGAACGGTATCGCGCGCCACCTCGGCCTGCACGGCGTTTCCAACGATCGGCCGAGGCCGAGGATCGGGCCGTGCCCGGCCAGTGGGAGGGTTGGGACCAGATACGACGTTTGCAGCAAAGTGGGGAAAGGGCAGCGGTCACGCCTCGCGGGTCTTCGGCGAGCTTTCTCGTGTCTTCTCAGGGTTGCGCTCGACGACCGGATCCAGGATCTCGTCGATCTTCGCCAGGAGGTCCGCGTCGAGCTTGACGTTGGCGGCGGTGGCGTTGTCTACCACCTGCTCTGGCCTTGAGGCTCCGATGATCGCGGTGGCGACGTTGTCGTTCTGCAGGGTCCAGGCCACGGCGAGCGCCGCCATGGATAGCCCCGCCTCCTCGGCCAGCGGCTTGAGCTGCTGCACCCGCGCTAGCACGTCGTCGCTCATCCACCGCTTGATCATGTCCGCACCGCCCTTCTCATCGGTGGCACGCGACCCGTCGGGCGGTTGCTCGCCGGGCCGATACTTACCGGTCAGCACTCCTTGGGCGATCGGAGACCAAACGACCTGCGAGATGCCCAGCTCCTTGGAGACTGGCACGATCTCGGCCTCAATCACCCGCCACAACATGGAGTACTGCGGCTGATTGGAGATCAGCTGGAAACCGAGTTCGGTCGCGAGCTTATGCCCGTCCCGCAGCTGGTCCGCGGTCCACTCGCTGACCCCGATGTAGAGCACCTTGCCCATCCGGACGAGGTCGGCGAATGCCTGCATCGTCTCTTCCAGGGGTGTCTCCACGTCGTAGCGGTGTGCCTGGTAGAGGTCGATGTGATCGGTCTGCAGCCGGGTCAGTGAGCCGTGGGCCGCCTCCATGATGTGCTTGCGTGACAGCCCGACGTCATTGTGCCCGCGTGGTCCGATCGGCCCGAAGACCTTGGTCAAGATCTCCAGCGACTCCCGCCGCTCACCCTTGAGCGCCTCGCCCAGCACCGTCTCGGCCCTGGTGTTGGCGTAAACGTCGGCGGTGTCGAAGGTGGAAATACCGCACTCGAGAGCCGCCCGCACGCATGCGGCTGCCTGGTCGTTCTCGACTTGCGAGCCGTGCGTCAGCCAATTGCCATAGGTGATCTCGGAGATCTTGAAGCCGGACTTGCCGAGGTAGCGAAAGTTCATACCGCAACCTAAGCATGGCACCCCGGTCGCCAGCATCCAGCTCCTGGATCAAAGCGCCACTCATCGGACAATCCGAGGCGCACCGCCCAATCCCTATGCCGGTCCGCTTGCGGCGCACCAAAGGACGGAGGACGGTCTGGAACCTAGACGGCTACTAATGGGTGCGGGACGCCCAGAGCGGTCCGCCATTGGGACCAAGCAGGAGCAAGGGATCAGAAGCCGGCTGCCGGCTATCGTCAGGTAGCAGTAGACGGAGCAAATGTCCGCCGCGCTTCGTCCGGGGATGCCGAGCGGCCGGGCGGCGGGGGTCGGTTCCCAACGGCGACTCTCGACGCGTAGGTGTGGCTAAGTCGTCGCGGTCTGCGAGGGCGCGTCGGGGCAGCGTGGATGTATCGATGGTCATGTTTGGAGCCTTCTCGGTAGCAAACAGCGGCCGAGGCCGCCAACGTGTCAGATTGGAGCGCGTCGTTGCGCGCGTGTCCTGCAACGGCATCCGGCAGAGAGTCATTCCCCAGGTCGGCCGGAGCCCCCGGATCAGCTGAAACACGCACCCGCTCGGTTTCATTGAATCGCGCTCGCCCGGCCAGCCGAGTCAACGCTCGTCGGACGGCCGCGTCGGCATGGTCGAACCACACCTCTTCGGCGATCTGCGGGGTCTGTCAGCTGATCATCGACAACCGGATCCGCCGTCAGGTTCGGGCGCGCTGTTGCAGGAGGGGACTTTGGCGGGAGTCGCGACGTGTTCCTGCCTGGGCCGGTGACAGCAGTGCGCCCCTTGCGGATGTCCGCGAGGGGCGCACCGGTCGCGGCGTCAGGCTAGGAATGGCGCCACTGAGCGGGTACGTGACATCACTACGGTTTAGCGAATGTCGTCGCGGCTGCCGGACTTGGCAAGGCCACGGCTAATCAAGTAACCGATCGTCAACAACGTGACCAGAAACCAGCCCTGGTAGGCGCTGAACCGTTGACCGTCATCGTTAACGTCGACCACCAAAGAGGCGATCAGGACGGCAAGGACCGACACTACGTAGACGATGAATTCGGTGGTTTTGAACGAGGGCTTGGTCTCCCTGGTGAGACGGCGGTCGCCATCTCGAGACGCGACAGCGCGGCTGTCGCTGGTCAGGGGACCTTGGTCGGTCGTGGTGGTAGTCATACTTCTCCTCATGGAGGTTGTCTTTGGCTCGGACGCTTCGGCGCGTCCCGAGGGATTCCAACTAAATTGGCTCGAACACTTCCACACGTTCCGGAGGGGTTCCAATTTAAATTGGGTCGGACGCTTCAGCGCGTCCCGGGGATTACAACTGATTAATATCCTGCATATTCCGAATACCGCCCCTTTTTTCTTTTCGTGCTGGACTGCGTGATGCGCGTCACTATGCGAGCGGAGGCAGAGTGTCCCCGAAAGGCGCGTCTTCCGACTGAGTGCGACCACTTGGCAGCGGAGGGCGCGCGTCAGGCGCTGAGCGTTGGTTTAGCTGTTAGGCCTTCAGCCCTGGACTTCTCTTTTTCCTGACAGTTGAACTGGTTGGGTCCAACCTCTGCACGGACAGGAGGCGACCGCCTTCAAGTCGGTCGTCACTCTCCCTGGAGAGGGACACGCCCGAGAGTGGAACATTGCCAATCCGGCTTGCGGAAGGATCTGCAAACTTTGACTGCCAGTTCTCGGAGGTGAGGAAAGAATTGCGGGAAATTGGGCTCGGTGAATCGGCTCTGCGTCCCGGGGTCCTTGTGCTCGCCGGTCAGTCGGAAGGTGAATTGCGTGGTCGATTGGCAATATATGAAAGACCGGTCGCAACTGAACGAGTAGGCCTGGTGAATCGCGTGTGAGGCGGTACCACAGGTCAGGATTTTCGCATCGTTTTTCTCAAGGGATAAGTGAGTATGGACTCATCCCTACCGCAAATCCGCGCTCTCGTCGAGGAAGACATTAAGCGAGAGGGATGGGGCAACACTTCCTGGCTGGAGACCTCGGTGAGGATCCGGGCGGCGCCATAACCGAACAGGCCGTCTCAGCAAAAGTTGATCTTGTTACTGCTGCTGGCCGGGGACCATACCATCGGCTACGCGGCAAGCAACAGCCCGCCTTACTGGCTTTACAGCTGCCAGGACGGTTGCCGAGACCTACGAGGGACAAAGGACACGAGACATCCGCCGGGCACGGGCATCATTCGAAACTCACTGTCACTTGAAAGAAGCTCGTCTGGCTCGACAGATCTCAACTCATCCGGGGCCGGTAGTTCTCGGAGCTCACGGCGACGTGGTGTTGGCGGCACGGGTGGAGGCGCCGGCTCGCTTGCGCTAGGGAGTGGCGACCTTACGGCTGCCCGGAGTGGTTGGCCATGCGGCAACACGGCACCGCACGCGGTACAGATCCTGCCGCCTTGGTTCACTCCTTCGCACACTGGGCAGCGCCAGACGCTCATGGCTGCGTTCGGTCGGTGCGTTTACGCACGAGCTTCCCGACTAGGCGGCCCGGGAGATGCGGCTCGGTGCCCGGGGGCCGCGGCACCGCGGTCCGCAACCCCTTGCCACGAAGGCCCGATGCCGGACGGGGTTGGCCCTCGTCCTCCGGTGCCAACCTGAGGTTCATCAGGGTCGCATGTACCTCGCCGATCGTGGGCCGCTTGGCGGGGTCTGCCGACAGCATCACATCCACCAGGTCAGCCAGCTGAGTAGGAATCCCGGGCCGAGGGATGCGCAGCGTCTCACCGCTTCGGACTGCCACCGCCGGCTCGTGGTACCTGACTACGTCGAACGGCGGCGGCGCGCCGGTGAGGTACTCCGTGTAGATCAAACCTAGGGCGAACACATCAGAGGCCAGCCCGAGTTCAGCTGCAGCCACCCCCGCATCCTGGATGTAGCCGAGCAGCTCCGGTGAGTAGTAGTTGATCGTGCCGACAATCTCCTCGCGTGGCGGCGGTCGTCCTGCGATGTAAGCGTTGTCGAAGTCGATCAGCTTGGTGGTGTAACCCAGCTCAGTGCGCTTGATCAGGACGTTGCTCGGCTTGAGGTCGCTATGCACGATGAGCAGATCGTGCAGGATCTTCAGGCTGTGCGCCACGGTCTTCATCAACACCAGCTGCACCCGCAAGCCGAGCGCTTCGATGTCCGCAGTGCTCAAACCCTCCGCATCAACTTTCTCGGTGACCTTGTAGTACTTGGCGCCCCACCGGAAGAAGTCCAACGTGACAATCAGATTGCCGCCGTACGCCGACAGCGGCGCCAGTGCATGCTGGACCCCACGATGATGCGCCTCGAAGACGGCACAACGCGCCCGCTTCTTGGCCTTGGTCTTCTCACTACCAGGCGCATAGTCGTCGGGATAGGTCGGGCTCAGGAACTCCTTGATGAAGTACTGCCGGCCACCACGCTCCGCGAACGTCCACTTGCTCAGACCAGCGCCCACCACCTTGAAGTCTTCCAGAATTGTGTAGCCGTTGATGACGTCGCCGGCCTTCACGACGAGATCTCCTCACTGGGTTGCAAGTGGGACTCCCCGATGGCCTCACTACCCTCGGGCACTGTCGCCTCGTCCGCATCCGTAGGCCGCTGATCGGAGGCCGGTTCACTCGCCTCGGCCACCGGACCTGTCTGGTCATCGCCGGCTGACCTCTGCTCTGCTTGCGCTGAAGTCTCCCTGACAGCGAGCTTGTCCTGTTCTTCCTCATCGTCCGTCAGTGGCTGCGGCCGTAAATAGCGCTCGTACTCAGGCTTGTACCGGCTCCAGATCTGCGCCGTCTCGCCGAGCTGGCGGGATTGCAGCGCCTTGAGCTCCTGTTCTGCCCGGCCGACGGCATTACTCAACTCGTCCAGAGGCGCAATGAAGTCGCGGGCCAGCTCTGTCACACGCGGTTCGAAAAGCTTCTGAAACTCTTTGAGACCAGCACCCACGCCGAGCACCGACATAGCGGCATCGTCACCTGTTACGGCCGTAATTTCCGCTTGCAGCGCTGATGACCACTCCTCGGTGCTGCGGGCCGCCTCTAAGTGACTCAAGACCAGGTGCTCAAAATGCATCGGAGTGCGCACGTAGCCGAAACAACCGTCGGTTGCACACACCACCAGGAAAGGTGCTTGCAGCACGACCTTGCGGTGGTTGACGTGGAACTCGGTGTCGGCCGACATCGCGTTGCTGACCACCGAGTCACGGCGAAGATTTGCTAAGGCATCTCCGGGATCACGCAGATCGTCGGTGGTGAGCTGACGTGCCCCTGCGGGCTCGAACACGTACGCTCTCGAGTCGCCAGCCCACAGCACATGGCAGGCCCAGGAAGGTCCACCAGCTTGGGTTCGTTGCAGCGCAACCAGTGCCATTGTGGTCGGAAGAGCGCGGAGTAGCCGAGAACGCAAGCCGCTGGGCGGCGCCTTCAGTTCCTCCAGCCGCTGCCTCAGGGCCCGCTGCACAGACCGCTGAAGATCACTAGCGGCGGCCTTGCCGTTGAGGTTCCAGTCCGGTTCCAGCAGCTCCAACATCCGACGCTCGACGACGTCTCGGGCGACGCGCGATGCCAAGTACGCACCGGTACGGCGGCCGTCCGGTGTCTCGTAGACGGTGCCACCCGCACCGCCCATGCCGTCAAACACAGCAACCAAGCCCAGGTCCGGCCCGTCCCGCAATATGGGGTCGGAGTCTTCGCCCTGATCCGGGATCTTTCCCAGATTGAAGCTGAACGAGATGGTCGGCCCGGGCGTCGATCCCGGCGCCGACGCCGACCACACGCTCGCTGTTTCGCTCACACCGAATTGCCGATCGAGTCGATGATCGTTCCGTAGTCAACCTCGGACAGCCCGCCGCCGGCCTGCGACGGATTATGCACCACGTTCTCCCACACCCCGGAGATGTCGCTCCAGCCCGGCCCATCCGGCGCGAAGAGGATGAGCCGCTTCGAACTGGACCCCATCGGGCCCTGTTCGTCTTCCCACACATCTGTCAGGGCGCTGAAGTCTGCCGGCACCCGCGAGGACAGATCAGCAGGGAGCACGGATACGTCGAGCGGCTGCGCAGGCTGGTCGGTCCACACCACAATGACTTGCCGGCGGCGATCTCCAGTCGTCGTCCAGGGCGAGTCGATCGCGAGCGCCACCGCCTCGAGTCCTGATTCCGGTGCATCGCCACCACCTTCGGCGATGAGACCGCTGACGAAGTCGGAGAAGCTGGCCCGCTCACCGGGCAGCGTGAAGAACGGGGACTCGTCCAGTGCAGCGGCGCCATCGGCGACGAAGTCGCGGAAGGCGATAACCTTCACGCGCAGCTGGTCGACGTTCTTTCCCTTGGCGGTCAGATTCGATTGCACATCGTCATAGAAGCGAAGTGCATTCGCCTTCACCTGGTCGATGATGGGTGTCATGCTGCCGGTCACATCGATGCAGAACACGATGTCGACGGCGTAACTCAGCCCTCTCGGCGCGGCCATGCTCGACTGCTCCACGCCGGGGGGTGCCGTCGCGGTGGACGTTGTCGATGCGGCAGACGATGGCGCAGCCTCCTCCAGCACTGGCCAGTCGGCGTTATCCGACCCGGTGGCAGGCGGCGCATTGTTTGCAGGCTCAGGTGATGCGGTCGGTGAAGCAACTTCCGGGGATGAGGGGGCCGGGGAAGCAACGTTCGGGTTCTCGCTCATACATCCTCCAGAGGTAAGTGCAAAACAAGACCGCGACCATGCGCGGACCAACAACGTTTACCCATCCGGCCACTTGTTCACACGATCGTCCTCAGAGATGACCCGATAGCGGTTTCGCTCGGACAAGCAACGTCATCGCCGATAGCACGATTTCACTCGGGATTACGCGGGGTCTTTGCATCATTGAGCCGACGACAGCCACGATGTTCCCCATGACGTGCACGGATCTGGTTCCGGACATCGAGCGTGTCGCCGCGCTCGTCACACCTGTCGATGGTCGGATGATCACGTTCACCTCTGAGAAACCACGCCATAAACGCGTTGAGATCGCGGGATGACATGTTGGATGTAGCTGGAATCATCGGCCTCGGCAGCCCCGGCGACGACCGACTGTTGCCTCTCGAGCATGCGGAACAGCTGAGAACCTCGGCGCCTAAGCTCGCCGCCCTTCTGACTGGAACCGGCCCCGTAGAGCTGGCGCAGCAGTATGCCGAAGCAGACATCGAGGCGCTTACGGCCGAGCGAACGTTCAAGCGATGGGTGATCCGGGCCAACTGGGCGGTCCTCGCCACGGCTACGGTGAGCGCCCTACTGATGGCTGTGGCACTGCTGGGAGACAGCTTGGGGGGATGGACGCAGGCAGCGCTCATCGCGCTCGCTCTTATCGGTGTCACGACCGGCGGCGTCGCATCGATGTCCCTATTTCGCGTAAAGCAGGGTCGGCTCCTCGAGGATTGGATGACTGCCCGTGCACGAGCAGAGACAAAGCGGTTGTCCTACTTCAGCTACATCGCGAATGCCTCAGTGGAGCCGCTCGATCGCGAGCTCGAGCTGCTGAAGTTGGAGTATTTCCGCCGCTATCAGCTGGATCTTCAGCTCGCCTACTACAAAAGCCGAAGGTCGGGACACCGTAACTCGGCCGAACGGACACTCGATTTGTCGGCCGGAGCCGTCATGGTGGCGGCGATTGCCTCGGGCGCCGCCGGAGTGCTTGGCGCGTTGAGCCGCGAGTGGGCTGCACTCGGCTCCCTTGCGGTGTTCGGCGCCGCGCTTCAGGCTTTCGCCGCCGCTCGTGAATCCCTCCACCAAGATCGCAGGAATGCTGAGCGCTATGACCACAGCGCTCAGGCATTGCAGGGCTTGCGCGAGCGCCTCGACGATGTGCGAGGAGGTGTTGCCGCCGGATCCCCGTCGGTGCTCACTGAGTACGTCACCGCGGTGCAGGACCAGCTATCACTCGAGCATCGACAATGGTTGGAGGCCGCCGAGAACATGCAGGCAGCCGTTGCGCGGCTGGAAAAGGCTCTTAGCAGCGGAGCCACACAAAGGGACGCCGCTTCCAGCGAAGAGGGCGTCGACAGCTAAGGCTGAACAGCGTTCCCCCACTACCGCACCGAGTGGCGAATACGGTGGGCTGCCTGTCAAAGTGCGATTAGTTACTGCTTGCTCAGCCAGGCGGCGTAAGCGCTCGGCTTATCGGTGAGGACTTTGTCGGCGCCCGCCGACCGCGCCTTTGCCCATGCTTGCTCTTCATTCACGGTCCAGACGACGACGATAAGTCCAGCCTTTTTCAGCTCGGTGATGTAGCCCTTCGCCGCAATGTCGGACTTAACGGCAACCGCCCACAACCCCTCGTCGGCCAGTTGGCTTGCCGGAACCTTTTCGCTAATGAAGAGCATGCGAGGGAGATCAGGCGCCAATTTTTTAATCTGCGCGAGCCTGCCCCGCTCGGTCGACGTGACGACGGTGCGGTCACTCAAGCCATTGCGGCGGATAACATCGATGAACTCCCGGTTCTGCGCAGCGTTCTGGTCAACCTTGACCTCGACATAGACCCACGATTTGTACGCCGCCAAGCCCTCCATCAGATTTGCGTAGGTCGTCGGCGGATAGGATTTCCCGTTTTTTGTGAAGGAGCGGCAGTGCTCAGTGAGGTCCTTCCATGTCGTCTGCGACACCCGGTCAGGCTGGTCGCACCGTAACCCCTGAGTTGCCGCCTCGTCATGGATGATCACGGCATGGTTGTCGCTGGTCCAGCGCACGTCGGTTTCCACCGCATAGCCGTCATCGGCTGCCGAGGTGAGGGACTCAAACGTCTGCAACGGATATTTCTCGTCACCCCCCCGGTGGGCGAGGATGTTCGAGCCGGTTGGGTTCACAGCTGCAGAGGTTTGCGACGGACTGCCAGACGGAGCGGAGCTGACAGACGGCGGACTCGAGGCGGCCGCAGGGAGGGTTTGGTCATCCGTCGCGTTGGGTTGGCCAGGATTGCGCAGGAAATACCACCCAGTGACACCAATCGCCAACAGCAGCACAAGCGACATAACGCCGACCCCTAGCATGAGCGCTCGTCTTCGGGCTCCCGCTCGATCGCTGCGAGGTATGGCTGGCGCAGAGGGTGGCACATTGATCGTTGCAGCCACCATCGGGGATTCGACCGGAGGTGCGGCAGGTGGTACCGCGGCTGGCTGGATACCTTGGCCGTTCCCGGACTTCGATGCCGCGGCTGGCGCGTCGGCGGCGGCGTTCAACGTCTCGTTGAGCACCCTCAAAAGTCGATGAGTGTCAAAGCTGACCGGGTTTATCTCGACTGCCTGTCTACGGGTCAAGGCCGCCAGTCCCGCCGGCAATTCCTCAGCTGTCGGCATCCTGGCGTGGTCGACCAGAATCGGAATGACACGAACATCGTCTCGACTCAGGGCGGTCTCAACCTCGAGCCGCACGAAGTCGGCTGGGTCATCAATGCGTCTCCCTCCTTTGGCATCGGTGACCGTCAGCCACTGGGGTCCGATCAGGGCGAGAAGCACCTGGCATGATCCAACTGCCGACTGGATTTGTTCCACGAAGTCGTCACCAGGCTCGATGTCGTCGACATCTTTGAAGATCCGGTCAGCGCCCAGCTCAGCGGCCAGCACGTCGTGGAGCTGTCGCGCAGGCCACGCCGTCTCTTGCCGCCGATAGCTGATGAAAACCCGCCCGGACCCGCCTTTGTCCACAATGACCACTTTCACTCACCCGCACGCTTGGAGTAAGCCTAAGAGCCAGATCGCCAACGGTGGCAACCGGAATCACGACGCCAATGCGTCTGTGGGCAACAAGCAGTCCGCTGCACTAGGTGACTCCCGCAACGGCTCGGCCCGGCAGTGGCTAAGCAGCCGGAGCATCGTCGTCGACCGCAGTCAATGCTGCTGGGCCAGATGCTCCAGTCACGCTCCAAGCGCCCAGAACGGCGGTCGGGGTGCCCTCCAGGACGATGCCCTCCTGCTTGAAGGCGTGGGCCAACTGAGCCGGTTCGGTCAAGTTTGTGCTCGCCACATTGAGTTCCAACAGTCTGACGCCCAATGTGGCTGCTCGTTGTTGCAGGGACTCGTCTTCCAGTACCCCAGCTGAGATTTCGTCGTCGCTGAGGGTTGTCTGCCTAACCAAGCGCCGAACCGCCGCGGCACAGCTATTGACCAGCAAGCCCTTGTAGTCAGCGACACCAACCAGGGCCTTCTCCAAATCGACAACTTTAAAATTGATCTGAGAAGCGAATTCGCGCAAGGGTTGTACCCGAATCATCGGCGGTAACGGCTCAAATTGCTCGGTTATTGACTCGACCATGACGTTGTGCACGAAAGGTATTCCGATGACTAATCCCGGCCCGACAACTTTGGCTTCACCGCGGCCGTGGATCGTATAGCCTAGCCGGTCATAAACATCCCGGCGGTAATGGACGACTCTGTTGAACCGCGTCCGTAACGCCCTGCTGCCCGACGGCACTTTGTGCATGCCTTTGAACGCGAAAAGTACGACAAGGGCAATGAGCGTGACGGCTCTCAAGAGCGTTGCCCACCACGGATCGTTGTCTCGAAACCATAGGTACTCGAGTACACCATTCACGGGCATGATGACGACTCCTGCTCGTGGGCGGTATCACTACCTGACAGGTAGTGAACCATTGGCAAGAGTGTACGTTGAACCCGTTCGATTGTCTCTAGTGCAGACCTGCTGGGCTTCGGCCGACCCGATCTCGAGATCGATGACAGGGTCTTATGGCACTGGCACTCTCCTGTCCAGACGTTTTACTCTGATGAGACTGATCCATTGGGTCGTGGGGTCAGCGGGCGCACATCCTGGCCGTGCGTTGGCGATGTGTGGCGCAGCGCGCCCACTTCCCAGGCACCCAAAAAGAATCCAAAAGCCCCAACAGCATGGTGAAACAACGCGTTTTGGTCAGCCGGGATGGCGCCCCCACCGTACGGACCGAGGCCGCCCCGTCGGAGGTGCACTCGGCCCTGCCGCAAAATCGACTGGGCACCTCGCAGCCGCCACGCCTCGTACCCATTGACAATCTCAAAGCGCTGCTGGTCGCCTGGGTTATTGCTGGTCACGCGATCTTGGGCTACACAGTGATCGGCGGATGGCCATATGACGAAGTGACAGAGGCTACTTTGCCCCGGGGCCTCGAGCTGATCTTGGCGACAGTCCTCGGACCAACGGCCTTGTTCGTCATGGGAACTTTCTTCTTTCTGAGTGGTCTGATAGCCCCTCGCACTATCGCTCGTGATGGCCCTGCCGCCTACATCCGGCAGCGGCTCTTGCGGCTTGGAGTCCCCTGGCTCACCTTCACACTGTTCGTATGGCCGGTCTTGATGTGGCTCGCCTACCGGTCGGCCGGCTATTCCTTGTCGCTATGGCAGGTGATGCGCACACGGCAGCCTTTCCTCGACTCGGGGCCGCTGTGGTTCGTCCAGATCCTGCTCTACGTCTCGGTCGTTCATGCCCTGCTGATGTGGACTGGTGGGGAGCGTATTCGGCTGCCGGTACGCATGACGCTTGTTATGGCGGTTGTCGCCATAACGGTGGTTTCATTCGTCATCAGGCTCTGGTTTCCAGCCCGTAGCCAACAAATCCTCGATCTGCACGTGTGGCAGTGGCCGCAATGCATGGGCCTTTATCTGGTGGGTGTTGTGGTCGCCCGAGACGGGTGGGCAGAGCGAGTGCCGTCCCGTACGGCTCGGCGCTGCGGTATTGCTGTGCTCGCAGCGGTGGCCGCTGGTGTCATAGTTACGACGGTGCTGGGGATATCTGACTTGAAACGAGATAGCACGCCATTTCTCGGCGGCTGGCATTGGCAGGCTCTGGCACTCGATGTGGTGGAGGCGACGTTGGTCGTCGCCGGGTCAGTGTGGTTATTGGCTTGGGCTCAGCGGAGGTTGACATCCAGAGCTAGCGAGGTGGCGCGAGGTGCATACGCCGCCTACCTACTTCAGGCGCCGGTCCTGCTGGGTTTGGAAATGTCCGCGAGATCACTCGACTGGCCGGCAGTTGCCAAGGCCATCCTCGTCGCAGCGTTCGCCGTTGCGGGATCCTTCAGCCTCGGTTGGCTGATCATCCACTGCACCCGTTCCGGTGAGGCGGATGCGCGCTGGGCGCGGCCAAAAGGTCGACGGCCGAACTTTACTGCTGCTGCTCCGTCGGACGCACCAGAACCTCATTGATCGCCACGTGTCGAGGTCGAGACACGATGTAGCCGATGACATCGGCAATGTCGGTCGCCTCCATTCGCTGCGTGGCGGCGAAACGCTGAGACATCTGGTCCCGGATCTCAGGTCGATTGTGGGATACCAGCTCGGTCGTCACAGCGCCTGGCTCGACCAGGGAAACGCGTACGTGACGTCCGGTGACCTCCTGCCGCAGCGACTCGCTGAACGCACCGACAGCGTGCTTGGTGGCGTTGTAGACGCCACTGCCTAGACGGGGGACACGGCCTGCGACTGAGGAGACATTCACAAGATCAGCGACACCACGCGGCTCACCGTCCGCGGCCTTCAACAGGTGAGGCAGCGCGGCCTTGGAGCAATACAGCAAGCCCAGCAAGTTGACGTTGACCATCCGCTCCCACTCTTCTACTGGAGCGTTCTCGATCGGCCCAAGCAGCATCACGCCGGCATTGTTGATCACAGTGTCGAGCCGGCCGAATTCGGCCGCTACGCGGTCCACCGCCTCGTACGCCTCGTCACGGTTCGCGACGTCGGCCTGGATAGGGAGGACTGATGCGCCGTCGGACTTGAGCTTGGCGGCCAAGTCATCGAGGCGATCGATCCTTCGCGCCACAAGTGCTACGGCAGCGCCGTGCTGGGCAAGAATTTCTGCAGTCGCTTCACCGATGCCACTGGATGCGCCGGTCACCAGAGCCACGGTGCCTTCGAGAGGAGTCGTCACCGCTCCACCCTAGTGTTTGCACTGGCACCGTTGCTGCGGACCTCAGGCCGGCCAGGCCGCTTCGGTCACTGCTCCACCACGGATGGTCACGATCAGCTCGACTGGTCCGGCCGGTCGACGATAAAGCTCGTAGGTTCCCTCAACCAGCTCGGGGAAGACCAGCGAGTGGATCACGCCGAGGGGTGTTGGGCGGGCTACGACGGCTACGTGTCGTCAGCGGTGTTGGCGATCACGGTGAGCCGTGTGGACGGTGCGTCGCATGATCATGTGGATGCTCATGATCATGCTCTCGGTCGTGATCATGTTCTTCGCCGTGATCATGAAGATGATCATGATTGTGGCGCTCGGTGATGGCCCCGGTTGGAAGGTCGATGCGATTGATTTCCACCTCGACACCCTCCAGCTCCGGCGGCATCGTGACGACCAGGGCGCCAATATCTCCGCCGATGTCGAGCACGACCGAGCCCTGGCCTGCGTGTGGATTCTCACCAGTCATCTGGGCACTCCTTCCATCCCTGCCCAACGGACTCCAGAACGTCAACTGCCCCGAGCACCGCTTGGTGGCTCGGAGCAGTTCACGAGGGGCATTAAACCTTGGGAGTCCCCGGCAGCGTCTGGTAACCCCCGGCCGGTGTTCTCAGGTAGGGGAAGATCTTCAGGTATGGCGAGTTGGTGTTCGTGGTCCCATCCTTGATGGCCGAGGCTGCTCCGTCGGGCGTGAAGGTCTTGTCGACCAGCGGAATCGTCAGTCCTGCGGAGGGCGTCGAGGTCACGATAACCCGGCCCGACAGACCCGGGGCCACATTTCTGACAAACCGTTCGCCGCGCATTTTCCGATGAGCTCAAGAGACAGATCTGGCGCAATCGCTGCGGTGCGATTGCGCCAGATCTGTTCAGCTGGTGAGGTTGGAACCCGCTACTTGACGCCGCCCGCGGTGAGGCCGGCGACAATGCGACGCTGGAAGATGAGCACCGCAAGAAGCAGCGGAACGGTCACGACAACGCCGGCAGCCATGATGGTGCCGTACGGCGTGTCGAAGCCGGTCGAACCAGTGAACTTGCTGATTGCCACGGTGGCGGTCTGCCTATTCTTATCCTGCAGGAATGTCAGGGCTAGCAAGAATTCGTTCCAGGCACCGATGAACACGATGATCGCCGTCGTCAGCACGCCCGGAGCTGCCAGCGGCAGGATCACCTTGCGGAAGGCCACCCCTGGCGTACAGCCATCGACCATTGCCGCCTGCTCCAACTCGACCGGGAGCTGCTTGAAGAAGGCGGTCAGAGTCCACACCGCCAGCGGGAGGCCGAAGCTCAACCCGGGAAGGATGACGGACTGATAGGTATTAATCCAGTACGGGAACCAGGTGAATGGCGCCGTCGAGGAGAACATCTTCAGCAGCGGCGGCAGCAAGACGACCAGCGGGAACATTGAGCAAGCCATGATCAGCCAGAGCACCGCACCTTTGCCCCTAAACCTCAACCGAGCGAGGGCGTACGCTCCGATGATGCCGAACAGCAGGACGAGGATCGTCGTGGTGCCGGCCACGATGACCGAGTTGATCAGTGAGCGGCCGAAGTTGTTCTGTGCCGAGAAGACGCCCTTGTAATTATCGATCGACGCCGGGCTCGGGATGAACTCGGTGCTCTGCCCTTCGGTGGGGAGTCGCAGCGAGGAGACGATCATCCAGTAAAAGGGGATGATGCAGTAAAGAACAATGAGGGCCATTCCCACGTAGGACAGGACCACCCCGATCCGCCGGTTGAGGGGTTGCTTCGGGTGAGCGAGCTTCTCGATCTCCTCTTGGCTGAGGTGTTCTTCATGTACCTCGGTCGTGGTGGACATCAGTGGGCACCTCCGATCGCTTCGCCGATCATTGTTTCTTGCATGGCTTCGTCAGATGGCGGCCCACCCTTCTTTTTCTTCTTCTTTTTCTGGACGTCGGCGTCGCCGATCACCTCGGCACCCAGGACCCTGACGAATATGAAGGCCACCAGAAGCACGTACACGAACAAGACGATGGCGTACGCCGCTGCGGGACCGTATCGGGTCTGCGCCGCTTCCTGGTACGCGAAGACCGACAGTGTCTCCACTCGATACTTGCCGGGGCCGATCATGCCGTATGGCAGATCGAACATGCGCAGCGTGTCGAGGGTGCGGAAGAGAACGGCCACGACCAGCGCCGGTTTAACCATCGGAAGTGTGATTCGGACGAACTGCTGCCAGGTGGTTGCCCCGTCGACCTTGGCTGCTTCATAGCACTCCGCCGGAATGGTTTGCAGACCGGCGAGGGTCAGCAGCCCGATGAACGGAGCGGTCTTCCAGGTATCGGCGATGACGATCGCCCAGAACGAGGCCCCGGTATCGGCGAGCCAGAGAATCTCGCGCCCGAGAATCCGGTTCATCACGCCGGATGAGTCGAAGATGAGCTTCCACATCAGCGCCGAAACGATCGTCGGGATCGCCCATGGCACCAAGATGCCGGCCCGAACGATCCCACGTCCCCGGAATGCCTTTGCCATGATCAGGGCCATCGCCACGCCAATAACAGTCTCCAAGAGCACACACACGATGGTGATGAAGGTGGTATTGAAGAAGGCGTTCCAGAAGCGGTCCATGGTGCCGAAGGAACCCGTCACCGGGTTGGCGCCGGCAAAGATGTTAGTGAAGTTCTGCAGGCCGACGAACTTGTCGCCACCGGCGACCAGGCCTGTGGTGGGATCCACCCCCTCGTTGGTCTGGTGGAGGGACTCCCAGAAGGACAAGATGACCGGGATTCCGGCCACCACAGCGATGATAATGAGGGTAGGCGCCAGCAGGATCCAGGCCAGCCGGCCTTGACCATCGCTCAGCGCGTTCTTCTTATGCTTGTGGCCATCGCCCTCGGTGGCCGGCAAACTCCGCGGTTCCGCGGTGGCTGTCGCCATGCGGCTACCTCCTTTGAGAAATGCGCTGAGCTCCCGGCGCAACACGTGGCCGCGCCGGGAACCTTGCGGATATCAACTACTTGATCAGAGTCTGCAACTTGGTCTGCAGTGCTTGCAAGGCCGCATCGGGTTGAGTCTGACCTTGGAGTGCGCCATAGGCGGCATCCTGGATCGCCAGGGTGACATCCCCATACTCCACAGCCTTCGGACGTGGCACTGCGCCTTGGATCGACTTGAGCTGGACCGGCATGAACGGGAACTTCTTCACAACCTCTGGGTCGCTGTACACCGACTCCAGAGCCGGGGAGTTCGAGGTTGCCAATGTGTTGGATTTCTGCGTCTCCGGCGAGGACATGAACTTCAGGAAGTCCACCGCCGTGCCTTTGTTCTCCGCGTTCTTGGCGATGGCGTAGTTGTGACCACCGAGACTGGAAACGCCAGACTGGGTGATACCGGGGAGCGGCGCCACATCAAACTTGCCCGCGATCTTGGAAGAGCCGTCGGTCTTGTTCGCCAGGTTGTACACGTAACCCCAGTTGCGGTGGAAGATCAGCTCGCCGGCCTGGAAGGCCTTGCGACCCTCCTCCTCTTTCCATGTGATGGCTGCCTTCGGGATGTAGCCCGTCTTGAACCAGTCCGTGAGGGTTTGCAGACCCTTGGTGGCCTCCGGTGTTGCCACGTTCGGCTTCCCGTCTTCACCAACGATGACGCCACCTGCACCGTGCACGGCCTCGTCGAAGTTCACCGTCAGGCCTTCGTACTTGTTGTACTGACCCGCGAAGCAACCCAACTTGTTGTCCTTCTCGCCCGCCTGGATCTTGTCGCAAGCGGCCTTCATCTCGTCGAAGGAGGTCGGTGGCTTCAAGCCGTACTTGTTCAGCAGATCCGTGCGGTAGTACAGCAATCCACCATCGGATGTGCTGGGGTAGGCGTACAGCTTGTTGAAGTAGGTCGCCGAATTGACTGTGGCCTTCAAGAAGCCGTCGGTTGGGAACTTGTCGGGTGGCAATGCCTCGACGTAGCCCTTAGCGGCGAACTCGGCCGTCCACACAACATCGACACTCAGGACTGCCATCTTGGGGTTCTTGATCTGGGTATTCTGCACCATCTGCTGGCGTTGCTGATCTGCGTTATCGGGCAGCTCTTGGAAGGTGACCTTGCCGTTCGGGTGCTGCGAGTTGAACTGGTCGATCAGCTTCTGGAAGTTACCCGATGTGTCCTTCCCTTGCCAGACCTCGATGTCACCCTGCTTGCTGAAGTCGGCGGCAGGGGCCGAGCTCCCACCGCCACTCGGGGCGCCACCGCCGCCACCACAAGCTGCGGCGACGAACAGGGCACTCATGGATGCGGCCGCGAGGAGGACGCGGTGCGCGGGACGAACGAAAGTCATACAGGCCTCACTTCGTTGTTGAGAGGACACCCATTC
>Ga0307288_10000285_pt1 | contig 17888 bp, 17 predicted proteins | sample ER_DNA_142_FD_194469 | JGI IMG/M metagenome (GOLD analysis project Ga0307288, IMG submission 194469) | Bulk soil microbial communities from the East River watershed near Crested Butte, Colorado, United States - ER_DNA_142 | ecosystem: Environmental > Terrestrial > Soil > Floodplain | place... | reverse complement strand
GAACGCGGTCGCCTACTGCGCCCTGGCCTGCGTCGCCGCGGTCCTGCTGCTGGAGACCCGGATCCGGACCGAGGGCCTCGACATCGCCATCGGCAGGGCCCGCAGCCGTGGCGAGGACGACTCCGCTGTCCTGGTGTACGCGCGGTGACCCGGGCCTGGGACGAGTTCGCGGCATCGGTCTTCGATGTCGTGTCGCCGCAGGTCCTGCTCCTGGCGGGGCTGCTGGTCGCGGGAGTCGTCGGTGCGCTCTGGTACTGGTTCCCCGCCTGGGTGCCGCGCCGGCTGCCGCGGATCCGGCTGCCCCGGTTCCGCCGACCGCGGTGGCGGCTGCCGACCTGGCGCCGTACCCGTAAGCCGAAGGCCACCAAGCAGGGCACCGGCACCGAGGAGCCGGTCTTCGCCCCGACCGTGGTGCTGCCCGACGGCACCCTGCTCGCCGACCGGCTCGCCGCCGAGGGTCGCTATGCCGAGGCCATCCGGCAGCGGATGCGCGACGTCGTGGGTGACCTGACGGTCGCCGGCGTGGTCGCGCCGCTGCCCGGCACGACCGCCGCCGAGGTCGCCGCCGCCGCTGCCGTGCAACGCCCGGCCGTCGCGGGCCCGCTGGCCGGGGCCACCGACCTGTTCTCCGAGATCTGGTACGGCGACCGCCCGGCGCTGAGCGCCCACGACGAACGGATGCGCGCCCTGACCGGGGACGTCCGCACCCGGATGCGGGGGGCGGGCGCATGAGGTCCCGCCGCAGGCTGCGGTTGGTGCTGCCGCTGGGCGTCGTCGCCGCGCTGGCCACGATGACCGGGGTCGCGCACGTCGTGCAGCAGCCGGACCCGACCGACGCGTCGTTCCTGTCGCCCACCAGCGACGCCGGCGACGGCGCCCGCCGGCTGGCCGACGACCTGACCGGCGAGGGGGTCCGGGTCACCGTGCGCCGGCACAGCGCCGAGGCGATCGCCGACGCCGCGGCCGGCGGTCCCGTCACCGTCTTCGTCACCACTCCCGCGCTGGTGCACCCGTACTACCTGGACCGGCTGGCCACGCTGCCGCCGGAGGTCCGGGTGGTCATGGTGACGCCCGGCAAGGCCGAACTGGAGTCCGCCGGGCTGGACGTCGCCGTCGGCGGGCCTCGGTGGACCGCCGCGGCGCCGCGGCCGGGCTGTGCCACCGACTTCGCCACCGCCGCCGGGCCGGCCGCGGTGCAGCGCTGGCGGTACGGCGTCGCCAACCACCCGGCGGTGCGCTGCTACGGCGACGGCCTGGTGGAGGTGCGCACCCCCCGGGCCCCGATGACGCTGGTGGGTGCCGCGGACCCGTTCCGCAACGACCGCGTCGACGAGCACGGCAACCGGCTGCTGGCCCGCGGGCTGCTCGCGCGTACCCCGGCCGTGATCTGGCTGGACCTGCACGAGCGCGAGCCCGCCCCGGACGACGACACCGGGCAGCCCACCGAGTCGGGTCAGCAGGAACCCGGCGGCACCGGTGACGACACCGGCGGCGGCCGGCCGGGCGAGGACAGCCCGCAGGACGACCACGGCGGCGACCCGCAGGCTGGTGACCAGCAGGGCAACGACTCCGCGCAGGGCGGCAACGCCGTCACGGACAGCCCGCTGGCCCGCGCCTTCCCGCCGGCCGTGTGGGCCACCCTGGCACTGCTCGCCCTCGCCGCGCTCGCGCTGGCCGCCGCGTCGGCGCGCCGGCTCGGTGCCCCGGTGGCCGAGCCGCTGCCGGTGCGGGTGCGTGCCGCCGAGACCGTCCGCGGCCTGGGCGGGCTGTACCGGCGCGCCGGCGCCCGCAGCACGTCGCTGGCGACCCTGCAGGGTGCGGCCCGGGTCCGGCTCGCCGAGCACTACGGGCTGCCCGCGGACATCCCGCCCGACGAGATCGCAGAGCGGGTGGCGGCCGCTGTCGGGCAGCCGGTGATCGACGTACGGCACGTGCTCAGCGGCGGCGTCGAGGACAGCGACGAGGAACTGGCCCGCGCCGCGACGACCGTGCAGAACCTGGTCCGCCACGTGACCGGACAGCAGCACTGGCACCATGGAACCGACGAGGAGAATGTGACGTGACGTCTTCCGCACCGGTGGAGGCCCTCGCTGCCCGCGACGCGCTGCAGCGCCTGCGGGCCGAGGTCGCCAAGGCGGTCATCGGCCAGGACGCGGTGGTCGGCGGGGTGGTCATCGCGCTGCTCTGCAGCGGCCACGTGCTGCTCGAGGGCGTTCCCGGGGTGGCCAAGACGCTGCTGGTCCGGGCGCTGGCGGCCGCGCTGGACGTCGACACCAAGCGCGTGCAGTTCACCCCCGACCTGATGCCCGGTGACGTGACCGGGTCGCTGGTCTACGACGCGCGTACCGCCGCGTTCAACTTCCGGCCCGGGCCGATCTTCACGAACCTGCTGCTCGGCGACGAGATCAACCGGACCCCGCCGAAGACCCAGGCGGCGCTGCTGGAGGCCATGGAGGAGCGCACGGTCAGCACCGACGGCGAGACCCGCCGGCTGCCCGAGCCGTTCATCGTGGTCGCCACCCAGAACCCCATCGAGTACGAGGGCACGTACCCGTTGCCGGAGGCGCAGCTGGACCGGTTCCTGCTGAAGCTGACCGTGCCGCTGCCGCACCGCGAGGAGGAGCTCGGCGTGCTCAAGGCCCACCACCACGGCTTCGACCCGCGCGATCTGAAGGCCGCCGGGGTCGGACCGGTGGCCGGCACCGCCGACCTGGCCGCCGGCCGCGAGGCCGCCCGCCGGGTGGCGGTCGCCGAGCCGGTGCTGGAGTACATCGTGGACCTGTGCCGGGCCACCCGGATGTCGCCGGCCCTGGAGCTGGGCGCGTCGCCGCGGGGTACGACCGCACTGCTCGCGGTGGCCAAGGCCCGGGCCTGGCTCAGCGGCCGCGAGTACGTGCTGCCCGACGATGTGAAGGCCTTCGCCATCCCGACGCTGCGGCACCGCGTACGGCTGCGTCCGGAGGCGGAGCTGGACGGCGTCTCCACCGACTCGGTGCTGCGAACCGTGCTGGGCGCCGTGCCCGCGCCCCGCTGAGCCGACCGTGATCACCAGACGCTTCGCGCTGCTGCTGGCGCTGGGCGTACCGCTGCCCGCCCTGCTGCCGGCATCGTGGCGGCTGACCGTGGCCGTGGCCGGGGTGGCCCTGCTCGCGGCCCTGCTCGACATGCTGGTCGCGGCGCCCCTGACCGGGGTGACGCTGCGCCGCCCCGCCGAGGCGACGGTGTGGCTGGGCGAGACGGCCACCGTGCCGCTGACCGTGGCCAACGGCTCCCGGCGGCCGATGTGGCTGCGGCTGCGCGACCGGTGGGTGCCCTCCGCCGGCGCCGACAACGCCGAGCACCGGCTCACCCTGCTGGCCGGCGAGGAGCACGAGCTGACCACCACACTGATCCCGACCCGGCACGGCGACCGGCCGGCGGTCCGGGTGACGCTGCGCTCGTACGGGCCGCTGGGGCTGGCGTACCGGCAGCGGCGGCAGCGATGGAACCAGGCGGTCACGCCGGACTCCACGCTGCGGGTGCTGCCCCGTTTCCCGTCCCGGCGGCTGCTGCCCGAGAAACTGGCCAAGCTGCGGGTCTTCGACGGATCCGTGGTGACCCGGGGGCGCGGCCAGGGCACCGAGTTCGACGTGCTGCGCGAGTACGTGATCGGCGACGACGTGCGCTCGATCGACTGGCGGGCCAGTGCGCGTACCCATGACGTGGTGGTCCGTACCTGGCGACCCGAGCGCGACCGCCGGGTGATCTGCGTGCTGGACACCGGCCGCACGTCGGCGGCCCGGATCGGCGACGAGCCCCGGCTGGACGCCGCGATCGACGCGGCCCTGCTGCTGGCGGTGCTGGCCGCCAAGGCCGACGACCGGGTGGACCTGCTGGCGCTGGACACGGCCGTACGGGCCAAGGTGGAGGGCGGCGGCCACCGCACCAAGCTGCCCCGGCTGATCAGCTCGATGGCGGCGCTGGAGCCGGCCCTCGTCGAAACGGACTTCGGCCTGGCCGCCGGCGACCTGCTGCGCCGCGACCACAAGCGGGCCCTGGTGGTGATCTTCACGGCGCTGGACGCGGCGCCGATCGTCGAGGGCCTGCTGCCGATGCTGTCCCGGCTGACCACCCGGCACCGCGTGGTGCTGGCCAGCGTCCGCGACCCGGAGACCGCGCAGCTCGCCCAGCTTCCGCCGCAGGGCGCCACCGCCGCCGACGTGCACGTGGCCGCGGCCGCGGAGCTGGCGCTGGCCGAGCGCGGACGGGTGCGGGCGCTGCTGGAGCAGCAGGGTGTGATCGTCGTGGACGAGTTGCGCGACGGCTTCGCCTCGAAGGTCGCCGACGTCTACCTGATGCTCAAGGCGGCGGGCCGGCTCTAGCGCCCGGGCGGGCTCATGCGGTGGGCACCGGGGTGACCGTGTGCTCGGGGGCCAGGTCGCCTGTCTCGCCGCGGCGGTGGGCGGCGCCGCCGACGCCCAGCGCGTACGCCAGGAACGCCAGCCACACCACGGCCCCGATGCCGATCCGCACTCCGGTGGGCAGCCCGGACGGGGTCACGTACGCCTCCAGCAGGCCGGCCACCCCCAGCGTGCCGGCCAGGCCCAGGGCGACCAGCATCCCAGCCCGCGCCCGCTCGGCCAGGGCCCGGCCCCGGGTGCGGTGCGGGCCGGGTGCGATCCAGGCCCAGCCGATCCGCAGGCCCACGCCCGCGCCGACGAAGATGCAGGTCAGCTCGAGCATTCCGTGCGGCAGGATGAGGCCGAAGAAGGTGTCCGCGTGACCGGTGTAGATCATGACGCCGCCGGCCATGCCGAGACCGAACAAGTTCTGGCCGAGGATGTAGAGCACCGGCAGGATCAACACGCCGGAGGCGAGGCACTGCGCCGCGATCAGGGCGTTGTGCGTCCACACGCTGGCCGCGAAGTTCTGCGCCCGGAACTCGCTGTAGTAGCCGGCGAAGTCCTGCTCGGCATACCGCCGCAGGTCCTGGCCGCTGCCGAACAGGCTGATCACGTCGGGGTTGGCGGACAAGTACCACATCAGCGCCCAGAGCAGCAGCACGTTGACGACCATCACCGTCAGCCACCAGCGCCGGGCCTGGTAGAGCTGGGCGGGGAACGACGAGGTGAAGAACCGCAGGACCGGCTGCCAGGAGAAGGTGCGCCCGCCGGTGACCGCCGCGCGGCCGGCGATGACCAGCTGCGACAGCGACGCCAGCAGGATCGGGTCCGGCGAGTGGCTGCGGACCACGGACAGGTGGGTGGCCGCCCGCTGGTAGAGCAGGACGAGCTCGTCGGCCTCGTCCGGGGACAGCTTGCGCCGCCGGGCCAGCACCTCGAGGCGGTTCCATTCGCCGCGGCGCTCGCTGACGTACGCGTCCAGGTCCACCGGCGCAGCGTAGCCAACGCCGATCGGGTTAACTACCCGCATGACTGTGGCGGTGCCGGCGACCGGTGGCAGCGACGAGCCGATCGTCAACGGCGAGGCCGTCGAGGTGGACGTACGCCCGGCCCGGGTGGGCTCCCGCGGCCTCGCGCTGATCATCGACATCGCCGTGCAGATCCTGTTCGTGCTACTGATGATCATGGTCATCGGGATCGGCGCGTCGTTGCTGCCCGCCAGTGTCGCCGACGGCGCGTTCATGCAGGCCGCCTTCACCCTCACCGTGATCATGGTCTTCATCGCCTACCCGACCATCGCCGAGACGCTCACCAACGGCCGCAGCCCCGGCAAGCGGGCCCTCGGCCTGCGAGTGGTCCGGATCGACGGCGGCCCGATCCGGCTGCGGCACGCGCTGACCCGCACCCTGGTCGGCGCGGCCGTGGAGTGGCCGGGCCTCCTGCTGCCCCCGCTGACCTGGGCCGTCGCGCTGACCACGATGATCTTTTCGGCCCAGGGCCGGCGGCTCGGCGACCAGGCGGCCGGCACCTTCGTCATCCACGAGCGCTCCCCGGCGCCGTGGGGCTGGGTGCCCGCGATGCCGCCGCAGCTCGCCGGCTGGGCGGCCGAGCTCGACCTGAGCGGGCTCGACGACGAGCTCGCCCTGGCCGCCCGGCACTACCTGGCCCGCTCCGGCCAGATCCGCCAGCCGCAGAACGACCGCTTCGCGCACTCGCTGGCGCAGGAGATCGCCGCGAAGATCTCCCAACCGCCGCCGCCCGGCGCCCCGGCGTGGATGTTCCTCAGCGCGGTGCTCGCCGAGCGCCGCCGCCGAGCGGACTCGCGGGCGCACACCAGCCGCGCGCTGACCCAGCGGATCTGGCCCGGATTCGGGCGGCTGGACTGGGCCCGGCCCGCCGTCGCCGATCCGACCTGGGACCCGGCGGGCGCCAACCGGCCGCTGCTCGGCGTCGTCAAGGAGGAGGGCCGCCTGCTCTGAGCGCTACAACTGCTCGGGCGTGTCGATGCCGAGCAGCGTGAGCCCCCGGCGCAGGGTCCGGCCGGTGAGGTCACACAGCCCCAGCCGGCTCTGCCGTACGCCGTCCGGCGCCCTCAGCACCGGGGCGCTCTCGAAGAAGGCGCTGAAGGCCTGGGCCAGCCCGTGCAGGTATCCGGCCAGCCGGTGTGGTTGCAGCGACTCCTCCAGCTCGGTCACCACCTGGGCGAATCCCAGGAGCTCCAGCGCGAGAGCCCGATCGGCGGAGGCGGCGATCCGGATCGGTCCGGGCGCGGAGCCGGCCTTGCGCATGATGCTCCGGGTCCGTGCGTACGCGTACTGCACGTACGGGCCGGTGTTGCCGGTCAGCGCCAGCATCCGGTCCCAGTCGAACACGTAGTCCGACATCCGGTCACCGGACAGGTCGGCGTACTTCACCGCGCCGATCCCCACCGCCCGCGCGACCTCCGGGGAGGAGGTGAGCGCCCCGGCCCGGGCCACCGCCTCGTCCAGCACCGCCGCCAGCGGGACCGACTCGCCGGACCGGGTGCGGAACATCTTTCCGTCGGCGCCGAGGATGGAGCCGAAGCCGACGTGCTGCGCCCGGACGCCGTCGGGCAGCCAGCCCGCGGCGGCCGCCACCGCGTACACCATCGCGAAGTGGTTCCGTTGCGGCGCGCCGACGACGTAGAGCGGCCGGGAGGCGCCCAGGTCACGGGTCCGGTACCGGAGGGCGGCGAGGTCCGTGGCCGCGTACCCGAAGCCGCCGTCGCGCTTGCGCACGATCAGCGGGAGGGGTTCGCCGCCCCGGCCGGTGAAGCCGGGCGGGAATGCGCACAACGCGCCCTCGCTCTCGCTCAGCAGGCCCTTGGCCGCCAGCTCGGCCACCACGGACTCCAGCTGGTCCTGATAGAAGCTCTCGCCCACGAAGTCGCCGGCGCCGAGCGTCACGCCGAGCCGGTCGTAGACGGCGAGCAGGTGGCGCTGCGAGGCCGCCACGAAGTGCCGCCACTGCTCCAGCGTCCGCTCATCGCCGCTCTGCAGCGCCACCACCCGTAGCCGGGCTCGGGTACGGAACACCTCGTCGGCGTCGAACCGGGCCCGTGCCTGCTGATAGAAGGCGGTCAGATCGGTGATCGAGGCGGGGTCACCCGGCCCCAGGTGCTCGATGAGCATGCCGAACGCCGTACCCCAGTCACCCAGGTGATTGGCCCGCACGACGTCGTGGCCCCGCCACTGCAGCACCCGGGCGACGGCGTCGCCGATGACCGTCGAGCGCAGGTGCCCGATGGTCAGCTCCTTGGCGATGTTCGGCGACGAGTAGTCGACGACGACCCGTTGCGGGTGCGGCGTGCGCGGCACCCCGAGTCGCGGGTCGGCGGCGACGTCGTTGGCTCCGGTGGCGATCACCTCGTCGGTCAGCCGCAGGTTGAGGAAACCGGGGCCCGAGATCTCCACGGTGGCCACGCCGGCCAGGTCGGCCGCGGCCAGCACGCCGGCCGCGATGTCGCGCGGGGACCTGCCGAGCGGGCCGGCGAGCGGCAGAGCCGCCCCGGACTGGAAGTCGGCGTGCCGGGAACGCCGCACGGCCGGATCGACGGTCGTCTGGGCGACCTGGGCGAACGCGGCGGAGAGCCGGGCGGAGAGGAGAGCTTCGAGATTCATGGGCAACCCGTCGACGTGGTACGCGGAGACGGGTCGACGTGGTGCCCGGTGCCACAGCGCCGGCGGGTCGACCCGCCGGCTGGAGGCACGTGCTAGCGCAACCGGAGGGGGCTCATCCGGCGTCGCTCGCTGCTGGTGCTGTGCACCCGGCGATGGTACCCCCTGTCGGCCGGCCCCCGGCGGGGACAATGGCGGGATGCACAAGCTCATCGATGCCGGTGACCCCATCCTCGCCGAGGCGCTCCGGCAGTCGTCCGTCGCCACCCGCGTGCCGGCACCGTGAACTGGGATCCGACGGCCGCCGGCGTCCTCGCCCTGCCGTCCGGGCGGCTGGTACGCGGACGGGCGCTCCGCCGGCCGCTGCCCCCCGGGCCCGACCCGGAGTTCGCGGTGCAGTTGCGCGGCGCCGAGCCGCCGCCGGTGACCTGGGAGAGCCGCTGGCTGCGCTGGCCCGACTTCTGGCTGCCCACCGACCGGCCACGGGCCGCCGAGGTGCTGCGCGAGGCGTGGGAGCGGGCCGCGCACGAGCGGGTCGAGATCGCCTGCGGCGGCGGCCGGGGTCGCACCGGCACCGCGCTGGCCTGCCTGGCCGTGCTGGACGGGGTGCCGCCGCGGGAGGCGGTCGGGTACGTCCGGGCGCACTACCACCGGCGCGCCGTCGAGACGCCGTGGCAGCGCCGCTACGTCCAGAGCTTTCTGTGAGTCCGTGACTTTCTGTGAGTCCGGGGCTTTCTGTGAGTCCGGGGCTTTCTGTGAGTCCGGGGCTTTCTATGAGTCCTGCAGGGCGGCGCCCTCGACCAGCTCGGCCACGTACCGGTCGATCCGCTCGGCGAGGGCGTCGTCCGGGACCATGAACTGCAGCCCGGCGTCGCCCATCTCCTCGCCGGTGCCGAGGCTGACCACGCGCGCCTGGATCGGCTCCCGGAGCGCGCCGAGACTCTCGATCACCACCGCGTCGCCGATGCCCAGCCGGACGTCCGGCGCGACCCGCACCCGGATGCCGCCCCGGCTGACGTTGATCAGCTCGGTGCTGAGCCGGTCCGCGCCGCGCTGCAGCCGGATTCTGCCCGACATGGTGACCCGGTCACTCTCCCGGCGCTCCAGCTGCGCGGAGAGGCCGGACATCTCCTCGACGCGACCGATCGTACGGCCCATCTGGTCGGCCAGCCGGCCCACCACCGTCCCCTGATCGGCGGCGACCGCCCGCAGCGACGTGGCGGCGTCGCCCACGCTGCCGATGCCGGCCACCATCGCGGCGATGGTGTCGGCCATCTGTCCGGTGTCCCGTTCCAGCTCGGCGATCGTGCGGGCGATCTGCTCGGTCGACGACGCGGTGCTGTTCGCCAGTTCCTTGACCTCGTCGGCGACGACCGTGAAGCCCAGGCCCAGCTCGCCGGCGCGGGCGGCCTCGATGGTCGCGTTGAGCGCCAGCAACCGGGTCTGCCCGGCGATGCCCTTGACCAGGGTTGCCGTCTCGGCGACCCGGCGCAGGCTCTGTTCCAGCGAGGCGATCACGTCCTCGGCCCGGCGGGCGTGGCCGACCACCGCCTCGGTCGCCGCGTCGGCCGCCGAGATGCCACTGTCGATGGTCTGGGCGGCGTGCCGCACGTCGCCGACCTGATCGGTGACCCGGCGCAGCTCCTCGGCGATGACCGTGGTCGAGCCGTCGATGATGTGCTGAGCCCGGTCGCGCAGCCGGAGCTCGGCCTGCCGCTGGTGCTGGAAGCTCATCCGTAGCTGTTCCTCGCGGACGGCCTGGGCCCGGACCAGCTCGGCCTCCTGCTCGAGCAGCCGGGAACGCGCGGTGGACAGGGCCCGGCCGAGCTCGCCGAGCTCGTCGCGGCCACCCGGCAGCGGGCGCGGTTCCAGGTCGCCGTCGGCGATGGCCGTGACGCCGCCGACCGCCAGGGCGACGTCGTGACGGGTGCGCCACAACACGGCTACCGCGAACCAGGCCGCCAGCAGGAACCCGACGATGGTCACCGCGAGCACCAACGCCATCCGGGCCCGGGCCTCCCGCGCGTAGCCGTAGGTGGCGAGGACGCCCGGGATCACCAGCAGCACGACCAGGGCGCCGAGGCGCGTGGCGGTGCGCATCCGGTCCGCGACGAACAGCACGGGGTGCAGCAGCGCCGGCGGTGCCGAGTCGCTCACCGGGGCCGGGCCCCCTCCGGGTACGCCGGGCCCGGCGTCGCACCCACCGTCGTCCGCATCCCCCGATTGCATCACGCGCAAGGCCCGGCGTCGGGCCAAACAGCGCAGCGGGCCGGTGCCGGGCCGGCGGCGGAGGAACCACGACGGCGCCCCTCAGGATGGGGAACGCCGTGCCGGAGAGCCGGAGGCGCCAGGAACGGCCCTCGGTGGCCGGCAGCGGCCGCGGGGCGCCCACGCAGAGCTGGGCGTCGTAGGCGCGGACAGCGTTTTCGCTGCCGACGCGGTCAGGTCAGGTGGCCGGCAGCCGCGCGCAGCGCCGCGAGGTTCTGGCCGACCCAGCCCTCCGTCAAGGCCTCAGTGCCGCGCATCGCCGGTTTCGCGTACAGGTGGAAGTGCAGGTAGTCGATCCGCAACAGCACATTCAGCCACGGCAGCGCCGCCTCGTCGGCGGCGGGCAGCGGCCGCACCGTGCGGTAGCCGGCCAGGAACGCCGGCCACTGCGGTGTCGCGGCCACCGGCGCCAGGTCCGCAGCCCGCCGGCCGTCCGCAGCCCGGTCCAGGTCGAAGAAGATGATCCGGTCGCCGGCCACGTGGATGTTGTCCAGGGTCACGTCGCCGTGGCAGATGCCGCGTTCCAGGGCCGCCCCGGAGACCCGGCGGCCGGCCTCCGCCGCCAGCCGGGCGATCAACGACCGGTCCCCGGCGTCCGGCAGGCGGGCCAGGACGTCGCCGAGCAGCGTGCCCGCGTCGACGGCGGGTGGGCCGGGGAAGCCCGTGCTCGCCTCGTGGAACTCGGCCGTTGCCACGCCGAAGCGCCGGTACAGCTCGTCGGTGCGCGGCTTCGGCGGTTTGCCGCCGGGCACCCATTCCCACAGCGTGAAGGCTCGCGGGCCCTCGGCCGCCGACAACCGTCCGGCCGGGCGGCCGTTCTTCAGCGGTACGCCCTGAGCAACCCCCGCCCCCACGTGCGCGGCGAGCGTCACCTCCCAGCCCGCCGAGGAGTACCCGGCCCGGTAGAGCTTCAACGCGCGCGGGCCGGCGGCGGTGTCCAGCCGGTAGACGTCGTTCACCAGCGAGCGCAGCAGAACGCAGCCGGTGACCTGCAGCCCGTACTCCCGGGCGGCGAGGGCGGCCAGCGCGCCCGGGTCCACTATCGACCGCAGCGTGGGGATCATGCTGCGACCGTACGGTCAGAGCCGGAAACTCGCGACCAGGTCTCGCAGCTCGCCGCTCGTGCGAGCCAGTTCCGTCGCGGACGTCCGCGCCTGGTGCACCGCGGCCGTGGTCTCGCCCATCGCCGTCGACACGCCCGCGATGTTCGCCGCGATGTCCTGGCTGCTGCTCGCTGCCTCCGCGACGTTGCGGCCCATCTCGCCGGTCGTCGCGGTCTGCTCCTCGACCGCCGCCGCGATCAGCGTCTGGAAGTCGCTGATCCGGCCGACCACGGCGCCGATCTCCCCGATCGCGGTGGCCGCGTCGATGGAGTCCGCCTGGATCGCCTGGACCAGCCGGGAGATGTCCTCGGTGGCCTTCGCGGTCTCCTGGGCCAGGTCCTTCACCTCACCGGCGACGACCGCGAAGCCCTTGCCCATCTCACCGGCCCGGGCGGCCTCGATGGTCGCGTTGAGCGCCAGCAGGTTGGTCTGCTCGGCGATCGAAGTGATCATCTTGACCACCGCGCCGATCTCGGCCGAGGATGCGCCGAGCTTGCCGACCGTCGTGTTGGTCCGGTCGGCGACCGCGACGGCCTCGCCCGCGACGCGGGCCGCCTCGCCGGCATTGCGGGCGATGTCGTCGATCGCGACGCTCATCTCCTGGCTGCCCGCCGCCATCGTGCGCACGTTGCCGGAGACGTCCTCCGCCGCCTGTGCCACCGCGGCGGTCTGGCTGTCGACGTGCCCACTGGAGTCCGCGACCCGGGCCGACACCTCCGACAGGCCGTCGGCGGCGGTGGAGACCGAGCCGGCATGGCCGGCGATCGCGGCGACGGTCTCCCCCAGCGACGCGGCGGTCCGGTCCACGGCGTCGCCGAGCCGGCCCAGTTCGTCGCCGCGCGCGAGCGCCGCGCGGGCCGTCAGATCGCGCGTGGCGAGCCGGTCGAGCGCGCCGACCACGACCGCGAGCGGGCGGACCACCGAGCGGGTGACCCCGGTGGCCATGGCGAACGCCAGGATCAGCGCGACCAGCAGCGTGCCGCCGAGCACCCGGAGGGCGGTGGCGCGGACCTCGTCGGCGTCGGCGTGCAGCGCCTCGACACGAGCGGTGACGGACTTGTCCAGCGCGGCGGAGATGTCCAGCACCTTGCCGTACGAATCGGCCGCCTCACCGCCGTTGATGCTGGTCATCGCCTTGGCCCGGGCGGCGGTGTCGTCGCCGGCCAGCCACTGCATGATCTTCTCGTCCCAGGTGAAGAAGTCGTCCCAGGCGGGCTTGAGCCCGGCGAAGAGCGCCCGCTCGGCGTCGGTCATGTCGGCGGTGTGCGCGGCGGCCAACTCCTGGTAGACGCGCTCCTTGGACTTGAGTTCGCCCTGGCGGTTGTAGCCCTCGGGGCCGGTCGCGTACGCGTAGCCGAACGCCCCGGCGTCCGCGACCACCAGGCCCTGCCAGCCGCTGACGTCCGACGCGCTGTACTTCGCCTGCTGCACGTCGCCGCTCACCCGTTCCAGGGCGGCCTGCCGCTGCTGGATGTCGGTCTGCGCGCGCAGCCCCCACCAGCCGACGCCGGCGGCCACCACGATCATGGCGATGAGCAGGAGGTAGGACACGCCGAGCCGCTTGCCGACGCTGACATCTTTCACCCGCGGGAGAGCCACTTCCGCACGATGGCAGCAGGTGATGGTGTTGTCCGACCTTCGCGGCAACCGCGGGACGGCTGAGGCAAATGTCAGACAAGTCTGCGCTGGCGAGCGGCCTCGTAGAGGGCGATGCTCGCCGCCGAGGCCGCGTTCAGCGAGCTGGCGGCGCCGGTGATCGGGATCCGGACCATGCGGTCGCAGGCCTCCCGCCAGGCGGCGCTCAGGCCGTGCGTCTCGTTGCCGACCGCCAGCACGGTCGGCCCGGTCAGATCCTGCTCGGCGATCTCCACCGGCCCGCGCTCGTCGGTGCCGACCACCTGCACGGGTACGCCGTCCGCGCGCAGGCCGCCGGCCCAGTCGAGGACCTCCCGGTGGCTCGGCACCCGTACCACCGGCAGGGCGAAGAGCGAGCCGGTGCTGGCCCGTACCGCCCGGGGGTCGTACGGGTCCGCGGCGTGCCCGGTGACGATCACCCCGGAGGCGCCGAACGCGTCGGCCGAGCGCACCAGCGTGCCGATGTTGCCCGGGGTGATCGGCCGGTCGAACGCCACCACCAGCAGGTTCGCCGTCGGGGTGATCCGCCGCAGCTCGTCGGGCGGCATCGCCACCACGGCCAGCAGCTCCGGCGCGTCCTCGTCCTTGCCGCCCAGCTCGCGCATGAGCTCGGCGGCGACCACCGCCCGCGGCGCTCCGACGGTCTCGACGACCTCGCGCGCCCACCGGGACAGCCCGGGCCCGTCGCCGACCAGCAGCGCCCGGATCTCCCAGCCGCGCTCGACGGCCAGGGAGACCGGGCGTACCCCCTGGACCAGGAACTCACCGGTGTGCTGGCGCTTGCTCCGGTTGGTGAGCAGCGCCTGCCACTGCTGGAAGGTCGCGTTGCGCGTGCTGATCCGCATCGTCCTGGCCACGGCGACCAGTCTGGTGCAGCCCGGCGCTCACAGGTCCGGCGGGTAGCTGCTGTAGTCCCCGAAGTTGCCGTAGAGCCGTTCGCCGGGCTCCCCGACGGTGACCGCGTGCACGAGCAGATCGCCGCCGACGAACGCGCCCTTCCAGGAGGCGCCCCGGCCGCCGAAGCACTCGTCGCGGTCACCCCTCGAGCGCGGCCGGTTGATACCGACCTTGAAGGCCTGGACGTCGCGGGCCAGCTTGGCGGCCTGCTCCTCGTCGTCGACGGCAAGGCTGGCCACCAGGGCGCCGTTGCTGGCGTTCATGGCCGAGAGCAGTTCGTCCTCGGTGTCCACCACGATGATCGTGTCGACCGGGCCGAACGGCTCGGCGTGCATCAGCCGTGATCGTCCCGGCGGTGCCAGCAGCGCGGTCGGCGCCACGTACGCGCTGGTGTCCTGCCCGTCCAGGAACCGGCCCGCGCTGCTCGCGCCCCGATACAGCGGCACCGCGCCGCCGCGGATCGCCTCCTCGACCTTGCGGCGCAGCTCGTCAGCCTTGGCCGCGCTGATCAGCGGCCCGAAATCGAGCTCGGGCAGGGGGTCGCCGGCGGCCTCGACCGCGAGCGGGTGCCCGAACCGGACCGCCTTGACCACCGGGAGATAGACGTCCAGGAACGCGTCGACCAGGTCCCGCTGCACCACGAACCGCGGGTACGCCGTGCAGCGCTGCTTGCCGTACTCGAAGCCCTTGCGCAGGTGGCCGGCGAGCAGGTCCCACCGGGAGAACTCCCAGATCCCCCAGGCGTTGAGGCCCTCCTGCTCGATGAAGTGCCGCTTGTCGGAGTCGAGCAGCGCGGCGGCGACCTTGCCGCCGTTGGACCGGCCGCCGACGAACGCCACCGCCCCGATCTCACTCGCGCGGACCAGCACCTCGGAGAGCTCCTCGCCGCCGCCGGAGAGCAGGGTCACCGGCAGCCCGGACCGGACCATCAGCGCGTGCGCGAGGGTCAGGCAGACGGCGCCACCCTGCGACGGCGTTTTGGCGATGACCGCGTTGCCGGCCAGCAGCTGCACCAGCTCGGCGTGCACGAGCACGCTCATCGGGTAGTTCCAGGAGGCGATGTTGCTGACCGGTCCGGGCAGCGGCTCGCGACCCGCGACCTGCCGGTCGATCTGCTCGGCGTACCAGCGGACGCCGTCCAGGGCACGGTCGACGTCGGCGCACGCCAGCCGCCACGGTTTGCCGATCTCCCAGGCCAGCGTGAGGGCCAGCAGGTCACGATGGTCGGTCAGCACCGCGACGGCCGCGGCGACGCGGGCCTTGCGCTCGGCGAGCGGGGTCGCCGACCACACCCGGTGGGCCGCGGTCGCGGCCCGCACGGCCTCGGCCGCGGTGGATGCATCGACCTTGGCCAGGTGGGTGAGCAGGGTGCCGTCCACGGGGGTACGCAGCTGCGCCGGCGTGCCCACGTCATGCCACGTGCCGGCGTAGAGGTTGCGCAGCCGGTCGACGGTGAGGGCCTCGGGCGCGGCGGCCGCGACCCGGGCGAGGACGTCGTTCCAGGCTGTTCCAGGGGCGAGGATCAGGCTCATGCCCCACTGTGCGAAACGCGCCGGCCGGTGCGCCATCCGGATGTGACGTCGCGTGCGGGCCTTCTTACCGGTCGCGGAAGTATCCCGGATTTTCTGGCGACTGCTACCAGCTCCGGCTGGACAACACCAGCCGGTAGCCGTCCGGGTCGACCAGGGTCACACCCCACCTGTCCCAGTACTCACCCTGGGACACCCGGGTGCCGCCGTTCGCCTCCAGCCGTCGGACCAGGTCCTCGTCGACCGGGCCGCCCAGGTAGAGCACCAGCAGGTCCTGCTCCGTCGGCGCCGGCTCGGCACCCGAACCCCCGACGAGCTCGATATGCCACGAGGCCTGCGGCCAGCCCAGCATGACGATGACGTGCGGTCCGGCACCCTCCCAGAGCACCCGGAGGCCGAGACCCTCGACGTAGAACCTGCGGACGGCGGCAAGATCGCGGCACGGGCGGGCGAGCCGTACGGACACCAGCGGATCGATCATGACGGTTACCTTGCCCCCTCAACCGGGGCGCGGGTCAAGCGGCAGACTGGGCACATGGCCAAGCTGATGTACTCGGTGACCATGTCGCTGGACGGCTTCATCGCGGGTCCCGGCGGCGACATGTCGTGGATGACGCCGTACCTGGGACCGAACCCGTACGTGGACGAGGTCATCGGTGAGATCGGCTCGCTGTTGGTCGGCAACCGGACGTTCCGCGGTGACGACCCCTACAAGGACACGCCGTCGGAGGGTGAACCGTTCGGCGGCGGCTGGTCGGGGCCGCAGATCGTGCTGACGCACCACGTGCCCGAGGCGCACTGGCCGGGGATCACGTTCGTGAGCGACTTCGCCGAAGCCGTCCGGCAGGCGAAGGAGGCGGCCGGGGACAAGTACGTGAACGTGCTGGGCGCGCAGGTCGCCCGGCAGTGTCTGGCGGCGGGCGTGCTGGACGAGGTGCTGACGCTGATCGCGCCGGTGCTGCTGGGCGACGGGGTGCGGCTGTTCGCGCAGCCGGGTGGCCGTACCGTCGGGTTGGAGCGGATCCACCTGTCCGGCGCACCGCTGGCCTCGATGCTGCGGTTCCGGGTCCGGCCCGCCGGGTGACGGCGGGCCGGATCCGGTCCGTCAGAGCTCGCTGTTCTTGAGCAGGTCTGCGTCGTCGATCGAGACCGGATCCGGCAGCGCGGTCTCGCGCAGGTGGCGGTTGTGCCGCGGCTCCTGCTTGGTCTTCGCGTCGTTGAGCTTGCGGCGCAGGTCGTCGCGCACGTCGTTGAGCGCGGCGTGCAGATCCTCCTCGGACGAGGTGGTCACGACCTTCTGGCGGCCGGCGATCCAGCACTCCAGCGTGACCTTCTGTCCGGGAGCCTCGCGGTCCTTGACCGACACCTCGAGCTCGGTCGTGTCGGCGTGGAACCCGGCGAGCCGGGCGTCCAGCGTGCCGAACTGCTCGGCGATCCAGTTCCGGTCGCCCTGGGAGAAGCCGGCGCCGACGCGCAGGCACTCCTCGACGGTGGCGGGGTTCGCGACAGCGCTCATCGCCGCACCTCCCGTCGCCGGGCGGACACGGACCGGGTGGTGCACAGACGTACGGTCACCATCTTCGCTGACCCTTCGGCTCGGGGACGTTACCGATCTTCCTGTACCCCGGTAGAAGGGCGCGGGAAACGGACGGGCGCTCGCTTCACTCGCCCGGGCGGTGCTGCGGGGGCGTACGCCGGATCGAGTGCACCTTGGCCGTCGCCTCGTCCGTGCCGGTGCCCACCCGCATGCCGTTGAGGTAGCCGTCGGTTTCGCGCTGCTCGCCGTACTCCGCGGTCAGCTCCGCCAGGCGCTCCTGGAGCAGCCGCAGCTCCCCCTCGCGGTCCGCGGCGAGCTGCGTCCGCAGCTCGGCGATCAGCTGGTCGAGTTGCGGGCCCTCGATGCGGGGACCGTCGCGCAGCTGCTCGATACGGCGCAGGATCTGATCCCGGGACAACGCCACCACGACCGCCAGCCAGGCCAGCACGAACAGCCCGGTGACGACCGGGAAGACCGCGAGCGAGGTCAGGTTGGGCGGGGGCGGCGGCATGCCGCCGGGACCCGGTGGCGGATGCGCGGGCGGCAACCCGACGACCATCGTGACGATGAGGGCGCCGGTCGCAGCCACCGCGGCGACGAGCGCACCGAGCAGCAGCTTGCTCAGCTGCAGGTGCAGTCCCGCCACGATGGACCCGTGCTCGGGGCGGGTCCGCTCGGTCATGGTCCGAGATTACGGACATCCGCAGCCGGGCGCGACTCCGGCGCTCTCCGCCGAGCCGATCGGGGTGACGACGGACCCGCGGCCGTGGCGGATCAGGCGGATCTGCGGCGGCGCAGCACGCTGCGGTACGGGTCCAGCAGGCGGTCGAGGACCGCCTCGAGCGCCGCCCGGTCCGGCTCCGGGACCGGGGAGTCCGGGGCGAGGATCCGTTCCAGCT
>Ga0307288_10000284_pt1 | contig 17935 bp, 17 predicted proteins | sample ER_DNA_142_FD_194469 | JGI IMG/M metagenome (GOLD analysis project Ga0307288, IMG submission 194469) | Bulk soil microbial communities from the East River watershed near Crested Butte, Colorado, United States - ER_DNA_142 | ecosystem: Environmental > Terrestrial > Soil > Floodplain | place... | reverse complement strand
AGCGTCGAGCAGCTGGCCACGCTGGTGGGACTGGCCGTCGTGTCCGCGGGATGCAGCGCGGTGCTCATGGGAGTGATCGCCGCACGGTCGGCCTCGCCGCTGTCGGTGCCGCTGCTGCTCGCCGCGGCCGCCGTCGCGCTGACCCTGACCGCACGCGCATACCGGCGCCGCCGAGACCGGACAATGCTGCGGCTCGCGGCCCTCGCCCCGGCGCTCGCGCTCGCGGTTCCCGCCGTGGTCGGCCTGGGCCCGACCTGGGGTGCCCTGGCGCCGGCTCTGGCGGTGGTCGCTGCGCTGGGCCTGGTCGGGGTGGCGATGGCACTCGGCCGTGGGTTCCGCTCACTGTGGGCGAGCCGGCTGGCCGACCTGCTCGAGCTGCTCGGGCTGGGATCGGTGCTGCCGCTCGCGCTGTGGGTGGCCGGCGTCGTCGAACGGGCCATGGCGCTCTTCGTCTGACCACGCCTGACGCGGGCTGAGTGCGTACCGGTGAGCGGGACCGGTGAGGGTGCTCATCGGGGGCTGAGTACGCGCACTCAAATCGCCTCTGACCGGCACATTCGCGCTCGTCCAACCCTTGTCGCGGGATGGGTGGTCCGGCATCGTCACATCGCGGAGCAGGGAGATGGGGCGGGTCGCGAGACCTCGCGCACCGCCCGTTTCACCACCGAAGAGGACACACACCATCCCCGACGCGGGGGAAGCCAAGGAGGGGCCGATGTCAACCACTCAGCAACGGCAAGGCGCACAGAAGGCCGCTGCCGGCAAGGTCCGCACCAAGGAGTCCGAGTTCCAGCAACAGCTGAAGACCCTCCTCGGCCAGGCGCAGGGCTTGCGCCCCGAGTACAAGGGCCCCGCGGCGGACGCCTTCTTCACGCTGGTGGGCAACTGGCTCGAGGACGCCGAGACGATCGTCAGCAGCATGGAGCACTTCGCGGACAACCTCGACCAGCAGGAGTCGACGGTCAACGCCCAGCAGGACCAGTCCGCCGCCGGCTTCAGTAAGGCCGCCACGCGGCTGTCCACGTCGGTCAAGTAACCGAGCCGATCTCGAGACGGAAGGCAGAAGGACATGGGAGACCTGATCAAGGTCGGCAAAGGCTCGCTGGAGGGCATGGCCGCCGACATCAAGAGCACGCACAACCAGCTCAAGTCCGGGTTCGAGGACCTGAGCGGCGAGCTGCTCCGGACGCTTCCGGAGTGGGGCGAGGGCACCGCTTCGCGGCAGGCTTACGACCAGTTCAAGAGGAAGGTAGACAACCTCTTCCAGGAGATGTTCGACGCGGTGGCTAAGATGCCGCCGGTCGTCATCCAGGCGGCCGACGAGGCCCAGGCGACGGAGAACCGCAACACGGGGATGTGGGGCTGACGACGGTCGCCCGCAGCGGATACGGGCCGCTCCGATTCGGTGGGACGGCCCGTCCGCGCCATGTGTGAGACTGCCCGAGCCGGACTGCATGACGGCCTGGCAACACGGGGAAGTTGGAGGAGGGCTCGTGAACATCGCGATGAGGCCGGACGTCGTCCTGGCGGCCGCGAAACGGAACGACGCCAACACCGCGGAGGCCGTCAAGGCCGCCCAGGACGCCGTGCAGGCCCTGGTCGTCCTCAAGGGATACGAGATCTTCGGCACGTCCCCGTCGGGGAAGTCCACCGACGCGGTCTTCGCCAAGGCGTCGGGAGTGATCGACGAGCTGATCGGCGAGGTCAACCAGGCGATCACGGTGTTGACCCAGAACCTCCATGCGTCCGTCGACGCCGTGGTTCGCGACCAGGAGGTCTCGCAGGTCGACTACACGACGCTGACCAAGGCCAACCGGGACCGGGTCGACACCCTCGGCGACACCGGGATCAAGCCGGGGGACGAGAACTACGTCCAGCCGGCCGCCTCGGATCCGGCGTCGGCCGCCGGTCAGCCGAGTGACCCGGAAGCCACTACCGATCCGGGCACCCAGTCCGGGACCGAGCCCGGTTCCGACCCGGACGCGGCGAGTACGCCGAGCTGAGGTCCGGTACCCCTCGTGTCCCGGCGGCTGCTCGCGGCGCTGGCCACCGTCGCGGTGTCCGGCGTCGTCGGGGTGTCCGCCGGGTCGGCGGGCCCGGCAGTGGCGGCCCCGGCGCTGCCGGGGGGTGTGCCCGCAGCCGCCGGTGTGCCAGCGGTCGCGCCGGCGGGCTCGCTCGCCGACTGGCAGCGCGGCCAGTGGTGGGTCGAGGCGACCAAGCTCAAGGCCTGGCACGAGCAGGGAGTGACCGGTAGGGGCGTCACCATCGCGCTGCTCGACGGACCGGTGGCGACCGGCGTACCGGAGCTGAAGGGGCAAGACGTGCAACCGACGGCATCGCTCTGCGACCGCGACCTGTGGCGGTCATGGGGGCCGACGACGCCGGGCGGCCCGCTCGACGAGACGTCGTTCCACACGACGTCGATGGCCGCACTGCTCGTCGGCAGCGGCAAGGGCAACGGACCCGGCGGGGTCGGCGTGCTTGGAGTCGCCCCGGGGGCCACGCTGAAGACCTACGCGATGTTCAACACCGTCGACCCCGCCGCGCACCAGAACCTCGACTGCTGGGGACCGGGACTGGCGGCCTTCCTCGACCGAATCGTCGCCGACGGGGCCCAGATCATCCAGATACCGGTGTCGCTCGACGTGATGGGCGATGAGATCCAAGCCGCCTTCAACCGGGCCCTCGCCCAGGGCGTTGTTCTCGTGGCCGCGTCGGGCAACGGCGGCCCGTCGTCGAAGGTCATGTCCCCGGGCGGCAACGCCGGCGTGCTCGTCGTCGGCGGGATGCAACCGGACGGCAAGGTCCTGGCGACGAACCCGACGAGCACCCTGGACAACTGGGAGCAGGCGCGCTCGTTCGACGTGCACTACAACATCCACCTCGTGGCTCCCGGAGCCGACATCGTGGGTGGCGGACTGGCACCGGGAAATCGCTGGGATTCGGCGGTGCTGCAGTCCGGCTCGTCGGGCGCCAGCGCCATCGTCGCCGGGCAGCTCGCCCTGATGAAGCAGAAGTGGCCGCAGGCCACCGGCAACCAGCTGCTCTACTCGTTGCTGCGCAGTGCCCGGCACCCCGACGGCTCTGCCGTGTGGGAGCCACGGCGCGGTTTTGGCACGACCTCGTTCGAGACGACGCTCACGACCGACCCGGGCGGCTACCCCGACGTCATGCCGATCTTCGCGTCGATGGGCAACGTGATGAGCGACCAGCCGACACCGCCGTTCATCCCGCAGACGGTGGGCAGCGACGGGCACCTCCCGGACGCGTCCGCCTCTAGCGCTTCCGCGACGCTCGCCCCGCAGGGGAGTGCCACGGCCGCTCCTGAGGCCGCTGCTGAAACCGCGCCCGTCCCGACGACGAGCGGCACGGCGTGGCTGGTTTGGCTGGTCGGTGGCCTGGCCGTCGTAGCTCTGCTGGTGGGTGGAGGCTGGGCGCTCACCCGGAACCGCGCGTCGCGCAACGACTTCCAACCATCGGTGGACCACGAACCAGCGGCCGGCGCGGACCATGAAGGCCCGCCGCCCGAGACGGCACAACAGGCAGTGGCGCGGCCGACCGGCCGGACCGCACAGGGAGGGGACACACCATGAACTACCCGACTTGTGGCGGGGGCGGCGGACCGTCGGGCGGGCCGAACGAGAAGAAGCTCTACAACGCGGCCTACACCGCCTCTCCGTACTCCATCGACGACGCGATGACGCAGGTCACCACCGCGAAGAAGAACCTTGACGTCGTCACCGCGCAGCTGGACAAGCTCGTCCCGCTCCTGAAGGAGTCGTGGACGTCGTCGGACGGCCAGGCCGCCGTGTCGTCGACCAAGGACCTTTCGGCGACCCTGTCCCAAAAGGCGCAGCAGCTGCAGGAGAGCAGCCAGGCGCTCCAGGCCGCGAAGCAGGCGGTCGACGCCGCGCAGAAGTACTGGTCGGCCCAGCAGCCGCCGCCCACGGCACCGACTGAGCCGGACTACTTCGACTACGGCTCGTCGAGTGGCTACGCCACGGCGGTTGGTCAGTACACCACCGACAAGAAGTCGTTCGACGGCGCGATGAGCACCCGCGAGGCCGCGATGGAGGCGCAGTACACCCTCCTGCAGAAGGAGCTCGACAGCGCCGCGACCGCGTTGGCCAAGGCCAACTCCATCGAGGCGTGGGACGCCGACGGGCCGGGCGGCACCACGACCGGCGGGTCGGGCGGCGGTCTGCCCGGCGGCACCAGCGGCGGTGGCCTGCCCGACGGCACCAGCGGCGGTGGCCTGCCCGGCGGCACCACGGGCGGTGGCGGACCCACTCCACCGGTCCGGCCGCCGACGCTCCCGCCCACCGACGGGGGCCCGGACCCGTCGTGGGATCCGCCACCACCCCCTCCACCACCGCCACCCCCTCCTCCGCCACCTCCCCCGCCCCCACCCCCTCCGGAGGACGGCGGGCTCGTGTCGACGCCATGGACGCCGACGCCGACCGTGGACGGGACGCTGGTCGGAGGCAGCGGGGCGACCCCCGTGCCGATGTCCGGAGCGTTCGACCCGAACGGGGTCGGTGGCTCCGCCGCCGGCGTCGGCGGCGCCGGCCGAGCGATGCTGGGCGGCGCTGCCGGTGTCGTCGGTGGCGGACTGGGGGTGGCCGCCGGGTCGATGGGCTTGGCGGCGGGCCGCGTTTCCGGTGCCAGCGCGCTCGCGATGGGCGCTCCAGGGGTGAGCGGCGGGCTCGGCGGGTCCACCCGGGGCGCGGCCGCCGGTGGTGCCGTGCGCGGCGGTGCCGGCGGAGCAACCAACCTCGTGGCCGGCAACGGCGGGGTAGCAGGTCGCGGCGGTGCGACCGGCGGATCCGAGCGTGGCGGAGCGTCCGGGCGCGCGGTCGCGGGACGCGGCGGGAGCGCGCCGGGCACCGTGCTCGGCGGTCAGGGTTCCGCGGGTGGTCGCGGGTCCGGGGCCGGCAGTGGCGGCGGCGGCAAGGCGGCCGGCTCCAGAGCTGGTGTCGGCGGAGCGGCGGCGGGGGGCCGTGCTCGCGCCGGCGCGGCCAAGGTGGCTGGACGCGGCGCGAACGCTGGCGGCCGCGGCGGACTGCTGGCCGGCGCCGCGAGCGGCCGTCGCGAGCGCGACCGCACACGCGGCGACGACCGGTCGCTCGTCACCGAGGACCAGTGGGTCGACGAGGGAGAGACGTCCGACGGCGTCGTCCGCTGAGGCGGCTAGCATCCCCCTGGCCGCCGCAGCGGGCGGCGTCGGGGGGCTCCCCAGCGGGCCGGCGACCTTGGGATCGGTACAGGTGACGGACGAATGAGCACGCATACGCAGTCGGCTGACCTCGTCCGGGTCACCGTCACCGCGGGGGACCGCACGCTGGACCTCGTCCTACCCTCCCGGCTGCCGCTGGCCGAGATCGTCCCGGAGGTGGCCGGCCTCATCGGATCGCTCGACGCCTACGAGGCCTATGGCGGGTATGCGTTGGTGGGCTCGGACGGCAAGGCTCTGGACCTCGATGCGAGCTTCCTCGCGCAGGGCGTCCACGACGGGCACGTCCTCACCCTCGTTACCGGCGCGGAGGCCGAGGACAAGAAGGTCTACGACGACGTGGTTGAGGCGGTCGCCGACTCGGTGGAGGGCCTCGGCGCCGGCTGGACCGCGGAGAACTCCCGGGCGACGACCCTCGGGGTGTCCGCCCTGCTTCTCGCGCTCGGTGCCGCGACGCTGCTGCTCCAACGGCAGGGCGGCCTCGTCGTCACCATCGTCGCCGCCGTCGCCAGCCTGCTGCTGCTGTTGGCCGGGGCGGTCTTCGCGCGGGTCCGGGTCGACGTCACGGCGGCAGTCGTCGTGCTCGTCGCCGCGGCGGTGTATGCGGTCGTCGCCGCCCTGAGTGCGGTGTCCGGGGACGTGCGCCGTCTGCCACTCGTCGTGGCGGGTGTCGTGCTCGCCGTCGTGGGTGGCCTCAGCATGGCCCTCCTCCGCGACCACGCCTGGGCGTTCCTGCCCGACGTCGTGGTCGGCCTGGCCGCGGCGGCGATCGGCGGAATCCTGCTCACCACGTCCTTCGACCCCGACAAGGTCATCGCCATCGTCGTCGTCGTGGCAGTGATCCTCGGCAGCCTCATCCCGTGGTTCGCGCTCAGCTCGTCGCGCACGATGGTGACTCCGATGCAAAGCGAGTCCGAGATCCTCGCCGAGCCCGGTCCGATCGACCCCGATCGCGTCCAGCACGGCGTCGACCTGGCCCACGACCTGGTCCTCGGGCTGTCCCTCAGCGTGGCCTTGGTGGTCATTCTCGGCGCTCCGTGGGTCGTCCAGCTCGGCTGGGCCGGGCTGGTGATCGTCTGGGCCGCCGGCGTGGTGCAGATGATGCGCACCCGCCAGTTCCTCCTCGCTCGCGACGTCGTCGTCGGCCTGCTCGGCGGGGCGCTGGGCATCGTGACGGGCACCGTGACCGCTCTCCTGCAGCATCCCGCGTGGGGCGTGGTCATCGGACCGGTCGTCGGCGTGGCCGCGGCGGGCGTGTTGGTCAGTCTGGCGCTGCCCGACAAGACCACGGTCCGGAAGGGCAGGATCCTCGACGTCTGTGAAGGGCTGGCGCTCTTCGTCCTCATCCCGCTGCTGGTCCTCGCGCTGGGCTTGATCGCCGCGTTCCGGAGCTGACCCGTGGCGAGCAAACGCGATCTCGTCGAGGCGCACGCGTACAACCGCCGCCGGCTCGTGTCGGCGTTCCTGAGCGGGGCCCCGGGCGGCCGCGAGGTCGAGAGCGTCTCGCGTTCCCGGCCGGTCGTCGCGGGCGTCGCGCTTGGCGGTCTGCTCGTCGGGGGCGCCGCCATCGCGGGCCTTTTCGCGCAGCCGCTGCCGGACGGATGGGACAACGGGTACGTCGTCATCGGCAAGACGTCGGCGGCGCGGTTCGTCACGATCAAAGGGACGCTGCACCCTGTTCTCAATGCGACGTCGGCTCGGCTGATCCTTCCGTCTGACAAGGGTTTCGAGGTACTCGTCGTCGACGACGACAAGATCGCCGCGACGCCGCACGGGTCGACGTTGGGCATTCTCGGGGCTCCCGACGACCTTCCGCCGGCGGGGTCCCTGCTCCAGAGCGGCTGGGTCAGCTGCTTCGACGGCACCAAGCCCGCCCTGACCATCGGGTCGGCGACCGCACCCGCATACGCCGATGCCAGCGGTCTGACCGTGAAAGTCACCGGTACCGGGCAGGACGTGCGCTATCTGCTCGCCGCTGGCCGGCGATACGCGATCCCCGCCGGCTCCTACGACCCGGTCAAGCAGTACCTCGGGCAGCTCGAGACGCCCCAGGGCGTGACCGGGACCTGGGCGGACCTCTTCAACCCCGGGACCGACCTGGCCTTCGACGCGTTCGCCTTCAAGAACCGAGCGCAGGTGGGTCAGCCGCTCACCGGGCAGTACACCCTCGGCAACAAGCTGGCCAAGGTCGGCCAGCTCGTCGTCAACAAGGACCAGAACGACGCGATGTCGGTCATGGTGGCCAACGGGACCATCCCGCTGAGCACGTTCGCCGCAGCGGTCTACCAGGCCGTGGCGCCCGACGGCCTGGGCAAGCCGGTCACCGTCTCGAACGACGACCTCGCTCGGGTCCAGCCGAGCGACACCAAGGGTTTCCTGCCCGAGGACTGGCCGACGGCGGTCCCGTCCCGCGCCACCGGTACGCCGTGCGCGGTGATCGAGACGGTGGAGGGCAAGCCGGCGACGACGCACCTGGCGACGACGTCGGCCGACTCGTCGTTCGTCAAGCCGCCCAACAAGCAGCAGGTCTACGTCCAGGCCGGCCGTGGCGCGCTGGTTCGGGCCAGCTCCACCGGGACGTCGGGCCCGGTGGCCGTCGTCGACCAGTCCGGGCAGGCGTTCACGATCACCGACCCGTCGGCGGAGACGTTGGCCCGGCTGGGCTACAAGGACCTCACGCCACGCTACGTCCCGCCGTCGTGGGTGTCGTTGCTGCCGGCCGGCCCGGCACTGAGCGAGGCCGCGGTCGGCGCACCGAGGGTCGAGCCGGGCCAGTGAGACAGGGCATGCGTGGTGCTCACCTCGGTGTGCTCGCGGCGGGCGCCGGGTCGATGGCCCTGGTGGTCGTTCTGGCACTGCCGGTCACTCCCGCCGCGGCCGCGGACGGCTCGTGCACCGAGCAGCGGACCGGTCCGGTCTACGTGCAGCAGCGCTCACCGGCCCTCACCCAGATGGGCGTGGCGTCGGTCTGGAAGCTGGCGACCGGGCGCGGGGTAACGGTGGCGATCGTCGACTCGGGTATCGACGTGGGAAACGCGCACCTGCCGGCCGACAGCGTCGTGCGGCCGGGGAAGTCCCTCCTGCCGGCCGTCGAGGGTTGGACGCCTGATTCGACCGGGCGCAACGACCTCTCCGGTCATGGCACTGTAGTCGCCAGCCTGGTGGCCGGCCGAGCGGTGGACGGCTCCGGCCAGGTCGGGCTGGCTCGGGACGCCACGCTCGTGCCGGTACAGGTCTTCGGGGTGACCTCGACCGAGGGGACGTCCGACGACCGGCTCAAGGCGCTCACCCCGACCACCCCGCGGCTCGCCGAAGGCATCCGGGCGGCCGTCGACCTCGGCGCCACGGTGGTCAACGTGTCGATGAGCGTCGAGACACCGGACCCGGCGCTGGGCGCGGCGGTCGAGTATGCGACCGGCAAGGGAGCGCTGGTGGTCGCCAGCGCGGGCGACCGCGGTTCGACGCCGAACGCCAAGGACGGCCCGCGGTATCCGGCGGCCTTTCCCGGGGTGGTGTCCGTGACGTCGGTGGACCAGTCCCGCGCGGTGGACACACGGGCGAACATCCAGGGCGACCACATCACGGCGGCCGCCGTGGGCCAGGGTCTCAACGCCGCAATGGGGCACGTGGGCGACTGCCTGCTCTCCGGAGCGCCGGCGACGAGCTTCGCGACGCCGCTGGTGGCGGCCACGGCGGCGCTGCTGGCCGAGCGGTATCCCGAGGAGGGGCCGGCCCTGTGGAAGTACCGGATCGAGGCCTCCGCCCAACGCCCCCGAGCCGGAGTCAAGGACGCGGCGGCGGGGTGGGGCGTCGTGTCGCCCTATGACGCGCTCACGATGACCCTCGACCCGAACCGGCCCGGTCCCGCCATGCCGGGCTACCCCGCCCCGCCGACGCCCGAGCCTGCCGCGGCGGTGGGTCCCGTGGTTCTCGAGTCGGATCCGGCGGTCGGGCCGCGGCAGGTGGGTTTGTGGATCGCGTTCGGCGCCGTGGCCGCCGCGGCGGGACTGCGGCTGGTCCAGGTGCTGCGCCGGCGCTCGGAGGCGGAGAACGAGCAGGCGCCGGTCGGCGTGTCAGGTGGGGGCGAGCCGGACTGACCGGGCGTCCAGACCTGTTCGAACACGCGCAGTCCCGATCCGAGTGGCTCCGGATGCCGCTGTCGGCGGCGCAACCTAGGGTCGAGCCATGAGCCAGTCATCGACCGGGGCCAACGACGCAGGCAGCAACACCGAGTACTCGCCGGTGCCGGAGGAGCACGGGCAGGCGGAGCAGACAGCGTTGCCGGACCTCGTCGAGTCTCAGGGTGTCAACGCCGGCAGCGGCCGAGAAGAAGCCGACGCCGGGCCGTCGGCGGACACGATCGGCGCGTCGCAGCCAGGTGAGGCCTCAACGACGGTCAAGGACCCCAGTGACTGGGTCACCGGCGACGAGCCGATGACAGGGGCGCAGCGCAGCTACCTCGAGACGCTGGCCCGCCAGGCCGGTGAGCAGCTGCCCGCCGACCTCACCAAGGCGCAGGCGTCGGAGCACATCGACCGTCTCCAGGCGCAGACCGGCCGCGGTCAGTAGCGGCAGGTAGCAGCCCGGAGCGGTCAACGGGGCCATCCCGGCGGGCGCCCCTCGTCGCGACTCGACCACGAGCGTCGGCCGTTGTCGCAAAGAGATGGCGACACGGTCAGCAGTTCGTCCGAACCCGCCGCGACTCATGACGTAATCCGTCGTTGCGGACGGGCCGCGCGACAACCGAGGGCGGACCTCACGGCCGCCGATCGACGCATACGGCAGGATGGGAGTGATGAGCGAGGACCGCAGACAGCCTCGACGGCCGGCCATGATGAGCCCGGCCGCGATGGAGGCGTTCGGCGGAACCGTCGATCCCATGCAGGAGATCGAGGCCGCCCACCAGACCGCGGCCGTGCTCGTCCACGCCGGAAGAGCCGCGAACGACCCCACCGTCACCGCTCGCCTCGTCGACCTCGTCGAGGAGCTCGGCCTCTCGACCGTCGCCGACCTCTGGGCGCATCGGCCCGGCCGATCGCTGCCCGGCGCACTGTGGCGGCTCTACGTCCTGCGGGAGTGGGTACGCCGGGCGCCCGACGAGGCCAGCCTCGACTACACGGCCGGAGTGCGGTTCGCCGACGTCGACCACGCCGTGGCGGGAGCCGCGGAGCCTCCCGGGCCGACCGAGGTGACCACGCTCGCCGACGCCATCCTCGCCGGCGTGTTCGAGGGCGATCTGGCGGTGGCCCTGGAGCGCGCCGCGGCGTTCTGCCGGGTCGTCGCCGCCGGGCGGGCGGATCGGTCGGAAGGTGAGGAGGCGGCCACCAGGGCGGCGCACCTCCTCGACACCGCTGACGACCTCACCGCCGCCGCCTCGCTCTGGCGTCAAGGAGAGCTGTCCTAGCCCGGGAGCAGCCTCCGGTCGGGTGCGATATCCTGTGACGGCGTCGGGCCGCGGTAGCCCCGGGTCCCATGACACGCCGCTACGAGCGGCCTCGCGCCGTGAGGCGCTCCCGGCCCGACGTGGACCCGCTTCAGCCCGTCGTCTGCGACCCATGACCTGATCGGCTAAGCCGCTCGACCCGGTGAGCCGACGCGTACATTGGGAGCATGGGTACCGGACCAGGTGCCGAGGACCCGCCCGCCGAGGCTCGCGAGGAGCCCACCGCCGCGGGATCCGACGAGCTGCGGGACACCGCCCTCCACGAAGAGATCGAGCTCGTGGGGCAGCTGGTCGTCGCGGCGACGTCGACGCCGCACCGGCTGAGCCAGCAGGAGATCGACAAGGTGCTCGGCGTCGACCACGAGGACTGACCAGACCGGCAGAGCACCCCGACCGACGGGTGGCCGGCGAGTTGCGGGAGAAGGAAGCGTTTCCCGTAGCCTGTCCCACGGCCGTTGCCGCGATGGCACACACGACGACCGGAGACGAACGTGGCGTTCCGCCTCACCCCGAAAGAGGACGGCTTCTATGAGCTGTTCGGCGTCTCGGCCGGACACCTCGTCAACGCCGCGAAGGAGCTGACCAACCTCCTGGCCGTGGAGACCGCTGAAGAGCGACGCGCCGTCGTCGAGCGGCTGCACGATCTCGAGCACCTCGGCGACGAGTCGACGCACGAGATCATGCGCCGGGTCAACAGCTCGTTCATCACCCCGTTCGACCGCGAGGACATCTACGCGCTCGCGTCCCGTCTCGACGACTGCATGGACTACATGGAGGAGGCGGCCGACCTCGTCGATCTCTACCAGGTCTCCGAGCTGCCCAAGGGAGTCGCGAAGCAGATCGAGATCATCGGCCGGATGGCCGAGCTGACCGCCAGCGCGATGCCGCGGCTGCGCTCGATGCAGGACCTGTCGGAGTACTGGATAGAGATCAACCGTCTGGAGAACCAGGCCGACAAGCACTACCGCCGGCTCGTGGCGAACCTGTTCGAACACGGCGACGCGATCCACGTGCTCAAGATGAAGGACATCGTGTCCGCGCTCGAGGCTGCCGCTGACGCCTTCGAGGGCGTCGCCCACACCGTCGAGGGCATCGCGGTCAAGGAGAGCTGACCGTCACGTGGAGTGGTTCGCTCTGGCCGTCGTCATCACGCTGGCGATGGGCTTCAACTACACGAACGGGTTCCACGACGCGGCGAACGCCATCGCCACGTCGGTCTCGACCCGGGCGCTGACGCCGCGCATCGCGCTGCTCATGGCCGCGGTGGCAAACCTCGTCGGCGCGTTCTTCGGCACCAAGGTCGCCCAGACCGTCGGCAGCGGGATCATCGACGCCCCGCAGGGGCCCGACGGGCTCTGGCTCGTCGGCGCGGCGCTGGTCGGTGCGACCGGATGGAACCTGCTCACCTGGTGGAAGGGCCTGCCGTCCTCGTCCTCACAGGCGCTCATCGGCGGCCTGGGTGGCGCGGCCCTCGCGGCGGGCGCGACGGTGAAGTGGCAGGGCATCCTCGATAAGGTTGTCATCCCGATGGTCCTGTCCCCGGTCGCCGGCATCATCCTCGGCTACCTGGTGATGACGGCGATCCTCTGGATCTTCCGGCGCGCGAACCCCCACAAGGTGTCCCGCGGCTTCCGCTATTCGCAGACCCTCTCCGCTGCGGCGATGGCCTTCGGTCACGGACTCCAGGACGCGTCGAAGACCGCCGGCGTCGTCGTGCTGGCCCTGACGGTGGCCGGCGTCCACACCGGAGACACGGTCCCGCTGTGGGTGCTGGTCATGTCCGCGATCGTCATCAGCCTCGGCACGTATGCGGGTGGATGGCGGATCATGCGAACGCTCGGTCGGCGGATCATCCACCTCGACCCGCCGCAAGGGTTTGCGGCCGAGTCGACGGCGGCGTCGATCCTCTACGTCGCGGGGCTCTCGTTCGGGGCGCCGATCTCGACGACGCACACGATCACGTCGGCGATCATGGGCGTCGGCGCGACGAAGCGGCTCTCCGCGGTCCGGTGGAGCGTGGCCGGCAACATCGTCAGCGCATGGGTGCTGACCTTTCCTGGTGCCGGCACCCTGGCGGCGGTCACGTACTGGCTGACGTTGCTCTTCCACTGAGCCGGTGCTGCCGCCCGATCTCGCGCCGGTCGACTGGTCGAGGACTCGTGGTCGCTCGTCGGTGCCTGACCCTCACACGTACCGCAGGAAGTCGTCCAGCACCCGCACACCCCACAGCAGTGAGGCGACCGGAACCCGCTCGTCGACCCCGTGGACGCCCTGCCGGATCCGGCCCTGTGGATCCTCGCCCAGTGGAGCGAACCCATACCCGGCGATCCCCAGCCGGGCGAAGGCCTTGGCGTCCGTGCCCCCGCCCATGCAGTACGGGATAACGACCGCCTCAGGGTCCGCGCGGCCTACCGCGTCCCGGATCGCCGCGAACCACGGACCGTCCATGGGAGCCGAGATCGGCAGCGAGTGCGACGTGAACTCGTACTCGACTTCCTCCCCGATGAGCCCGGGGAGAGCCGCCTCGAGCTGGTCCGCATACCCCGGTGGACACCGGACGTCGATCTCCGCCGTCGCCGTGGCCGGGATGACGTTGACCTTGTACCCGGCCGTGAGCACGGTCGGGGTAGTCGACGCCCGAACGGTGAACCTCGCGACATCGGCCGCGTGGCCGAGCAGCTCCAGGCAGGCCTCCACACCGGCGTCGGTGTCGAGGTCGACGGTCAGTCTCAACACCTCGGCTGTTCCTTCGAGTTGAGCCCGCACCGGAGCGGAGAGGTGGATCGGCCAGCGGTGGTGGGCGAACCGGTGAACGGCGTCGACGAGCACGCTGATGGCCGTGGTCGGCCCGGGCCGGGACCCGTGGCCAGCCGCTCCCCGTGCCGTGAGCCGCAGGTGCATGGACCCCCGTTCGGCCGTCCCCACGGGGTAGCAGCGAGCGCTCCGGTCGCCGTGTCTGAGCCACCGGAACATGCCGCCGCTCTCACCGATCGCGGCCTGGACGCCGGCGAACAGCTCGGGGTGCGACCGAACCAACCACCGGGAGCCGTAACGGCCCCCGGCCTCCTCGTCGGCGAGGAAGGCGACCACGACGTCCCGCTCCGGCCGCACGTTCTCGCGCGCCCACCGCTGCACCGTGGCGAGGGTCATCGCGCACATGTCCTTCATGTCGGCGGCTCCTCGGCCCCAGATGTAGCCGTCTTCGACGACTCCGCCGAACGGGTCGACCGCCCAGTCGTCCGGCGCGGCGGGCACGACGTCGAGGTGCCCGTGAACGAGCATCGCGGGGAGGTCGCGACGCATACCGGGTATCCGCAGCACGACGCTGGCGCGGTCCGGCGCGTCGTCCGGGGCGAGCACCTGTGGCGACCACCCGACCGCCTCGAGCTGGCCGGCGACCCATTCGGCGGCCGGCCGCTCGCCGGCGCTCCGTCCAGGACCCCAGTTGGTCGTGTCGAACCGGATCAGCCTCGCAAGCAGATCGACGAGCTCTGAGTGCTGGTCACGGTCCGATTCCGTCTCGATCATGGTCTCTTTCCCATCACTCAGCGGTACGTCCGCTTTTCGTCGGTCGTGAGAGAGGTTCACATGCGCTCCACCCGCATCCTCGCCTGCTCCGCCAGAGGTGAGACGGGGCGCCCTCGCGCCTGTCCGGGCGGGAGACCGGGTCGCGCTGATCGCTCCCGCAGGACCGACCGGGTCGCTCAGCCGAACCGGCCGCTGATGTAGTCCTCGGTCGCCTGTTCCTTGGGATTGCTGAAGATCCGCCGCGTCGTGTCGATCTCGATGAGCCGCCCCGGCTTGCCGGTCGCCGCGAGGTTGAAGAAGGCCGTCCGATCGGACACGCGTGACGCTTGCTGCATGTTGTGGGTGACGATGACGATCGTGTAGTCGGACTTCAGATCACTGATGAGATCCTCGATGGCCAAGGTGGAGATCGGGTCGAGCGCCGAACATGGTTCGTCCATGAGCAGGACCTGTGGCTTCACGGCGATGGCGCGCGCGATGCAGAGGCGCTGCTGTTGACCGCCCGACAGCCCGGCGCCCGGCTTCTTCAGCCGGTCCTTGACCTCGGTCCAGAGGTTCGCGCCCACCAGGGACTTCTCGGCGGCCTCGTCGAGGGCCTTCTTGTCCTTCAGCCCACCGAGTCGCAGACCGGCGACGACGTTGTCGTAGATCGACATCGTCGGGAACGGGTTCGGCCTCTGGAAGACCATCCCGACGGTTCGCCGCACCGACACCGGGTCGACCGACGCCGCATACAGGTCCTTGTCGTCGAGCATGACCTGGCCCTCGACCCGACCACCGGGTACGACCTCGTGCATCCGGTTCAGGGTGCGCAGGAACGTCGACTTGCCACAGCCGGAGGGACCGATGAATGCGGTCACCGACCGCGGCTCGATGGTGAGAGTCACGCCCTCGACCGCCTTGAAGTCGCCGTAGTAGACGTTCAGGTCCTGAACGTCGATGCGCTTGGCCATGGGTGTCTTTCGGTATGCGGATAGGCGGGTCAGCTGCGGACTCTGCCGAAGCGCGCCACGAGGCGGCCGACGAGGTTGAGAAGCAGGACGATGAAGATGAGCGTCAGGGCGGTGGCCCACATCCGCTCGACGGCGGCCGCGATGCCGAGCTCGGTCCGGTCCTGGTTGATCATCGTGGGCAGCGTCGGCATCGGGCCGGCGAAGAGGTTCGTCGCGATGCTCTTGGTGTACGGGCCGAGGATGAGCAGGGGGGCCGTCTCGCCGATGATGCGAGCCAGTCCCAACAGGATTCCCGTGACGATGCCGGAGAAGGCGGTCGGGAGCACGATCCGCACGATGGTGACCCACTTGGGCACCCCGAGCGCGTACGACGCCTCACGCAGTTCGTTGGGAACGAGTTTGAGCATCTCCTCGGTGGACCGCACGACGACCGGGAGCATGAGCAGGACCAGCGCGAGGCACACCGCGAAGCCGACCCGCTGAAACCCGAAGGTCGTGACCCACACGGCGTAGATGAACAAAGCGGCAACGATCGACGGCACCCCGGTGAGGATGTCGACCATGAACGAGACCGCTCGCGCGACCGCGCCGCGGCCGTACTCCACGAGGTAGATCGCGGTCAGGACCCCGATCGGGACAGCGATGACCGCGGTGACGGCAGCCTGCAGGAGGGTCCCCTGGATCGCGTGGATCGCACCGCCACCGACGTCGGTGGAGTTGATGTTGCGCTGGCTGTTGGTCCACCACTGGGACTGCAGCAGCAGACCGACGCCATGGCTGATGACGGTGAAGAGGATCCATACCAGTGGCACCATGGCCAGCCCGAAGGAGCCCCACATGACGATACGAGCGATGACGTCCTTGATGGTCCGGCCCCGCGACCGATGACCCAGCTCGAGGGGCGACGGGGACCGAGGTGTCGAGTCGCTCGGCGGGACCGTGGCGGTCGCCGTCTGGACCTCGAGCTTACGCATGGCCGGCGGGGTGACCTCGCGGTCCTGGACGGGCGACTCCGCCGGGGATACGGGCTGGGTCGTCATTCGCTGAAGGCCTTCCTGCGCTCGATGACGACGCGGGCGATCGCGTTGACAATGAAGGTCAGGACGAAGAGGACCAGTCCGGCGGCGATGTAGGCGCCCGTCTTTGCCGGAGTGTCGAACTCGGCGGCATTGTTGGCGATTCGCGAGGCGAAGGTCTCGCCGCCGTTGAAGAGCGAGAAGGTCCAGGGAGTGTTGTCGGCCAGCTTCGAGACGAGAAACGTGACGGCGATGGTCTCGCCGAGCGCGCGGCCCAGGGCGAGCATCGACGCGGAGATGACGCCCGGCCGGCCGAACGGCAGCACCGCGGTGCGGATCATCTCCCAGCGGGTGGCGCCCAAGGCGAGCGCGCCCTCCTTGTGTGTGACCGGCGTCTGGTCGAACACCTCGCGCGAGAGCGCCGTCACGATGGGCAGCACCATGATCGACAGGACGATGCCGATGAAGAAGATCGTGCCCCCGCTGATCCCGGTGGGAGAGAAGAGCGGGAACCAGCCGAGGACATCCTGGAGTCCTCCTTCGACCGGCGAGATGAGGCTGCGGAAGGTCAGCGCCGCCCACAGCCCGTAGACGATCGACGGCACCGCCGCGAGAAGGTCGACCAGGCTGGCCGCGGTGCGCTTCAGCCAGCGGGGCGCGTACTGCGTGATGAACAGCGCGACGGCGACGCCGAACGGCACGGCGATGACCATCGCGATCGCCGACGACGCCACCGTCGTCCACAGCAGCTCGACGATGCCGAATCGCGGTGCGTCTCCGCCCGGCGCCCACTCCCTCGAGGTGAGGAAGCTGGCTTGGTCCTTGAGAAGCGCCGGGATGGCCTGCGCCAGGAGAAAGACACCGATCAGGGTGACCAGCGCGATGACCAGCAGCCCTGCGCCCCGGGAGGCGCCGGCGAAGATCCGGTCACCGATGCGCCGGCTGGTGGCGCTGTCCCCCTCGATGTTGGAGCGTCCCGATGGTCCGTCGCCCGGGAACTGCGAGGCGACGGACGCACCGGTGATCGACGACACGTTGTGGTCGCTTGTCGACGGACCGTCAGCTGACAGCGCCGACGGCGGTCAGGACTTTGCTCTGGACCTCCTTGGGCAGCGGCGCGTAGCCGAGCTCCTCGAGGCCGGACTGCGTCGAGTCCGAGGCGAAGCTGGTGAGGAAGCCCTTGACCGCCGTGCCCTTTGCGGCGTCCGCATACTTGCTGCAGACGATGTTGTAGGTCACCAGGACAATCGGGTACGTGCCGGCCTGCTTGGTCGCGTAGTCGAGCTTGAGCGACAGGTCGTTGCCGGTGCCGACCTGCTTCGCGGCGACGATGGCCTTGCCGGCGGTGGCGCCGGTCAGCTCAACCGGCGTGCCCGAGCCCGTGTCGATCTTGGCCATGGAGAGCTTGTTCTGGGCGACGTAAGACCACTCGGTGTACGTGATTCCTCCGTCCGTCGAGGCGACCGCGCTCGAGACACCGGCCGACTTCTCCTTGCCCTCGCCCTGGCCGGTCCACTTCTTGGCGGGGGCGGCGGTCCAGGCCGAGGGCGCAGCGGCCTTGAGGTAGTTGGTGAAGTTCTCCGTGGTGCCCGACTCGTCAGAGCGGAAGAAGACCTTGATCGGGGTAGCGGAGAGGCTGGCCCCTGAGTTGAGGGCGGTGATGGCCGGGTCGTTCCAGGTGGTGACGACTCCGTTGAAGATCTTGGCAGCCACGTCAGCGTTGAGGACGAGGTTGGTAACGCCCTTGACGTTGTAGGCGATC
>Ga0307288_10000281_pt1 | contig 18030 bp, 28 predicted proteins | sample ER_DNA_142_FD_194469 | JGI IMG/M metagenome (GOLD analysis project Ga0307288, IMG submission 194469) | Bulk soil microbial communities from the East River watershed near Crested Butte, Colorado, United States - ER_DNA_142 | ecosystem: Environmental > Terrestrial > Soil > Floodplain | place... | reverse complement strand
CATGCGAGCGGTGCCCGACTCGCAGTGGACAGTCTCGGATCTGTTGGCTGATGGTGACCGGGTCGCGGCGCGCACGACCTGGTCGGGCACCTATCAAGCGCCGGAGTTCCGGGGGGTAACGGTCCCCGGGCCAGCGCGATTCGCGGTCGAGCATGTCCACGTCTACCGGATCTCCGACGGAAAGATGATCGAGCATTGGGTTGTGCGCGACGACCTAACAATGTTGCGCCAACTCGGCGCGATTCCGACGCGTACGTCTTAGCGCAGCGTCCATATCTGCCGTTCGGTGCGCAGCATCGCGACAGGAAACTGATGGCATTTCGGTGCCTCACGTGCAGATGGTGGACAGCCCCTAACTAATGGCCTCGTGCGCGCCCGTGCGCGTGCGCGCCACGTGCGTATTGGGGTCGGATGCGCTTAAAGAAACCCGCGAAAAATTCTGGGCTCCGGGTCCGCGCCGAACACACGCTTAAAGAAACCCGCGAAAAATTCTGGGCTCCGGGTCCGCGCCGAACATCCTGCTATCCCCGGGCGGCGAGGTACGTTCAGCAGGAGACTCCAGCTAGCTCCAGGTCTTGTGCCGCCGACTAGCTGGAGCCTCTCCCCCTGTGTCGGCCCTAAGATCCATTGGCGCGCAAAAGTGGGCGAAAGTCCAGGTCCTGGCGCGATTTGTCTCAAGCTTCTCGGATCTACGCGAGATCTTTCGGTCTGGCGTGGCTCCCTTCCGCCCTGGTCGAATCTGTGTTCGAATGATCTATGCGGGATCTCGATGTGGGTCAGTACAGCGAAGCTGATCGCCGGGAAGTGAATCCGCCGATCGAAGTCCAGGCAGCCACATGGTCCCCAGCAGGCACGTTGGACTGGTGGGTGAAGGAACGTCGACCGCGCCTGGAGTGGTTCGGGCGTGTACGAGGTCCAGACGGGCGTCAACGGTGGATCAAAGCTTCTGATATTCGGCCCGTCGCAAGAGGGCAAATGACCGTGGATTAAATCCGGTTGCTGCTGCGCCCAACGATCTCGTCAATCACTAGGGCCAGACCGATTCCAACCAACCAGATGTCCTTCGAGATGACGGTGCCCTGCTCGGTAGGACGAAGAGAGCCTTCCTTCCGAAGACCCGGTGTCCGCAGGTAGAGCCCGAGCGTGCCCAGCGCGAAGGCGGTCAATGCAGCGCCCGCAAGCCCCGGTGGGACTACTGGCAGCACTAGAGCAACACCGATGGCGGTCTCCGCCGCAGACAGCAAGCGGGTGAACCGTCGAGCGTCGAGCTTGCGCAGGAACGGATAAGTTTCAGAGGCAAAGCCGTGAAGTTGTGCGGCGGTCGCCTCATCAGCGCCGGCCTTGGACAGCCCCGTGTTGAGGAAGTACACACCGGTAAGCAATCGGGGCGGCAGGTGCCATGCCTCCACGCGTACCTTCATCAAGCGCCTCCAGACAGTATGCCCAAGCAGCCCGATCCTACGCGGGGCAGTTAAGGCCCAGTCAGGCGGCGGTGTCACTCCCCGGACCCTGGCTTACTACGCCTTCGTCATCCGGTCCCCGGTGATGGTCGATCGTCTACGAGATCTGAAGATGACTTCCATCGGGTTGGGCCCAACCCAGTATCGGTTAGGCTTCGACCTGCTTGAACTCGCTCCGCCGATAAGTCTGGCCGCACTCGCTATTGCAAACCGCGCGTGAGACGAGGTGTTCTGCGAGCCACTTACACGCGTAGCTCTTCGGATAGCGGAGCTTCCTGCCGACTTTGTAGTGCGGCGGTCCCACGCCCCGCCTGTTCCACGCATAGATCGCGCTGACCGGCACCTTGAGCAGCTTCGCAACTTCCTGGATCGAAAGGACGTCTTGCGACCCACCATCGGCTACTTCGTCAGGCTCCTCCGCATCTCGTGGTGGCTTGTCGGTTGGCGGGCACTCAGACTGCGGGCACGACCAGAGCATGGTCATAGATCGACCGTACGGATCTCCGCTCGTCGCGTCTGCCGGTGTGGACAAACAACTCGCTCGCTGGCTCGGTGTCACGCTGAGCGTCACGACGAACGACGGTCACTTCGCGGACTGCCCGATTGCTGGCAGCTGCGAGGCTCAACCGCTATTCGGGCGAAGCGGCAGTTGAGTGATCCAATATTCCGTGTCAGGCGTCGGCCCCGTACCGAACCGGGCGTTGACAGCCCACAGGCGCCCTGCCGCCACGGTCGCCGTAGTGGGGACGTCTAGGCCCGGATCGGTGATATTGCCGAGCACGGTCCCGGCCGCTAACTGCGAACCGAGCCGTACGACAGTGACCACGTTGGTGTTGCGGACCACGTAGAGCAGATGCCCGCGCAACTCAAGACCGTCCGCGTTAATCAGTGGTGGCGTGTCGCCAAGGTCGATCTCCTTGGCGATCCCGGTGGCCGGGTCGACGCGGAAGAGCTGCCCCGTGTTCGACTTCGCCACGATGAGCACGCCGCTCTTGGCGACGATCCCATTGAGGTTAGCACCTTCGGTCTGCGTGAAGTCGCCGGTGACCGGCAGCAGCGTCGCTGCGTCCTCCGATGGCAGCGACCCGTCCGACGGCAGTGGGATCTTTACAAGCTGCGCTTTGAATGAGTCAGTCACGTACACCGCGTCATGTGTGATCGCTACGTCGTTGAGGGCCCCGACTTCCCCAGGCGGGAAGAAGGTCGCGAGCAGGGCGCCGCTGGACGCGTTGTAGACCCGCACATCACCGACACCCGCGCCGAATCCGGGTCCGCCACCCGCAACCCACAACCGATTCCGGCTCGCCTCATAGGCGATGCCGACCGACACCCGCCCCTGACCCTGATCGCCGGGCTTCGTAAACACTCTTCCCGATCCCGTGCGGACGTCGCCGCGCCAGATCGCGCCATCAATGAGGGAGCCGACGAAAACCGACGTGCCTCGGCCGCTCTCAATGCCCTCCGGGAAGAACCCATTGGGCAGGTTTATGCGGTCCGGGAAGTTGTGATGCGGTGCGGCCGTGGCTGGCCACGGAGCGAGAACGAAAGCAAGGACAGCAATGAATAGCACGACGAATCTGCGCACAACCAACCCCCGTGGTAGGCCTAACCCCCTGGCAGAGCTGAGCATCGACCACCTACGTGCCTATCGTCAAATGGCGGTCCCGCGTTTTGGACTCGGTTGGCTCACCAGGCCTTCGTCATCAGATCTCCGGTGATGCTGCGCCAACCACGCATCCAACATCAGCCCTATCGCAGCCCTTTGTACCGAGCTACGAGAAAGCCCAGATGAGAAGGGCGATGATCAAGATGAACGCGACAAGGGCCTCGCCACTGCTGAGCTGCAGTGCGACGAGCATCAGCTCCACTCCAATGGCCCCCGTCCGACTCAACGATGGCCAAATCGTATCGGCGGCAAAGGCTGCGGCCGTTGTCATAATCCGCGTGTCGGTTCGTTCGTTTAGGTGTCCTACCAGGCCTTTGTCATCAGATCCCCGGTGATGCTCTCGCCATCGGTGATTTCCTGACCATTGACGAAGGCAATCGATCTACGAGGACCGCCGCCTACGGCAACAGTCTGTAGGTGAACCGGCCTTTGTTGGAAGGAAGGAACTCCAGAGTGATCGTTCCCTGTGCGAGTTCATATATGCCGGTGCCGCCAATGATCGAAAAGACGGCACTGGCATCGTCGGACCGGTACGAGCCTTGACCGGAAATCATGCCAGCCGCCAGGTTGTGGTCGGCGTTTCCCGCGTATAAGAGAACCGGCTCCGCGTTGGGCGGCGTCGGCGGAAATATCCGCATAACGGTAAGGCGGGCGATCAAGGTGCCAGCCTGAGGACCGAGCAGCTGGCCAGCTTGGGCGGGGGGCTGGAATAGTGTCCGATGTATGAGCAGCAAGTCGCCGGGCGAATTTTGGTCACCGAGGGCACGGATTCTTTGCTCGTATTCTTGCGTGTAGTCCTCAAGTAGCTGGAATGTTGTTGCCACGCCTGCCTCCACTGTGACGATTCTGAATCTGTCCAGTGTGAAGACGTTCGAGCGGTCCTGAGAAGATCAGCGACACTCTCTGGGACGGCATCACCACGCCTTGGTCATCAAATCGCCCGTGATGCTTTCGCCGGCGTGGCTCTCGACATTGATCGGCGCGGCGTTTGCTCTGCCAGAAAAGATCATGGCTGCGGTGTCAGCCCTGTCCGGAGACGGCAAGCCCCGTTTGCGCATGTCATCCTTCGATTCGATCTTGATGCGTCCACGGGAATCGATACCCCACTTGATCGAACCGAGCTGGGCGGCGAGCTTGTCGTCATCCGGATCAATATCAACTTCGGCCTGCTCGAACCGCTCCCGCAATGTCCAGTAGTCCTCCGCTCGAGCGTTGACGAACCGTTCCTTGTCGATCGGCGCCTCGCCGCCGTTGTAGGGGATGACCGTAAGGTCCAGCTCGGCAAGACGGTCCACCACTCCCCCGCCAACACCGGGAACGTCGATGATCGCCCTCACCCAGTCGTTCTTCCCAGCCTCGTCGTCGATGTCCCGCATGGCCTTGGCAATGTGACCCGCCGTTGTCATGGTGTCGTCCTTGTGGTGGGCGCGGTAAGTACGTATACATCCGCCTTCTCTCCGCATGATCACGGTCTCGTCCTCACCAAAGCGGGCGATGTCGGCTGCGATGATCGGCCGGCGAGTGCGTTCGAGGGTTCGCTTCTGCGCCGCCTCGATCCACCTGGGCAAGATCAGAGAGTCGTCGGAGATATCGGGGAACTCACCGAGCACCTTCGATTGATAGATCGGGCTGGTGACGCCCCAGCGGAGCTTGCGTTCCTCCAGCCATTCCGGTGAGACGAGCAGCGGCAGCAGCTCCTCCGGGACCTTCTCCCCGTGTACGCCGGCGTGTCGAAAGCGCTAATCGTTTCGACGTGCCAACCGGAGCCAGGCTTGCAGATCGTGGCGAAGTGAGAGGCCGGATCATCGGGGTTGCCGACAGCGACCACGCGAGCGTCGATGTTGGTGGCCAGGGCGTCTACGGCATCGAAGATCGACTTCGGTACGCCGCCGGCTTCGTCGATGATCACCAGTACGTAGCGCGCATGGATGCCTTGGAATGCAGCCGGGTCGTAGTCGGCAGGCTTGCGGCCGTAGGCAACGAGCTCGTTGCCGATGTACCACTTGGCATCAAGAGTGATGCGGCCCGGCAGCCCTGCCTTCCTATGGGCGTTGCCCATGTACCGCCAAAGGATCGCCTCGACCTGCGGAGTCGTCGGCGCCGTGGTGACCACGAATGCCTCGCCTGGCGGATGCACATCAATCCACCAAAGCGCCAGCCTCGACATCGTGTGCGACTTCGAAACGTCGTGCGACGCCTTGAATGCGCTGTAGCGATTCTCGACCACCGATTGCGCCATGCGGTGCTGCCCGGACCACCAGAACTCGCCCAACGTCGAGGTGACCCATCCGACCGGATCACGGACGTACGGGTTCTCAGGTGGGTCGAGCAGGTCAGCGAATGTCTGCCAGACGGCGGTGGGACTCAAACCTTTGCAGCTTGGCCCGAGCTGGCCTTCATTGTCCATACCATTGACGGGCTCACGCCATCACGCTCAGGAGGGACCTCGGTGCAGAACGGCGGACCCGGTAGACCCCTGGGCGGTTCTCCAGCGTCGCAAGGGTTCCTCGGCCAGCTTGCAAGGATCCGGTGGCGTTGGCTTGAGATCATCGGTGTTCCAATCGCGATCGTTGCGGCGATCGGCGCCTACTGGCAAGCAAACGCAACTGAAGATTCCCTCCAAGATGATCGACGCGCAGAGCGTTTCGCAACGGCGCACCAGGTGCTGATCCTTGGACCAACCGCGCCGAAGGACATTCAAGAAACTCCGGGCAGCGGCAAGACGGATGGGATCATCGGGACCGTCAATCCCCAAGTCAGGTAGATTTCGGGCATGACTGCGAGCCGACGGCGGCTTTGGCGGTTCCTGCTTGTGGTCGGGGTGGCGCTGATGTTCGCAGCCTGCTCGGTGTCACCCGCGGAGCAACACGACCCGAGTCCGACGACGCAGGCTTCAGTCGCTCCGGTGAACTATCGCCAGCTGGGCGAGTCGATCGAGGAGGCGATCGTATCGGGATCGGTCGCCTTGGACACGATCGGAGCGGTATTGATCAGTGCGGACGGTCAGACCGTGCTCACGCACCATCGCAACGGCCGAAAACCGGAGAAGACGTTGCACGTCTACTCGGTGACCAAAAGCGTCCTATCGGCGCTGATCGGGATCGCCGTCGACGAGAAGCTCATCAAGGACCTCGACTCACCCCTCGGCGAGCTACTGCCGCGCCATCGAGCGCAGATGACCGACGAATTGGCTCGGGTGACGCTGCGGCAGCTGATGACGATGTCGGCCGGCTTCCCGGAGGACGACTCCAATCCCTCCCTCATTGACGACGCGATCCGGCAGGATGGCGACGCCGTCGCCTTCATCCTGAAACACGGGCTAGTGAGCACTCCAGGTGAGACGTTCGCTTACTCCAACAGCTCCGCCCACCTGGTGAGCGCGGTTCTCGCCGAGGCTCTCAGGCGATCGGACGGGTCAAGCCCGGGGACGGTGCTCGACTACGCGACGGAAAAGCTGTTCAAGCCCCTCGGCATAGACACGCGCAACGCCTACACGGCCCGATTCCGGCCCGACGATCCCACACCGTTCGAGAAGGCCGGGTTCGGGTGGGCCACCGACGCCCGAGGGATCAACATCGGCGCCGGCCTGCTGCGGCTCCGACCCGCCGACATGCTCAAGTTTGGACAGCTCTACCTTGACCACGGCAAGTGGCATGGCGAACAGCTAGTGCCCGAGAAATGGGTAGCGGCTTCGGTCGCGCCAAGCCCCGCCAGCAGCCAGTACGGGTTGATGTGGTGGTTAGAAACGACCCCCAGCGGCGATTCGGCGTACGCGGCGAGGGGATTCGGCGGCCAGCTCATCTACGTCATCCCCGAGCTGGACCTGGTCGTGGTCATCACAAGCGACCCCGACCAAGAGCGCAACGACGCCGGCAACCTAGTCTGGGCCACGATCGTCCCAGCCGTCACAGGCTAGCTCCCTCCAACGCTGGTCAGCCCGACGCTCGAAACCCAATTGCTGCACGCCGGCGGCTTTCATGTCAAGGTCAGCCGGAAGACGAAGATCACGGGATGACCGTGTGAACACTTGGCCACGCTGGTCGACGGGAGGCCCGCTCCCACGGCTGCACGTGGTCCGCAGGGCTCTCACAAACCGCACCACAACAGCCGGGAGCGGGCGCTGCGCGGAGAGCGAAGCGGCGGCAATCGTGACGAAAGTCACCGTCGGCAATATGTCAAATTGCAGGTTTGGACGATGCTGTGCCATTCGCACGCTCGCGGGTCGCGCAAGTGGGGGTGCGGGGCGCTGTGCACGTGCTCACCGTGGCTCATGGATCAGCGCAAGGAGCGGCTGCGCTGCATCAACGCGCTCACAGGCCCTCATGATCAACAAGACGAGTGATCACATGACCGATGGCTTGAAACGCTCAGTCCGTCGGAAGCCGTGCGCCCCCGGCGAGCCTCAAGAGGCGGCGACCCTGGCCCGCTCGTCTGCATAGGCGCGGGCGTCCAGCGCGTCGAGCACAGCCAGCTGCGCGTCCTGGACCACCAAGGCGGCGTAATCGATCGCATCGACTGCATCCTGCTCGGCCCAGTCGGCATCCGCGGCCGCGCCCTTGGCGTCCAGCTGATTGGCCCTCTCATCGATCTTTGCCTTGATGTCTTCTCTCCTGGCGGCAGCATCGGCCTTCATCTTCGCCCACTTGCTCTCGGCTCGATCGGCAGCCTCACCAGCTCGCTGCTTGGCGTCCTCGACGGCCTGATTCGCGTCGTCTTGTGCCTTGTCGACACGCTGCTTGAGTTGGTCGCGGTCTTCCGCGGCTGCCGCCTGCGCGGTCGTCACGATCTCGTCGACCTTTGTCTTAAGATTTTCGAGCTTTGCGGAAAAGTCCATCGATTCACCTCGACGGGGCCGATGCCGGCCGGATGCCGGACGCTTAAGAAGATCGAATCAACACATCTTCCAGCGGTGTAGGGCCCAATGTTCCAGCGGGAAGGGACTAATGGCCTGAGTTGTGCCCTTCCGAGTTATCCACTTCCGGATCTACTCATGGCTCATTTGCTCTCGTGGGATCTTTCGCCCCTCACAACTTCTTCGCCGCGGTGATGCAGTAGCCCTTCCATGATCAAAAACACTGCTGATCAGCGCGAGCTGCCGCCCGACCTTGTCAGGTTTCACCTTCACTTGCGCCACCTTGTTCCAGGAGGGGTTCCAGGAGGGGAGGGGGCTCAGTGCGCGGGCCGACTCGTTTGCTCTCCGAACGCTCAACAGCAGGGACTACGGGCCCCTGTTCACCGCGCGGAACGGGCGGACGGTTTGGGTCCCCAATCCGCGACCTGTAGCCCAGGATTCCGAGATGCCCCTCGATTCGCCCTAGTCGCCAGAGTATTTCCAGGAGCAGCTCCCTGTCGGTCGGAGACTCTGACACTGGCTCCTCACGCTCCTCGCTGGCGGCCAGAAGTTGGAATGAACGGCGTTGCCTTCCATTCTCAACGCAACCGAGAAGAGTAAAAAGCCGAACGGTTAGAACCGACGAATTCGAGTATCCGGAAAGCACACAGCGCTGTAGTGCCCCTTCGAGGGCACCCGTCTGGGCGCCCTTTCCCCGACTTTGCGCCCAGACGGTGCCACGGCCTCGTTTCAGGGCATACCAGTCCGGTTCAGACTTTCACCGCCTCCGACGTGGAGCCCACAGCCTGTAACTTCAGTAGCGCGCGAAGAGTGTTGTATGTCAAGAGGGTTAGCTCTCAGACTTGTTGTCGATCACGAGCTCGGCACCAGGATTTAGCTTCTTAGCCGTCGTGATCGCGTAGTAACCCTTATGGCGGTAGGCCTCTGCTGAGTCGGCAACTACCTCGCCATTCTCGGCAACGAGCCGCCAGCCGTCCGCGCGAAGCCGATACCACCTCACCTAACCCGACCTAACTGATGGCCTCGCGCGCCCGCGTGCGTATTGGGGTTCATCGCTGCGGATGCATTTAGCTACAGTTCGACAGTTCGCACCGTCCCCATAGGGTTCTGCTCGGAGTACATACAGGTCAGAGAGCTTCCCATAGCAGGGCCGCGAACTGGCGAACTGTTAGCTCTGCCCGTGTGCAACGACCCATTTCGGTGCCCCTGGCGATATTTGAGCCACCAGCTGCATGCCCGGACTTCGCGATTGTCATCCCCCTAGCCCGGGCTAGATCACATCTGATCACCTGGAGGCACGTACGTGCCTGAGTAATAGCTACCCAGGCGCTCCCAATAGTCGGCGGGCGCTTGGTCGTACCTGGGCGCGTCCTTGATCTGGTCCCTTGTACGGTCGACGTACACCTTCTTCTCGGTTGAGTCGATCCGCTCGACGAGACCTGCCGGCACCATTACCTCGCGGCCGCCGAAGAAGGACCCGACGTCCACCTCGAGGTACGCCGGCCTGCTGTCATAGCTTGCCTCGACGTGACCGATATCGCCGTCCACTGCGACAACCGTGTAGCCAGACAGATCAGTTCCCTCAGCGAACCCCGCGTCAGGCCGGTACTCCCATGGCTGGAAGGCCATCTTCACCGTCCTCATTGGTTGGCATGAGTTCGTACGTGATTACCGTACTCGCCGCTCCTGGTGGAGCCGTGTGACCCGGGATGGCCTGACTGGTCCACTACACGCGGGCTCCGGCATAAAGTCCAAGATCGGAACGGGCGGGATCTCCGCTCAGACCCTGGGGACGATCTTGACCCTGGCCTCGTCCACCGTCTTGAGCCGTTCCGCCTCTTGCTGGGGATCTTGGTATGGGATGGCGCGGATGAGGTAGTGCCGCCTGCCGTCCTTAGTCGATCTTGCTCGGGTGCCGAGCGATGATGACCTTGTCCACCAGCATCTCGGTCAGCGCGCGCCGATCAACAGCAGATAGGTCCTCTACGCAGTGTGTTGCCGCCTGATGACGTGTTTCATTCCCTCCTTCATGCTTCTCGGGATTGTGCCGGCGTTGATCGTCGCTCTCGGATGGCTCGCCCTTTTGTTCCTTCGCGTTTGCTTCGGCCTTGCCGTGCTCGGCCTCAAGGCAGCGGCAGCCACGGGCATCGGAGCTGGAATGGCGGGCTCGTTACTGGCCCGTCGGGCAAGGACAACCAGCCTCCGGGACTACAACGAGCGATTGCCGTGGTCGCCGACCGGTAACCCCTGATCAGCTGACCCGCCGCCTACAGTTGGCGCGCGATGGGCATCACGCCTCACCCTGCGCCGTACCCCGACATCGTCATGTACGAGCACGCGCTTCCGATCACGTGGCGGGTGTTCCTGCGCAGCAACGGCGTGCCAATCGACATCACCGGCGACGAGGTGCTCGCGCCGGTCCTCGATGACCGAGTCGAGGTCGCGGAGCTCGGCATCGACCGGCTCGATGACGTTGCCGGAACGCTGCAGCTGACCATCGACCAGACGGTGTTCGACGCGGTCAAGCGCTATTCAACGTGGCGTCTGTTCGACCCTGACCAGTTCGACTACCCCGTTCTGCAAGGTCGGCTGGTGAAGGCATGAGCGACCTTCCCGTTCTCACCGGCACCGTGGCGCCGGACGTCATCGTCGACATTCGCGGCGAGACGATCGAGGCGCTCGTCTACGCGCCGCAAGGTGAGCAAGGCGAGCCCGGTCCTGCTGGTGCGCAGGGCATCCAGGGCGTCAAAGGAGACCCAGGCGACCCAGGCATCCAAGGACCGCCGGGAGAGGCGTCGATTGCGGACCTCAACCCGGTCGGCGACTGGGACGCCGAGACGAATTTCTTCACTAACGACCTGGTCAACTACGCCGGATTCGGTTGGGTAGCGAAGCAGGACTCGATTGGCCAGGTGCCGGCGGAGCCCTCGGATTACTGGCAGCAGTTCCTCGTCCAAGGTTCACCGGGTCCTGAAGGTCCTCAGGGTCCGCCGGGTGATCCGACAACCGTTCCTGACGGCACGATTCCTCGGGCGAAGCTCGACGAGTCAGCAGCTAACGCCTTCGCGCTCGCCGAGACGGCGCAGCAGAACCCTTCCGACATCGAGCCCCGTCTTCGCCGGCTGGTGAATTCGCTGGCGTTGCGTTTCGTCAGCATCCGCGACTCACGTCTCTGGGACGACCGCCAGCCGAAGAGGCGCTCGGTCGGCTTCAATGAGCTTGCCCGCGGCGTGGAGGGCCACATCCGTTTCAAGCCAGTCGACGTGACGGGAGCGCTGCAACGCCAGGAGGACCAGGCTTGGCTTCGTCCTACGTGGACCGGGTTCGGATCAACGTGCTCGAGCGCGAAGGATGGGCGCCGCGGGACCGGATCGAGACGATCTCGATCTATGACGCTCATACCGATCTGACGTTGGTCAACGGCGACCTGATGGTGTGGGAAGTCGACCCGCTCGAAGAGATCGCCCTGTCACGATTCTGTGTGGCCGTCGGCGGAACTGCCTCAGTGGGTGGCAGCCGCATCCGCGCCGGGCTCTATTCGGTCGTCTCGAACGTTTATACCTTGGTCGCAGCATCAGAAGACACGGCCACGGCTCGGCTCGCTTCCCCCGACGACGTCGAGTCGTGGCCCTTCCGTGTCAGCGGATCGCTTCCGCGCAGCTACACCCCTGACCCGTACCGCCGCTGGGCGCTTTCGATCATCGGCGTGGGGCAGTCCACGCCCGGGACGCTGCGAGGTGTCAACCTCGGGGCAAGCCAAACGTTCACGAAGGCGGCTCAGGTCTTGCCCGGTCAGACGGATCTTGTTTCCACGTTCAATGTCTCCTCGCTTCAGCGAAGCGGGAAGCTCGCCTGGATCGCTGGAGCAGGGCAGTAATGGCGGATCGGTACATCACCCTCGGCGGATACGGCGACGGTTCGTCGCTCTCTCAGGCCGGGCCCATCAGCAGCCTGAACACGCAGATCGCCGCCGCCATCAGCGGAGGCGGAACGCCCCGCATCCTCGTTGTGGCCAATCGTGGGCCGTTCTGGCTGCCGATGAAGAAGGCGGGCAATCTCGCCAGCAACGGCACCGATCCGGACAGCCTCAACGAGCAGTTCGTCCTGACGATCGACGCCGACACGTCCGCAGCAACGAGCGAGGTCGTGATCGAGGGAATGGCCGACGACTTGACCCCGTCGGAGGCCATGTTCCTGTCGGATCGCCTCCGCCCGTACACGAGTCAGAACAGGGCGCACCGCCGCTACCCGGGCCAGGCCGGCGTCGAGGTGAAGTCGGACAACCTGATCTTCCGCAACCTGAGGTTCCGGGACTTTGGTTACGGCTGCATCGTGGTCACCGACACGGTCGACAACCTCACCCTGGAGAGCTTCGCGCTGGACAACGTGCGCCGAGGGTTCTGGGCCAAGAGCACGGCTGTTCTGACGAACTCGAAGATCGTCGGCATCGGCGGCAAGGGAACCTCGAAGACGTTCATCAAGCTCGAAGGCTCGGGCAGCGGCATCGAGATCGGCGACTTCGAACTCGACGGCGACGGCCAGAGCGGTGACAACTTCGCGATCGGAATCATCTCGACGGCACGTACGACGACGTGTGGCTTCACGACGGCAAGGTGGGCAACTTCCGCATCGGTGTCAACGACCCGGATTACACCGACTACTGGAACTGCGACAGGATCGCGGCTGAAAGCACTGTCACCGGCCTGCGCATTGATCGTGTCGAGTCCTGGGGCAACACCGATGGCGGGTTCGACATCAAGGCACCGGACGCGGTGCTCACGAACTGCATCAGCCGTGAGAACAAGCGCAACTACCGCCTGTGGCACTCCGGCATCACCCTCGTCGAGTGCGAGGGCTATCGGCCAGTTCATCCGGGCGGCACTGGCGGCGCAGCACAGATTTGGGCAGGCACCAGCGGCGCGAATGGCGGCCAGCGCATCATCGACGGCGTCTTCGACAACGAGGACGCGACGTACCCCATCGTCGAGAACTCAGCGGTCAACCCCGTTCGCTTCGAGGGCACGGAGATCCGGGTCCCGAACGCGGCGGTGACGCTGGCCACCGGCGGCGGTGCGACCTACGACGACCGGACCAGGGTCGTCTACACCAAGGTCCGCCCCGTCCTGAAGACCGCTGACTTCCTCGCGGCAACCCCCGTCTTCATCGGCGGCCTGCGGTTGCTCGACGGCAACTACGCGGGCCCGCTCATTCAGGTGCGCCGGGTCGACACCGGCGCCCCGCTCGACATCTACCCGACCTCAACCGGTGCGCTCAATACGGCCGCGATCGCCACCCACTGCGGGTCTGCTGTCGGGACCATTGCGATCATCTACGACCAGTCGGGTGCCGGGCGTAACGCCACCACTGCGGTGACCATCCGGGAGTACCGGATCTGGTCCGGCTCGGCGATCACCACGGTTGGCTCCAGCGGCAAGCCGTTTGCCTTCATCGACGCCGAGGACCGGGGCTACACCTTCAGCATCCCGACGCTGAGCGGTACGTCGCTCTCAGCGGTGCTCGTCGGCTCCTTGGGCAACGGCGTGGTGAATAGCACGGCGGGTGGTCGGTTCATGAGCCTGCTCGACTCGTCGAGCACGAACACCGACGGCGCTGCCACCACACGAGCCATCCTCATCGGCCGCGCCGGTGGCACTACGCCGTCCTCAAGCTGGCAGGTGTATCGGAACAACGCCCAGCTCGTCGCTGCGGCCAGCTCCTACGACACCGTCGAGCAGATCAGCACGATCTTCGACGGGACCAACGTCTCCCTGCGCCGCAACAACGGGTCACCGGTTCAGGCAGCCTCGTCGGCGGCATTCAACGGCACACGCATCGGCCTCGGTTTCGCCGGCAACAGCAGCTTCCGCTCGCCGCCGAACTCGTATGTCGCCGAATGGTGGTTCTTCTCGACCGCTCTCAGCGCTGCGGATCGCGACGAGCTGTACGCCGACGAGAGGCGTTCTTCGGGCTGCCGTAACGGTCATCGCCTCGTGATCTGACCGTCCCGCGCCCACTGTCCGCCTCTTCGAGCACCTGAGGCTGGGTGAATCAGGCGGCTAGCTGCATCTGGCGGCGGCGGCGTAGCTCGGCGACGATCAGGTATTCGCGCTCCGCCAACGCCAGCAGTTCCCGACTGACGCGTACTCGGGTCCGGCCGACCTCGTCGGTCCGGCGGTCGAAGGTGGCCGTGCGGCCAATGGCCCGCTCGACGATGTCCAGCTCCGCTAAAAGCTCGTGCTGGCTCATTGAATCCCAGGCGTTGTCCATGGCAGTGGCCCCTCAAGGTGATGATTTTCATTGAGCGGAGAATCTGCCGGTTCTGGACAGACGAGGAAATCTGACAGGAAGCGGCGCCGGAGGCGCCGTCACTGGCTGTCGATCAAGTACCCAGAACCCTGACGACGAAACGACCGCCGGCGGTGCCTTGTCGGAGACGGAACGACTGCTCGACCACGACACCTCCCCACCGACAGCGACGATGGTCAACCGTACGCCACACGATTGATCACTCCTTCGCCCGCTGAAGCACGGCAGGTGCCACGTCATGCCTCCCGGGTTGGGTCAAGATGTGGGCGTTTCTTGGTTGAGAGGAGCCGCCCCGAATGGCGACGCACACAGCAGTCCGTCGGAGTAAGCACGCGACGCTGGTCGCCAGCACTGTGGACACGGTGCCGTTCAGCAGCAAGCCGAAGACCATCGAGGTGCGCAACCTCGACAGCACAGCCGTCATTTTCTTTCGGACAGACGGCACCACCCCGACCGTCAACGGCGACGACACGGACCGACTGGGTCCTGGTGAGAGCCTGGAGGTTGGACGCCGCCAACGTCGATCCTCCACAGGTGCAGCTCATCTCGTCAGCCACGCCCGCGTACTCGGTTCGCGCGGTGAGCTGATGACCTTCAAGCGCAGCACGCCAACCGATCTCCCAGATCCCTCGTCGTCTTCAAAGGGAGCGGTGACGCTCGATGCTTTGGATGCGCGGTACCGGGCGATCAAACGGCAGTCGGTAATTCTCTTCGGCACGTCGCTGGAGGCTCAGAACGGCACCGGCAGTAATACGCTTGATCAGCCGGCAAGCAATACTCCGGGGGCTGTATGCGGCCGTGGCTGGTTCAACTGGGCGGAGCATTTTTCAGGCCTTCGGTTCAACCTGATCCGAAACGCAGGCGTGAGTGGAAACACAAGCGCGCAGATGCTCGCTCGGCTTCAGACGGACGTCCTCGCCTATGACTCTGACTGGGTGTGGATCGGTGGGCCGGTCAACGACATATCAGGAGACGTTGCTTCGTCCACGACCATCGCCAATTTGACGAGCATCCTGACGGCGATTCTGGCGGCTGGCCGGCGTGTGGTGTTGCTGACGTGCGCGCCGAGTACGAGTTACAGCACAAGCGGCCGCAAGCAAGCGCTGTCAGACGTCAACCGTTGGATCCGCTCGCTTCCTGGCACAACGCGAGGCGTCGTAGTTGTCGACGCTCAGCGCGTGCTCGTCGACCCGGCAACGGGTTACCCGGCCACGGGCATGGCGGCCGATGGCATCGTTCATTACTCGGACGCGGGCGCGACACGAGTCGGGAAGGCCGTGGCCGATGCTCTTTCGACGATCGTCCCGCCTGTGTCGATCCCCTCAGTCACGATCGCTGATCCCCGCTGCATCATCTCGAATCCGCACTTCGGAACCAACGGATCAGGGTGGTCGATCCTCGACAGTGGAGTCACCGCGGCTTATGCCGCGGCGGACAATACCTGGGCCAACAAGGTGACACTCACGCTCAGCGGCATAACAACCGTGATCAGCCCCGGCGTTCAGTACGTCGAAAACATTTCCGGCGGCCGCTTCGCATCTGGCGACGTCGTTCAGGGAGTGGCGCGATTCAAGTGGTCGAACCTCGTCCCGCTTTCTATAGCGGCAGGGTGCAGGCCCAGTGTTCGCATCATGCCGCGCAAGGTCGATAACAGTTTCGGCGAAACCGCCTTTAATCTCGCTACGGCAAGCTCCGACGTCGTCGTTCCGGTCGGGTTCCCATCGAGCGGCGAATGTGTTGCCATCACGACCAAGGTGACACTCCCGGCTAACACCGATCGCGTGTACGCGGCAGTTATGTGGACGGGTGCAGCGTCGGGAACCGTGGAAGTCAGCGACGTGTCCTTCTACAAGGTTTCGTAGCCCCTCCCATCCCCACTACACGATCGTCACCGCGATCATTTCGGTAGCGAAAACGAAGGGTCCATGGTCGGCCTAGCACCGCCTGATGATCTGACCCTCGCTCGCCCACTGCACAACCAACGGCAAACAAGGACCATCGACGGCAGGGTGAACTATGCCCGCTTTTGATCTTGCTCGGCAAAATAGTGCGCCGCCTGCTCTCCAAGTTCTACGAGTGGCTTCAACGCGGCCGCCGCCGCGATGTGCAAGTCGTACGCATTCGACAGCTCGCCTGTAGGAAGCTCATACTCCTCCCACACTGGCTTGCCGGGGATGTAGCTGACCTTCCATCCCTCACCGTCGGGCTCGAAGGCCACGCCGAGCCCATACTGGGAGGCGCACCGCGCCCCCCGGTGCGCAGAATTTTTCCGCACCGCGCCCCCCGGTGCGCCCCTATCCCGTGATCAACAATGAGGACGGGGCTGGCGCACACGACCGCCACAGCTCGCTTGTGTTGCTGACCAGGTCATCAAGAAAATTCTGGGCACCGGGGGACAGCGCGCGGATAATCAATCAGTCGAATGGTTACCAGACATTGGTTCACTAGATCCTGGGGGATTCACTCATTAGGCGCACTGCAGGATGGGTACTTGGCCCGATGCGTGCGGCTGCATCTGCTCCGTAGCATCGTCGACATGTTTAAAGCCGTGGCTCTCTATCCGATGCCGAGCGATCCTCAGGCTTTCCGGGATCACTACGAGAGCATCCACCTGCCCCTGGTCGCTAAGCTCCCAGGAGTGCGCTCTCTGCGCTACAGCTTTGATTTGATTGCACCATTAGGCGAAGCGCCCTTCTTCGCAGTTTTCGAGGTGGAATGGGATGACGCCGAGGCCATGCGTGCATCGCTCACCTCCCCGGAAGGTCAGGCAGTTGCCGAAGACATGGCGCCGTACGTGACCGAGGGGACCGTTCTCTTGAACTACTCCCTTCAGGACTTCCTTTTATCTGCCGCGGCCATCCAGGGCGACTCGTAAGTCTGGACGCGCGAGTGCTCAAGCAGTCTGGTTACGGCGCCGCCGAAGCAGCATAAATGAACCAATGGATTCCGAAGGGCTCCGGTCGTGTTAGCGCACTTCCGAGGCCTGCTTACTTGCCATCATGCGCCTGGCCCTGGCCTTTCGCGCGTAGCTCGCGGCGGAGTGTCTGCCGGTTCCATGTTCATGGCGATCAACTGGCCCTCCCAATGCTGTTGCTTGGGGGGCAGCGTGACGCCCACGTGCCAGCCCCGGCGATACCTCGCCAGCGTGGCCGGAGTCATGATCTTGGTTCCGGCTTCAGTGAGCTTGATCGTTGCCTCACCTTCATCACTGATTCGGGCGATGTATCCGATGTGGGTTCGTTGCTGATCTCGATCATCAATGAACCACGCTGAGCCCAGCAGCTCGCCATCGTCACCGATCATGAAGGTCTCGGTCGTCGGGTCAGCGATCATCGTCATTGTCCTTCCTGTACTGCCGGCTATGCGCCGGCGTTGGTGCTCGCGGTCAATGACGATGCTCGCAAGACTAGGCTGCAAAGTAATCGATGGCCACTTCACGTAGGAACGTATCTAGCATCCGCAATCGGCCAGGAAGTACTCGACGGGCACTCCACATACGAACTCGCCGTCTGGCAAGCGGAGGTCATAATGCGTGACTCCACCAAGAAGACCCTTATGGGACTTGACAACGAGGCCACTCGTCCCTTGCGGGTATTTTTTCGTGGAAAGTAGGCGGTGCTTGACATAATCTTTCGTGAACACGACGGGTTCGGGGGGAAGAGTGCCACCCTTCCCCTTGACGAGAATCGCCACAATTAATCCCTATCTACGTCGACTGCCGCGAGTATGGATACAAAGCTAGAACA
>Ga0307288_10000280_pt1 | contig 18034 bp, 16 predicted proteins | sample ER_DNA_142_FD_194469 | JGI IMG/M metagenome (GOLD analysis project Ga0307288, IMG submission 194469) | Bulk soil microbial communities from the East River watershed near Crested Butte, Colorado, United States - ER_DNA_142 | ecosystem: Environmental > Terrestrial > Soil > Floodplain | place... | reverse complement strand
TTCTTCTTGCCCATGGCCCGGCGCAGCAGGTCGGCCTGGCCGAGCGAGTATCCGGCCAGCTTCTGCGCGGCGCGCTGCACCTGCTCCTGGTAGACGATCAGACCGTAGGTCGGGCCGAGAATCTCCTCGAGCGGCTCCTCGAGCTCGGGGTGGATCGGCGTGATCTCCTGCAGCTTGTTCTTGCGCAGGGCGTAGTTGGTGTGCGAGTCGGCACCCATCGGGCCGGGCCGGTAGAGCGCCAGGACCGCGGAGATGTCCTCGAAGTTGTCCGGCTTCATCAGCCGCAGCAGCGAGCGCATGGGCCCGCCGTCGAGCTGGAACACGCCCAGCGTGTCGCCACGGGCCAGCAGGTCGTACGTCGGCTTGTCGTCCAGCGGCAGCGCCAGCAGGTCGATCTTCTTGCCGTGGTTGAGCTCGATGTTCTTGACCGCGTCGTCGATGATCGTCAGGTTGCGCAGGCCGAGGAAGTCCATCTTGAGCAGACCGAGCGTCTCGCAGGTCGGGTAGTCGAACTGCGTGATGATGACGCCGTCGGCCGGGCGCCGCATGAGCGGGATGTGGTCGATGATCGGCTCGGCACTCATGATCACGCCGGCGGCGTGCACGCCGGTCTGCCGGATCAGGCCCTCGATGCCGCGGGCGGTGTCGATGACCTTCTTGACGTCCGGATCCTGCTCGTAGAGGGCCCGGATCTCGCCGGCCTCGCCGTACCGCTTGTGCTCGGTGTCGAAGATGCCGGAGAGCGGGATGTCCTTGCCCATCACGGCGGGCGGCATGGCCTTGGTGATCCGGTCGCCCACCGCGTACGGGTAGCCCAGCACACGGGCCGAGTCCTTGATCGCCGCCTTGGCCTTGATCGTGCCGAAGGTGGCGATCTGGGCGACCTTGTCCTCGCCCCAGCGCTCGGTGACGTAGCGGATGACCTCACCGCGCCGGCGCTCGTCGAAGTCGATGTCGACATCGGGCATGGACACGCGCTCGGGGTTGAGGAACCGCTCGAAGATCAGTCCGTGCGGCAGCGGGTCGAGGTCGGTGATGCCCATCGCGTACGCGATCAGCGAGCCGGCGGCCGAACCACGGCCCGGTCCGACCGCGATGCCGTTGCGCTTGGACCACTGGATGAAGTCGGCGACCACGAGGAAGTAGGACGGAAAACCCATCTGGATGATGATCCCGAGCTCGTACTCCGCCTGCTTGAGGTGCGTGTCCGGGATGCCGTCCGGGAAGCGGCGCCGGAGCCCCTCGAACGCCTCGTGGCGGAACCAGGACTCCTCGGTGTGCCCGTCCGGCACCGGGAAGCGCGGCATGAGGTTCTTGAAGACGAACATGCCGTCGGTGTCCACCCGCTCGGCCACCAGCAGGGTGTTGCGGCAACCCTCCAGCCAGGCCTCGGAGGAGTCCACGGCGCGCATCTGCTCGGCCGACTTGACGAAGTAGCCGGCGCCGTCGAAGCGGAACCGGTTGGGGTCGGCGACGTTGCTGCCGGTCTGCACGCAGAGGAGCACGTCGTGCGCCTCCGCCTGAGCCTCGTGCGTGTAGTGCGAGTCGTTGGTGACCAGCGGCGGGATGGCGAGCTTGCGGCCGATGTCCAGCAGCCCGTCGCGGACCCGCTTCTCGATCGACAGACCGTGGTCCATGATCTCGAGGAAGTAGTTGTCCCGGCCGAGGGCTTCCTGGTACATCGCCGCGGACCTGAGCGCCTCGTCGAACTGACCGAGCCGCAGCCGGGTCTGCACGGCGCCGGACGGGCAGCCGGTGGTGCCCATGATGCCCTCGGCGTGCTCGGCGATGATGTCGAAGTCCATCCGCGGGTACTTGCCGAGCTGGCCCTCGATGGAGGCCCGCGAGTTGAGCCGGAAGAGGTTCTTCAATCCGAGCGCGTTGCGCGCCCACATGGTCATGTGCGTGTACGCGCCGTTGCCGGCGACGTCGTCGCCCTTCTGCTCGGGGCGGCCCCACTTGATCCGGCTCCTGGTCAGCCGGGACTCGGGTGCGACGTACGCCTCGACGCCGATGACCGGGGTGACGCCGGCGGCCGTGGCCTGCTTGTAGAAGTCGTACGCCCCGTGCATGTTGCCGTGGTCGGTGATCGCCGCGGCCGGCATGCCGAGGCGGTTCGCCTCGGCGAGCAGGTCCTTGACCCGGGCGGCGCCGTCGAGCATCGAATACTCGGTGTGCACGTGGAGGTGCACGAACGAGTCAGACACCCAGGCCCCCTTTTGCCGCGGCGTTTCCGGACTCGCCAGAGCCTAGTCCCGAGGGGCCCCGCCGTGCACCGCTGACACCAGGTCTCTGGAGAGAATCGAGCTATTCGGCAAAGGGCTCGATCATCACGGCCGCGGCGCGCAGCCACGCCTGCCGGGTCTCCGGCTGCAACACGCTGTACTCGATCGACGACCCGACCTCCAGCGCCGGGTCGTACGGCACGACCGCGACCGCCCGGGTCCGGGTGGCGAAGTGCTTGGCAAGGTCGTCGAGCAGCGGCAGCTTGCCCGGCGACGGGCAGGAGATCAACGTGACCGCGTCGGCGACCAGATCCTCCATGCCGGTCTCGTTCAGCACGTCCAGCATCCAGTCCGCGGTGAACGCGGCATCCTCGCGCGGCACGGTGGTGATGACCAGCTGGTCGGCGCTGCGCATCACGGTCTGCCAGTTGACGCTCTCCACGTTGTTGCCGGTGTCGACGCAGATCACGTCGTGGGTGCGGCGCAGCAGGTCCATCACCCGGCGCACGGTGCCCTGGTCGAGCCGCTGGGCGAAACGCGGGTTCTCCTCGCCGGCGAGCACGTCGTACGAGCCGTCGGAGGCGTGCCGCAGGAAGTCGTCGAGGTGCGACATCAGCCCCTCGCCGTGCATGTTCTCGATCTCGAGCAGCTCGCTGACCAGGTGCCGGATGGTCCGGGCGTGCCGGGCGCTGCCGGCGCGCAGGCCCAGCGTGCCGCGCAGCTCGTTGTCGTCCCAGGCGAGCACGCCCCGGCCGCGGACGCTGCCGATGGTGGCCGCCGCCAGCACGGTCGCGGTGGTCTTGTGCACGCCGCCCTTGGGGTTCGCGAACGCCAGCACCCGCGGCTTGCCGAGCTTGCGGCGCAGCACGGAGACCGCGCGGTCCTCCTGCTCGGCGCGGGCCTGGCGCCACTCGATCCGGGCCGGCGCCGGCGAGGTGGGCACGGGCGCGTTGGTGGCGGGCTGGGTGGGGGGGCGGGGGGGCGGCGGCGCGGGGGCCACCGGAGGCCGGAGCACGGAGGCCGAGCCGACCGAGGCGGCGCCCCGGCTCGGCGGCGGCGGCGCGAGATCGGGCGCGACCCGTCCCATCGACGACGGTGCGGAGCGGCCCGGGTTGAAGAAGCTGTGCGGCTCCTCGACGGCCGGCCGGGCCTGGAAGCCCTCGCCGATCCGGGACTGCCTGCGAGACTCGGCGAGCGGGTTGACCGGGCGCGGGTCCAGGGGGTGCTGCCCGGCGGCGCGGGGATCCATCGAGCGTGGCTCCGGCGGCGCCGGCGGCGGCTCGGACTGGCCCAGGCGCTCACCGAGGCCGGCCCGCCCGGGGCGCCGGTCGAGCGGATTGACCGGCGGGACGGGCGGCCGGCGCTCCGACGGCCGCGGGTCGTGGCCGCGGGCCGGGTCGTTCTGCCGCGGATCGAGCGGGTTGAACGGCCGGCCGGGACGGGCGGGCAGCGGTGGGCCGCCCGCCGAACGGCGGGTCTCGGCCTCCGGCTCCTCGCGTCCGGTCTCGGCGGCCTCGTCGGCCGCTCGGGCGCCGTGCCGGGCACGGTCGAGCAGCGCCCGCCAACGCGGGGCTGGTTCCGCAGGCCGGCCCCAGCCGGTCTCGGTCCCATCCACGGCTCGTCCCCCCAGCGACTACTCGATGTGCCTTATCCGGTACCACCCGGTGCCCGACGGCCTCGTCGTCCTGGACAGGCTACGGACGCCAACCCTATTCGGGCCACACCCGGAACCACCAAATGCCCAGCGGTCTTGATCACCCAGTGGCACAAACCTCGTGCACGTGCAGCTACCCGTACGGACGCCCGAATCCGGCCACCCGCGGTGTCAACGCCCGGGAGCGTCGCGAGATGCTCCCGTCGCGGTCGACGGCACGCCGGAGCGCGGGCTTACGGAGGCGGGATGAGCTCCGGCAGCGCTCTCCTGAACTGCCGGGGCAGAAGGGCCCGGCCCCTGCGGGGGGCCGTCGGGTGAGGCGGACGTCACAATCGCCCCGGTCGATGAGGGTAGTGGCGCGGGGCTCACCGGGGCAACACTGCGCGACCGCGATGGCACAGCGGGCACACCGCGCTCCTCGTCGTCGGGGACCGTGGTGGTCTGCTCGGGCAGGACCGGGCGGAACTCGGTGCGGTCCAGGCTCCGCACCTCCGGCGCGGGGTCGACGACTCGCACCTCGGCCCGGTCGGCCAGCTGCTCCAGCACGGCCGGCGCGGCCCGCACCACGGCGGCGAAGACGCAGGCACAATGCGCCCGGTAGGCGGCCGCCTCCGAGGCGGCGGTCTGCGCCGCGCTGTCGTACGCCCGGCGCACCCTGAGCTCGTTGACGCCGTCCCCGGTCAGCTCATCGCCGAGCTTGCGGTAGTCGGCCTGCTCCTGGTCGCGGGCCAGGGCGGCGTTGAGCATCCCGACGACCACGTCCTGCGGCATCCGGTAGACACCGATCTTGACCACCTGGGTGCGTACCCCCGGCAGCGGCGCCCGAGCGTAGACCTGGGCCACCGGGACGCCGGCGAGCACCGCCTGGAGTTTGTCGGGCGGGAGATAGGCGGTGAGGCTGACCAGCGCCCAGAGCTCCCCCGCCGCCGGCGAGCCGGAGGCGGGCAGCAGGGCGGCCAGCTCGCCGCGGCTGGAATGCAGGTAGCCGGTGACCGACTGGCCCTCGACCACCCCGACGCGGACCAGGTCACCGGTGGGCTGCGCCTCGGGCCCGTGATCGGTGGTCCGGACCACCGTGACCAGCAGCGCGGCCGCCGCCGCCAGGGCCAGCCCGGTCATGATCCGCAGCCGGGACGGCGCCGTGCCGATGCGCGACAGGCCGCGGGTCAGCGGCGGCAGCATCCGGTCCCCGGGCCTCATCGAGGTCGCCCCCTCTGACGGCGGTCAGTCAGCTCGCGTCGCGGAGCACGTCCAGCGCGTGCCCCAGATCGTCAGGGTAGTCGCTGACGAACCGAACCTCGTCCTGCGTACGGGGGTGGACGAAGCCGAGCTCGCGCGCATGCAACCACTGGCGGCCCAGTTCGAGCCGGGCGGACAGGGTCGGATCGGCGCCGTAGGTGAGATCGCCGACGCAGGGGTGCCGCATCGCGGAGAAGTGCACCCGGATCTGGTGGGTGCGGCCCGTCTCCAGCTTGACGTCGACGAGGCTGGCCGAGCGGAACGCCTCCAGCGTGTCGTAGTGGGTGACGCTCGGCTTGCCGTCGGACATCACCGCGTACCGGTAATCGGCGGTCGGGTGCCGGTCGATCGGCGCGTCGATGGTCCCGCGCAGCGGGTCCAGGTGTCCCTGCACGACCGCGTGGTAGCGCTTGTCGACCTCGCGCTGCTTGAACGCCCGCTTGAGCGCGCTGTAGGCCGTCTCGCTCTTGGCCACCACCATGAGCCCGGTGGTGCCGACGTCGAGGCGGTGCACGATGCCCTGGCGTTCGGCGGCGCCGCTGGTCGCGACGTTCTGCCCCATCGCCGCGAGGCCGCCGATGACCGTCGGGCCCGTCCACCCCGGACTCGGGTGGGCGGCCACGCCGACCGGCTTGTCCACCACCACGATGTCGTCGTCGCTGTAGACGATCGTCATGCCGTGCACCGGGATCGCCTCGAGCGTCGGCGCGGTCACCGGGGGCGGCAGCGTGACCTCGAGCCAGGCGCCGGCGGTCACCTTGTCCGACTTGGGCCGCGGGATGCCGTCGACCAGCGCGTCGCCGGACTCCACCAGCGTCGCGGCCGCCGTACGGGACAGCCCGAAGATGCGCGACACGGCCTGGTCGAGACGCATGCCGTCCAGACCGTCCGGTACGGGCAGGGAACGGGAGGTCATGCGGTCCCGACCTTCCTCGGGGCCCGGCTGCCGTCGCGCTGGCGCCCGGTGAGCTCCAGCAGCACGGCCAGGACCACGCCGACGGTCAGGCAGCTGTCGGCGATGTTGAACACCGCGAAGTGCTCACCGTACGGCCCGAAAACGCTGATCATGTCCACGACGTGCCCCTGGAACGGCCCGGGCGCCCGGAACAGCCGGTCGCCCAGGTTGCCCAGGGCACCGCCGAGCACCAGTCCGAGGGCGATCGCCCACGGCACCGAGCGCAGCCTGCGGGTCAGGAACCCGATCCAGCCGATCACCACGACGGTGACCAGCGGGAACACCCAGGTGAAGCCGCTGCCCAGGCTGAACGCGGCGCCGCTGTTGCGCAGCAGCGACAGATAGATCAGGCCGCCCAGGATGCGGACGGGCTCGCCCTCGGTCAGGTGCTCGGTGCTGAGCTCCTTGACGAGCTGGTCGAGCGCGACGGCGAGCAGGGCGGTGACGGCGAGCACCGCCACGGCGCGGACGGCGGACCCGCGCGCCGGTTGCGCGCCGGACGCGGTCGCCGTGGTGCCGCCCGCAGCCTCATCGGCGTTCAGCGTCGTTCCTCCAACTGCTTACAGGACACACAGAGAGTCGCGACCGGGAACGCCGCCAGCCGCTCGACGGGGATGGCGTTGCCGCATCGCTCGCACCAACCGTAGTTGCCCGTCCCGAGCCGGTCGATGGCGCGTTCCACCTGTGTGATCCGGTCGAGCAGATTGTTCGCCAGAGTGATCTCCTGCTCACGCTCGCCGGTCTTGGTGCCGGTGTCGGCCTGGTCGTCGCCGGCGGAGTCGGTGAGCCGGTCCCGCTGCAGCTCGGTGATCTCGCTGAGCGTCCGGTCGTACTCGGCCTGCAGTTCGTCGCGGCGCTCCACGAGCGCGACCCGGATCCTCTCGGTCTCCGCCGCGCTGCGCGCCTTGGCCGGCGCGACCTTCGCGGTCGACGCGGACCTGGTCTCGGTTGCCTTGGCCATCGTCGCTCCCCTGAGCCGCGCTGCACGCGGCGAATCGGCGGTCTTCCGCAGTCATCGGGACGTGGTCGGCCACCCGTCCCGCATCAGCACCTCTGCCGCGCCCCCACGCGACCCGTGCACCGTCCCCGGGTGCACAAACGGCGCGGCCACCAGGGCCGCGCACTCCAGAGGGTGGCAAGGATACGGAACGTGAAGAGCGGCGACAACACGACGCACCGGCGCGGTAACCCTCAACCGGGACGAACCTCGCGAACGTACCGTCGGATACCCGACCCACCCGGCCCGCCGGGGTCCGGCAGAGGTCAGCGGCGGTCGCGACCCTCCTCGCCGAACCAGCGAGCCAGGCGTCCTCGGCGGCTGACCGCCCGCAGCCGCCGCTCGGCCACGTCGCGGGCGTCGGCCGTGGTGACGATCAGCAGGCCGTCCCCGGTACGCAGCCGGGTGTCCGGACCCGGCACGAACCCCGCCCCGTCGCGCACCACCAGCGTCACCACCGCGCCCACCGGCAGCCGCAACTCGTCGATGTGCACCCCGGCCAGCCGCGAGCCGGGCGCCACATCCAGCTGCAGCAGGTCCGCGTGCATCTGCTCCAGCGGCGCGGTCTCCACGTGGATCTCCACCGCCTCGGCCGGCGCGGTGATCCGCAGCAGGCGGGCCACCGGTGCAAGCGTGCCCGCCTGCACCAGCGTGAAGATGATGACCAGCACGAACACCGCGTCGAACAGGCTCTCGGCGCCGGGCGAGCCGCTGGACAGCGGAATGGTGGCGAGCACGATCGGCACGGCCCCGCGCAGCCCGGCCCAGGACAGGAACGCCCGGCCACCCCAGCCCAGCTCCCGGTAGCTGCGGCTGACCAGCGCCGAGATCCAGACCGACAGCGGCCGGGCCAGCAGCACCAGCGCGAACCCGACGACCAGCGCCGGCACCAGCGCGCCGGCCAGCCGCCCGGGCGACGCCAGCAGGCCGAGCAGGACGAACAGCCCGATCTGGGCGACCCAGGCCAGCGCGTCGGCGAATCCGAGGATCGCCTGGCGGTGCGGCAGCCGGGCGTTGCCCAGGACCACCCCGGCCGCGTAGACGGCGAGGAAGCCGGAGGCGTGGGCGACCGCGCCGGCCGCGTACGCCAGGTAGGTGAGCCCGACCGCCGCGATGGGGTACAGGCCGGCCGACGGCAGGGCGGCGTGCCGCAACAGCCACCGTCCGGCCGCCCCGACGGCGAGCCCGATCGCGGCGCCCGCGGCCAGCTCGTAGCTCACCATCAGCAGGTCGCGCCACCACGGGTGGGTCATCTCCGCGGGTGCCGAGAGCAGCACGACCAGCAGCACCACCGGAGCGTCGTTCATGCCGGACTCGGCCTCGAGCGTGGCGACCAGCCGGGGCGGCAGCCGCAGCACCCGCAGGGTGGCGAAGACGGCGGCGGCGTCGGTGGACGAGAGCACCGCGCCGTAGAGCAGGGCCAGGCGCCAGTCCACGTTCAGCACGACGTGCACCACCACCCCGACCACCGCGACGCTCACGGCCACCCCGAGCGTGGCCAGCGTGGCGGAGAGGCCCAGGACGGGGCGCAGGGTGCTCCAGCGGGCGGTCAGCCCACCCTCGGCGATGATCATGATCAGCGCGCAGAAGCCGAGGGTACGGGTGAGCTCGGCGTCGTCGAAGCGGATGCCGAACCCCGCCTCGCCGATGACGACGCCGATGAACAGGTAGACGAGCAGGCTGGGCAGCCCGAGCCGGGTGGAGAGCCGGACCGCCCCGACGGCCACCAGCAGCACGGCGGCGCCGATGAGCAGCGCGAGGTCGAGCCTGCCGGTCATGTGCTGCCGTCACGCAGGGCGGCCAGCCGCGCCCCGACGTCACCGGACACCGTGAAGACTTTGTCGCGGCTGGTGGCGCCGATCTTGAGGACGACCTCGCGGGGCCGAACCCCGAGCGCGGCGGCGAGCGCCTGCCGGACGGCCTCGGTGGCCCTGCCGTCGACCGCCGGCGCCGCGACCGCGACGATCAGCGCGGGCCCGTGCGGGCCCTCGTAGCGCCCGCCGACCCGGGTACGCCCCGCACCCGGCCGCACCCGCACCACCACGGAGCGACCGTCATCCTGGTGGCGGTCGGTGGGGCGGTCGGCCGCCGCCTCGGGAATACGGATCCGGGCGGCCGGGTCGGGGGAGGGAACGCGCCGCTTGGCCATGCCTCATTGTGCCGATGGTCCACGGCCACCGAACCAGATGTTCCGCGGACCGGAGCGCCTGACGTGCGCCACTCGCGGGTCCCCCGGGCGGCCAAGTTCGTTCTTCACGTGCCGCTTGGCCGCGCCGACGTGCGCGCGCGTCGCTCGAGCCGGGCCGGGACGGCGCACGGGCCCGCCACCACAACTGACCGCTGGGCACGCCGCTCAGCGGCGGGCGGCGGCCGCGACCAGGCGGTCCACCGGCCGGCACAGTCCGCACGGGCTGAAGCCCAGCTCGACCGCCTCCACGACCGGCAGATCCTCGGTGAGCCGCCCGACCAGGTGCGCGCAGTCGGCCAGGTGGTAACGGGGCCGGCCGTCCACGACCAGCACCTCGGCGTCGAGGCGGGCCATCCGGACCGCGTCGGCGGGGCGCACCGCCTGCGGCAGGGGCTCGTCGTCCGGGTCCTCCGGGTCCGGCTCGCCGAACTCGTCGTCCGCGTCGGCGCGCGCAGCCACCGGCGTCTCATCCGGGTCTTCGGGCGACGCCGGGCCGGCCGCCTGACCCGAGGAGGTCCGGCCGGCCACGTCGTAGAGGTCGTCGTCCGGCTGCACCTGCTGGGTCGCGTCCGGCCTCGCCGGGTGCTCCCCGGTGGTGCGGGGGCCCGCGGCGTAGGCGGCCGACCGGTCGGGGGCGTCGACGTCCCGCTCGTCCGGACTCTGCTCGCCCGGGATCTGCTCGTCCGGACTCTGCTCGTCCGGACTCTGCTCGCCCGGGATCTCCCCGCCCGGGATCTCCTCGCCCGCGATCGGGGCGCTCTGCGGATCGGCGAAGTAGCCGTCGGCGCGGAGGTCGGGGGCGCCGGGCCGGCCCGGCGGGCGCGCGGCATCGCCGGCCGGGAGCGTCGCGGCGCGGCGCGCGGCCGAGGCCTGCCGGGCCCCGATGACCAGAGCCACCGCGGCCAGCAGGCTGGCGACGATGGAACTGATCAACAGGGCGCTCGAGCCGCCCGTGAGGCCGAGCACGAGCAGCGTCACAGCGACGAGGATGAGCAGCAGACTAGCAACGATCATGGCTCATCCCCGCCGCAGTGGAACCGTTCCGCAAGCCGAAGCTCAGCGGCCGGTCTCGATGGAGTTGGCGCGGCTGCCGCCGTACGAACCGGCGAGGCCTGCGGCGGCCAGGCCACCGGAGCCGCCGACCGAACGGTTCGCGTCGGCACGGGTCATCTCCGCTTCCAGCCCCTGGCCACGGCCGTCCAGGTCACGCAGCTGGCTCTCGAGGTACGCCTTCAGCCGCGTGCGGTACTCCCGCTCGAACTGCTTCAGCTCCTCGATGTGCTTCTGCAGCGCCGACCGCTTGGCGTCCAGGCCGCCCATGGCCTCCTGGTGCCGCTGGCGCGCGTCGCGCTCCAGGGCGTCCGCCTTGGCGCGGGCCTCGCGGGTGACCTCCTCGGCCTTCGAACGGGCGTCGGAGAGAAGCTTGTCGGCCTCGCGGCGGGCGTCCGACACGTGGTCGTCGGCGGTGCGCTGAGCCATCATCAGCACGCGCAGGGCCTGCTGCTCGCCGTCGGCGCCCGTGGGGGCGCCGGCGCCGGCGCCGACCGGGCCCTGGGCCCGGACCTGCTCCAGCTCGGCCTGCATCTGCCGGGCGGCCTGCTCGGCGGCAGACTTGTCACGCTGCACCCGGTCGAGCTGGGCCTTCATCTCGTTGAACTCCGCCGCCATCCGCGGGTCGGCGCTCGGGCCGGCTGGTGCGCCACCCCGACCGCCGCGCTCCACCTGGGCGCGCAGCTCGTTGTTCTCCTCGATCAGACGGGCGAGCTCGCGCTCGACCTCGTCCAGGAAGGCGTCGACCTCCTCCTCGTCGTACCCCCGCTTGCCGATAGGGGGTTTCTTGAAGGCGACGTTGTGCACGTCCGCCGGGGTCAGCGGCATCGAAACTCCTCGGGTCAGTTGCGGCCGCGTGGGGCGCAGTCGATCAGGCGGACGCTCTCACGCAAACGCCAGGATCAGACGCGCTAACACGAAGTTCAAAAGCACGAACAGGATAACCAGCAGGACCAGGGACGCCAGGTCCAAACTCACGGTACCAATTCGAAGAGGCGGGATCACACGCCTCAACGCTTTCAGGGGTGGATCAGTGACGCTCCACACCGATTCCAATGCCGCCGACGCCCCACGTCCGGGCTGCCACCGACGCCCGTACTGCAGCACCGCACCCAGGACGAACCGGGCGAGCAGGGTCAGGAAGAACACATAGAGCAGCAGATAGATGATCTGAAACGCGATCGACAGCACGTCAGGCGGGTCCCTCGTTAGGGTCAACTCTGGTTGAAGAAGCCGCCCTCAGCGATCTTGGCCTTGTCCTCTGCCGTGACCTGGACGTTGGCCGGTGAGAGCAGGAATACCCGGTTGGTCACGCGCTCGATCGTACCGCGAAGGCCGAAGGCCAGCCCGGCGGCGAAGTCGACCAGCCTGCGGGCGTCCGACTCATCCATCTCGGTGAGATTGATGATGACCGGTACGCCGTCGCGGAAGTGCTCACCGATCGTGCGCGCCTCGCGGTACGTGGTCGGGTGCAGCGTGGTGATCTGGTACCGCTGATCCTCCTCGACCCGCTGGTGCACCTGGGGGTGCGGCGCCAGGGCCACGTTGTCGCGGGTGGAGTAACCCGACGGCTCGGCGGCCCGCGGCGGGACGATCGAGCGGACACTCGCGCGCTCCTGGCGCTCGGGCCGGTCGTGGTCGTCCCGCTCCAGGTCGAGGCGGGCGGCGGCGCGCTCGAGGCGACCGCTGCGCTCCTGGCGGGCCCGCGGCGGCGCGGGCGCCTCCTCGACGTCGTCGTCCTCGTCGGTGAACTCGTCGGCGTAGCGGTAGCCGGAATCACGGTCCCGGTCCCGGTCGCGGTCACGCTCGCGGTAGCCGCCGCCGTCGTGGTAGCGGTCGTCGTACTGGTCGTCCTCTTCCACGAGGCCGAGCCACACGCCCGCCTTGCGCAGAGCGCTCATCCCATCACCTCCGCCGGCGCGCCGGTGATGTCGCCCGTCAAGTGCCGCGCCGATGATCCGCTCGTCAGCTCGCTCATGACCCCACCCGACCCTGCTCGGCGCCGAACCGCTCGTCCATGCCCCCACCTCCGTCCGCTGTGCGGCCCGCGCCCCCTCGGCGTGCCGCGTCCCCCCTTGCACGGATCCGGGATCCTCAAACACGACCACGGCCCGCTGCGACGCTGCGTCGTCCGGGCGCGTCGGCCGAGGCACGTCGCGCGTAAACAACACGTATGTAGTTTGCTGCCCGCCGCAAGGCTACCGCAGCGTGTTTCGCATCCCGAGTAAAGAAGTGCCGATCCGTACGTGTGTCGCGCCGTGCCGTACCGCCTGCTCGAGATCCCCGCTCATGCCGGCCGAGAGCGCCGTCGCACCGGGGTGCTCGGCCCGCAGCCGGTCCGCCAGGCCGGCCAGGGTCGCGAAGGCCCGCTCCGGCTCCCACTCCCGCGGCGCGACCGCCATCACGCCGCCCAGCCGCAGCCCGTCGGCCTCGTGCACCGCCGCCGCCACCCGCCACAGGTCCCGGTCGGGATCGGTGCCGTCGGCCACCGCACCGCCTCGGGTCGGATCGCCGTCGATGCTGACCTGCACCAGCACGTCGAGCGGCCGGTCCCGGAGCCGGGCGGCTGCCGAGGAGAGCGCCCCGGCCAGTCGCGTCGAGTCCACCGACTCCACCACGTCGGCGTACGTCACCACCGACGTGGCCTTGTTGCGCTGCAGCCGGCCCACGAAATGCCAGCGCAGCGCCACGCCCTCGGCCCGGACGGCCGCCGCCTTCGCGGCTGCCTCCTGGTCCTTGTTCTCCCCGACGTCGGTGACGCCGAGCCCGGCGAGCAGCACCACGTCGCTCGCCGGATACGTCTTGGTCACCGCGACCAGGGTCACCGACCCGGGGTCGCGGCCGGCCGCCGTGCAGGCACGCGCGATCCGCCGGCGTACCTCGTCCAGCGAGGCCGCCAGATGATCGCGGCGCGCCTCTCGGTCCAACCGCTCAGGAGCCGTTCTTCAGGAAGTCCGGCACGTCCACGTCGTCGAAGAGCACCCGGCGCGGCGGCGGGGTGGCCGCCGGTGTCACCGGCACGGGCGAGGTCGGCGCCACCGCGGACGGCGCCGTCGGCTGCGGCACGACCTTGCGGGCGGGCTCCGCCGGCTTGTACGAGGGCGTGCCCCCGTCGAAGCCCGCGGCGATCACCGTGACCCGGACCTCGTCGCCCAGCGCGTCGTCGATGACCGCGCCGAAGATGATGTTGGCGTCCGGGTGAGCCGCGTCGGTGACCAGCTGCGCCGCGTCGTTGATCTCGAACAGGCCCAGGTCGGACCCGCCGGCGATGGAGAGCAGCACGCCGCGCGCGCCGTCCATGCTCTGCTCCAGCAGCGGACTGGAGATGGCCTTCTCGGCGGCCTCGACGGCGCGGTTGTCGCCACGCGCGCTGCCGATGCCCATGAGCGCGCTACCCGCGCCGCTCATCACGCTCTTCACGTCGGCGAAGTCCAGGTTGATCAGACCCGGCGTGGTGATCAGGTCGGTGATCCCCTGCACGCCCGAGAGCAGCACCTGGTCGGCCTGGCGGAACGCGTCCATCATGCTGATGCCGCGGTCGCCGAGCGCGAGCAGCCGGTCGTTCGGGATCACGATGAGTGTGTCGCACTGGTTGCGCAGCTCGTCGATGCCCGACTCGGCCTGCACCTGGCGACGCTTGCCCTCGAACGAGAACGGCCGGGTGACCACGCCGATGGTCAGGGCGCCCAGCTTGCGGGCGATGTTGGCGACCACGGGCGCGCCACCGGTGCCGGTGCCACCGCCCTCGCCGCAGGTCACGAAGACCATGTCGGCCCCCTTGAGGACCTCCTCGATCTCGTCGCGGTGATCCTCGGCGGCGTTCTTGCCGACGTCCGGCTGCGCGCCGGCGCCGAGGCCGCGGGTGAGCTCGCGGCCGACGTCGAGCTTGACGTCGGCGTCGCTCATCAGCAACGCCTGGGCATCGGTGTTGATCGCGATGAATTCGACTCCCTTGAGCCCCACCTCGATCATGCGGTTCACGGCGTTGACGCCGCCGCCACCGATGCCGACGACCTTGATGACCGCGAGGTAGTTGTGCGGAGGTGTCATCGGGCTCAGCCTTCCCTTCAGGGTTGTGGGTGTCGAGGCCCCAGCGGTCCGGCCAAACCGCCACCGACATCCGCGCCGTACAAGGGCGGGCGAGGAAACCCTCACCCTCTACTAGAGGCTTAGTGCTATGTCAACTACTCAAACCTCTCGGGGCAACGTAAGCGGACGGCAGGCGACAACCAAGGACCGACGCGGCGTGTCGGCGTCCGCTTACGAGGCGAGTATCCGACTGAGCCGTAACCTGCGCCAAAATTCGCCGTTCGGCCATTTTTGTCCGATTAGCGGATGGTGACCACTTTAGGGGCGCTCACGTCGATCGTGTCGCCCTTACGCTCCAGCAACGCGGTGGCCACCCGAGCCTTCGTCTCGCTCTGCGAGTCGTCACCCCAGATCACCGTGCGGTCCCTGCGCAGCAGGAGCCGGACCTGGGCGGGGGCCGGCACCGAGATCGATACCAGCTGCTCCCGCAGCTCGGCGGTGAGGGCGGAGAGCACGGTCAGGGCGGACCGGGTGTTGATGTCCTCCGGGCCGGGCGCGGCGAGCTGGGCCACCGGCAGACCGCCCGGGGGGCGCATCACTGTACGGTAGGCCACGCCCTCGGCGTCGATCAGGGTGAACTGCTCGCCGACCGGCACGGCGGCGACCGGTGCGCGCTCCACGACCTCGATCACCACCGTCGAGGGCCAGCTGCGGGAGACCACCGCGCGATCGACCGCGGGCAGCTCCTCGACCCGGCTCCGGATCCGGTCCAGGTCGACGCCGGCCAGCGGTTGCGTCATCCGTACGGCCGCAGCCTGCTCCACCTGCACCGGCGTGAGGGAATCGGCACCGACCACCCGCACCTCGCGGACGCCCAGCACCGACGTGCCGTACACCAGCCAGGCCAGTGCCCCCACGACGAACAGCGCCCCCGCGGTCACCGCCCAGGGCAGCGCGGCGCGCAACCGGCGCCGGCGGGCACGGGCCATGAAGCGCCGCACGGAGGTCGGCACCGCATCGGTGTCCGCCCGCACCAGCCGCCAGCTGCGCCCGCCCCCGCCGTCGCTCATCGCACTCCCCGGTGTCAGGCCTCGGCCAGCGCGGCCAGCAGCTCGTCGCCCATCATCGAGATCGGCGGCGCGCCCATGGTGACCACGACGTCGCCGGGCCGGCTGCGCCGCAGCACCTCGGCGGGTACGTCCTCCCAGGACGGCACGAAGGCCTTGTGCTCGGCCGGCAGGTCGATCGCCGCGGTGAGCGCCACCCCGCCCTCCCCCGGTCCGCGCTGCTCGCCGGGACCGAAGACCTCCATGACGATGACCTCGTCGGCCAGCGCCAGCCCCTCGGCCAGCTCGGCCTGCAGGTCACGGGTGCGGTAGACCCGGTACGGCTGGAACACCACCACCAGCCGACCGTCACCGGCCACCTCACGCAGCGTGCGCAGGGCCGCCTTCACCGAGGTCGGGTGGTACGCGTACTCGTCGTAGACGCGCACACCGGCGACCGTGCCCTTGCGCTCGAAGCGCCGCCGCACCCCGGGGAAGGACGCCAGCGCCTCGACGATCTTCTGCAGCGGGATGCCGAGGCGCAGGGCGGTCAGCACGGCCGCGGCGCCGTTGAGCCCCATGTGCCGGCCGGGCAGCGCCAGCGCGATCTCGCCGAGCGGCCGGCCGTCGAGGGTGGCCTGGTAGCGCACCCCCTGCACGGACGAGACCACGTCGGTGATCCGCAGGTCGGCGTCCTCGGACTCGCCGTACGTGTAGACCGTGCGGCCGGCGGCGCGCAGCGCGCCGATCAGTTCCCGCACGCCTTCGTCGTCGGCGCAGGTCACCACGAAGCCGTCCGGGTCGGCCAGCTCGGCGAACTGCAGGAACCCGGCCTTGAGCCCGGCCAGGTCACCCCAGTTGTTGAGGTGGTCGCCCTCGATGTTCGTGATGATCGCGACGTGCGGCCGGTAGATCAGGAAAGACTTGTCGCTCTCGTCCGCCTCGGCCACGAAGTAGCGGCCCGAGCCGTGGTGACCGTTCGAGCCGGCCGCCGAGATCTCGCCGCCGATCACGAACGACGGGTCCTCGCCGGCGTGCTGCAGGATCACGGTCATGATCGACGTGGTGGTGGTCTTGCCGTGGGTGCCGGCCACCGCGATCGTGCGGCGCCCGGTCATCGCGGCGGCCAGCGCCTCCGAGCGGTGCAGCACCCGCAGCCCGCGGCGGCGCGCCTCGACGATCTCGACGTGGTCCTGCGGGATGGCCGTCGAGTAGACGACCGTGTCCACGCCGTCGAGATTGGACGCCAGGTGCGCCATGTGCACCGTGCCGCCGAGCGCGCGCAGGGCGGCCAGGGCCGGCCATTCCCGCAGCTCGCTGCCGGTAACCGGGACGCCGCGGGTCAACAGCAGCCGGGCCAGGCCGCCCATGCCCACCCCGCCGATGCCGATGAGGTGCACCGTGCCCAGCTCCTCGGCGGTCAACTCGCCGGCCGGCGTCAGTTCCGCCGTGTTCACACAACCACTCCCCTAGTCGTCGACCTGCTCATCGGCGGGCCACCGCCTCGCACACGAAGTCCAGCAGTGCCTCGTCGCCGTCGCGCCGCCCGTGGCGGGCCGCCGCGGCGCCCATGGCGGCCAGCCGCTGCGGATCCCGAGCGAGCGGGATGACCGTACGCTCGATCCACTCAGGGGTCAGCTCGGCGTTGTCCACCAGGAGGCCCCCGCCGGCCTCGACCACCGGCAGGGCGTTGCGCCGCTGCTCCTGGTTGCTGTGCGGGTACGGCACGTAGATCGCCGGCACCCCGATCGCCGTGGTCTCGGCGACGGTGATCGCCCCGCCGCGGCAGAGCATCAGGTCCGCGGCGGCGTACCCGAGCTGCATGTCCGACAGGTAGGGCACCACCACGTACGGCACCGGGAGGTCGCTGGGCACCTCGAACGGGTCGTTGCGCCCGCCCTGCACGTGCAGCACCTGGATGCCGGCGTGGGCCAGCTTCTTGGCGGCGCCCGCCACCGCGAGGTTGATCGTACGGGCGCCCGACGAGCCGCCCGAGACGAACAGCACCGGCAGGTCCGGCCGCAGCCAGAAGTGGGCGAGCGCCTGCCCCCGGAGCGAGCGCCGGTCCAGCCGGGCGATCGCCGTGCGCAGGGGCACGCCGACGACCCGGGCGTCGCGCAGCGACTCGGCCTGCTGCGGCTGGGTCGGGAAGCCCACCGCGATGTTCTTGGTGAACTTCATGCCCATCCGGTTCGCCACGCCCGGCGGCACGTTGACCTCGTGGATGACGATCGGCAGTTCCCGCCGCCAGGCCGCCAGGTAGGCCGGCACCGACACGTACCCCCCGAAGCCCACCACGACGTCCGCCTGCACCTCGTCGATGATCCGGCCGGCCGCGTGCGCCGACTTGTACATCCGGTCCGGGGTGCGCAGCAGGTTCAGATTGATGGCCCGGGGCAGCTGGAACGCCGGGATGACCCGCAGGTCGTAGCCCGCCGGCGGGATCAGCTCGTTCTCCATGCCCTTCGGGCTGCCCAGCGTCGTGATGCGCACCTCGGGGAAATGGCGCCGCAGGGCGTCGGCGAAGGCGAGCAGCGGGTAGATGTGACCGCCAGTGCCTCCCCCGGCGAGCACGACCGACCGCAGCAGACCCATCACCGTCTCCTCTCCCATCCACCGACCGCCCGGCCCTGACGCCGACCGAGGATGGT
>Ga0307288_10000278_pt1 | contig 18206 bp, 19 predicted proteins | sample ER_DNA_142_FD_194469 | JGI IMG/M metagenome (GOLD analysis project Ga0307288, IMG submission 194469) | Bulk soil microbial communities from the East River watershed near Crested Butte, Colorado, United States - ER_DNA_142 | ecosystem: Environmental > Terrestrial > Soil > Floodplain | place... | reverse complement strand
CTGCTCGCCGGGCTGATCGCCGGCCTGCTCGCCGGCGTTTTCGCGTACGCCACCGGGGAGAGCCGGATCGACGCCGCGATCGCCATCGAGGAGGCCGCGGCGCAGCAGGCGCAGCCGGACGCGGCCGCCGACGATCATCACGACGAGGAGCTGGTCTCCCGCAGCGGCCAGAAGGGCGGGCTGCTGCTGGCCACCGCCCTGTACGGCGTCGCCATGGGCGGGCTGCTCGCCACGGCGTACACGGTGCTGCGCCGGCGGCTGCGCACCCCGAGCGACACCCGGGCCGTCTTCGCACTGGCCGGCGGCGCCCTGCTCGGCGTCGTGCTGGTCCCGTTCGGGAAGTATCCGGCCAACCCGCCCGCGGTCGGCGACCCGGCGACCATCGATCAGCGCACGATCAGCTGGCTGTCGATCGTGGTGATCGGCCTGGTCGCGGTCTGGGCCGGGGTGGTGGCCGCCCGCTCGCTGCGCGTGAGCGCACCCGAGTGGTTGCGGGCCACGGCCGCCCTGGGCGCGTTCCTGGCGGTCGTGGCGATCGGCTACCTGTTGCTGCCGTCCGTCGACGAGGTGCCCGCCACGTTCCCGCCCAGCCTGCTGTGGACGTTCCGGCTCGCCTCGCTCGGCACGCAGCTCACGCTGTGGACGGCGCTGGGCCTGGCCTTTGCGGCGCTGCTGCACCGGCTCAGTCCCGCGGTGCCCGCCGAGCAGGCCGGGGCCGTGTCGGTGTGAGCGGGTTGCGGCTGCTCGCCGCCGCACCGACCCCGGCACTGCGCCGGGCGGTGTTCGGCGGCGACGACGATCTCGACGAGGGCGGCCTGCGGGCCGCTCTCGCCCTGTCCGAACCGGACGGCCCGGACCTCGGCGGCCGCGCGGACGGGTGGGTGTGCGCCTCGTCGCAGGCGGCGCTGCAGACCGCACGGGCGCTGGGCCACGACGATCCGGTGGTCGAGCACGCCCTGGCCGACCCGGGGTACGGCTCGTGGACCGGGCTGGGCCTGGGCGACGTGGCCGGCGCCGACCCCGAGGGCCTGCAGGCCTGGCTGACCGACCCCGGCGCGGCGCCGCACGGCGGGGAGTCGCTGACCGCGGTGCGCCGGCGGGTCGGCGCCTGGCTGGAGACACAGGTGGAGCAGCGCACGGTCGCCGTGGCGCATCCGGTGGTGGTCCGGGCGGCGCTCACGCACGCCCTGGGGTTACCGGATGCGGCGGTGTGGCAGCTTGATGTCGCGCCGCTGTCGCTGATCCGGTTGACCCACCGCACCGGCCGGTGGCACGTGGCCTTCCCGCCGGCCGGGCGGGTCGTCCGGTCGGCGCAGTCCGACTAGTCCGACTGATCCCGCAGGCGGCGGTGTATCAGGCGAAGTGGATCAGGTGGGATGTGCCCGGTGACTGTTCATGACGTAGCACGTGCCTTGCCGGACCTCCCCACACTTCGCGACCGGTGCCGGGCATTGGCGATGCTGGACGCGATCATGAGTCCGGAGTGGGAGTCGCGGTATTTCTCGTGCAATTCCAGCTGGGCGCCGGGCGAGGAGATGGCGTCCATGGCCAACGGGTCGGGTGACGCGTGGTCGATCGTGTTCTCTGCGGTGGGTGCGTTCATCCGCGGGTTCGATCACGAGTCCGCTATGAGCCCGGCCGGTAACGACGACGAGTTGTGGCCAGGGCTGGTCGACACCGTACCGGCGGTCTTCGCCGCCTGTCTCGACGAGCCGGCGTTCAGCTATGAGGGCACGCTGGAAGCAACCGTGGGCGTAGGTCGAACTACTCGCGGCCTTTGGCGAGTTTGCTGACCAGCGACGCGGAGGGATTGACGAGCCAGCGGCCTGCGACGTGCACCGTGGGAACTGTCTCGTTGCCGTTGGCGACCGCCCGGACTGCCGCCGCGGCCTCGGCGTCCTCCCAGATGTTGACCTCGGTGAATCGGATGCGGCGCAGCCGCAGGCCTAGGCGAAGCTTGAAGCAGAAGGGGCATCCGGGACGCGTGTGGACCGTCAGCTGCGGGGGTGCGGACGACATAACGTGCAGCCTCCTTGCGTTGAAGACTTTGGCTGCGTGACTGTCTGGCACATACTCTTCTGCCGTCTCTTCTGGCCGCGATCCACACGCTACCCAACGTCACGACTGGGTCGCTGCGGCCGGCGCAGGGACATGCCGATGAGCGGACTCGTGATCGTGCGGCGACGATTGATCATCCGCGCGTGGCTGAGGGTCCCAGACACCGATCAGTAGGTCCCATACGCGATCTATGGCGAGATCGGGAGTTTCCGGGATCTCGTCACCATTGTCGAGCCTAGCGGCGATGGTCCGCGCCAGACGCGCGCGGATCGGTGAGACCCGCTGCATCGCCCGGACGAGAGTGCCGTTGGTGTTAAGGCACGGGAGCACGGCCAGCCATTCGCCGATCGGGCCGGGCACTGGCCCTTCAAAGGTCGGCCAACGGTGCCGTACTTCGTCGTTGAGCTGCGGCAACTGCTCAATGCCGAGCCAGGTCGGGTCGTAGGCGCCGAAGGCGAGGTGCCCGACCCGAGCCACCACTGTCGCGCCCAGGCACATCGGGCAAGGATGCAGCGTGGTGTAAAGCCGGGTGTTCCGGGCGCCATCCTTGTCGTCCGGCACCACGGCGAGTGCTTCCATCTCGGCGTGAGCCAGCAGCCCCCGTGGTGCCATTGTGGCGAAGCGCTGGTTACGGCCGCTGCCAAGTACGGTGCCCGCGTCGTCGGTGATGACGGCGCCGACCGCGACCCCGCCGTCGCGGTAGGACTCCCAGGCCATGGTCATCGCGTGCTGCCACGCCGGTTCAAGCGCCGACCACGCACAACGAGCGGTAAGTTCCGACATGCCGCGATCCTCGCACGAAGGCTTGGACCTGCGACTCCTTCGAACTCTGATATCGCGTAGCCGATTTCGCCGGGGGCGGCGGATCATCCTCCGCTGGGCATTCAGGTACGTCGGGTCCAACGAGGTGCCGAGTTCCGAGTTCGTCACGGCGCTGGAGTGGCCCTTCGACCCGGCCGGCAGCCGTCCACCGACCCGCCTCCGTGAGCGCCTGCCAAGCAGCAAACACTCTTCCGGCCGCTGACAGCGCGCGCCGAGGATCAGGCCATGCGCGGTGCGTGGGCGTTCGGGAGGGGTGGCGCCCAAACTCGCGAACAGAAACCACCCTGGTCCAGCTCCCCCGGCGCTGGTCCTCAAGGGCCGTCCTCCGCCACGGGACCGGCTCAGGTGAGGGCTTCGCGGGCCCACCGGGTCACCAGCGACAACACCGGCGCCCGCCCCGCGAACATCGCCGCGGTGTCGCGCGAGTCGTAGGCGCCCCGGCGCGGCGCCTGCGCCGCCGCGATCAGCATGCGCGGTGCCAGCCAGTAGTACTTCGCCGCGCCGGTCAGCCTGATCGCCCGGCCGATCGTCCGCGCGTCCACCGTGTCGCCCAGGCCGCGCCGGTAGCCCCGGGCGACCTCGGCCGCCACGTCGTCGATCAGGGCGATGTCGATCAGTCCGTCGAAGAACGTGTCGAGCGTCAGATTCGCCACGTCCTCGCCGATCGCGCCAGGCCCGGTGAACGCCCAGTCGAGCAGGACCGGGCCCGTCACGCCGATGATCAGGTTCATCGGCCACAGGTCGTGGTGGCACAGGGTGCGCGGCAGCGTGTCGGCGGCGGCCAGCAGGACGGCCCGGCGCTCCCAGAGCGTGCGCAGGTCCGCACGCAGCCCCGGCGACCATCCGGCGATCGCGGCCGGGTGATCCCAGTCGGGCTCGGCGATCAGGGACTGGGCGACGGTGTAGTCGCGCAGGAAGTCACGCGCCAGCCAGCCGTGGGCCGGCGGCCGGCCCAGCCAGCGGGCCTGGCCGACGCCGATCCGGTACGCGACCTCGCCCAGCTGCGCACTGTCGCAGTCGATACCGGCGGTCCCGTCGACGTGCTCGAGCCACATGGCGACCGAGCCGTCGTCGCGCTCCTCGGCGCCCAGCAGAGCCGGCGCGGTCAACCCGGCGTCGGCGAACGCAGTGTGTGCCAGGCCGCTGCGGTACGCGAGCAGCTCCCGCCGCCAGTAGTTCCAGTGCCCGGGCTCGTCGGAGGCCTGGAAGTGCGGCGCCGCGTCGGGCCGCCCGGGGGTGGAGATCTTCAGCACCGCGGCCGTGCCGTCGCGCTCGACCCGCCAGATGCCGCCCGTGGCGCCGCTGAGGCGATTGTGCGGGAGCTCGCGGGCGCCGGCGGCGTCGGCGACCAGATCGGGCGGCGGGATGTTCACCAGGAGGATCATAGTGTGGACAAATTAATTTGTCGGTGAGAGGCTGGGCGGCATGGAAGACGTCGCAGTGATCGACGACCCGGCCGCCGCCGAGGTCAGCCTGGATCCGATCCGCAGCCGCCTGCTCGCCGCGCTGACCGTGCCGGGCTCGGCCACGATGCTGGCCGCCCAGGTCGGCCTGCCCCGGCAGAAGGTCAACTATCACCTGCGCACCCTGGAGCAGCACGGGCTGCTCGAGCTGGTCGAGGAGCGACGCCGGGGCAACGTCACCGAGCGGGTGCTGCAGGCCACCGCCGCCTCCTACGTCATCTCCCCCGCCGCGCTGAGCGGCGTCGCACCGGATCCGGCCCGCGCGCCCGACCGGTTGTCGGCGCGCTGGCTGCTCGCCGTGGCCGCGCGCCTGGTCCGCGACGTCGGCGACCTGATCACCGGGGCCGGCCGGGCCCGGCAGAAGGTCGCCACGTTCGCCATCGACGGCGAGGTCCGCTTCGCCAGCGCTGCCGAGCGTGCGGCGTTCGCCGAGGAGCTGACCGTGGCCGTCACCGCGCTGGTGAGCCGCTTCCACGACGAGGACGCGCCCGGCGGGCGCAGCCACCGACTGGTCGTCGCCGTGCACCCCACCGTGACCCGCGAGGACTGAGCGCATGGGTAGGGACTTCGAGATGCGGCTCGACGCGCAGGTGCCGGCCACCCCGGAGCAGGTGTGGGACGCGGTCGCCACCGGACCCGGGATCAGCTCCTGGTTCGTCGGGCGTACCGAGATCGACGGCGCGACGGTGCGCACATCGTTCGGCGACGGCTGGATCCCGCCGGGCGTCGTCACGGCCGCCGACGCGCCGCGCCGGTTCGCGTACCGCAGTGACACCGCCGAGGACGGGCGCTTCGTCGCGTACGAGTATCTGGTCGAGGGCCGCGCCGGCGCGGCCACCGTGCTGCGCACGGTGACCAGCGGTTTCCTGCCCGGCGACGACTGGGCCGACGAGTTCGAGGCGATGCGGTACGGCACCGAGGCGTTCTTCCACACGCTGACGGACTACCTGCGCTGGTTCCCCGGCCGCTTCGCCACCCCGGTCACCGCCTTCGGCCCGCCGGTCGCCGACTGGCCGCGTACCTGGCAGCGCCTGTTCGCCGCGCTGGGCCTGGGCCCGGCTCCGCGCCCGGGCGACCCGGTGCGGGCCGCGGTGATCCCGGACGGCGTCGTGTCGTTCGTCAACCCGCACACCCTGGCGGTGCGCGCCCCCGACGCGCTCTACCGGTTCCAACGCGGCTTCCACGGCTCCCTGGTCGCCGGCCATGCCCTGTTCTCCGCCGCGGACCCCGGCACCTGGCCCGGATTCCTCGATTCCCTCGCCGACCCGACCGCATGAATGGACCGACGATGCCCACTGTCATCTCCGCCGACGGCACCACCATCACCTACGAGACCACCGGCGCCGGCCCGGCGCTGATCCTCGTCGACGGCGCCATGTGCTACCGCGGCCAGGGCCCCTCCCGAGACCTGGCCCGAGCGCTCGCCGACACCTGCACCGTGTACTGCTATGACCGCCGTGGCCGCGGCGAGAGCGGTGACACCCTGCCCTGGTCGGCCGACCGGGAGATCGAGGACCTGGCTGCGCTGCTCGCGGCCGCCGGCGGTACGGCGTACCTGTTCGGCTGCTCCTCGGGGGCGGTGCTCGCCGCCGACGCCGCCAACCGCCTGCCCGGTTTCACCCGCCTGGCCCTCTACGAGCCGCCGTTCATCGTCGACGACACGCACGCGCCGCGGCCGGAGTCCTTCCTGGCGGAGACCGAGGCGTTGATCGCGGCCGGCGACACCGGTGGCGCGGTCAAGAAGTTCCTGCGCTCGGTCGACATGCCCGGTTTCGCGGTGCAACTCCTGGCGCTGCTGCCACCCTTCCGCAAGATCAAGACCGCGGCGCACACGCTCCCCTACGATCTGCGCATCCTCGGCGACACCGGCCGTGGGCTGCCGCTGGACCCGGCCCGCTGGTCCGGCGTGAGCATCCCCGCGCTGGTCATGGACGGCGGCAAGAGCCCCCGCTACATGCGCCACGCGGCCCGGGCCCTGAGCGAAGCCCTACCCAAGGCGCAGTACCGCACCCTGCCCGGGCAGACCCACCTCGTGAAGGCGTCGGCCGTCGCGCCGGCGGTCCGGGAGTTCCTCGCCGGCTGAGCGGGCGCCGCAGGAGGGGCATCGGCTGTTCGTTGTTGCGGCGCGGTGGCGTGGGGTTGTCGGTGGGTGGGGCTAGGGTCGATGCGCGATGGTGGATGACGACGCTTTCCTGCCGACCGGACCTGCCGTGAACCGGCCCGCTGGGACCGGACCGACTGTGAACCGGCCCCCTGCGACCGGACCAGCGGCGACCGGACCGATCGAGCGCAGCGGGCCGATCGAGCGCAGCGGGCCGGCTTTCGCCGGCGATCCCGCGCCCGAGACCCGCCCGTGCGCGCACTGCGGGCGGCCGGTGCCGCAGCGGGCCGCGGCCGGGCGCCCGTTCCGGTACTGCCGCGACAACGACGGCGAGTGCCAGCGCGCCTCGCGCAACGTGCGGATGCGGCACCGCTCCTCGCCCGGACTCGCCGGGCAGGTCGCCCGCACCTGGGAGGCCGTCGACCGCCTCGATCAGCTCGTCGGCACACTCAGCGAGGCCCTGCACGCCGAGATGTCGCCGGCCGGGGTGGAGCGGCAGGTGGCCGAGGTCCGGGCGGAGACCTCGCGGCAGATCGCCGCCGCGCACACCGAGCGCGACGACGCGCGCCGTGACGCCGACCGGGCCGCGGAGGCGGCCGGGACCGCCGCGCAGGTGGCCGCCGTGGCGCGGGCCGAGCGCGACGACGCCTACCACGCTGCCCAGCAGGCACAGCGGCTGGCCGAGGCCGCCGCCCAGGACGCCCGGCGGGCGGTGGCGGGGCGCGACGAGGCCCAGGCCGCCGCGAGCGCCGCCGCGGCGCTGCGTGAGCAGGCGGAGACCGACCGGGACCGGGCCCGCGACGACGCGGCCACCGCGAGGCGCGAGCTCGAGGCCGCGCGGCGCGAGGCGGAGGCGCAGGCGCGCGAGCTGGAGGCGGCTCGCGCGAGCGAGCGGTCACTGACCCGCGAGCTGGGCGAGGCCCGCGCGAGCGTGCAGTCGCTCACCCGGGAGCTGGAGGCGGCCCGCGAGCAGGCGGACGAGCTGGACCGCGGGCTGGCCGCGTCCCGCGTCGCCCTCGGCGATGCCGAGCGCGACCGGGACGCGGCGCAGGCACAGCTCGACGCCGCCCATGCGCGGGCCGGCGAGGAACTGGCTGCCGTACGGGCGCGCTCGGCCGAGGAGGTTGCCGCGGCTCAGGCCGAGGCCACTCGGGAACGCCAGAACGCCGAACGCGCCGGTCGTGAGCTGGAGACTTTGCGGCGTACCGTCGAGGACGCCCGGGCCGACGCCGAGCGTGACCGGGCGGCGCTGGCCGCGGCCCGCAGCGACGCGGACGCCGCGCACGCCCGGGTGGCGCAGCTCTCCACCCAGGTCGGTGATCTCGCGTCGGCACTGGCGTCGCTGGGCTCGGCCCGCGGCGTACCGGCGCAAGTCACCCCGGCCCAGGTCAAATCGGCCCAGGTCAAATCGGCCCAGGTCAAATCGGCGCCCAGCACGCCGAGCTAGGCTCGCTGGGACGGCGGACGGCGGACGGCGGAAAGGGATGTGCCGGGCGATACGGTCAGGGTCGGGTGCGTGAGGGTTTGAGCTGAGAGATTCGATCGTGTTGCGGCCGTGTTGCGGCGAGGTGACCGGCTTGCGCTATCCGTAGATCTCGCAAAGTTCCGTAAAGTGGACCAAGGTCCACTTCAGGACGGGGCCGAGTCGGCCGATAAGGTGCCCGGGCGGTTACGCTCGAAGCGTTAACACCGTCGACATCCGGCGGTCGCGCAGGAATCTGGCGACCGCCCCTTTCGTTACACCAACGGAAGCAGCACCACGAGCGAGGGGAAAGCCGATCATGGGCGAACGCATGCTGCGTGGCAGCCGACTAGGCGCAGTCAGCTACGAGTCCGACCGCAACACGGAGCTGGCGCCCCGGCAGACCCGCGAGTACCTGTGCGTGAAGGGTCACCAGTTCGAGGTGCCGTTCGCCGTCGATGCCGAGGTGCCGATCACCTGGGAATGCAAGTTCGACGGCAGCGTCGCACGACTGGTCGACGGCAACGAGCCGGAGCAGAAGAAGGCCAAGCCGCCGCGTACCCACTGGGACATGCTGCTCGAGCGCCGGTCGATCTCGGAGCTGGAGGACATCCTCAACGAGCGGCTGCAGGAGGTCCGCACCCGGCGAGGTCGCTGACTCCGGAACACCAACGTCGATCGCCGTCCCGCTGTGCGCGGGACGGCGATTTGTCGTGCGGGCAACGCGACGCCGCCGGCTGAAGCAGACCGGCGGACGAGCGGGGCCGGCGGACGAGCAGGGCGACGGACGAGCAGGGCCGGCGGACGAGCGGGGCCGGCGGACGAGCGGGGCCGGCAGGTGAGCTCGGCCAACTCAGCGGACGATCTCGCCCTCGACGACCTCGCCCTGCAGGACCTGCCCGGGAGCGCCGAACGTGGCCGGCGACGCCGGCTCGTCGACCGGCGCGGACTGGCGTACCCGGACGTGCCGGGGGCCGAACAGGTCACCGGCGACCGCCGACGACAGCTGTCGCTCGGCGACGCGTTCCACGCCGCGGCGCGCCAGCGTGCGCCCGGGTGGCAGGACCAGCAGCAGCCCGGCGGCGGCGGAGATGAAGCCGGGAACGGCCAGCAGCAGCGCCCCGAGCAAACCGACCAGGGAGTTGCTCACCTGCGGGCCCGGCGGGCGGCCGGCCTCGGCGGCGGCCCGGAACGACCGCCAGCCGCGGATGCCCTCGCGGCGCAGCAGCACCAGCCCGGCCACGCTCGCCGCGACGATGATCAGCAGCGCCCAGCCGGCGCCGAGTGCGTGCACCACCGCGATGAAGACCAGTATTTCGGCCACCGCGAGCAGCAGCAGCCCCAGCGGCAGCAGAGCCAGACCTCGGCGCATCATCCACGACCTTCCGGCGTCACCACGACGACTACGGCAAGCATGACACGCCGGCGCCCGGTCATGGCCAGGTCGAGCCCTGCCGCGGCTTGCGCCCGAGCCTGGCCAGCAGCGCGTCCCGGCGCGCCGACACACCCCACACCGTGACCCTGAGCAGCTGTTCCTTGAAGATGTTGCCGCTCATCTTGCTGACGCCGTGTTCGCGCTCGGTGAACGTGATCGGCACCTCGGCCATCCGGAAACCGTGTCGGTAGGTGCGCCAGGCGAGCTCCACCTGGAACGAGTAGCCGGTGGAGGCGACCGTCGCGACGTCGATCGCGTCGAGCACCGCCATGCGGTACGCCCGGTAGCCGCCGGTGGCGTCCTTGAACGGCATGCCCAGCGCCATCCGGATGTAGATGTTGCCGCCGCGCGAGAGCAGCAGCCGGCGCACCGGCCAGTTGTGCACGCTGCCGCCCGGGATGTACCGGGTGCCCAGCACCGCGTCGTTGTCGCGCAGCGCGTCGAGCAGCCGGTGCAGTTCCTCGGGAGCGTGCGAGCCGTCCGCGTCCATCTCGACGACCGCGTCGTAGCCCTTGTCCTTGGCCCACGCGAAGCCGGCCACGTAGGCGGCGCCGAGGCCCTGCTTGCCCGCGCGGTGCAGCACGAACACGTGGTCGTCGGCGGCGGAGATCTCGTCGGCGATCACGCCGGTGCCGTCAGGCGAGTTGTCGTCGGCCACGAGGATGTCGACCGACGGCACCGCCCGGCGGACCCGCTGCGTGATCAGCCGGACGTTGTCCGCCTCGTTGTAGGTCGGGATGACCACGAGGACGCGTCCGATCCCCGGGTATCCTTCCGCGCCCGAGACCGTCGGGTTCGCGTCGCTCACCGTTCCTCCGTCGTCGACTCTGCGGCCGTACCCGCACCGCGCCGGCGCCACCGCAACGGCGCCGCCGCCACGAGGGCGAGCACGGCCAGGGCGACGGCCGCCAGCTCCGGCCAATGCCCCGAACGAGTGGCCAGCGTACGCGGTCCGTCCACGCGCATGTCATGCAGGACCACGTCCGGCTCGTTGAACCCGGTCGACGAGTAGACCTGACCGGCGGTGCCGACAAAAGCGGACACACCCACCGTGGACACCATCAGCGCCTCACGGCCGTGCTCGACCGCCCGCAGCCGCACCATGGCCAGCTGCTGACGCGCCTCCGCCTCGTCGAAGGTGGCGTTGTTGGTCTGCACCGCCAGGATCTGCGCGCCGCCGATGACCGTGTCCCGCACGATCGAGTCGTAGGCCACCTCGAAGCAGATGACGTCGCCGACCGTCGCCGCCGGCGTGCGAACCACCCCCGGGGTCTGCCCCGCGACCATGTTCTTCACCAGGTCGACCTTGTCGCTGACCATCCGCGCGACCGGCCGCAGCGGCATGTACTCGGCGAACGGCACCGGATGCCGCTTGATGTACACCTGATCGAGGTCGGGGCCGGTGACCGGCTGCCACAGCAGCCCGGCGTTGGCGATCTCGCCCTCGACGTCGCCGCGCAGCACCGCCCCGAGCAGGATCGGCACGCCGATCGCGGTGGCCGCCCCGGCGATCTGCTGCGCCGCGTCGGGGTTGCGCAGCGGGTCGATGTCGCTGGCGTTCTCCGGCCAGATCACCAGCTCGGGCTGGCGCACCCGGCCCGCCCGCACGTCGGCGGCGAGCCGCTCGGTGGCCCGTACGTGGTTGAGCAGCACCGCGGCCCGCTGCGCGTTGAACTCCAGCCCCAGGCGCGGCACGTTGCCCTGCACGATCGCCACCGTGCGGGTGGCCGCCGCGGGCCGCGCGACCGGCACCAGGGCGGGAGCGGCCAGCAGCGCGGCGGCCACGACGGCGAACCCGGCCGCGGCGGGCCAGGTGCGCGGCCGGCGCCAGCGCCGCCAGGCGAGCGCCACCAGGGCGCCACCGGCGGCCGCAACTGCGAACGTCACCAGCGGAGCGCCGCCGAGCACGGCCAGACGCAGCGCGGGCGCCTCGGCCTGGCTGAACGCCAGCCGACCCCACGGAAACCCGCCGAACGGCGCCCGGTCGCGCAGCGCCTCCTGCGCCACCCACAGCAGCCCGGCGGTCAGCGGCCACAGCGCCCGCCACCGGTCGTGCAGCGGCGACAGCCACGCCCCGGCGAAGCCGAGCAGCGCCAGGTAACCCGCCTGGGCGAAGGAAAGCAGCATCCACGGCAGCCAGCCGGCCGCCAGGTGCGTCCAGGCCAGCAGCGGCACGAAGAAGACCAGCCCGGCGATCATGCCGACCCCGGCGCCGCCGCGCAGCCGCCGGCGGTGGGTGGCCGCGGCCAGCACGGCCACCGACACCGGCGCCAGCCACCACAGCCCGTACGGCGGGAACGACACCAGCAGCCCCGCGCCCGCGACGAGCGCGAGCAGCACGGACACCCACAGCCGCACCGGCCGCGGCGCGGCGGCTGCGGCCGGCGCCGGCGCGGGGGTCGGCTGAAGCGTCAATAAATCCACCCGCGGAAGGCTACCCGGCGGTGGTCACGAAACCGTCGCATCGGTCAGGGGCACAAACGTCGGGGCGCGGCCCGTGAGCCGCGCCCCGATTGCATGGTGAGATCCGTCCGGGTCCGGCACGTCATGGTGGCGCGTGACCTTCGGACCGGCGCGGCGCGGGCTGGCTGCCCCCGACATGCCGTTGTCTACTGGCCACGTGTCGCGCTGAACGACACCGGAACAGCGCGGCCGGTCCGCGCCGCCCCGCCGACCCCCACCCCCTGGACCTGGCGTACGCGGGCACTCACGAGGGGTGCGGGCGTGGCCAGTGGGCGAAGGAACGAAGCGAACAACAACCGCTTCCCGGGATAGGACTTGAAGACGGTACGTCGCACCCCCGGCCGTCTGTCAACCGATGTCCCCGTGTCCGGGCGTGTCGCACCTCCGGGCGTGTCTCGCCGCGGCGGGGCCGACCTCACCGAGCGTCCACCGTGGGTCCGCAAACACGCCGCGCACCCGGTTACGGAGAGCGCCCGCCGCGGGTCCGCACACCAGCCGGGCACCCCGGTTACAGAGCGTCCACCAGAGCCGCGGCGGCCACCGGATGCGCCCCGGCGAGCAACCCGGCCGCCGCCAGCACGTACCGGGTGTCGACCACTCTGCGGGCCCCCGCCGGAGCCGCCCAGCCGCCGGCGGTGTCGCCGAGCACCGCGTCCAGCACCGCGTCGCCGCCGCCGTGGCGCAGCACCCCGCCGGAACCGACCACCAGCCGCACGTCGCGCAGGTCCCGGCCGCCGGTGCGCGGCTGACCCGGGCCGGACGCGTGGCCGCGGGCGTGGCGCCGCAACGCGATCATCGCCGCCGTGGCCGCCAGCTGCCGGTCGGTCGCCGCGTCGTACGGCCGGCCACCCTCGATGACCGGCACCGGCAGCTTCTCCGCCGCCGCGGCCGCCACGACCCCGGGCGCGCCGACGCCCACGCCCAGATCGCCCTCCACGGTGCGCGAGCGCCACAGCGTGCCGGCGACGTCGCGACGCGGCCCGGTCTCGGCCTCGGGGTCCGGCACCAGCGCCGAGTACACGTCCGTCGTGGCGCCGCCGACGTCGACGACCAGCACCCCGGCGCCGCTGCGGTCGGCCAGCAACTCCACCCCGGCCAGCACAGCGTCCGGAGTCGCCGCGCGGACCAGCGACGCGAACCGCCCGCCGCGGGAGAGCCGCTTGCCGCCGATCACGTGCCGCAGGAACACCTCGCGGATCGCCACGCGCGCCGGGCCCGGGTCGAGCACCCCGATGCGCGGCAGCACATTGCCGGTCACGGTCACCGGCACCCGGCGCTCGGCAAGCAGCGCGGCCGCCTCGTCGCGCACGTCGGCGTTGCCGGCCAGCACCACCGGGACCCGCAGCCGCGAGGTGCCCAACCGGCGCGCGTTGTGCAGCAGCACCTCGCCGTCGCCGCCGTCGGTGCCACCCACCAGCAGGATCACGTCGGGGCGCGCCGCGCGCAGCGCCGCCACCGCGTGGCCGTCGAGCCGGCCCGCGGCCACGTGCACCACCTGCGCGCCCGCGGACAACCCGACCCGGTGCCCGGCCTCGGCGGTCACCAGTGACTCGTACCCGATCACCGCGAGCCGCAGCCCGCCCCCGGCCGACGAGCACACGAACAGCTCCCCGGCGCCGCCCAGAGCGGCGACCGCGGCGTCCAGACCGATGAGGACGTCCGAACCGGACGTCGTAGGCACCTCCGAGCGGCGCACCAGCCGGGCGTCGTCGAGATCGACCAGGCAGGCCTTGGTGTACGTCGACCCGACGTCGACACAGACCGCGGCGTTCACCGCGAGGCCCTCCTTCGGCATGCCGTCCTGGCCGTCGCGGGCTCGGTCATGGCAGAAGCCCGGTGCGGTCGGTCATGCCCGTCCCGGCACGACCACCGTGCCGGTCGCGGTCACCGCGACGATCGGCTCGTCGAGCACGATCGCCGCCGACCCGCCCGTGCCCCGGCACACCACCACGGACGTGAAGTCGATGGTCCGCGACCGGGTGCCCGTCCGGGTCACCGTCGCCGTCACCTCCAGCACGTCCCCGGCCTGCACCGGCGCCTTGAACTGCACGTCGGAGTACGACGCGAACAACCCCTCGTCGCCGTCGAGGCGGATGCACACCTCGGTGGCGACGTCACCGAACAATCCCAGCGAGTACGCGCCGTCCACCAGGTTGCCGGCGTAGTGCGCGTGCGCGTACGGCACGTACCGACGATGCGTGACAGTGATCATGGGCGGCCTTCCGTCCGTTCCAGGGTGGCGTGCACCAGATACGAGGCGACCTCGCGCGGTGTCGTGCCCCGGCCGAAGATCCGGTCCACGCCGAGCTCGCCGGCCATCAGCTCGTCGAAGCGCGGCCCACCGACGATCAGCAGCGGCCGTCGGCCGGCCGGCATCGCCTCGCGGAACGCCGCCGTCATCGCCCGGGTGTTCTGCAGGTGCGCGTCGCGCTGGGTCACCACCTGCGACACCAGCACCGCGTCGGCCTTCTGCGCCCGGGCCGTCTCCACCAGCTCCGGCACCGACACCTGCGCGCCCATGTTGGTCACCGACAGCTCGCTGTAGTACTCCAGGCCCTTCTCGCCGGCGATGCCCTTGAGGTTCAGGATCGCGTCGATGCCCACGGTGTGCGCGTCCGTGCCGATACACGCGCCCACCACGTTGAGGCGCCGGCGCAGCCTGCGCTTGATCACCGCGTTGACCTCCTTCGCGCTCAGCAGCGGGAAGTCACGCTCGACCACCTGGACCTTGTCGGTGTCGACGAGGTGGTTCACCCGGCCGTAGACGACGAAGAACGTGAACCCGTCACCCATCGGCCTGGCGTGCACCAGCAGCGCCGGGTCCATGCCCATCCTGTTGGCCAGCTGCACCGCGGCGCCCTCGGCGCGCTTGTCGTGCGGGACCGGCAGCGTGAACGACAGCTGCACCATCCCGTCGCCGGTGGTGTCCCCGTAGGGGCGAACGATCGTCATGACTGGGCCTCCTTTGTCATGCCCTCATGGCCCTCGCGGTCCCGGCCGTCGATTGCCGCCGGCAGGCGACGCTCGGTGCAATCGGTCATGACTGAGCCTCCTCTGTCATGCCCTCATGGCCCTCGCGGTCCCGGCCGTCGGTTGCCGCCGGCAGGCGACGCTCGGTGCAGTCGGTCATGACTGAGCCTCCTCTGTCATGCCCTCATGGCCCTCGCGGTCCCGGCCGTCGATTGCCGCCGGCAGGCGACGCTCGGTGCAATCGGTCATGACTCCAAGGCCTCCGTCACGGGGTTGTAGTAGCCGTCCTCGTGGCGGGCGACGCCGTCCAGGCCCTTGCCCCGGTCGGCCGGCCGTTTCATGATCCCGAAGGTGCCGTCCGCGATCGCCGTCAGCATGGTGTCGTCGAGGATGCGCTCCAGCAGCTCGATCGCCTCGCCGAGGACCGCGTGCGCCCGCGACTGGATGAACCCGCCCGGCGCCGGCACGAAGTCCTCGTGCAGGTTGCCGGCGCCGTTGAGCACGTAGCGCACGTTCTGCAGGGCGATGTCGCGATCCGACAGCCACGGCGTCACCACCGCCTCGGTCATCATCCCCACCAGCAGGATGCCCTGCCCGGTCAGCGCGCCGACCAGGTTGAAGAACCCGTCAAGCAGGTTGCCGCGGAACACGTCGCCGGTCATGTGCTTGGTCGGCGGCATCCACTTCAGCGGCGCGTCCGGGAACAACTCGCGCGCCAACAGCGCGTGCGCCAGCTCCAGGCGGAACGACTCCGGCAGCTCGGGGTTGATCTCGAACGCGTGCCCCAGCCCCAGCTGCCAGTCCGCCAGCCCCGCCTCGTGCGCGAAGAACTCGTTGAGCAGCTGCGACACCGTCACGGTGTGCGCCGCCTCGACCGCATCCGCCGTGGTCAGGTAGTTGTCCTCACCGGTGTTGATGATGATCCCCGCCCGGGCGTGCACCTGCCGGGAGAACCGCTGGTCGACGAACGTGCGGATCGGGTTGATGTCGCGGAACAGGATCCCGTACATCGAGTCGTTGAGCATCATGTCCAGCCGTTCCATCCCGGCCAGCGCCGCGATCTCCGGCATGCACAACCCCGACGCGTAGTTGGTCAGCCGCACGTAGCGGCCCAGCTCCTTCGACGTCTCGTCCAGCGCCGCGCGCATCAGCCGGAAGTTCTCCTGCGTGGCGTAGGTGCCGGCGAAGCCCTCCCGGGTCGCGCCCTCGGGCACGTAGTCCAGCAGCGACTGCCCCGTCGAGCGGATCACCGCGATCACGTCCGCGCCGGCCCGGGCCGCCGCCTGCGCCTGCGGGATGTCCTCATAGATGTCCCCGGTCGCCACGATCAGATAGATCCACGGCCGCTGCTTCGGATCGCCGTACCGCTTGATCAGCCGGTCGCGCTCGGCCCGGCGCCGGTCCACCACCTTCAGGCCCGCGTCGCTCGCCCGGCGCGCGGCCCGCCGGGCCGCGGCCAGCTCGGCCTTCTTCTCCGGTACGGCGAAGCGCACCGCCCCCGCCGCGGCCTTCTGCGCCAGCACCGTCACGTCGTCCAGGCCCTGGCTCGCCAGGGCGTGGAACACCGGCAGCGCCACCCCCCGGCCCAGCCCCACGTCGGCGCGCACGGCGTCGACCAGGCGGTTCACCCAGGGGATGCCGTCGGAGTCCGCCCCCGACACCCCGGCCAGGCGCAGCACCGCCCGCTCCACCGACACCGTCGTGTGCGAGCGCGCCAGGTCCACGACCGGCTGCCCCGCCTGCGCCGCCAGCGCCCGCGCCCGCGCCACCACCTGCGGGTCCAGCCCAAGCTTGTTCACCACTACTCCTCGAAGATCGTCTCGCCGTGCAGCACCGTGCGCCGGCACACCGGCCGCGCCGGCTGCCCTGAGTCAGGACCCGCCAGCAGCACCGGCAACTGTCCGTCCAGCCCCGCCGGGGTCTCCCACACCGCGAACGTCGCCGACTTGCCCGGCGCCAGCACCCCCGCGTCGTCCACACCGGCGGCCCGCCAGCCGCCCCGGGTGCTCGCCCCGAACGCCGCGCGCACACTCATCCGGTACACCGGATTGCGCGGCGCCGCCGCGGCCGCCACCGCAGCCCACGGATCCAGCGACGTCACCGGCGAGTCCGAGCCGAACGCCAGCGACACCCCCACCGCGTACATCGCCCCGATCGGGTTCGTGGCCAGCGCCCGCCGCACCCCCAGGCGCTGCGCGTACATGCGGTCCGGGCCACCCCACAGTGCGTCGAAGACCGGCTGCACGCTGGCCACCACCCCGAATTCCACCATCCGGGCGATCATCGCCTTGTCCGCCAGCTCCACGTGCTCGATGCGATGCCGGCCCTCGCGCAGCCGATCCACCCCCACCCGCCCGGCGGCGATCGCGAACCCGTCCAGCACCGCCTCGATCGCCGCGTCCCCGATCGCGTGGAAACCGCCCTGCACGCCGTGCGCGATGCAGTCCAGCAGATGCTCCCCGACCTGCTCGGCCGACAGGAACGCCGTACCGCATCCGGCGCCGTCGTGGTACGGCTCGCGCACCGACGCCGTCCGCGAGCCCAGCGCACCGTCGGCGTACAGATCACCGGCCGCGCCGACGGCGCCCAGCTCCCTGGCCCGGGCCGCGCCGCCGAGCTCACCCCAGTAGCCGAACACCTGCGGCAGACCCGCACCCGACAACGCCAGCACCGACGCGAAGTCCGCCTCGCTGGACGTGCCCGGGCCACCGCACTCGTGCACCGCCGCCACCCCGCGCGCCGCCGCCAGCCGCAACGCCGAGGTCTGCGCCGCCGTCCGCTGCGCCGCGGTCAGCGAACCGAGCGCCACCGCCCGTACCGCATGGTGGGCCTGCTCGCGCACCCAGCCCGACCCGGCATACCCCGGCACCCCCTCGACGCCGGGGCACGCCGCCAGCAACGACCGCGACGCCAGCGCCGAATGCACCGACGCCTGCGACAGATACACCCGCCGGCCGTCGGCCGCCCGCTCCAGCTCATCGGCCGACGGCGGCACCTGCTCCGCCCAGGTCGACTCGTCCCAGCCGTGCCCGTGCACCACCGCGTCCACCGGCCGGGTCCGCGCGAACCCCGCCACCGCCTCCAGCAACGCACCCGCCGAGGACACCCCGGACAGCTCCAGCCCGTCCACGGCCAGGCCCGTGTCGGTGGCGTGCACATGCGCGTCCACGAACGCCGGGGTCACCAGAGCGCCGTCCAGATCCACCGTCGCGTCCGCCGCCGGAGCGTCCGCCACCGCACCCAACCAGGCGATTCGCCCGTCACGCACCAGCAACGCCGACGCCCGCGGATCGGTCGCCGAGTAACACCGGCCGTTCGCATACAACACCGACGTCATGACCGATTGCACCGAGCGTCGCCTGCGGACAGCGGACCGCGGCCGGGACCGCGAGGGCCAAGAGGGCATGACAAAGAAGATTCGCTCTTCATGAC
>Ga0307288_10000269_pt1 | contig 18533 bp, 18 predicted proteins | sample ER_DNA_142_FD_194469 | JGI IMG/M metagenome (GOLD analysis project Ga0307288, IMG submission 194469) | Bulk soil microbial communities from the East River watershed near Crested Butte, Colorado, United States - ER_DNA_142 | ecosystem: Environmental > Terrestrial > Soil > Floodplain | place... | reverse complement strand
TACATCGTCCCGTAGAGGAAGAAGCTGTACGGGTAGAGAAGCAGCAGCAGCACAGCGGTGAACGTGCCGCTGAGGGTCAGTCGGCCGCTGGCCCACAGTGCGAACAGCGCGATGGACGCGGCGCCCGCGACCGCGGTCAGAAGCATCCCCGAGACCTGGGTGTCGCCGAGCAGCGAGGTCACCCCGCGAACGAGGACGGGATACGTGGGGAAGAAAGCGATCGATGACTGCTGGCCGGGCGTGTACGCATACCCTTCGGTGGCGATCCTGTAGTACCAGCCGGAGTCGTACTGAATCCAGCCGTCCAGCCAGGCTGGCCCGGTGAGCCACTGCAGGTGCCGCGGCGTATCCGGCTGCAGTGCGCCCACGAGAATCGTGAGGAGGACGGCCAGCGACGCGAACCCGGCGACGGCCGCCACGGGCGCGGAAACGGTCCGCTGGACGACCGACACTCGGGCTTGTCGTTGTAGTTCCCTCACAGCTGCCCGTTCACCCGCCACACTGTCGGCGCATAGCCTATCGACAGGAATACCCGATTCGGGGATGGGTCGAGAGGGATACGCGTGCCGCCGCGTTCCTGGGCCGGCTTTGACGCCGAAGCTTGTCCGGGACGCTTCCAGTCGGTGCGCAAGCCGGCGGTTCCGGCCTATCACGAGGCCAGTCTTGGTGAGCTCATTGCCCCCGTGGGCCAAGCGATCGACAGCTTCCGTGCCGGCGAGCTCGACGCATTTGCGGTCGACCACGGCCCTCTACCAATACTCGCGTGCCGCCAGGAAATCTGGAAGTTCTGCAGCCTGTTTCAAGTCGAGATTGCCGCGCGGGCCGTCCTTGACCAGCCCACGATCGACTGGTGCGAGCGGGGCGCTCCCAGGCGGCCATAACTCGCCTGGACCCACAGACGCTCCCTAACGTGTGGGCCACGTTCGGAATGTCGGTGTGCGCCCCCGACAACCCGCAAACAACCGCACCGGACGGCCGGGACGGTCCTGCGTCGACCAGACGACGAGCGACCCGATCTTCGTGCTACGTATGCGACCGGCGCATCGATTGATGCCCGGATCGAGCGGGAGTCGCCCTAGGGGATCAGGTCTCCAGGCAGCCCATCCGCGGTAGGTTCGCCCGCCGGCGCGTAGCAAAGGATGGTGGCCAGGCCTGACCGGACGACGCCGTGGTGGGCGGACGGGCGCGACCCTCAAGTCGGCGGGAGCGGCGTCGTCTATCCGGCGGAGATAACCCTCCTAGGGGTGTACCGGCACCCCCCAGAAGCGCGGTCGACTGGATCACGGCCTGAGGCCTCGAGGCAGAGGCCACCAGTCAGGTCAGCGCCGATCTACCGAAGGCGGCTCGGGGTTCACGCGACGACGGGAAGCCACGACGTGAGCGTCTGGAGAACCATGGACGAGGGGCTGCGGCCTGCCTCCCCGGCACACATGTGCTGCCGTCTCGACGCCCGGGCCATGGCGCGTTGGGGGTTGAGAATCGGCTCGGTATCCACCGCGCTAGTCCTCGCGCCAGGCTTGGAACTCATGCACGCTCGCCTCTGCGGGCTGCCGGAGGGAGGCCGCGGTCGTGGATGATCTTGAAGCCCTCGCCCGGAACTACCGCATCACCTTCCTGCGCTACCTTCCCAGGCACGACGAGGCTGCCCTCACGCGGGCGTACGATCTCGGCCGCCAAGCCGTCGCTGCCGGGGTCAGCTTGCTTGACATCCTGAGCATTCACCACATCGTGCTCGCCGAAATCTTCCGTGAGACTCCCGACGAGGGCGCCGAAATCATGCGTGCGGCTGCCGCCTTCTTCGCCGAAGTGGTTGCCCCCTACGACATGGTTCAGCGGGCGTTCCTCGACAATAAGCTCGATAGGACCTACCGCCTGGGCGCTTGACGGCCTCCGGGATGACCGCAGTTTCCAGGCCGGCGTTACTGGTCGTAACTCGCCGCCGGCAAGGGCCCGATGGAAGCGCTGGGCTGCCTTAGGAAACGCCTATACAACACGGTGGACCGGACCCAGGTCGACAACAGCCGAACCCCGGACGATGTCTTGCTCGGGCCCCGGCCCGGGCAGGGCACAACGGGCGCCTCTTCAACTCAGCGCGACCGACTCACACCCTCCAATCGGTAATTCGTAACCGCCAGCCCTGGCGCGCAGTGAGTCCTTCCAGGTCCCGCTGCATCTGGGACCTGATCGGCCGGACGGCTTCGCACAGCGTCGATCCCAACCGGTCTGCTGGAGCGGGTAGCACCCAGACACCTACGCCCCGTCAGATGACGCGAGAGCCGACGCGTGGTCGCCTCTCACGTCATGACGCCGATCCCAGGGCATCCGGCCGGCCGCATCATCAAGGGGCGAGATCGGAATGCTCTCTCGTGTTGGCGGTAAGTCGCACTCAACGCTCAGTCCCGCGCCTCCACGATCAGCAGTTTCAGCCCTTGTGGGGCACGCCCGTTCACAGCCGGAACAGGACCACGGTCGATGAGGCTCGCGCGGTTTGCCTTGGCGCAGTGACGTCCGCCAGACGTGCACGATGGTTAGCCCTATCCGCGCTTCGTGACCGAAGTCACGGCGCCGTTCTGCCGGGGTCTCGCTGGGAGTCCAAGACGCGCGCTTTCATTTCCTTATTGGCAGAATAATTGCCATGGTCCGCAGGCGGCTGCATGGCCGGGAACTAGGCCGGCTGGAGTTCACGGCCGACCATGTCTCTCATGTCCGCGCCGCGGTGCGCCGGATGGTCGCCGGGTTGGAATGCGAGCGGGCTGACGATGTCGTGCTAGCGGTCCACGAGGTGGCGGTCAACAGCGTCGTGCATGGCGTCGGTGCTGGGCGGTTGCGCGGCTGGGACGACGGCCGGCAGCTGGTCTTCGAGGTGGAGAACCGCCGGGACCGGAACACCACCCCGACCATGCGGGCGCCCACCTCGGACCAGCCGTCGGGTCGGGGATTATGGCTGGCACGACATCTCGTCGACGACCTGTCTGTCGACGTCACCCCCGACAGCGCCGTGGTCAGGCTGCGCCTGTTTCACGCCGAAGCCGCCCCGGCCAGCTGAGCCAGCCGTCTCCGCTGGATCCGCCTAATTCCGGGTCAAGCCGAGAGTCGTCCTCGCGGGCCATCGAGATCGGCGGTGCTTGTGGACGAGGTCTCGCAGCGATGCCTCATGGCGTCGCGGCTGCTGAAGGACCTGCACGCTGGCTGGCTGTCCGAGCAGGGGTGTCGGTGCCCCGGGGGAGCGCTTGCGCCGCCTGAGCGCCATCTCAACCAGGTGGTCGTCGCGGCCTGACTGCACAACATCGGTTACGCCCCTCGACCGAGTCCCGTCAGCGCGCCGATTGGATTCACTGCACAGTTCCGACGAAAGGCTGCGCGGGTGCGACCGCGGCGATTTACCTGCGGACAACCCGACGGGTTGGCGGTGAGGCCGTTCACCCTTGGTCAATCGTAGTCCAGGGTGCTGACGTCATTGGCGGTGAACTGGTATCCGAAGACGGCGTTGCCATCGAACTTGCACCGGGAGTACTTCGCGCACTCCTGGTGCAGCACTGTGTTGAACGCAATATTGCGTTCTCGAACCTGGTTGCGCTGCTCGTCGGTACGGTCTGGCGCCAGCAACGAGTGGCAGATGTCCGCGACGTCCCAGACGAACTGCGCCGTGGAGCGTGTGTGGTAGATCGCCCAGAGCTGGTACAGGTCGGGAATGCTGCTGACGAATATGTGCGAGCGCCGCGGCAATCCGGAGTCGAGGGCGGCTAGGGCTGACCCTGTATATCCCACGCATGCCGCTCGCGCATTTCCAGAACAGCGCCGACGTCGACCGCGACCGTGACCTTCGTCCAACGGCCAGGCGACCGCGGTGGCTGTTGGTGACCGGCCTGGTTAGGGGGTCGGGTCAGCATAAGAGCCGCCGTAGATATCGGAGTTTCCGAAGTTTGCCGGGCAGTCTTGCTGAGGCGCCGGGGCTGGCGGGGTGGTGCCGTTCTGCAGCGCCTGCCGCCAGGTGTCAATCGCCGGGCAGTCAGCTGCGTTACGGGCGTCGTTCCAGACAGCCGCACCGTAGGTACGGGTTGCGACGGCGTACACATAGTCGCCGAGGAACTCGGAGATTAACGCGTTCGCGCTGGACCCTCGGGGATCCCCGGGGGCGCCGCGGTGCAGTTCCGTGAACCCGCCCGTGGCGGTTCCGGCACTGGTTGAGGAGTCGGCGTGCTTCACCACTCCGACCAGCGTGCGCGGATCGGTCGTGTTGTTTCTGAAGGGAGTGGTGAAGGCGTTGTACACCACATAGACGTCACGCCCGTTGGGCGAGATGGCCGGCGCCGTGTAATAGCCTCGATCGCCTGTCGTCTCGATCGCCCGTGGCGTCGACCAGGAGGAGCCCCCGTTGGTGGACTCGGTGAAGTACACGTGCGGTGTCGCCAGGGCCCCGCTGACGTAGCTCATCACGATCCGGTTCGTCGCGTCCGCACCGGTCGGGGCACCGTTCGCGATGTCGACACTCGGCGCCGGAGCCAGGTCGCTGCGGGCGCCGGCGACGCCGTCGATGACGGGCCGGCCTTGCACCGGGTCGAAGGCCCCGGGCTGTGTGACCGGACCTGCGACCGCCGCTGGCCGTGACCAGGTCGCTCCACCGTTGCGGGAAACCGACATCAGCTCGAATGCCTGGTTACCGGCCGACGGGACGGTGCCCACCCCGAACACATACGCGTTGCCGTGGCTATCGGTGCGGATGGTGCATCCGTCGGTCGGGTTACGTTGACTGTTGTTAGCCGCCGCCGAGATCTGGTGCTGCCTCCAGGTGTCGCCGCCGTCATGGCTGACCGCCACCTGCAAGGGTGCAGGCGCGGCGTTGCCCTTCTCCTGGCCCACGAACGCCGCCCAGCACACGTACGTGGTCCCGAAGAACGGGCTGGACGAAGCGTTGTCTGCCCAGATCTGCTCCTTGTCCGAGAACGTGGTCGACGACTGCCGAGAGATCAGCACCGGCTGCTTCCAGGCGCTGTTCACGCCGGCGGCCGCGGCAGCGAGGTCATCCGTCCGGGAGACCGCGATGCCCTCAAAGCCCCGGAACGTCTGCTCCGAGCGGGTCGCGCCGAGGTTAGACGTCAGGTTGGCGTAGTACAGCCGGGACCCGTTCGCCCAGCTGAAACCGCCCGGCCCAGGTCGCGGTCCGAACGCCACCGCCGGGTCACCATCCGAGACAAGACCTGCTTCGTAGTAGCCCGGCAACGTCCCGATCGGTCCCACCTCTGGCGTGCAGCCGGCATCCGGCCCGACCACCCCTAGGCAGTTGCGGGCGGTCAGGCCCGTATAGGTCGGCTGGGTCCACGTCTTGCCGGAGTCGAACGAGAAGTACACACCCGAAACGCCAATCCCAGGAGTGAAGGGACACGTGTTGTCCGCGCCGGCGTTGCACGCTTCCATGTCGATTTCGTCGTTTGCCCCCGCGACCAGCACCGAGGGCGCGTGAGCGTCAACCGCCAGCGCCGGTTCGTTCTGCTTATTTTGGCTGAACGGGGTCGAGGGGCTCCCAACACTCACCTCGGTGTCCCCCCCAGGCTGCGCCGAACCCGGGGACGCTCCCGCCACCACCATGGCCAAGGTCACTGCCACAACCGAGAACACCGACCGCAGACGCATCGCCACTCCTAGTGCCGCCATGCCCCGAGCCCCGAGCCCCGACAAACGTACTCCGATCCCGATCCCATGCCAACGGGCTGAGACTCCCCAGCTACCACCAAACGACCCACCGCCAAGCAGCTCCACATGGTCGGCGCTGCCGTCAGATTCAGCGCCCTCGCCCGACCTCCCGGCTAGGACGGACTGAACAGGGAGAGGCTGACACTTGCGACCATCATCGCCATCTCCTTGTGCGCGCTTTTCTCCAAGAGGGCCGTCGGCTGGACTCGCGGACGTCCTAAGCCTGCGCACGCAGCTCGTGGCCGAGCGGTGTCCGGGCTTCTGAAGCGGCCTGGGTAGGTTCGGGCCGTGAGTGCCGACGAGTGGACCGACTTCGCCTGGGTCCCCTGGGAGGACGAGCAACCCTTCGAGGCAGCCGGCTTGTTGGCGCGAGATGGCTCCGGAGTGTCACGGATCAACGCGGGCTCTCGCCGCTAGGTCCCGGTTCGGTGCTCGAACATCGGCCGGGACCGCTTTATGCGAGAGGGCCAGTGCACAAGGAGTGCACAGGACGTTGAGAAACGGTGAGTGACGACCGGTAATGACAATCAGCAAAACCGCAGGTCAAAGCCGGTCGGCCGCGTAACGACGGCAGGTTACGGCGGTGCCCGGATACTCGGAGACCAGAAGGCCGCCTGAGCGCGGACTGACATAGGACCAGAAGGGCGGCGACCGAGCTTCGGTTGCCGCCCTTCCGTTTCATCGGACCGTCCGCGACGCGCCGCTCGACAGTGGTGTGGCTGCGCTCGGAGTTACGAGCGCTCGAGCACCCTTTGCTGAGACGGCGACGCCAGCGCCGATATCAGTCGGGTCGACTTTCCGCGCGTCGACGTTCACATCAGCCCCAGACGTGCTACTGAGTACCGTGCGCACCAGCCCTGAACCCCGGGACGTCCTCCTAAACGCGCCCGTGCGCGTCGTCCGGTTCTCCAGACCTCGACCCACCCGCGTGCTCGCCCTCGGCATCGCCGTCGTGGGAGTCGCGGCTGTTGCCGCGTGTACCACCGTCCCTGGGGGCGGCGCGATCCCGGTCGCCGCACCGACGTCCGCAACAGCCGAGCACCGGGCCGTGAGCCCCCTGGATGAACCGACCGGATCGGCGACGTCGTCGAGTTCGTCGTCGAGCGCGAGGAGCACCGCTCCGCCCACGGTCACCGTGACATCCGTGCCGCCGACGACGGCCAAGCCCAAGACGTCGACGACCAAGCCCACCTCGAAGCCCACCCCGAAGACGACCCCGACGACCAAGGCCACGCCGAAGCCCACCCCGACGACAACGCCCAAAGCCGCCGCGACTCCGAAACCGACGTCAACCAAGTCGACGACGACGGCGCCGAAGACTCCGGCCACCGGTCCCGCGGTGTCGGGGTGCGGCAATCCGAACCCGGGCAAGGTCCTGCTGACCTTCGACGACGGCGGCCCGAAGGCGGCGGCCATCCTCGCCATCCTCGACCGGTACCGGATCAAGGCCCGGTGGTTCCCGACCGGTCAGTGGGCGAATGCGAACGGCGGCATGATCCAGCGGCTCATCGCCGACGGTCAGATGCTCGGCAACCACACGTACTCGCACCCGCAGATGCTCTCCTCGCTCGGGCGCGCGGAGCTGACTCGCCAGGTCGATCTGGGCTACCACCCGACCACGGTGTTCCGGTTTCCCTACGGCGCGAGCGACTCGACCAGTCGGGCCATCGTCACCGGCAAGGGCTACTCGATCTGCGGGTGGAGCATCGACACCCTGGATTGGCGTGGCAACTCGGCTGACGCCATCACCCGGATCGTGACCAGTCAGGCGGGGCCCGGCTCGGTCGTCCTCATGCACATGTCGTTCCAGGCCGACCTCGACGCGTTGCCGCGGATCATCGAGAACCTGCGCAGCCGCGGCCTGATCTAACGGCGCGGCACCCAGGTCGTCAGGTCGCGCCAGGTCAACCGGCGGGTGCGCGCGAACGGCGGCGGCTGAACCGGTGCCGAATGCCCCAAACAGATCAGGACCTCCGCCGTCCAGCCCCGGGGCAGCCGCAGGACAGCACCGACGGCGGCCCGGCTGAACGAGCTCACCGGACCGGCGCCGACGCCCAGCGCATGCGCCGCCAGAAGGATCGTCGCCATGGCCGTGCCCACGTCGACGTACGGACCGGTCACGTGTCGTGGGAACCCGTAAGCGGCGACTGCCTCCCAGTCCACGCAGACGGCCACGACGGCGGTCGGACGCTGCACCATGCCCGGCGACACCATGCGCAGGGCGCGCAGCGTGCCCGCGTCGTCGGTGACGACGAACCGCTGCAGGTGCCGGTTCCCCGCGGTCGGTGCCCAGCGGGCCGCTTCGAGGACCGCCTCGAGCGCAGCCCGGTCGACCGGCTCGTCCGTGAGCGCCCGGACGACGCGGCGCTTCCGGATCGCCCGGATGACCGGGTCCGACCGAGGGTCGCCGGCTGGCGACGTCACGGCCGCTCCTCCACCGGCGCATACCGGCGGACGAGGAGAGCGCCGACCGAGCCGCACAGGGCGTCCAGCCGGGCGACGTAGTCCTCGGCACCGTCGCCACGGGGAACGGCGAGCGCCGGCATCCTCGGCAGGTCCTCGGCAATGACGGACTGCGTATCCGGCGAGCTGCGCGGCCCCATCGACTCGGCCAGACGGTGTGCGGCCATGAGCAGGCGCATCGGACCGTACTCGCGCGCCTCGTCGACCTGTGTTCGTGCGGCCGTCACGAGGAAGGCGAGCAGGTCGAGCGCGTCGTCCTCGTCGAGGACCCAGGGAGACTCCATGCCCGCCATTGTCGCGAGGCGACAGGTCCCTCGGCGATCGATCAGCCCGCGCCGACGACGGCGGCCCGGCGGTCGAGCACGCGGATCAGCGCCTCGACGACCCGCGGGTCGTACTCGTAGCCCAGTCCGAGGTGGATGCGCTCGATGGCGGCCGTATGCTTCCTGGCCCGCCGCGCCCGTGCCTCGCCGACCAGGTCGTCGTAGGCGTTGGCGACCTTGATGATCCGGCTCGCCAGCGGGAGGTCCTCCCCCAGCTCGCGGACGTGACGGTACGGCTTGGCCTGTGACGCGAGGATCACGGCGACATGGTCGAGCACCCCGGTCTGGCGGACGATCCCGGCACCGTCGCGTGCGATGCGGTCCTGGTCGGCCGGCGCCGCCATCATGGTCGCGCCGCCGGGGATGGGCTCGCGCAGGGCGACCTGGCCGATGTCGTGGAGCAGGGCGGCGTACTCGAGGTCAAGGGCGTCGCGGTCGGACATGCCGAGGTCGCGGCCCATGGCCACGCTGAGTGCGGCGACCCGTGCCGGGTGGTCACGGCGGGTATAGCCGCCGATCTCGGTCAGCCGGGATAGCGCACGGATTGTCTGGCCGTAGGTCTCACGGATCCCGGCGAACCGGCGGATCGCGAACTGAGTGAGGACGAGCGGGACGAGGAAGACGGGCAGCGCCACGATGCCCATCGGCCGCTCGGCCAGGGCGATCAGGGTTCCCGACGCCGCCAGGGCGGCGCCGAGGCCGGCGCCCTGCCGGACCTCGTCCACCAACGACCGCCAGAACGGTCGGTGGTCCCGCGAGGCGGTGGCCATGGCGACACAGAAGCTCTGGACGAACAGCGCGACGCCTGACACCAGGACCATCGAGATCGCTGTCACCCATCGGGTGGACGCCCAGTCGTCCTGGAGGGTCAGCAGCGGCTGTCCCTCCCAGACCGAGAGGTGGCGGAACAGGAGGGCCGCGACCGCGACCGACAGCAGGCGAGCGGCCAGGTCGTCGGCGCGAACCGGCGACCGCCGGATCAGGGCCGGAACGGCGCCCGCCAGCATGCCCACCGACGTCGTCGCCACGACGACGCCGGCTCCGAAGGACACTCGGTAGTCCTCGCCGACATCCCAGGTCATCGCCAGCGCGTAGCCCGCCGCCAGCGACATCGGGGCGGTTTCCCGACCACCCGGGAGGACGATGCGGTTGACCTCCCCCACGGCGATCACGACGGCGAAGACCGCGAGGATCCCCCAGTCCTGGAGCGGTAGCCGCGGACTCGCGATCGCCGCCGCGACGGCACCCGCGGCGACGGCGATACTGACCACCGGCAGCCAGCGGTGCAGTCGCAGCCGGCTGGGTAGGTCACGCAGCCCGAGCCTCAAGGTGCCCTCACCTGCTCGGCGACGGCGCTCTCATCCGGTATGCGTGGAGTCTCGTCGCCGTTCTGGTCGCCGCCGTGACGTTGCGGGCCCGCGGTTGCTGGCTCCGGGCGCGGTACAACGGGCCGCGACCGGGGGGCGGCGGTCCAGACGTGCTCCCAGGCGATCGGGTCGTCGTGGTCGAGGTAGCCGCGCATCTGCTCGAGCTCTTCTTCGGTGGCGGTGGTGAGGGGCCGCTCGTGCCGATCCACGACAGTGGCCAATGCGGCGACGACGTGTGGGTCGAACTGGCGACCGCGTCGCTGCTCGATTTGCTTGAGCGCTTGCGTCGGCGTCAGAGCGGGCCGCTCGGCGCGGTCCGTGGTGAGCGCGTCGAAGGCGTCGGCGACTGCAATGACGCGGGAGATCAACGGGATCTCGTCCCCCGCCAGGCCGTCCGGATAGCCGAGGCCGTCCCACCGCTCGTGGTGGTGTCGGATGCCGTCCAGGCATCCGCTCAGAAACTCGATGTCTCGCACCACCTTGACGCCGAGCGACGAGTGCCTGGTGAGCGCCTCCAGGTCGACCAGACTCAGCGGGCGAGGGCGGCGAAGGACGCGGGTGGGGACGCCGATCTTGCCGACGTCGTGGAGCATTGCGGCGTACCGGAGGGCTTGGACCTCCTGTGTGCCCATCGACAACGGCTCGGCCATCCACTCCGCCAGACGGGCGATGCGCGCGCTGTGTCCAGCGGCGTTGGGGTCCTTGGTTTCCACTGCGGTGACCAGAGCACTGAGTGTCCGTTCGTGGGCGCGCTGCTCCTCGCCGTACTGGACGAACGCCCACCTCGCAACGAACAGCGGCGCGAGGATGAGTATCGCGCTGAACGGTCCGACGTCTGCCGGCACCCAGAGGATGAGGAAGAGGAACCCGATGACCCCGTAGCCGATGTACGCGACTCCGGAGTTCGTGATCATCTGCACGAGGAAGCGGCGCGGCGGGACTCCGGAACTCAGCCGGACGATCCCGGCGAGAAGGAGCGCGTTGATGAGCATCTGGACGACGTCCGCCACCATGAGCGGCAGTCCGACGCGCATAATCAAGACCCCCGCGCCGTGGACCTGCGCTAGGTTCGCTCCGCCAACCGCGAGGTATACCAACCCGCCGACCGCACCCTGGAGTCCGGCCATGCTGGCGTTGAAGAGACGCGCAACTGCGGATCGGCCGCCCCTGTCGAAGGCCATCGAGATCGCGCCAACCAGGGCGCTTCCCACAGGTCCGATGAGAACGGCACTGGAAATGATGATGATGCTGAGGAAGGAGAACGTAATGTTGGAGCCCACGTCACGCTCGCGCACGACGCTGCTAAGCAGCCCGAGGACCAGCATGGTTATGACAGCGACCGCGTCTCCTGGCGGCCCGACAAGGATCCAGCTGGTTGTGACAGCAACAACAGCCGCAAGGAATGTGGCGGCGACGTAGAGCAGCACGCCGCGCGTCGGCCGTGGAGGCCGGGCGGCGTGCCGCTTCGTCATGAACCCACGGTAATGCTCAGTCCATCGCTGAACCGCCTCCCCAGCCCCAGATCTGGGTGGGGCCCAACTGTGCGGGGAGGGTCGGAGCCGAGTGCCGGGTCGTGTCCCAGGTCGGGATGGCCGGCTTGGACAGCATTGACTCGAGAACCTTGGCGATGGTCTTCATGGCAGGGGCATTCCTTCCGACCGCGGGGGCGTGCGGCCTGACGGGGACACGCCGCTGACCTGCGGCGTTGCACGTTTCGTGCACTCATCAGGGTCACACAACGCGGCGTCGCATTGCGCCGGAGGACCACGCCGAAATATCGGTCTTTACCAAGATTTGAACCAGTTGGCGGCCAGCCGCCACGCAGTGGTTGTGGTATGGGCGGCGGCTCCCCCGGGCGGGTTTCGGTCAGTGTCTGTGGAAAGGTAGACCGCGACGACGCGGCAAGTCTGCGTACCGGCTCGCGCACTCACCCGCAGACCCCGGAGAGGAGTCCCCATGAGCAAGCGGTCCCGCAAGCGGCGCAGCCGCAAGACCAGCGCCGCCAACCACGGTCGGCGCCCGAACGCCTGACCTCCCTACAGAAAGGGCCGCGTCCGGACACTCTCCGGACGCGGCCACTTCTGTGAGAACAGTCAGTCGGTCGTCTCGATCCGGACCATGGTGAGCCGCCGCAGGATCGTGGTCCGCAGCTCCACCGGAGCCGGCTCGCATCCGCACGACCGCTTGATGACGGCCTTGAGGGCCTGGTCGAGGTGGTACTCCTGCAGGCAGGGACGGCACTCGTTGAGGTGGGCCTGCATCCGACGGCAGTCGTCGGGACCCATCTCGCCGTCGAGGAACTCGAAGATCCGCAGCACGGTCTCCGAACAATTGAGAACGTGCGCCGACGCGGCGGTGTAGCCGCGGGGCGGATCACCGGCACTCCTGTAGCCGAGCACCCCGTCAGCCGAGGAGGTGGGCTCCTGCTCGCTCATGAGTCGGATCCTTCCGTGGACGCGCCGGCGACGCTGCCGGCCACATTCGGTGACGCAGCCGAGATGCCGCGCTCGACCGCATACTCGCTGAGCAGCTCGCGAAGCTGGCGCCGGCCGCGGTGCAGTCGCGACATCACGGTGCCGATCGGGGTCCCCATGATCTCGGCGATCTCCTTGTACGCGTAGCCCTCGACGTCGGCGAAATACACCGCGAGCCGGAACTCCTCGGGGATCTCAAGCAGGGCACGCTTGACGTCGCTGTCGGGCAGATGCTCCAGCGCGACGTCCTCGGCGGAGCGCAGCCCGGACGAGCTGTGCGACTCCGCGCGATGCAGCTGGTAGTCCTCGACCTCGGCGGCGTCGGACTGCTGCGGCTCGCGCTGCCGCTTGCGGTAGGTGTTGATGTACGTGTTGGTGAGGATGCGGTACATCCACGCCTTGAGGTTCGTCCCCGGCTTGTACTGGTGGAACGCCGCGTACGCCTTGGCGTACGTCTCCTGGACCAGGTCCTCGGCGTCCGCGGGGTTGCGCGTGGTGCGCAGCGCGGCGGAGTACATCTGGTCCAGCAGCGGCATCGCCTCGCGCTCGAACCGCGCGCGCCGCTCGTCTGTGGTCTCGGTCGCGACGTCCACGGAGGCGTCGTCGTGCTCGATGTCGGTGTCGGTCATCCCTCCCCAGCCTAGCCGCGAGGCGAGAGGCGGGCTTCCCGAGCTGATCGGACCGCCGACGGCGGGCACGGAGAGCATCAGCACGAGGGCGTCAACGCGGTCACCCGCGCGACCCATTCCCGTCAGCCCCGAAGCGGTCCAGCGAAGTGCAGAACGGCCGCTGCCACCGCCGCGGCGCTCGACCGCGGGATCGTATGCGTGCCGGCTACCGGATAGACCGCCCCCTTGGGCAGGTACGCGGCGAGCTCGGCCGCCGTCCCGAACGGGTCGTTCTCACCCTGGACCGACGCGATGGGCAGTCCGGCGTCCGCCACGAGCCGCAGCTCCGGCGCGCGGGATTTGTCGGGACGGTCCGCATACCCCGGCAGGTGCAGCGGGAAGGACAGGCAGAGCACCGCGTCCGCCCGGAGTCCGGCCGCGGTGCGGCACGCCACCCGGGCGCCGGCGCTCCGCCCGCTGAGGATCAGGGGCCCGCGCACCGGGCCGAGCGCACCGCTGCGGGTCCGCAGCGTCTGGACGACCGGCACCCACGCCGCGTCGAGAGTCGGCGGCGGGCCCGCGACGCGTCGGCCGGCCACCAGCCAGGGCTGCTCGACCAGCGCGGTGGCCCATCCCTCCGCGTCGAGGGCGGACCACGCGGCGGTGATGTCGACCGACTTCAGCCCACCGCCGGCGCCGTGCCCGAGGACGACCGTGCCGCGCGCCCCCCGCGGCCGCCGCACGTGCACGCGCGCCGGCCCGCCCGCGGTCGGGAACTCGACGACAGTCTCGGCCCCCGGCGTGGTCGCGGTCATCGGGCGCCGACGACCTCCCCGGTGACGAGGTCGACCACCCCGTGCAGCTCCTCCTTCGCGAGCGGCAGCAGCAGGTCGGGGCCGTTGTTGCGGGTGTTGTTGACCTCGGTCGAGATCGGGTAGGCATCGAACCGGCCGGGCTGCGAGAACTCCAGCAGCCGCTTGACCGCGGCCTCGTCGGTCTGTGGGTCGAGCCAGGCGGCCCAGTCCTTGCGCTCGAGCACCAGCGGCTGTCGGTCGTGGATGCGGTCCAGGCCCGGCTCGGCGTCGGTCGTGATGATCGTGAAGGTCGTCAGCCACGCTTCGGGGTCGTCAGGGTCCTCGACCGCCTTGTCGCGCCAGAACTCGTAGAGCCCGGCGAAGGCCATGACGTCACCGTCTAGGCGGTGCGTGTAAAAGGGCTGCTTGCGAGGCTTGCCCTTGGCGTCCTTCTCCGTGGGCGACTTCTGCCACTCGTACCAACCCTCGGCGGGCACCAGGCAGCGTCGTGATTTCGCGGCTCGCTTGAACGCCGGCTTCTCGAGGACCGAGTCCGACCGGGAGTTGATCATCCGGTTGCCGATCTTGGGGTCCTTGGCCCAGCTCGGCACGAGTCCCCAGTTGACCAGTCGCAGCTGCCGGACCGGCGGAGCGTTGTCGTCAGCGCCGCGCGGCGGTCGGGACAGCACGACCGGCGCCTTCTTGGTGGGCGCCACGTTGAAGTCCGGCTGGCCAGCGGGCGGGTTCTGCTGGTGCGTCATCACCGCCCGAGTCGGCTCGCCGGTGGCGTCGACCTCGACCTCGAACTCCTCGACGAGGTCGGCCTGGTTCTTCGTCGCGGCATACCGACCACACATGCGGTCACGATAGGGGTTGCCGGTGACGCGGCCCCGCGCGAACCCGCCGGAGCAACTACGGTGGTCCGCGTACGTCCTTGGCCCCGTCCCCTACGGAGGAACGCGCACTCCATGAGCCCTGTCCGCCGGGTCGCCCGCCCCATGATCGCCGCCATGTTCGTCATCCAGGGCTTCGACGCCTTCCGGCATCCCGCTCCCTTGGCCAAGCGCTCGTCACCGCTGCTCGACAAGGTCATTCCGGCGCTGGGCCTGCCGGATGACAAGGAGCTGCTCGTCCGCGCCAACGGACTCACGCAGATGTTGGGCGGCATCATGCTGGCGACCGGGTTCCTGCCCCGGCTCGGGGCCACGGCCATCGCCGCCTCGCTGGTGCCCACCACCCTGGCCGGACACCCCTTCTGGAAGGAGGAGGACCCGCAGCAGCGCAAGACGCAGCGGATCCAGTTCCTCAAGAACATGGCGATGATGGGTGGCGTGCTGCTCGCCGCGGTCGACACCGCGGGAAAGCCTGGACTGGCCTGGCGCGCCCAGAACGTCGCGAACCGGTCCCAGCGCGGAGCCAAGCGCGGACTGAAGACCACCGCCCGCGAGGCGAAGATCGCCAAGCAGAGCGCGAAGATCAAGGTTCAGGACGCCCTCGGCTGACTCGGCGCATACCGTGACCGCCTCCGCCACCACTGCCCCCAGAGAACCCCACCATCCCGGCGACTGGCCCGCGCCGACCGCCAGCCGGCCGGTCGAGGCGACCGTCGCCCTGCCCGGCAGCAAGTCGCTCACCAACCGGTTCCTCGTCCTCGCCGCGCTCGCTGCGGACTGGTCCCGGCTCCGCCAGCCGCTGCGCTCGCGTGACACGCTGCTCATGGCGGCCGGACTGCGCGCGCTCGGGGTCGAGATCGAGGACGTCCCGGCCGAGGCCCACCACGCCGCCGGTATGCCGGTCCACGAGGTGGCGGGCGGCGCCGACTGGGTGGTGCGGCCTGGCCCACTGCACGGTGGTGCCCGCATCGATGTCGGGCTCGCGGGCACGGTGATGCGGTTCCTGCCGCCGGTGGCGGCGTTGGCCGACGGTCGTATCGAGTTCGACGGCGACCCGCACGCCCGGAGGCGGCCGATGGGTCCCGTGCTCGACGCGCTCCGCACCCTCGGAGTCGGCCTCGACGACGGCAGCCGCGGCACGCTCCCGGTGGTCGTCGACGGCACCGGTTCGGTCCGCGGTGGCGCCGTCACGCTCGACGCCTCGTCCTCCTCGCAGTTCATCTCGGCCCTGCTGCTGGCCGGGGCCCGGTACGACGAAGGGGTGACCGTCCACCACGCCGGCAAGCCGGTTCCCAGCGAGCCGCACATCGCCATGACCGTGGAGACGCTGCGAGACGCCGGCGTCGTCGTCGACGACTCCGAGCCCAACACCTGGCGCGTCGAACCGAGCGAGATCAGCCCGCTCGACGTCCTCATCGAGCCCGACCTCTCCAACGCCGGGCCCTTCGTGGCCGCAGCTCTGGTCACCGGCGGCCGCGTGCGCGTGCCCGACTGGCCGCAGCACACCACCCAGGCGGGTGACGCCTTGCGGGACATCCTCGACGGGATGGGGGCCGACGTCAGCCTGGACCGGACCGGCTTGACCGTCACCGGGACCGGCGTCATCGAAGGCATCGACGTCGACCTGCACGACGCCAGCGAGCTCACCCCCGTCGTCGCGGCGCTGGCTGCGCTGGCGTCGTCGCCGTCGTGGATCCGCGGCGTCGCCCACATCCGCGGCCACGAGACCGACCGGATCGCCGCGCTCGCGACCGAGATCAACGCGTTGGGTGGCTCCGTCACCGAGACCGAGGATGGCCTGCGCATCACGCCGAAAGCGTTGCACGGCGGGCGTTTTCACAGCTACCGCGACCATCGCATGGCGACCGCCGGCGCCGTCCTGGGGCTCCGCATACCCGGTGTCGTCGTCGAGGACGTCGCCACGACGGCCAAGACCCTGCCGGACTTTCCCGGCCTCTGGGCGCGCATGCTCGACGCCGCGCAGCAGCACGCCGCCGGCCGATGAGCTGGCAGCACCTCGACGAGTCCGACGTCCGGGCGCGCCCGAACCCACGTGGCTCGCGGCGCCGCACCAAGACCCGACCGGCGCACGAGGACGCTGTACCTGGCTTCGTCACAGGGGTCGACCGCGGCCGGTATGCGGTACTCGTCGCCGCCGGCGTCGGAGGCCGGAAGACCCCCGAGCGGGTCATCACCGCGATGCGCGCTCGCGAGCTGGGCCGCAAGGGCGTGGTGGTGGGTGACGACGTCGCGCTGGTCGGCGACACGGGCGGCGGCCCGGACGCGCTGGCTCGCATCGTCCGGGTCGAGCCACGCCGCTCCGTGCTGAGACGCAGCTCGGACGACACCGACGCCGTCGAGCGGGTCATCGTCGCGAACGCCGACCAGCTCGTCGTCGTCTCGGCGCTCGCCAACCCGGAACCTCGGCCCCGGCTCATCGACCGCTGTCTCGTCGCCGCCTACGACGCCGGCCTCGACCCGCTGCTCGTCCTCACCAAGGCCGACCTCACGCCGCCGGACGAGTTCCTCGCCGCATATGCGCCGCTGCAGGTCCCATACGTCGTGACCCGACGCGTGGACGGCCGACTCGAGGGCATCGAGGACCTGCGGGAGCACCTGACCGGCCGCATCTCGGTGTTCGTCGGACACTCCGGTGTCGGAAAGTCGACGATCGTCAATCGGCTCGTCCCGGACGCCGACCGGGCCACCGGCGACGTCAACGAGGTGACCGGACGGGGCCGGCATACGTCGAGCTCCGCCGTCGCCCTCCGTCTCCCGGGCGACGCCGGCTGGGTCATCGACACCCCTGGGGTACGGACGTTCGGATTGGGGCACGTCGACCCGAACCGGATCATCCTCTTCTTTCCCGACCTCGAGCCGGGGACGGCCGACTGCCCGCGGGGCTGCACGCACGACGAGGAGGAGTGCGCGCTCGACGCCTACGTCGCGTCCGGAGCGGCCGGGCCGGCCGGTCCCGCCCGCCTGGACTCACTCCGCCGCCTGTTGCGGGCGCGTCTCGGAACGGATGACTGAACCGGCGTCCCTAGGCTGTCGTCACCTCGGATGACGATCCGTCCCCACCCGGCGCCCATCGTTAGGAGCGACATGTTCGACACGATCACGGGCCTGCCCGTCCACGTGCTCGTTCTTCATCTTGTGGTCGTCGGGCTGCCCGCGTTGGCCGTCGTCACCATCGTCGTGTCGGTCCGGAAGAACCTCCGCGAGCCGTACAGCTGGTGGGTCGCGGGAGCAAACTTCGTCATGCTCCTCATCACCCTCGTGACCAAGGAGAGTGGGGAAGCGTTGCAGGAGGCCAAGGGCGGCCAACTGGCCATCGAGCACGGCCAACTGGGCAGTGTGCTGCCGTGGTTCGCCCTGGTCCTCGCGGTCGCCTCGGCAGCCGTGGCGGCAACCAGCCGTAACCGCGCGCTGGGTCCCATCGCCGTCGTCGTCTCGATCCTCGCGGCCGTCGCCGCCACCTACTGGACGGTCCGCACAGGCGACGCCGGCGCGCGTGCGGTGTGGGGGTCATGACACGCTGACGAGGTGACGTCGGCCAAAGGGAACCCTCTCGCCGACCCGTCTCCGCGGCCCGCCCCACCGTCGAAGGTCGAGGCCGGTCAGGCTACCCCGGAACCGGTGGCGAGCGGCATCAGTCTCCTCACCGCCGCGATCGGCGCCGCGGTGCTGACCGTCCTCGTCGCCATCCTGGACGAGACCTACCAGGCGGTGCAGGAGGGCGACGGGCTGGCCCGTGTCGACCAGCCGCTGCTCGACTGGATGGTCGTGCACCGTACGCCGGCCCTCGACGCGGCGGTCACCTTCTTCACCGACATCGGAAGCACGAAGATCCTGCCCATCCTCACCACGCTCGTCGTCGTCGGGCTCGCCTGGTGGTGGCGCAGCTGGACGCCGATCGC
>Ga0307288_10000268_pt1 | contig 18574 bp, 17 predicted proteins | sample ER_DNA_142_FD_194469 | JGI IMG/M metagenome (GOLD analysis project Ga0307288, IMG submission 194469) | Bulk soil microbial communities from the East River watershed near Crested Butte, Colorado, United States - ER_DNA_142 | ecosystem: Environmental > Terrestrial > Soil > Floodplain | place... | reverse complement strand
CGGAAGCTGAGCGAGCAGAGGCGGCTCACGGCGAACCATTTCGACGGCCGCCGCACCGGCTCGCTCGAAGTCGGAAACGAGGGCCGAGAAGTCCTTTTCGTGGACCTGCACTGCTCGAGCCTCGGGGAGGAAGACGATCGGCAGACCTGCTTGCGTGAGCCGATAGGCGAGCTCGACGTCGAAGCTCCGCGGAATCCATTCCGCGAAGCCGTCTGCGGCGACGAGTGCCGCGCGCGGGACGGAGAGGTTGCCGCTGTAGCAGCTGCGGAATGTCGGGGCCAGCTCGCCGCGCTCAAACGCGCCGTAATGGCCGGTCCACCAGCGCTCGACGTAGCGCGCGAGACCGCCGGAGGGCGTAGGGATCTGGAGACTCAGGTTGCCGAGACCGATAATGCCGAGGCCACTTCCCTGGGCCTGCAGGTGCTCAGCGACGAGCCCGTTGGCCGCAATGACGTCATCGTCGAGGAAGAGGCAGACCCGGCCAGCCGCGAGCTCGATCGCTCGATTCAGCGCCACCGCCTGACCTGAGTTCTCGATCCGGTCGAATCGCAAGGGCAGGCGCTTCCGATAACGCTTCAAGACCTCGGGAGTGTCGTCGGTCGAACCGTCATCGACGACGACGATCTCGAACGAGCTGCGCGGCGCCGTCTGGACCGCAAGCGCGTCGAGACAGCGGTCGAGAAGCGCCGCCCGGTTATAGGTCGCCATGACGACGCTGAGCTCGCTCATGCGGCTGCGTCGAGCCGGAGTCGTCGCCCTCCGATCGTCCGCACGATCTCGAGAAACGGCAGCCCACCTTCTCTCCCGGCTGCCTGCCGTTCGTTCGCGGCGTGAGTCAGCCAACAGGCGTGGAAGCAAACGTCGGCGACCACGGGATCGAGAGCGAGCCTCGCGACAAGCGAACGCTCGTGCGCCGCCTGCCGGCCTAGGCTCGCGAGGAAAGCGTCGCGGCGGTCTCTGAAGGCTTCTACGGCTGCCTCGGCATCGGCGACCGCATAGAAGAGATCGCCGAGCGGCAGGTCCTCCCGCTCCGCGGACTCCCAGTCCACGATGCCGAGCGGCGCATCGGGCTCGACGAGAACGTTCGCCGTGGTGAGGTCGTTGTGGGCGGCCACGAGCTTCACCCTACGCCCGGCGGCAGCAGCAGCGAGCCTCTCGAGAGCGGCGAGGTGCGGAGTGTCGAGCTCGAGGGCGAGGGCGGGTGCGAGCAGCTTTCGCTCGAGGAGCTCGGGCGACAGCAGGCGCTCCACGGCTGTCGCTTCGTTCCACCGCCCGAGCCACGACGCAAGCCGGTCGACGAGCGCAGCGCGGGACCGGGGACGGCGCGCGATCAGCCGCGACGCGGGTGTGCCGGGGAGCCCGGTCACGACGAGCAACGATGCGCCTGCGAGCTCCGTCTGGTCGAGCGGAGTCGGAACGGCGGCGCCTGCGGCGCGTGCGTCGGTCCCGAGCTCGAGAAGCGCACGCCGCTCAGTCTCGGTCCGGCTTCCCGGCAGCCTCGGCTCAACACGGGCCGCAAGCGTGACGCCGGCGTCGTCGATCAGAAAGGCTGTCTCGCCCGATAGGACGACGCTCGTTCCCCGGCCGAGCGCGTGCAGCCACTCCGCGAGCGGCCGTGCGTGGGGCCGCCGCGCAACTGATCGTCTTGCCGCCAGGCCCACGATACGAGTTGGCAGCAGCCGAACCAGAGCCGCGCGCCGACTGAGGGCGCGCGTGCCGAGGGCCCACCGCAGTGCGTCTCGCTCGACTGGGACGAGCAGCTCTCCGAGCTCGAGCAGCAGCGGACCGACGTCGAGGCCCGCAAGTCTGGCACGGGTGCGGGCGCGCCGACCGCCAAGCAGATATGCGATGCCGTCGGGCCGAAGCGCACCGATCAGCGACCGCCCTACCTCCGTCGTCTTGTCGTCGACGACCACGAGGTCGCCAACCTCACGGACGGTGCCGTCCGGGTGTAGCAGCGAGATCGCGGCCAGGGGACCCGACTCAGGCAGGGCTGGCGGACTGTCGCGCGCGGCTGACCTCGATCACGTCCGCGATGATCCGATCGAGCCCGAGCACCGGTTGCCATCCGATCGCTTCGCCGATCTTGGCGATCGAGGGCTCTCGGTGGAGCGTGTCCTCGATGCCGAGCCCGTAGACGTCCTCGTAAGCGACATACAGCAGCTCCGAATCCGAGCCTGTTGCGACGAGGACCCGATCCGCGAGCTCTGCGATCGTGATGCGGTCGGTCGAGCCGACGTTGAAAATGTCGCCCGTCAAGCTCGTCGCGTCCATTAGCCCGGCCAGAGCGCGGATGCTGTCCGCTACGTGGCAAAAAGAGCGAGTCTGCGTCCCGTCGCCGTGGATCTCGAGCGGCTCGCGGGCGAGCGCGCGCTCGACGAAGCGCGGGATCACCATCCCGTACTCCCCGCTCTGGCGCGGTCCGACCGTGTTGAAGAGCCGCGCGATCACGCAATCGAGACCGCGCTCCTGATGCCAGGCGAGGGCCAGATGCTCGTCCATCGCCTTCGAGTCCGCGTAGAGCCACCGCTTCTCGGTCGTCGGTCCGTAGACGCGTCGGTCGGTTTCGACGAGCGGGCGCTGCTCCCGATGATCCCCGTAAACCTCCGAGCTCGATGCGACGAGCACGCGCTTCCCAAACCGGGCGCAGTACTCCAGGACTGTCTCGGTTCCCCGGACGTTGGTCACCATGGTGTGCACCGGCTGCTCGACGATCAGCCGCACTCCGACGGCGGCGGCGAGATGGAAGACGACGTCGGATTTGTGGACGAGCTCGTTGACCACCGAGGTTGACAACACGGAGTCGACGACGAGGTGATAGCCCTCATGCTCCTTCAGCTGCTGGACGTTCAGCAGCGATCCTGTCGAGAGGTCATCGAGCGCGAAAACCTCCCACTCGTCGCCGAGTAGGAGCTCTGCGAGATGCGACCCGATGAAACCGGCCCCACCGGTGATCAGCGCCCTGCGAGCCAAGGGGCGCAGGCTACCTCGCGCAAGCGACGGCACGAGCCGGCCGTGGGGTCCGGCGCTTTAGCCCCGTTGGCGAAGCGCCGGGAAGAGGACGACGTCTCGTATGTTGTCCTTGCCCGCGAGCACCATCGCCAGGCGGTCGATGCCGAGCCCGACCCCGCCGGTCGGGGGCATCCCGTAGGCGAGCGCCTCGACATAGTCCGGGTCGCCAGGCTCGCCGCCGACCTCATCCGCCTGTTGCTGGAAGCGGTCCGCCTGCTCGTCCGGATCGTTCAGCTCGCTGAACGCGTTCCCGAGCTCGGTGCCGCCGACGAAATACTCGAACCGCTCGACGATCGATGGATCGTCTTCCGTCTGCCGTGCGAACGGCGAAAGCTCGACCGGGTAGTCGTGAAGAATCGTCGGCTCGATCAGCGCAGGCTCGACGAAGTGGCTAAGCGCATGGTCGACGAGCTGGGCCCAGCTCTTGTCCTGCGAGGTGTCGACGCCACGCTCCTGCAAAAACGAGCGGAGCTGATCGGCGTCACGGGTCCAGAGCCCGTGCTGCTCGAGCGCCTCGACAAGCTTGAGACGCCGCCACGGCGTCTTCACGTCGACCTCGTGGCCGCGGTACGTGAACTTCGTTCCTCCCGTCGTCTCGCGGGCGACTGCCTCGATCAGTTGCTCGACGCGCTCCATCTGGTCGCGATAGTCGGTGTAGGCCTCGTACCACTCGACCATGGTGAACTCGGGCACGTGCTTGTACGAGAGCCCCTCGTTGCGGAAATCCTTGCCGAGCTCATAGACCTTCTCGAGGCCGCCGACGATCAGGCGCTTGAGGTAGAGCTCGGTTGCGATCCGCAGGTAGTAGTCCGCGTCGAGCTCGTTGTAATGGGTGACGAACGGCTCGGCGAAGCCGCCGCCGTAGCGCGGCTGGAGCACCGGAGTCTCAACCTCGAGGAAGCCGGCGCTGTCCAGGTGGTTGCGGACCGCGCCGACGACCCGGGTGCGGAGAGCGAAGTCCGCCCGGGTCTCCTCGTTCATCAGCAGGTCGAGATAGCGCTGGCGGTAGCGCGTCTCGACGTCGGTGACACCGTGAAAGGTGTCCGGTAGCGGCCGCCGGATCTTCGCCAGCAGCTCGAGCTCGTCGACCGCGAGCGACGGCTCGCCCCGCTTCGCCCGCGCGGGCGAGCCCGTGACGCCGACGATGTCCCCGAGATCGACGTCGATCGGCCCCGTCCGGGCCGTGTCGCAGAGGAGTTGAATCCGGCCGGACCGGTCGACCAGGTCGAGGAAGACGAGCTTCCCCATCTCCCGCCTCCCCACCACGCGCCCCGCAAGACGCCGCTTCGCCTCGGCCTCGGCACCTGGCTCGAGCGGCTCGATCTCCGCGCGGACGTCGGCGATCTCGTCGCGGTCGGGAAAGCGCTTCGGCAGGGCCATCGCCGCGCGAGCCTAACGGCCCGTCGCCCGCGACGGAATCGTCACGAACCGGTAGCTCACGCGGCACGCCAAGCGCATTAGGCTCGAGCGTGGGTGGGAGCGGTGGGACCCTGGAACTCGGGCGAGAACATGGGTGTTTGTTCGCCGTAGCGGAGGCGGGCTTTGCCGGCGCCGCTCAACTCGCTCCCGAGTGTGGCCGTCAGCGTGAAGTCGTCATGGCGCGCCGTCGGCGCGCCGGACTTCACGCTGCCTTGATTTCCAGAATCTTGTACTTCATCGACCCACGCGGGGCAGTGACCTCGACGGTCTCGCCCTTCTTGTGGCCGATGATCGCCTTGCCGACCGGCGACTCGTTGGAAAGCTTGTTCTGCGCCGGGTTCGCCTCCGCTGAGCCGACGATGTGGTACTCGACCGTCTGTTTGGCGGTGACGTCTCGCAGCTTCACCTTCGAGCCGACGGAGACGACGTCCTTGGCGACGTCCTTCTTGTTGATCACCCTGGCGTCGCGGAGCCGCTCCTCGAGCGTCGCGATCCGATGCTCGAGCAGTGCCTGCTCGTTCTTGGCGTCGTCGTACTCCGCGTTCTCGGCGATGTCGCCGAACTCACGCGCGATTCGGATCCGCTCCGCAACCTCGCGCCGCTTGTCGTTCGACAGGTACTCGATCTCCTCCTGGAGCTTCTTGTACCCCTCAGGAGTAAGGATGACTTCCTTCACAACTTGCCCTTTCTGAAAGAAAACGCGGCGGCTACGCGCCGTCGCGGGCGCGAATAGTAGCGATACAGTCAGTCGTTCGCAACACCCCCGACCTCTAGGATTCACGCTCTATGCAGGTAAATCTCCACGAAAGCTGGCAGATTCGCGACGTCGAGATCCCGACGCGCCTGGTGCTCGCGCCGATGGCAGGGGTCAGCGTGCAGGCCTTTCGCCGCCAGGGCAAGCGCTTCGGTGCCGGGCTCGTGTGCTCGGAGATGGTCTCCTGTGCCGGGCTCCACCACGGAAACGAGCGCACTTTGGGCTATTTGCGGATCGCTTCCGACGAGCGGCCGCTGGCGGTGCAGATCTTCGGCGCCGATCCGCCCGTGATGGCGGAGGCGGCCCGGATGGTCGAGGACGCCGGGGCGGACATCGTCGACATCAACTTCGGCTGCCCCGTCCGGAAGGTGACCAAGACCGGCGCGGGGGCGACGATGCTCGACGAGCCGGACCGCGCCTGCCGGGTGATCGAGGCGGTCGCCTCGGCGGTCTCGGTACCCGTCTCGGCGAAGATGCGCCGCGGCCTCGAGGACGGCTCGCGCGCGTGCCTGTCCGTCGGCCCGCGCCTCGTCGAAGCCGGAGCGGCCTCGCTGACGCTGCACCCGCGTTCGGCCAAGCAGATGTACACCGGCACGGCCGACCATTCGCTCACCGCCGAGCTCGTCTCGCTCGTGGAGGTGCCCGTCGTCGCCTCGGGCGACATCGTCTCCCGGGCGCGTGCCCAAGCCGTGCTGGCCACGACCGGCGCGGCAGCCGTGATGGTCGGCCGGGCGGCCCAGGGCAACCCGTGGGCGCTGCGTGAGATTCTGGACGGCGCAGCGGCGGAGCCCTCGCGAGAGGAGGTGGTGGCTGAGCTCGTGCTCTTCATGCGCGAGACCGTCCGCGAGCTGGGCGAGAGCCGGGCGACCAGCTTCCTGAAGAAGTTCTATGGCTGGTATCTGGGCCGCGGCCGCTTCCCCCGCAGCTTCAAGGCCGAGCTGACCCAGGTGCCGTCGATCGGCGAGGTCGAAGAGCGGCTGTTCGCCGCGGCGCCCGGTGCACGGTTCGTGCTGGCCCGGCTCGAAGAGGAGCAGCCACAGGGAGACGAGGTGCTGCTCGACCTGCCGATCTCCATTTACGGCGGCGGTTGAGCGCTGAAGTCCGGCTCCGGCTGCGCCGGAGCCATGACGACTTCAACGCTATTGCAGACACCGCCAGGCCGCGGTTGCCGAGCCGGGCAAAGCCCGTCTCGGTCGCTAAAACCAGCTTGAGCCTCGACGCAGCTGATGTGCCAGCCGTTTTAGGGTCTGGCACCTTGGTGCCAGACCCTAAAAGCAGCCCGCACTAAGGCGCGTTCAGCTCCCACACGAGCCTCAGCCCCTGCAGCGTCAAGAACGGGTCGACGTGCTCGACTGTCGACGCATGCGGGGCGATCAGCTCGGCGAGTCCGCCCGTCGCCACCACCGGTGCCGCCTCGTCTCCCAGCTCCGCACGGATCCGGCGCACGATGCCGTCGACCTGGCCCGCGAAGCCATAGACGAGGCCGGAGCGGAGTGCCGATTCGGTCGTCTTCCCGATCGCCGTCTCCGGTGCGACGAAGTCGACCTTGACGAGCCGGGCGGCACGGGCGAAGAGGGCATCCATCGAGATCTCGATTCCCGGCGCGATCACGCCGCCCACGTACTCGCCGGCCGGAGAGACGACGTCGAAATTGGTCGACGTACCGAAATCGACGACGATCGAAGGAGCGCCGTAGCGCTCACGCGCGGCGACCGCGTTCGCGATCCGGTCCGGCCCGACCTCCCGCGGGTCGTCATAGCGAATCGGAATCCCCGTTCGGCTCCCCGGCCCGAGCACGAGCATCTGCACCCCAACTCCGGCCGCCAGCTCCTCGTATGAGCGGATCAGCGCAGGCACCGTGGACGCCAGACAGATCCCGCCCAGCGCCCCGAGCTCGAGCAGGCCGCCCAGGAAGAGGCCCAGCTCGTCGCCGGTCCGCTGCGGCTCCGTTGCGAGCCGCCAGTGCCGCGCAAGCTCCGTGCCGTCGTACAAGCCGAGCGCTGTTTGCGTGTTTCCCACGTCGATCGCAAGCAGTCCGGGCATAGCGCACGCGAGGCTATCCGACTAGAGTCGCCACGCAGATGGCGCTCCTACGCGTCCGCAACCGCCGCTGGCGAGCACGCCCCCTCGCCGAGTCCGAGGCGTACGCGCGCTGTCACGGCGACCGGGGCAACGACGTCAAGCTGATCCGGCTACCCCCGCGGCGTCCGCGTTACCTCTCGATCCTGCGCACCGGGGAAGAGCTGAGGCAGCGCTTCGAAGAGCGCCTCGACCGGCGCGAGCGCGAAGCCTCCTAGCCGCTAGTCGTCGTCTCTAGAAAGAGGCTCGCCGATCCGCTCGGCGAGATCCTCGGCGGTGAGGGTCGGCTCGTCGCCGTCGCCGCGCAGCTCCTCGACGGTCACGTCGCTCGAGGTGTACACCTCGGCCCGCGGAATGATCCGCGTCGGCCGGTTCTTGTCCCACACCCAGACGTCCTCCATCCGCAGGTGGAAGAACGGATAGCTCGGCTGCGGCACGTACTGGAGATCGAGCTTGTTGCAGAGGTACGTGGCGTCCTGCGTCAGCACGCAGTAGCGAAACAGGCCGAAGACCGCCGAGTACTCCTTTTTCAGCCCTAGCTCGAGCTCCGCCTCGAACTCGTCGAGCTCGTCGATGTGCGACATGAGGCGTCATTCTAGCTCCGCCAGCAAGGCTGAAACCTGGCCTCGCCCAGGAACGACGAGCCGCGGGTTGATGTCGGCGAGCGGCTCGAGCACGAATCGCCGCTCGTGCAGCCGCGGGTGTGGAATCTGGAGGCCCGGCTCGTCGACAGTGGCGCTTCCGTAGAGGAGCAGATCGAGGTCGATCGGCCTCGGCCCGCCGGGTGATGAGGCGGCCCGGTCCCGTCCCAGCCGGCGCTCGATCGTGAGCAGCTCGACAAGCAGCTCGCGCGCGCCGAGCGTGGTTGCCACCATCGCGACGCCGTTCAGGAACTTCGGCTGGTCTTCGATGCCGACCGGATCGGTCTCCCGCAGCTCAGAGATGAGGAGGAGCGCCGTTTCGGGCCCGTCGACGAGCTCGCCGACCGCGGCCCTGATCGTCTCCTCCCGCTCACCCAGGTTGGCGCCGAGGCCGATATACGCAACGTTTGTGCTTTGCTTCTCTCGTTTGAACGGTCGTCTCCTGACCATCGGGGTCATTCTCACCGCCCTTGGGCTCGCGCCGGGCGCCGTCGCGGCCGGCTTTGCCCATCCGCGGGCGCAGGTGGTGCCGCAGCGACCGCGCTCAGCGACGCTCGTGCAGCTGACGACGCCCGGCGGCGCGCTCTCGCCGGAGCTCCGCGCCGCACACGCCCGGCCGGTGTCGCTCCCGCTCGACGTCTGGCGGGTTCCTGCCCCACGTGGCGCGAAGGTCGTCTGGGCCCTCCGGCGCGAGGGGCTCCTAGAGCGCGCCGAGCCCGACCGCCGCATCGTCCCGTTCACGCACCTGAGCGCCGGCGACCCCCTGATTCCGAACGAGTGGTGGATCCATGACATCGGCGACGACCTCAGTGAGCCGCCTCCGCCCGGGGTTCCCGTCACTGTGATCGACACGGGCCTCGACGTGAGTCACCCGGAGTTCAGCAACCGCTCGAACACACTTCTCCTGAACACCCAGACAGTCGTCTCGAACGACGACGTCCACGGAACCGCTGTGAGCTCGATGGTGGGAGCGCCTTCGAACGGCGTTGGGCTGGTGGGCGTCTATCCGCAGGCCATCCTGCAGGAGTGGGACTTCGGTGACGGCTCGCTCTCCGAGATCCTGGCCGGGCTCGACGCCGCCTCCAAGCGGGGCCGGGGCGTGGTCAACTTCAGCGGCGGCTTCATCGGTTACAGCGCCTTGCTGGAGCAGGGAATCGACCGGGCGCTTCACCGCGGCACGGTCGTGGTGGCGGCCGTGGGGAACGACCGGCAGCTCGGCAGCCGCAGCTTCGTGCCCGCGAGCATGCCCCACGTCCTGACCGTCGGCGCGAACGATCAGAACGACCACGTCGCCTTCTTCTCCAGCCGCTCAAGCGCGCTCGACCTCGTCGCGCCCGGCACCAACACGCCGGTAGCGGTGCCGACCTTCTCCGACCCCAGCGGGTATACGAACTTCGATGGCACCAGCTTCTCCGCGCCGCTCGTCGCCGGCGCCGCTGCCTGGGTCTGGACCGTCCGTCCGCAACTCGATCCGACGCAGCTGCAGGATGTCTTGCGCAACTCGGCCCGGGACGTCGGGACGCCCGGCTGGGACGCAGACACGGGCTTCGGGATCCTTTCGATCCCCGGCGCGCTGGTCAGGAAGCCGCCGGCCAAGGACCCGCAGGAGCCGAACGACGACCTCAACCTCGTCCGGCCCCACGCCGTCACCGCGAGCGGCACGCGCCTGCCGACCCCGGCACGGATCCAGGCTCGCCTGGACGTAACCGAGGACCCGGAGGACGTCTACCGGGTCTGGGTGCCGGCTCACGGACGCATCGCGGCGGGAACGCGGAGCGCCGCGAACGTGAACCTGGCGCTCTGGGGACCGAAGACGAAGACCGTGTACGAGCGAGGCAGCGCTCTGAGGCGCGACCTGCTGGCCTACAGCCAGCGCTCTGGCAGCCGGCCCGAGCTTGTCAACACCCGAAACGGCACGAGCCGCGGGGCCTACTACTACGTCGACGCGTTTCTCGGCAAGGGCGTCGGCGAGGCCGCGTACTCGCTCAAGGTCTCCGTCGCTCGACGGTAGCCGCGGTCCAGTCGACCGGCGCCTCGAGCCGGACGGCCGGCTTGCGGACGCGCACACGGGCGGACTCCAGCCCGAAGCGGTCGAGCAGGGTCTCGGCAGCGGTAGCGGCCATCGCCTCGAGCAGGTGGAACTGGCGGCCGTCGAAGAGCTCGCGCAGGCAGCTGACGACCTCGCGGTAGTCGACGGTGTCCTCGAGGCGGTCCGAGGTCGCGGCCTCCGGAACCTCGAGCCAGAGGTCGTAGAGGAACGGTTGAGGATTGCGCCTCTCCTCGTCCTCGACCCCGTGCGCTCCCTTGAGCTCGAGCCCATGGAGCTCGACGACAACGGTCACGGAGCAACGACCGCGCGGGCCGCCGTCAGCGCCTCGACGTGCTCGCGAACGTCGTGGACACGGAAAATCGACGCTCCCCGCTCGTAGGCGAGGACTGCGGCGCCGAGACTTGCGGCGGTCGTGCCGGTCTTCGCCTTCGAGTTGCCCATGATCTTGCCCAGCGAGCTCTTGCGGGAGATGCCGACGAGGATCGGCCGGCCGATCGCGACGAGCTCGTCGAGGCGGCGCAGCAGCTCGAAGTTGTGCTCGACAGTCTTGCCAAAGCCGATCCCGGGGTCGAGACAGATCGCCTCCTCGGGAATGCCCTGCGAGACGGCGAAGGTGAGCCGTTCGTCGAGGAAGTGGGCGACGTCGGCGACGACGTCGTCGTAGCGAGGGTCGTCCTGCATCGTCCTCGGCTCCCCCTGCATGTGCATCAGGCAGAGGTAGGCGCCGTGGTCGGCCACGACGCCGGCGAGCTCGGGGTCGCCGCGGAGTGCGGTCACGTCGTTGACGAGCTCCGCCCCGAGGTCGAGCGCCCGCGCTGCGACCTCGGCCTTGGCCGTGTCGATCGAGACCGGCTGCCCCTGAAGTCGTTCGAGCACCGGGACCACCCGCCGAAGCTCCTCGTCTGCCGAGACTCCGTCCGCGCCCGGGCGGGTGGACTCGCCCCCGACGTCGACGATGGCCGCGCCCTCGGCGAGCAGTCGCTGCGCGGACGTGGCTGCCGTCTCCGCGTCGAAGTTGACGCCCCCGTCCGAGAATGAATCCGGCGTCACGTTGACGACGCCCATCACGGAGGGCCGTGGAAAGCGTTGCTCGAGCGGAGTCTGCACGCGCTGAGCCTAGTGCGGATGACCGGCCGGCGGCTGTAGCCGCGGGCCGGTCGGTCGTCCCTCAGCGCTACGCGTGTCCTACGACGCATTACGAAGTGCCCACAAATGCGCGCGATAGATTGGCCGCATGGGGGAAATCGAGGTACGCCGCAGAGCGGCGTGGAGATTCGTGCGCGCCGTCGTCCGCTCAGAGGCGGGTGGGGTCGTCGGTGCCGTCTTGTCAGGCCTGCTCTGGCAGACGGGCGCGATCGCGGCGCCGCTGATCGTCAAGTACGCGATCGACCACGGCATTGTCCCGCGCGACCATCAGGCGCTCCTGATCTGGCTCCTGGCTCTGCTCGGAGTCGGCCTGCTCGAGGTCGTCGCCGGCGGCCTGCGGCACATCTTCGCGATTCGCAACCGCTCGGCGACCGACGCCCGAGTCCGCGACGCGATCTTCGCCCACGCCCTACGGCTGGACGCCTCGTACCACGACCGCGTCGGGCCGGGCGAGCTGATGAGCCGCGCCTCGTCGGACTCCGAGCACGTCGCGCGGATGATGGATGCGATCGGACACACGATTGGCTACGTGCTGACCGTAGTCGCGGTCGCGATCGTGATGCTCGTGATCGATTTCAAGCTGGCCCTGATCGTCCTGATCCCGCTCCCCCTCGTCAGCGTCGCGGCCTGGGCCTACTCGAAGCGCTACGACGAGCGCACCCGCCGGCTACAGGAGGCCTGGGCCGAGACGGCGACCCTCGTCGAGGAGACCGTCAGCGGGATCCGGGTGGTCAAGGGCCTCGGCGCCGGTGATGCTCTGTCGAGCCGTTTCCGCGAGCGCAGCGAGACGATCGTCCGGCGGGCGCTCGACATCGCGCGGCTCGACGCCGTCTTCAATCCAGCGCTCGAGGTGCTCCCGCTCGTAGGGATCGCGACGGTGCTGTGGTTCGGCGGCAGGCGCGTGATCGACGGCGATCTCAGCCTCGGCTCCTTCGTGGCCTTCAACGCCTACGTGGTCATGCTCGTCTGGCCTCTCCGAGTGCTCGGCCAGCGCGTCTCGACCCTGCAGAAGGCGCTCGCCGCGAGCGCGCGGATCACCGAGGTGCTCGAGACCGAGCCGCGCCTGCGCGACCCCCGGCATCCGCGTTCCCTCGAACAGCCGGTACGAGGCGACGTCCGCCTCGAGGGTGTCCGCTTCGGCCACGAGGGAGAGCGACCCGTCCTCGACGGGCTCGACCTGCACGTTGCCCCGGGCCAGTCCGTCGCGCTCGTCGGCGCCACCGGCTCGGGCAAGAGCACGGTCGCCGGCCTTCTGGCCCGGCTCTACGACCCCGACGGCGGGCGCGTCCTCCTGGACGGCTCGGATCTGCGGGAGCTCCGCCTCACCGATGTCCGCCGCTCGGTCGGGCTCGTCTTCGAGGACACGTTCCTCTTCACCGAGAGCGTCCGCGAAAACATCCGCTTCGGGCGGCCGGACGCGACCGAGGAGGACATCGCGCGCGCGGCCAAGCTCGCCGGCGCAGCCGAGTTCATCGCCGCGCTCCCCGACGGCTACGAGACCGTGCTCGGCGAGCGCGGCTTTTCGCTCTCGGGCGGCCAGCGGCAGCGGGTGGCAATTGCGCGCGCGATCCTCGCCGACCCAGGTGTGCTCGTCCTCGACGACGCCACCTCCGCGGTCGACGCCACCAAGGAGCACGAGATTCGCGCCGCCCTCGCGGAGGTGATGCGCGGGCGGACAACGCTGGTGATCGCGCACCGCCCCGCCACGATCGCGCTCGCCGACCGCGTCGCAGTCCTCGATGGCGGCCGCATCGTCCAGGAGGGGACGCATGCGGAGCTCCTCCGCACCTCCCCGGGCTACCGGGCCCTGCTCGCTCTCGAGACGGAGGCGGCTTGATGAACGAGCGCGCGTCTCTGCGTGAGATCTGGCAGGAAACCCGTGAGCTGATCCGTCCTGTACAGCGCCGGTACCTCGGCGCAGCCGTCGCGGTGGTCGCCTCGACGCTGATCACACTCGCAGGCCCGGCGCTCGTCCGGTACGCAGTCGATTCCGGGATCTCCAAGCACGACCTGCACCCGCTCAACGTTGCCGCGGTGATCTTCCTCTGCCTCGCCGCGGCGAAGCCGTTCGTCGTCCGTGCGCAGACCCTGTTCGCGGCCACGGCCGGCGAACGCTTTCTCGGGTCGCTGCGGACCGCAGCCTTCGACAAGCTCCAAGCCCTGCCGCTCGGCTTCTTCGAGCGCGAGCGTGCCGGCGTGCTCGTCTCGCGCCTGACTTCGGACATCCAATCGCTGACCGAGTTCATCCGGGAGGCGCTGATCGAGGTCGTCGGCAGCGGCCTGCAGATCGTCCTCACCGTCGTGGCACTCGTGATCCTCTCGCCGACCCTCGCCGCCGTCTCCCTGGTCGCGCTGCCGATCCTGCTCGTCTCGAGCTGGACTTTCCACCACAGCGCGGGACGCGTCTACCACGCGATCCGGGACCGCGTCGCGGACACGCTGACGGTGTTGCAGGAGGGGCTGGCGGGGGTCCGCGTCGTTCAGGCGTTCAGGCGCGAGCGGCGCACACTCGAGGACTACGAGCCACGGAGCCAGGCTCAGGTAAGTGCCTGGCGGCGGGCCTCGTTCGTCAACATCAGGCTGTTCACGATGATCCCGCTGGCGCAGACAGTGGCGCTGATCGCCGTGCTGCTCGTTGCCGCTTCGATGTACCGCGAGGGCTCGATTTCCGAGGGCACGATCGCGGCCTACGTCCTCTACCTCGTGCAGCTCTTCGACCCGATCGCACGCTTCAGCGAGTGGCTCGGGGAGTTCCGCCAGGGCCTGGCTGCGCTCGGCAAGGTCGTCAGCCTGCTGAAGTCACCGAACGCGATCGTCGAGGAGGACGGCTCGGTCGAGCTTCCAGCGGCAGGAGTGCTGGCTCTCGAGCGCTTGAGCTTCGGCTACGACGGCGTGCGGCCGGTCGTCCACGATGTCTCCGTCGAGTTCGCGCCCGGGGAGCACGTCGCACTCGTCGGCGCAACCGGCGCAGGCAAGTCGACGCTCGCGAAGCTCCTGACCCGCCAGTACGACCCGCAGCAGGGCCGGATCACGTTCGCCGGCGTCGACCTCCGCGAAGCGACGCTGGGCTCGCTCCATCACCGAATCGTGATGCTCCCGCAGGAGGGCCACCTCTTCAGCGGGACGATCGCAGACAACGTCCGCCTGGCCGACCCCGGCGCGTCGGACGAGAGCGTCATCCGCGCACTCGACCGCATCGGTGCCCGCGAGCGCTTCGAGGCGCTACCCGAGGGCCTGCAGACGGACGTGCAGACCCGTGGCGTCCGGCTCTCAGCCGGCGAGCGCCAGCTGGTCGGGATCGCCCGGATCGCGCTGGCGGAGCCGGCCGTGATCGTGCTGGACGAGGCGACCTCAAGCCTCGACCCGGCGACCGAGGCGGCGGTCGAACGGGCACTGGCGGCGGTCGCGGCCGGGCGAACGGTCGTGACGATCGCACACCGCCTCTCGACGGCCGAGCGAGCCGACCGGGTCGTGGTCATGGAGCACGGCCGGGCGGTCGAGGTCGCGACGCACGACGAGCTCGTCGAGCAGGGCGAGCGCTACGCGAAGCTGTGGGCGTCGTGGCAGGCCGGGTTGGCCGCCACGACAGCGGTGTCCTAGCCCTTCGCGCCTTCTGGAGGAGGAGGCTGCATGGTGGCGCCCGGCAGCGGGAACGGGCGCGGCTTGGGCTTCGGGAGGCGCTTCTGCTCTTCGCCGCTCGGGGTCTCGGGCTGAGCCTGCTCCTCCTCGACAAAGACCTCGTCCTCCGGAGTCCCTGCGAGCAGGCGCTCGAACTGATCCTTGTCGATCGTCTCGCGCTCGATCAGGATCACGGAGAGCTTGTGCAGCTCGTTCATGTGCTCCTTGAGCACCGTGACGGCGAGATCGTGCGCCTCTTCGATCACGCGCTTGATCTCGTCGTCGATCTCGCGGGCGATCTCCTCGGAGTAGTCGGGCTCGGCGCCCATCTCACGGCCGAGGAACGGCATGTCGTGATTGCGCCCGAGGACGCGCGGGCCGAGCTTGTCGCTCATCCCGTAACGCATGATCATCTGCTTCGAGATCGAGGTGACCTTCTCGAGGTCGTTCGCTGCGCCCGTCGTGACCTCCTGGAAGACGAGCTCTTCGGCGGCGCGGCCGCCGAGGGTCATCGCCAGCTGCTCCATCAGCGCGGTCTTCGTCGTCAGGTAGCGATCCTCGCGCGGGAGCGAGATCGTGTAGCCGAGCGCCTGGCCGCGGCTGATCACGGAAATCTTGTGCACGTCGTCGGTGTGCTCGAGGTAGTGGCCGACGAGCGCGTGGCCGAGCTCATGGTAGGCGGTGATCTTCCGCTCCTCCTCTGAGAGCAGACGGGTCTTCTTCTCGGGGCCGGCGATCACGCGCATGATCCCCTCCTCGAGCTCCTCCTGCTCGATCGTCTTCTTGCCACGACGGGCTGCGAGAAGCGCGGCCTCGTTGACGAGGTTCGCCAGATCGGCGCCGGTGAAGCCGGGCGTGCCCGCGGCCAGAGTGTCGAGGTCGATCTCGGGCGCGATCGGCTTGCCCTTGGCGTGCACCTCGAGGATCTTGCGACGGCCGATGCGGTCGGGGCGGTCGACGACGATCTGCCGGTCGAAGCGGCCCGGGCGCAGCAGCGCCGGGTCGAGGATGTCTGGCCGGTTCGTGGCCGCGATCAGAATGATGTTGTCCTTCAGCTCGAACCCGTCCATCTCGACGAGGAGCTGGTTCAGCGTCTGCTCGCGCTCGTCGTGCCCGCCGCCGAGGCCGGCGCCGCGGTGGCGGCCGACCGCGTCGATCTCGTCCATGAAGACGATGCAGGGCGCGGCCTGTTTGGCCTGCTCGAACAGGTCCCGGACGCGCGAGGCGCCGACGCCGACGAACATCTCGACGAAGTCGGAGCCGGAGATGGAGAAGAACGGGACGCCCGCCTCGCCTGCGACCGCGCGCGCGAGCAGCGTCTTACCGGTGCCGGGCGGGCCGTAGAGCAGCACGCCCTTCGGGATCCGAGCGCCGAGCGCCTGGAATTTCTTCGGGTTCTCGAGGAACTCCTTGATCTCGTGCAGCTCCTCGACGGCCTCGTCGACGCCCGCGACGTCCTTGAAGCCGATCTTCGGCGAGTCCGGCGCCATGCGCTTGGCGCGACTCTTGCCGAAGCTCATCACCTTCGAGCCGCCGCCCTGGACCTGATTCATCAGGAAGATCCAGAAGCCGAACAGGAGCACGAACGGGAGCAGCGAGGTGAAGAAGCCGATCCACGACCAGCTGCCGGTGCCCTTTGAGTCGTACTGGACGCCGTTCTTCTGCAGCAGACTCGTGATCTGCGGCGCGTTCTGGTCGCTCGGATAGTGGACGGTGCCCTTCTTGCCGTCGGTCAGCTTGAAGCTGATCGCGCGCTTGCTCGGGGTGAACTCGGCGGAGTCGACCTGGTGGCTCTGGACCTTGGTCGTGAACTCCGAGAGAGTCAGTTTCTCTGCGCTCTTCCCGTGCGGGATCAGCGTCTGGCTCGCCAGGTAGACGAGCAGCACGATCACGAAAAGCGGAAAGAGTGCGCTACGGAAGAAGCGATTCACCAGACCTCTATCGGCAGGGTACCAGCGTGCATGAGCGTCACAAACCCCCGCCCTGGCTACAAACCTTCAGGCAATGCGTCGTCGCTCAGTACCGCGACATAGGGGAGATTTCGATACCGCTCCCCGAAATCCAGCCCGTAACCGATCACGAACCGGTTCGGGATCTCGAAGCCGACGTAACGGACCGGAACCTCCATCTCGCGGCGGTCGGGCTTGGTCAGGAGCGCACAGACCTCGAGTGTCTCCGGCTCGCGGGACTCGAGGTTGCGCATCAGGTACGAAAGCGTCAGGCCGGAATCGATGATGTCCTCGACCACGAGCACATGGCGGCCTTCGATGTTGATGTCGAGGTCCTTGAGGATCCGAACGACGCCGGACGAGTCGGTGGAGGCCCCGTAGCTGGAGATCGCCATGAAGTCGACCTCGCAAGGAATGGTCAGCTTGCGCATCAGGTCGGCCATGAAGAAGACGGCGCCCTTGAGGACGCCGATCAAGAGCAGGTCGCGGCCTTCGTAGTCCGCGGAGATCTCGGCGCCGAGCTCGGCGATGCGCGCCCCCAGCGCGTCCGCATCGATCAGGACCTCGCCGACGGCGCTTTCCAGCTCAGTCTGCGACACGCTCGGCCTTCACCTGCGGGTGGTCGACGACGCCCGGGACGGCGACGACCTCGCTGCCGCGGACGACGAGAGGCCATGCCTCCCGCTCCGACCGGGGAATCTTCGCGTCTACGAACACGTCTTGGATTTTCTTTCGCCGGCCGGCGAGCCTGTCGCCGGGCCTCCAGCCTCGTACCTTAAGGCCTGCGAGGTCGGATTCGATCTGCCATACGCCCCAACGGATCGGGCGGTCGAGGGCGACGGGGCTCCGCTCGAGCCAGAGCTGGTCGTATTCGCGCACCGCCTGCAGGCCCTGGCCGAGATCGACCCGCTTCGAGCCCGCCGGGGAGGCGAGCAGCTCGGCGAGGGCCGGCTGGAGCGTGCGGCGGTCCTCGAGCGCGCGCAGGAGGTTCGCGTCGGCGGCCGGGTGGAGCTGCCGGAGGCGTGGCAGGATCTCGGCGCGGATCAGGCCGCGGATCGTGTCGCGATTGGTGCTGTCGCTGCGGTATTCGAGGCCGTGCTCGCGGCAATAGGCCTCGGTCTCCTGCCGCCAGAGGGGCAACAGCGGGCGGACGACCCCGTCCTCGCGGAGCGGCTTGATCCCCGTCGGGCGGCCGCTCGAGACGAGTCGGTAGAGGATCGTCTCGACCTGGTCGGAGGCCGTGTGGCCGGTCGCGCGAAGGCGGTCGCTTGCGAAGCCGTAGCGGATGGTGCGCAGCTCCTCTTCGGTCGCGTTCGGGCCGGCGCGGCCGTCGACGACCTCGGCGTCCAGCTCCTCGCGGCAGAAGCGAGCGTCCGCGTCGCTCTCGCCGCCGCGCAGGCCGTGGTCGACATGCAGGGCCGAGACGCGGTAGCCGAGCCCTCGGAGCAGGTGCCAGGCGCAGGTCGAGTCGGCGCCGCCGGAGACCAGCACGGTCAGGTCTCCACCGGACGGAATCAGCTCATGCCGACGGATGTGATCTTGAACCCGCGAGACGAGCGTCGAAGCCTGCATCGCGAAATTGTTGCAGTCTCGTCACGTTCGACACGGCTTGCCGTGCTAGTTCGGAGGGTCAGGCATTACTAAGTGCGGCGCGCTCTAAAGGAGAGCGGCAACGTCGCAGCCGCGCTTGTCTAGCGCCGGCTCGGCTTTCAGTAGGACGTCGTGCGCGAAGTTCGCGAGGCCGTACGCGTGGAAGATGTGGTCGCCCGCCTCTCCGTGCTTCGCCTCCTCCTCCATTGCCTTCCGGTACTCGGTGAACATCGCGACGAGCAGCCTTCGCGTCTGGGTCAGCGACGGATCGGTCGGGCTCGTGCCGCCGACGATCTTGGCCGCGCGGCCGGCCTCG
>Ga0307288_10000267_pt1 | contig 18588 bp, 20 predicted proteins | sample ER_DNA_142_FD_194469 | JGI IMG/M metagenome (GOLD analysis project Ga0307288, IMG submission 194469) | Bulk soil microbial communities from the East River watershed near Crested Butte, Colorado, United States - ER_DNA_142 | ecosystem: Environmental > Terrestrial > Soil > Floodplain | place... | reverse complement strand
CCCCTCCCGTCAGCCACATCTCGAGAACAGTCGTCGCGATGCGCTGAGGACATCAAGAAAGACCCGTTGGCCGGGGAGATCACCCCGAGCCATGGATGGGCACGGATGACGTGCCCTAACCGACAAGGACACAAGTTGACAGAAATCGCCGAAGTGACGAGCGCATCCCCAATTGAGGAAGGCGCCGGCGAACAAGGTACGCAACTCAGCAATGATCGTCGCAATCGCAAGGGCTCCGGCTTGGACTCCATGGTTCTCGCTGAGTTGAAGCAGCTAGCCAGTTCCCTGGGCATCAAGGGCACTGGCGGCATGCGCAAGAGCCAGCTCATCGACGCCATCAAGGCCGCCCGGAGCGACGCCGGCACGCCGGTCTTAGCGGGCGGCACCAGGCCAGACAATGGTCAAATTCTGGGGGGCCAAAGCCAGGCGGAGCGCGAGACCGGTGGTCAGCGCGAGGACGTACAGGTGCTTCAGCACCCCGCACAGCCAGAGCTGGTGACAGCGACTCAGACGACTGATTCCACGCCAACCGAGGGACGACCGCGCACCGAGATCAGTGACGGGGATCAGGTACCCGGGCAGAACGGCACACCGCAAAACCGCGGTGATCAAGTTCGGGAAGACACCGGTACTCAGGAGACCGGCGACGGGCAGCGAGAGCGGAACCGCTCCGATGAGCAGGCTCGCGGCGAGGAACAGGGTCCGGAAGCCCGCAGTGGCGACGGTGAGCGTGGCGAGGGCTCACGCGAGGGTCGGCAGAACGACCGTCGGGATCGCCGGAACCAACCGGCACGCGAGAACCAGCAACGCGACAATCAAGGTCGAGACGGCCAGGGGCGCGACTGGGATGAGGAAGGCGGCGGCCGCCGGGGTCGCCGGCGTCGCAGTCGGGATCGCCAAAACCGGCGTAACCGCGGAGGCGGCAATCTAGAACGCTACGACTCCGAGCCAGTGGTTTCTGAAGATGATGTGCTCGTTCCGGCCCGGGGCATCTTGGATGTGCTGGACAACTACGCATTCGTCCGCACCAACGGCTACCTTCCGGGACCTGACGACGCGTATGTCTCGTTGTCGATGGTCAAGAAGCTCGGCTTGCGGAAGGGCGACTTGGTCACTGGTGTGATCCGTACGCCACGTGAGGGCGAGCGCAAAGAGAAGTTCAACCCGATGGTCAGGATCGACACCATCAATGGTGGGGACCTGGAGTCCTTCAAGCAGCGGCCAGACTTCGCAAAGCTCACGCCTCTCTACCCGCAAGAGCGGTTCAAGCTCGAAACGACAGCGACTCAGATGACCGGCCGAATCATCGACCTCATGTCGCCGATCGGTAAAGGCCAGCGCGCGCTGATCGTCTCTCCTTCCAAGGCCGGCAAGACCATGGTGATGCAAGCCATCGCCAATGCCATCGCCACTAACAATCCCGAGGTGAAGCTCATGGTGGTGTTGGTGGACGAACGGCCGGAGGAAGTCACCGACTTCCAACGCCAGGCCAAGGGCGAGGTGATCTCATCTACCTTCGATCGACCGGCCGAAGACCATACCGCCGTTGCAGAACTGGCGATTGAGCGGGCGAAGCGTCTCGTTGAGCTGGGGCATGACGTCGTGATCTTGCTCGATGGCATTACCCGACTCAGCCGCGCCTACAACTTGGCGGCCCCCGCTTCGGGACGGATCTTGTCTGGTGGCGTCGACTCCGCTGCGTTGTATCCACCGAAGAAGTTCCTCGGGGCGGCACGCAACATCGAAGGTGGCGGATCGCTCACCATCATTGCCACTGCCCTGGTCGAGACCGGCTCGAAGATGGACGAAGTGATCTTCGAAGAGTTCAAGGGCACCGGTAACTCTGAAATCCGGCTGCGGCGTGAATTCGCTGAGAAGCGGATCTTCCCCGCGATCGATGTGGACGCCTCTAGCACCCGCCGCGAGGAGCTGCTGATGAGTCGCGAGGAGCTGGCCATCATGTGGCGGCTTCGTCGCGTGCTGTCCGGCCTGGAGAGCCTGCAGGCTCTGGAGATGTTGCTGGACCGGTTGCGTAGGACCCAGAGCAACGCCGAATTCCTGATGGCAATCACGAAGAGCATGCCTGCGCAGGAGTAGCTGGGTCGACGGGACTAAACCCGGGCACTTCCCCGTTGAGCATGGTGCCCAGGCATTTGGCGCTCAGCACAGCCTGCGGCAGAATCACTCTTTGGTGCCGGTTCACGCCGTAAACGCATATGCAAGGCGACCCGGCGCACATGATGAGGAGACAAGCATGAAGCCCGACATTCATCCCGTGTACGTGGAGACGCTGGTGACCTGCACCTGTGGCAACACCTTCACTACGCGCAGCACCGCACCGAACGGCGTCATCCACGCTGACGTGTGCTCGAACTGCCATCCGTTCTACACGGGCAAGCAGAAGATTCTTGACACCGGCGGTCGTGTCGCCCGCTTCGAGAAGCGGTACGCGGCCAAGCAGCCGGCCAAGAAGAAAACCAGCAAATAGCTTTATACGCAGCGCCGGGAGGCAGGGAAATTGGCCCCTGCAGCCCGGCGCTTGCCGCGTCTCGACCATGCTGAATTTGGAGAGGAGTGAGTCGGATGTTTGAGTCGGCGGCTCCTCTGCGCGCTGAGTTCGGTGAGCTGGAGACGGCGCTTGCTGATCCAGCGGTTCATGCTGATCTTGCTCGGGCCCGCAAGGTCGGACGTCGTTACGCCGAGCTGATGCCGATCGTGAAGGCGCTAGACGAGTACGACCGAATAAGTGATGATCTTGCCGCCGCAAGGGAGTTGGCCGAGGAAGACGCTTCGCTGGCTGCCGAGGCTGTCGAGCTTGAAGCACAACTGGAGCCGATCACCGAGCGGCTAACTCGACTACTGGCGCCTCGCGATCCCAATGACTCCTCAGATGCGTTGATGGAGATCAAGTCGGGTGAAGGTGGGGAGGAGTCAGCCTTGTTTGCCGCCGATCTGCTCAAGATGTATAGCCGCTATGCCGAAAGCCGGGGTTGGAAGATCGAGATTCTCGATGCCCAGGAAACTGATCTTGGGGGCTACAAGTCGGTGACCGTTGCGATCAAGGCGCCTAGCGTCGGCGAACCTGACTCCATGCCTTATGGAGTGCTCAAGTTCGAAGGCGGGGTCCATCGAGTGCAACGGGTGCCGATTACTGAGTCCCAAGGTCGGGTCCATACCTCCGCCGCCGGCGTACTGGTCATGCCGGAAGTCGCTGAAACCGAGATCCAGATCAATGAAGATGATCTTCGAATCGATGTTTACCGCTCATCGGGTCCGGGTGGCCAGGGCGTCAATACCACCGATTCTGCGGTGCGAATCACCCACTTACCGAGCGGCATTGTTGTTTCGTGCCAGAACGAACGCTCTCAGCTGCAGAACCGTGAGCAGGCGATGCGCATGCTGCGGGCTCGGCTGATCACGGCTGCTGAGGAAGAAGCTGCAAATGCTGCCTCGGCCGCTCGACGCAGCCAGGTCCGCACTGTCGACCGGTCGGAGCGTATCCGTACCTACAACTTTGCCGAGAACCGCATCTCTGATCACCGAATCGGCTTCAAGTCCTACAACCTTGATCAGGTGTTGAACGGCGATCTGGACGCGGTGGTCAAGGCGCTGCAAGAAGCCGACACTCAGCTGCGGCTCTCTCAGGCGGGTGTACCCAGTCCGTGACCAAGGGTGTCCGGCCACTATTGATTTCGGCTGCAAGCCAGCTACGCGAGGTCGGCGTCGAGTCACCAGAGCAGGACGCTCGGCAGCTGCTGGCATACGTCGTAGGAATTGAGCTGGCTCGGCTGCCGCTGCTCGATACAGTCGAGGATGCTCAGGCCAGCCATTTTGAGACGTTGATCAACAAGCGAGCGCGTCGGATTCCACTGCAGCACCTGACCGGTCGGGCGCACTTCCGCTACCTGGAGCTTGAGGTGGGCCCAGGCGTCTTTGTGCCAAGACCCGAGACCGAAGTGATGACAGGTTGGGCAATCGAGCAATTGCGTCCGATGGTCTATGCGGTGGCGCGTGGTAAATCGCGACACTTGCCGGTGGTTGTCGAGCTCGGCACGGGCTCGGGTGCAGTTGCCAAGGCAATTGCCACTGAGTTGACCGGAACCCGAGTACACGCGGTCGAGGTATCCGAGGAGGCGGCGGCCTATGCCGCGCGCAACTTGGCAGACACGACAGTTGAGCTGTATGTGCGGGACATGATCGGCGCCCTTCCTGAACTCAATGGCGCGGTTGACCTGGTGATCGCCAACCCGCCTTACATCCCGCTGGATGCCTTCGAGTCAGTGCTCCCCGAGGTGCGTGATCATGACCCGGTACTTGCCTTGTTTTCCGGTCAGGATGGCCTGGATGCGATCCGAGTTGTCGTCACCGAGGCCGCGCGGCTGCTACGTCCGGCAGGCTTGCTTTGCATTGAGCATGCTGATGTGCAAGGTGAGTCGGCGCAGCAAGTGCTCATCCAACATGGTGCTTTCGCCGCCGTACGCGACCACCCAGACCTCAGCGGCAGGCCACGATTTGTCACCGCTCTCCGTGCTTGATTGCTCCGCTCGCTGCCGCTCGCTCCGCGCGGATCGCGCTTCATAGCCGCCGACTTCGTCGTCACTTCAGGACGAAAAGCGTGTCCCGTCGCTCCTCCTCGGCACGGCGGCGCGCGATCCGTTCCAAACTGAGTGATCTTGTCGCTGCCCCGTCGACGACACGCGATTCTGGCAAGATTGACCGGTGACCACGACCGCCGGGCCCGGCGAACCCGACCCGAGGGAGGCGGCCGAAACCGACCTCCAGGCGAGGTATCGGCGGTTCGACTGCACGGCCGGTGATACATCGCGCAACGCGGAGGCGACCGAGGCCGCGCGCCAGGCTATAGAGGCTGGCGAGTGCATCGTGTTGCCGACCGATACCGTCTACGGGATCGGTGTTGACGCGTTCAGCGCCAAGGCGGTACAGCGACTGCTGGACGCCAAACAGCGCGGGCGCGATATGCCGCCGCCCGTACTGATCGGCGAGCCAACCTTGATTCGGGCGCTGGCAGTCGACGTGCCCGAAACAGCAAAAGATCTTGTCGAGAAGCACTGGCCGGGGGCGCTCACGGTAATCTGTCGCATTCAGCCGAGCCTGCGAATGGATCTCGGTGAAACCGAGGGCACCATCGCCCTCCGAGTGCCTGATCACGAGCTTGCTCGCGAGATCTTGCGTCGTACCGGTCCGATGGCCGTGAGCAGCGCCAACATCAGCGGTAAGCCAGCCGCGCTGACCTGTGATGAGGCAATTGAGCAGCTCGGAGACTCAATAGCGATCTACTTGGACGGAGGTCCGCTGCAGGATGCGGGTGGGGCGCCGTCGACCATCGTGGACTTCACCCGACACGAAGACGGTCAGGTGTTGCGGCGCGGTGCGATCAGCGTGGAAACACTGCGCCAGACGGTACCGAATCTTCTTGATCTGACCGACAGCGAAGTCAGCGAGGAGGCCCCTTCGACAGGCTCGGACCAGGATGATGAGGATGGGCCAGCCCAGGGCTCAGGCCCGGACGAGGATGGGTCTGCCCCAGGCTCGGGGCCGAACCCCGCATCGGGAGGCTGAGTGCGCGAGTATCTTCTGGTCCTCTGCATTGCGGCCGCGGTGACTTATCTGCTGAGCGGTGTATGTCGCCGCTTGGCGTTGCGCACCGGGGCGATGGCCCGAGTGCGGGATCGGGACGTGCACACAATTGAGATGCCGTACTTCGGTGGCGTCGCCATGCTCGCTGGCGTCGCGGCTGCGATCTTGATGTCGTGGCAGCTGCCGTTCCTCGGCCGACTTGTGACCGTTCATCAAGATTCCCGAGCGGTCCTGGTTGCGGCCATCGTGATTTGTCTGGTGGGTGTGCTCGATGATGTCTTCGAGCTGCCTCCGCTGACCAAGTTTGCAGGTCAGGTCTTTGCGGCTGGTATCGCCGTCGCGCTGGGCGTGAAGATGCTATGGATTCCGCTGCCGAACAAGATCGTCTCGCTCGACGGCATAACCTCGGTGGCGATCACCGTGTTTTTCATCGTGCTGTGCTCGAATGCGGTGAACTTTGTCGATGGGCTGGATGGACTCGCGACCGGGGTCGTGGGCATCGGGGCATTGGCGTTCTTCGCTTACTCATATCTGCTCACAGTCACCGAGGGCCTCACCAGAGCGACGACTTCGAGCCTTGTCACAGTAGCGATCGCTGGCGCCTGTCTGGGGTTCTTGCCGCACAACTTCTTTCCGGCGCGGATGTTCATGGGCGATTCAGGGGCGATGTTGCTCGGTCTGCTACTTGCCACCTCGACCATTAGCCTGACTGGCCAAATCGACATCTCGCAGCTTCAAGACGGCCGTGGCGGATTGGTGCCGACCGTCCTTCCCTTGGTACTGCCGCTAGCCATCCTCGCACTGCCGTTTCTCGATCTAAGCATGGCGTTCATCCGGCGCACGTATGCCGGCAAATGGTGGTTCCTGCCCGACAAGCAGCACCTGCACCATCGGCTTCTGGAACGCGGCCACAGTCAGCGCCGAGCCGTCATGCTGATGTACGTCTGGTCGGCGCTGGTCTCCTTCGGTGTGATCATCTTGGGACTGGTCCAGACCGAGCGGCAATGGACTGTCGTCGCCATTGGTGCTGTCTTCGCTCTAGGTTTGATGGTGCTAACCCTGGGTCGCCCAGTGCGCGCAAGGCAGCAGGTCCGTCGCGGAGAATCGCTGGATTAGCTCTGACAAGTCTGAGCGCGCTTGTGTTAGCGTGCACGCACGCAGCCCTGCGATCCTGGTTCGCGCGACGCGAGCCGGCATGAATGTGATCACGAACGAGCTCCGAGACTGGCAAAGGGGACTGCCTAGCCATGACCGTCGACAGTCGCCCCGAGCATGCGGCCACGCCTGCCGGTGGGCCGAGCATTCACGTCATCCGGGCGCGCAAGCTGCTGCTGGGTGGCGCGGTGGGCGGTGTGTCGGCGTCAGTGCTGTGCTTGATCGGCTTCGCCATCGGTTACGGCACAAGCGGTCTGATCTCTGCTGCTCTGGCGGCCGCCATGGTCTTGTTTTTTTACGGAGTTGGCCAGTACGTTATGGTGCTCTTCGCCGATGCTGGAGCCCGAACACTGCTCTTGGTATCGATGTGCAGTTATACCGCGCGCGTAGTGATTCTCGGATTGGTGCTGGTGCTCTATAACGCCCACCACGAAGCATGGCCAACGTTGATTCCGATGGCGATCTTTGTGACCACGATCATCGTCGTTGCGGGCTGGCTGATTGTTGAGGTTTTTGTCTTTTCTCGGTTGCGAATCGGGGTCTATGACACCGAGTACCTGCCACCGAGCAAAGGGGTATTGGAGCCGTGACCGCCGCCACAATCACTGCTAGCGTGTGTCGCACCATGAAGGAACAGCCCAAGGCGTCCTACGACCAGCCGAAATCGCAAGGAGGCGAGAAATCAGACGGCATGGACATGGGGCTACGAGTGCTCTCCTACCTGATCTCCGGCGTCTTGATCTACGGACTGCTGGGATGGCTTGGCGACTACTACTTCGGCACCAGGTTTTTGCTTCCAATCGGCATCGTCGCAGGCGCCGCCTTCGGGTGTTACGTGATCATCCGGCGCTTTGGTCAAGTCGATGACGCGGAGCTTACGGCCAACGCTAAGGATCGCAGCAACCAGGCAACGGTAACCGGGCACACGCATGAGGCGGAGATGGGGGAACGGTGAGCGGTTTCTTGTCGGGCCTGGTGCCGCTGGAGACGGGCGGCTTTGAGGCTCCCGGTGTCCATAGCTTCGACTTCCCGCCGATCTTTGAGAGCGTTCCCTGGTTCGACAAGTACATGTTCCAGGCCATCCTGTCGGTGATCTTGATCCTGGCGTTCTGGTTGATCATGGCTCGCAAGAATGCCATGGTGCCTAGCAAGGGCCAGTACATCGGTGAGACGGCATACTTCTTCGTCCGCAACACAATCGCTCGGGACATGATCGGGCATGACTTCCGCAGGTACCTGCCACTGCTGATCGCCCTGTTTTCCTTTGTATTGGTCAATAATCTCTTTGGCATCTTCCCATTTCTGTTGCTCCCCACTCCTTCGCACGTGGGTTGGCCGTACGGCCTGGCGATCATGGTGTGGTTGATCTACAACGGTGTCGGCATTGCCAAGCACGGCTTCTTCGGATACCTCAAGCACACGTCGCTGCCATCCGGCGTGCCAGCGTTCATGTGGCCGCTGATAATTCCCTTGGAGTTCGTGTCCAACATCATCGTTCGCCCGGTCACCCTCTCCTTGCGACTCTTCGCCAACATGTTCGCCGGCCACCTCCTCGTGCTGGTCTTCGTGCTGGGTGGGGAGTACTTGCTGTTGCACTCCGCGTCGATCATCAATAAGACCGCGGGTGTGGTGGCCCTGATCTTCAGCATGGCGATCTTCGGTCTGGAGATCTTCGTTCAATCCCTACAAGCTTTTATCTTCACCGTCCTCACCGCCCAGTACATCTCCTCGGCTGCAGCCGAGGAGCACTGACAAGCCTCGGTTTCGGCAGGTCCGCGAAACCCCGTCAAAGAAAGAAGTCCCAATGACTCCACTGGAACTAACCGGATCCCTCGGTATCGTCGGTTACGGCCTCGGTGCTATCGGCCCCGGTATTGGCGTCGGTTTGATCTTCGCCTCGGTCATCCAGGGCACTGCGCGACAACCCGAAGCACGCGGCGCGATGATGGGCACGGCCTGGATCGGATTCGCGGTGACAGAGGCGCTGGCGATTATCGGCATCGCCCTCGCCTTCGTTTTCGGCTAAGCGGGTGGTCTGGATGACGACGCTGCTACTGATACCGCTCCAAGAGGAAAATCCGCTACTCCCGAATTGGGCGGAGGTGATCGCCGCGATCGTATTCGCACTGTTGTTGACATTCATCATCGCCAGGTTTGTGGTGCCGCGGTTCGAGGCAACGTACGCCGAACGCACTGAGGCCATCCAAGGTGGGCTGGAGAAGGCGGAAAAGGCTCAAGAGGCTGCCGAGGCGGCACTGCGGCAGTACAACGAGCAATTGGCTGAGGCCCGGACCGAAGCTGCCAGAATCCGCGAAGAAGCCAAGAGTGAGGGCACTCAGATCCTTGCTGATCTTCGCGGCCAGGCGCAGGCCGAGGTCGCCCGAATCCGGGCACAGGGAGAGGCTCAGCTCGAGGCCGAACGAGCCTCGGTGATGGCACAGATGCGAGCCGAGATCGGCACCTTGGCCACCACGCTGGCAAGCCGGATAGTCGGCGAGTCGCTCGAGGACGACGAACGAGCCCGGCGCACCGTCGATCGTTTCCTCGCCGATCTTGAAGGTGAGGGCGAGCGGACGCCCGCACGCCAGTCATGAGCACCGCCACCGATGCGCGACTGAGTTCGCTAGATCGCATGCTGGATGACAGCCAGGTCAGCGACAGTTTCGCCACTGACATGTTTGCAGTGGACGATGCGCTCGAGTCCTCAGCCACCCTGCGGCGGGCGGTGACAGATCCCGGCACGCCGGAAGGTGCGCGTCGTGCGTTGGTGCATGGGTTGCTTGACGGAAAGGTCGACAGGGCAGTCGTGGACCTGGTCGCAGAGGCCGCGACGCTCCGCTGGGCGGGAGGTCGGACGTTCGCCGCTGCACTGGAACGGCAGGCCGTACGTGCTCAGCTGATTACTGCAGATAGGCGTAGTGAGCTAGAGGACACCGAAGACCAGCTCTTCCGGTTCGCCCGATTGGTGGAGTCCAGTCCCGATCTTCGAAACCTGCTGGGAGATCGCGCTATCGACCTCAGTAGGCGACAGGAGCTGGTCGAAGGGCTACTGAGAGGTCGTACCACCGAGTCAACCATCGTGCTGGCGAAGCGCGCGGTGTTAGCGCGGGAGCGCACCTTCGGACAGACGATCGAGGGTTACATCACGTTGGCCGCAGCACAGAAGAACCGGGCAGTGGCGACCGTACGCGTTGCAAAGCCGCTCTCCTCCGATCAGCGGAACCGTCTTCAAGCCGGGCTCAGTCAGAAGATCGGTAGAGAGGTCACGATCCAGGAAGTCATCGATCCTGACATCCTGGGAGGAGTTCGCGTTGAGCTTGGCGATGAGGTGTTTGAAGGTACCGTCGCGGACCGGCTTGAGTCAGCCAGACGCCTGTTTGGATAGCACTGTTTGGATAGCACAGCTTTTAGATAGCAAGCTTTAGATAGCACGGCTTGGCTATGTCACAACTAAACACATCTACCTCCGAGATAGAGCAGAAAGCGCAGGCCATGGCAGAACTCACGATTCGTCCAGAGGAAATCCGCGAAGCACTAGATCGCTTCGTTCGGGGATATGCGCCGGAGACGGCCAGCCGCGAAGAGGTTGGAACAGTCGTCACATCTGGCGACGGCATCGCCCGGGTCGAGGGCCTGCCTTCGGCGATGGCCAACGAGCTCCTCGAGTTCGAAAATGGAACGCTCGGCATTGCGCTCAACCTCGACGTTCGCGAGATCGGTGTCGTTGTGATGGGTGAGTCGGGCGGCATTGAGGAAGGCCAGGTTGTCAAGGGCACCGGTGAGATCCTTTCCGTGCCGGTCGGTGACGGGTACCTGGGTCGTACGGTTGACGCTCTAGCCAATCCGATCGACGGGCTCGGCGAGATCACCGACATCGGCGAGCGTCGCCCGCTCGAGCTCCAGGCCGCCGGTGTCATGGATAGGCAGGGCGTCAATCAACCATTGCAGACGGGGATCAAAGCCATCGATGCGATGATCCCGATCGGGCGTGGCCAGCGGCAGTTGATCATCGGCGACCGCAAGACCGGGAAGACGGCCATTGCCGTCGACACGATCATGAACCAGAAGAGTGCCTGGGAAAGCGGTGACCCGGAGCAGCAGGTGCGCTGCATCTATGTTGCGATCGGCCAGAAGGGCTCGACCATCGCTGCTGTTCGCGGAGCGCTGGAGGATGCCGGTGCGCTCGAATACACAACGATCGTCGCCGCCCCCGCGTCAGACCCGGCCGGCTACAAGTACGTTGCGCCCTACACCGGCTCGGCCATTGGGCAGCACTGGATGTATCAGGGCAAGCACGTGCTGATCATCTTCGACGACCTGACCAAGCAGGCGGAGGCGTACCGTGCCATGTCGCTGCTGCTCCGCCGCCCCCCCGGCCGCGAGGCGTACCCCGGTGACGTGTTCTATCTGCACAGCCGGCTGCTGGAGCGCTGCGCGAAGCTCTCCGACGAACTGGGCGCTGGCTCGATGACGGGTCTGCCGATCATCGAGACCAAAGCCAATGATGTGTCGGCGTACATCCCGACCAACGTCATCTCGATCACCGATGGACAGATCTTCCTGCAGTCGGATCTCTTCAACGCCAATCAGCGACCAGCCATCGATGTTGGTATTTCTGTATCACGCGTTGGCGGGGCCGCGCAGATCAAGGCAATGAAGAATGTTGCCGGCTCGCTCAAGCTGGAACTCGCCCAATATCGCGACATGCAGGCCTTCGCCATGTTCGCTTCTGACCTCGACGCTACGACTCGCCGCCAGCTTGATCGCGGCAGCCGGCTGGTGGAGCTGTTGCGCCAGCCGCAGTACTCGCCCTATCCGGTGGAAGAACAAGTCGTCTCGGTCTGGGCCGGTATCCAGGGTCTGATGGACGAGGTGCCAGTTGACGACGTGCTGCGTTTCGAGCGCGAGCTGCTGGACCATCTGCGTCACCACGGCGACGTGCTACGCAACATCCGGGAAACCAAGAATTTCGACGACGATACGGCCGCTGCGCTTCGCGATCAGATTGCCGAGTTCAAGAAGGGCTTCCAGACCTCGGAGGGCAAGCTGCTGGCCGGCCGCGAGGAGCACGTCGCGCTGGAGGACGAGGATGTCACGCAAGAGCAAATCGTGAGGCAGAAGCGAGGCTGATATGCCGGCAAGTCTGCGTGAGCTCCGACAGCGCCGCGCCTCGGTGACGACCATTAAGAAGGTCACCCGGGCGATGGAGCTGATCGCGGCCTCCAGAATCATCAAGGCGCAACAGCGCGCCAAGGGGGCAGCTCCGTACGCGCGAGAGCTGACCAGGGCGGTGTCGGCGGTGGCGACGTATTCCAACGTTGAGCATCCGCTGACCACCGAGGCAGAGAACCCGAGCAGGGCCGCAGTCTTGTTGATCACCTCAGACCGTGGTTTGGCCGGTGCGTACTCGTCCTCGGTGATCAAGGAGGGCGAGCAGCTGAACCAGCTGCTGCGGCAGTCGAACAAGGAGCCTGTGCCGTACCTGGCAGGCCGGAAGTCGATTGCCTTCTACGGGTTCCGCCGTCGTAATGTCGCAGCCAAATGGGAGGGCTTCTCCGATGCGCCGACCTACGCGCACGCCCGAGAGATTGCTGACACGCTGATCGGGACTTTCCTGACGCCAACAGAAGAGGGCGGAGTGGATGAGATCCACGTGGTCTTCACGCGCTTCGTCTCAATGCTCACGCAGCGAGTCGACGTGATTCGGATGCTGCCACTGGAGGTGGTGGAGGGTGAGGCGCCGCCGGCCTCAGATGATGAGCTCTATCCGTTGTATGAATTCGAGCCGGATGCTGCGACGGTGCTGGATGAGTTGCTGCCGCTGTATGTGGCCAGCCGCATCCACTACTGCCTGCTGCAGGGCGCCGCTTCGGAGCTGGCCAGCCGGCAGAAAGCGATGAAGTCAGCAACCGACAACGCCCAGCAGCTGATCGAGCGGCTGACTCGGGAAGCTAACCAGGCCAGACAGGCCGAGATCACCCAAGAGATCTCCGAGATCGTTGGCGGAGCGAGTGCCCTAGCCGAGGCAACCGCGGCCGCGGAGTGAGATCGCTAGCGAATGACCAGATATCACCACAGATGAATGAGGGAACGAGATGACCGCCACCATTGAAGAACAAGACACTGAAGCTCCTGCTGGCGGCATTGGCCGCGTGTCTCGGGTCATCGGCCCGGTAGTCGATGTTGAGTTTCCCGTCGACCAGATGCCTGAGATCTATAACGCGTTGACGGTCGAGATCGGTGTCGATGGTGAGACGCGCAGCATGACTATGGAGGTCGAGCTGCATATTGGCGACAACCTTGTTCGGGCCATCGCGCTGAAACCGACTGACGGCATGCAGCGAGGCACGGAGGTGCGGGACACTGGGGCGCCGATCTCGGTGCCTGTGGGCGACATCACTAAGGGTCACGTCTGGAACGTCACGGGTGACTGCCTGGACGTCGACACGGCAGGTCTGGAGATCACCGAGCGCTGGCCGATCCATCGCCCGGCGCCGAAGTTCGATCAGCTCGAGGCCAAGACCGAGATGCTGGAAACCGGCATCAAGGTGCTCGATTTGCTCACCCCGTACGTGACCGGCGGCAAGATCGGCCTGTTCGGCGGTGCCGGCGTGGGCAAGACCGTGCTTATCCAGGAGATGATCTACCGCATTGCCCACAACTTCGGCGGCACCTCGGTCTTCGCCGGCGTGGGAGAGCGCACGCGCGAGGGCAATGATTTGATCCACGAGATGGCCGAGGCAGGCGTATTCAAGGACACCGCGCTCGTTTTCGGTCAGATGGACGAGCCGCCCGGCACGCGGCTTCGAGTGGGGCTGTCCGCGCTGACGATGGCGGAATACTTCCGCGACGTGCAGAACCAGGACGTGCTGCTCTTCATCGACAACATCTTCCGCTTCACCCAAGCGGGATCGGAGGTCTCCACCCTGCTGGGTCGGATGCCTTCGGCTGTGGGATACCAGCCCAACCTTGCCGACGAGATGGGTCAGCTGCAGGAGCGGATCACCTCAACCCGGGGACACTCGATCACCTCTATGCAGGCGATCTACGTGCCAGCCGACGACTACACCGATCCCGCGCCGGCTACAACCTTCGCGCACCTTGATGCCACCACCGAGCTATCGCGTGAGATCGCCTCCCGCGGTCTGTATCCGGCAGTGGATCCTCTGACGTCCACCAGCCGCATTCTCGACCCGCTGTACATCGGCCAGCAGCACTACGACGTAGCGGTGCGCGTCAAGCAGATTCTGCAGCGCAACAAGGAGTTGCAGGACATCATCGCGATTCTGGGCGTGGACGAGTTGTCTGAGGAAGACAAGATCGTGGTCAACCGCGCCCGGCGCATCCAGCAGTTCCTGAGCCAGAACACCTACATGGCGGAGAAGTTCACCAACATTCCAGGTTCGTCGGTGCCGCTCAGCGAGACGATCGAGTCGTTCCGGATGATCTGCGATGGCGAAGTTGATCACATTGCAGAGCAGGCATTCTTCAACGTTGGCAATATGGAGGATGTCGAGCGACGCTGGTCGGAGCTGGAGAAGAACGCATGATCTTGATGTGCGGGCCGGGAAGATTGGAGCGGTATGGCTGAACCCATGCAAGTCGAGGTCGTCTCTGCCGATCGGGTCGTCTGGTCGGGCAAGTCTTCCAACATCATTGCCAAGACCGTCGAGGGCGAGATCGGCATCCTGCCTGGTCATGAACCCGTGCTTGGGGTGCTAGTGCCGAGTGCGGTAGTGATCTTCTGCGAGGAGGCTGCCAAGCGGGAGATCGTCGCCGTGGACGGCGGTTTCATCTCCGTCTCTCAGGGCCGGGTTTCGATCTTGAGTGAGTATGCCCGGATGGCCGACGAGGTGACCGTCGCCCAGGCGGAGAAGGAACTCGCCGAAGCGCAACGGGCTCTCGATTCCGGTGACGGAAGCGACGAGGATCGAAAGCATTTCCTGCGTGCAACGGCGCAGCTTCGCGCGGCGCAGAAAGCGCAGTAAGGTCGCTGCTAAACATAGGCGCGCGATCTGAGGACGTTTATGCACGGCTGGCTCGGGGTCGTCGAGATCCTCGGCGTGCTAGCTGGCTTGCTAGCCATCAGCGTGTTGACGCTTGCCGGTCGGCGGAGATGGCTTGATCGCCTCGGGGGCACGTTCAACTGCAGTCTGAGACTGCGGATGACGACTCCGGGCGCCGGCTGGGTGCTCGGAGTCGGTCGTTATAGCGAGGGGATCCTGGAGTGGTTCAGATACTTCTCGTACTCACTCCGACCGCGAATAGTGTTCCCCCGACGTAATGTCCGCGTACTGGAAACACGGATGCCAGACCCAGTAGAGGCCGTGGCACTCAATGCCGACGAGAAGGTACTCCGGATCCAGGTGCACGATGGCCGTGCCGAGGCGCAATGGGAGCTGGCCATGAGCCAGGAGTCACTGACTGGCCTGCTGAGTTGGCTAGAGGCAGCGCCACCAGGCGTACGCCGATTCGAGTAAGAGATACCCGGCTACTCCTTGGTCGCGAAGGCGGCGTCGAAGGACGCTTCCGAGGGGCGAATGGCGTTCATGCTTCGAATGAAGTCCAGTGCCTCGGGCGCTCCGTCGAGCCGATCCATCCCGGCGTCCTCCCATTCGATCGATATCGGGCCGGCGTAACCGATGTAGTTGAGCATGCGGAAGATGTCTTCCCAGCGCGTGTCGCCATGGCCGGTCGAAATGAAGTCCCAACCACGTCGGGGGTCTGCCCACGGCAGATGCGAGGAGAGCTGACCGTTGCGGCCATTGGTCATCCTGATCTTGGTGTCCTTGCAGTCCACGTGGTAGATGACATCCCGGAAGTCCCACAGGAAGCCGACGTAGTCCAGGCCCTGCCACACCATGTGCGACGGATCGAAGTTGAGGCCGAAGCCTGGACGATGATCAATCGCCTCCAGCGTGGCAACTGTCGACCAGTAGTCGTATGCGATCTCGCTTGGGTGGACTTCGTGGGCGAAGCGGACCCCGACCTCATCGAAGACGTCGATGATCGGGTTCCACCGGTCGGCGAAGTCGGCGTAGCCCGCCTGTATGACCTTGTCCTCGACCGGCGGAAACATCGCGACGTAGTGCCAGATCGCAGATCCGGTGAATCCAACGACGGTATCGACGCCAAAGGCAGCGGCAGCGCGTGCCGTGGTCTTTAGTTCTTCGGCGGCTCGCTGCCGAACACCGTCGGGGTCACCGTCGCCCCAAACCCGTGGGTTGACCATGTTCTTGTAGCGGTCGTCAATGATCGCCTCGCACACTGCCTGGCCATTGAGGTGATTCGAGATCGCCCAGCAGCCCAGCCCGTGCTTCTCCAGAAGGTCTTTCCGTCCGCGGACATAGCTGTCATCTTCGGCTGCTTTTGCAACGTCGAAATGATCACCCCAGCAGGCGATCTCGAGTCCGTCGTAGCCCCATTCCGCAGCAAGCCGGCACACCTCGTCGAACGGGAGGTCGGCCCACTGTCCGGTAAACAGCGTCACCGGTCGTGGCTGTGCCGGCTGGGCCTTTCCGGTGGCGTCCTTCAAAGGGCGGGCGTCGTTGATCACTGCATCCTCCTCGTTTGGGCTCGATCTCGGTCTATCACGGGCTTAATCCTTCGACACCGAACTGTGGCTTCTATCGCCTCCCGGTATCCACAGCACATCACCATCTGGTCCATTGACGACCCGGGTGAGGATGAAGAGCAGATCAGACAGCCGGTTGAGATAGGTGATCGCCAATGTGTTTACTCCACCGGGACGCTGCTTATCGGCGATCGGTTCGGCTCCGTACGCCTGAACCGCTAGCCAGGCGGCGCGTTCCGCACGCCGGACCACGGTGCGCGCCAAGTGCAGCTGGGCGGCAGCCGGCGAACCGCCAGGAAGGATGAATGACGTCAAGTTGGGCAGCGGATCTCCAAACTGATCGCACCATGCTTCCAGCCGGTCGATGTACTCCTGGGTGATGCGAAGCTGGGGCGGATTATCGGCCGAGTCGGCGACCCGCAAAGGATTTGAGAGATCGGCTCCGACATCGAACATCTCGTTCTGCACGGCCCGCAGTACCGCGGCGACATCCTTGAACAGGCCACCGCTAGCGAGTGCGATTCCGATCGCTGAGTTGGCCTCGTCCACATCGCCGTACGCTTCGACCCGGGGGTCGGTCTTGGTGATCGGAGACAAGTCCGAAAGCTGAGTTTTTCCGCTATCGCCTGTCCGGGTGTAGATGCGGGTCAGCCGAACCATGATCACACCCTACGGCTTGTCGCTGCCGGCAAAACCGGTTAGGGCGTGGCACAGTACAACGGTGGTGGCCACTCGTAGAGCGACCGCTCTTGCCATTGTGGGTATTTCCGCACTGCTGAGTGGGTGCGGCCAAATCCCCGTTGAACCGCAACCATCGAGCACTTCGTCGACATCCGCGGCCCCTGCGGGCGCACCGAGTGCAACCCCGATAGCGGCAGACGGCGGTGACATCTGCGAGTACTCCAGCTCAGGAGAGCCGGCGCGTCCAGTGACGGCGCCACCAAGCACGGGAGTTCCAACCAGTGGAACGGTCAGCTACGTGCTGGCGATGACGAATGGCGATGTCAAGATCACCTTGGATCGGGCAAAAGCACCCTGCACCGTCAACTCTTTCGTCGCGTTGGCAGATCAGGGCTACTTCGACAAGACCAAGTGCCATCGGCTCGCTGATTCGGGGATTTTCATCTTGCAGTGCGGTGACCCAACTGGTACCGGGAAGGGTGGCCCGGGCTACGAGTTTCCCAATGAGACGGACGGCACAGAAAGCTATACCGAAGGCGTCGTGGCGATGGCGAACGGTGGACCTGGCAGCAACGGATCGCAGTTCTTCCTGGTGTGGGCCGATTCGACCAGCCTCGACAAGAAGCGGAACTTCACGATCTTCGGCGAAATGGACAAGGCCTCGCGGGATGTGGTGGCGTCGATGGCCGAAGAAGGCCAGGACGGACGCAATCCTGACGGCACCGGCCGACCTAACAACCCCTCAGAGATTCTGACGGTGACTCACGGCTAAGCCCGCCGCTGCGGTGATGCTTACTGGTCGGGCGGCCAGTCGTCCCCGCGCTTCGGCCGCAATCTCAGGAGCGCCATGGCCAACATCAAGATGCCGAGACCGATAAAGCCACCAATGAAGTAAGCACCACGACCTGGGCCGCTGGAGGGATAGAGCACTGACGGTGTCGGACTAGGCGCCTGGGACGGCAGGTCCAACGGGATGAGGGTCGTGAGCAACATGACGAACTCCGTCATTGGCGACACTTTCGCACGTTCCGCACGCTTAGAGGCCTAGGAATCGGCGAATCGTGGCGAGGAACACTGCGGGTTGTTCGCTGTGCACCCAGTGGCCGGCGCCTTTGATCTTGACGAGCTGAACCCGTGGGAAGAGCGCGCGCATCGTGGTCATGTACTCCCGGCGAATGTAGCCCGATCTCGCACCGGCAAGCCAGAGCACCGGCCCTCTGTACGGCTCGGCACGGAGTTCCGGCCACCCGCCCATCTCGCCAAGGTGGTCGCCGAGCATGTCTAGATTCATCTGCCATCGCCAACCATGGCCGGGGGAGGATTGGTCTCGTCGCAGGTTTTGCAGCAGGAAGCTGCGTACCACGGGGTCGCTGGCATACTCGGCGAGCTGAGCGTCCGCTGCCCGACGGTCGGAGAGTGTCTCCAAGTTGATCGCCTGCATGCCGCGTATGAAGGTTGCGAATTCGCTGATCTCCCGACTTGCCACCGGTGACACATCGACAACGCAGAGTCGCTCCACGAGCTCTGGCTTGAGCAATGCGAGTGTCATGGCCACCTTGCCGCCCATCGAGTGCCCGATG
>Ga0307288_10000262_pt1 | contig 18773 bp, 14 predicted proteins | sample ER_DNA_142_FD_194469 | JGI IMG/M metagenome (GOLD analysis project Ga0307288, IMG submission 194469) | Bulk soil microbial communities from the East River watershed near Crested Butte, Colorado, United States - ER_DNA_142 | ecosystem: Environmental > Terrestrial > Soil > Floodplain | place... | reverse complement strand
CCATCCGGGCGATGGAGATGAGACCGACGCTGAGCATGCCAAGCAAGATCTTGCTGGCACCTCGATCGAGAAGATCGAGAAGGACACCGAAGCCAACGCGACCAAGATCAAGAAGGAGACCGGACACACTCCCGGCCGCCGGTCCGACGAGCAGACGGTGCCCAACGCGAGAGTCTCCGCTGCCGCGGCGCAGGATCCGGGCCAGGGCGGATCCTGGAGTTCGGTGATCCCCACGGACCAAGGAAGCAAGGTCGGCGTCGTACCGATCTTCCAGGCCGTCTTGCCGAACGGCAAGGTCCTGATGTGGGACTCGGTGGGTCAAAGCGCACCAGAGCAGATGCCAACCAATAACTTCACTCGCGCCATGGTTTGGGATCCCACGACAAACACGTACAACCGTAGGGACGTCTCGGGCTACAACATCTTCTGCGCTGGATACACCCAGCTCGCAAATGGCAACGTGCTGGTGGCCGGCGGAAACAAGAATGCTGCGCTGGACGGCATCGTGCAGACCCACATTTTCAACTGGCAGAACGAGACGTGGAGCCGTGGGCCGGACATGGCGGCCGCCCGCTGGTATCCCGCAGTCCAGGCTCTGGGCAACAACGAAGCAGTGATCGTCGGCGGCGGTCAGGCAATCCCCGAGGTTTACCAGACCGATGGAAAACTTCGCCGGCTGACCAACGCCAGCGGGTACAGCGATCGGTTGTACGCCTTCTTGACTACGCGTCCGAATGGACAGGTCGAGTTGATGGGTCCCGCGACCCAGATGAACACCATCGATACCAGCGGGACCGGAGCGATTACGGCCACAAAGGCACGGGATGGCATCGCCCGCACTTATGGCGGCTTTGCCACCTACGACATAGGTAAGGTGCTGGTCGCCGGGGGCGGCGACATAACCGAAGGCGGCCAGAGCCATGTACCGACCAAGACGGCGGTCCTCGTTGGCGTCAACGGCTCCACTACCACGGTTGGCTCCACCGCCTCCATGTCAGTTGGCCGGCGGCAACACAACCTCACCATCCTGGCTGACGGTAGCGTGCTCGCAACCGGCGGAATGAGCAAGGCGACCAACGCAAACGTTGATCTTAATAATCCGGTGTTCGCCGCCGAGCGCTGGGATCCAGCGACAGGGAACTGGACAGTTTTGTCGGGCGCCAGCCGCGTCCGGCAATACCACTCCAGCGCCACGCTACTTCCCGACGGCCGGGTACTCACCGGCGGCGGCGGAGTCTGCGCTTCTTGCGTCAGCCTGGGATATCTCGAGAAGAACATCGAGTACTTCGAGCCGCCCTACCTATTCAAGAAGGACGGCAGTGGGCAGCGGGCGACCCGACCGGTGATCAACTCCGTACCGAGCACCGCTACCTATGGACAAGATTTCGACATCAGTTCAGCGCAGGCCGGATCGATTGCCAAGGTTGGGCTGGTACGCCTCGGAGCGGCCACTCACAGCCAGGACCAAGGACAGCGCTACATACCTTTGTCCTTCACCGCCTCAGGCGACACGCTTAAAGCCACCGCGCCAGCGAACTCCAACATCGCGCCTGCGGGCTACTACATGCTCTTTATCACCGATGATGCGGGTGTCCCGTCGGTGGCCAAGATGATCAAGCTGCAGCCGAAGTCGGCGGTCAAGGGCGCTTCGTCAGATTTCAACGGTGACGGCTTCTCCGATGCAGTGGTTGCCGATCCTTACGCAGATCCGGGAGGTGTATCCGACGCAGGGCAGATCACGGTGATGTACGGCAATAGCGGCACGATCGGCGGCGGGTCGGTCGACACTCTAGTGCAGGGCTCGGGCAATGTGGGCAACACCGCCTCGGCCGGAGACCGATTCGGCTCAACGGTGGCGGCCGCTGATGTTGATAACGATGGCTACACCGACCTGCTCGTCGGCACACCATACGAGGACATCTCAGGCCAGGCCGATTCGGGGCTGGCACAGGTCATCTGGGGTTCCTCAAGTGGGCTCGGCAAGGGCAAGGCCTCGACACAGCTGACCCAGGATTCCTTTGGACGCACCGCTACAGCTGGTGATCAACTGGGGTCTGCGATAGATGCGACCAATGAGCTGGGCGCCGACTTGCCAATGGTGGCTGTCGGGGTTCCGGGCGGCAATGTCTCCGGGCAGAACGACGCCGGATGGGTGGGCTTCTTTACCGCCGGCCTCAACGACCCAAGGGCTGTTGATCAAGAATCTGCTGGGATTCCCGGGGCAGCTGAGGCCGGCGATCGGTTCGGCGAGGCGATCACGCTCGGCCTGATCGCCGGGACCTCAACCCGAGTTGATGCCGCAGTCGGTACTCCAGGCGAGGATTTGGGTTCCGGTACGAGCGCGATCAGCAACGGCGGCGCGTTCACCGTGATCAACGATCTCTACACCGGAGTCGTGGCTGGGCAGGCATACGACCAGAACAGTTCAGGAGTTCCTGGCACCCCGGAGAACAATGACGCCTTCGGCCAGGTCTTGGACAGCGTACGGGTCGGCAGCACGACTCATTTGGCGGTCGGAATTCCTGCCGAAGACATCGGAAGCGCGGCCGACGCGGGAAGCGTCCAGCTCTTCACTTCCACCGGCACCACCATTACGCCGGGTGTTGGGCTGACTCAAGACACGACCGGCGTGACGGGAACGGCAACCGCAGGTGATCAATTCGGACGCCGGATAGTCCTCGCGCCGCCGGGGCTGAGTGATACAAAGACCCGGTTGGCGGTGTCCGCGCCGTACAAGGACGGCCCAGCTACCGATGCTGGACAGGTGCAGATCTTCCCGCTTGATGATCTTGGTGCCGAAGCGACGTACGACCAGAACTCGACGGGAATTGATGGCACGGCGGCAGCCAACGATCATTTCGGCGAGGGGCTCGGCTTTGTGGCGGGCGTCTCCGAACGCTCCATCTTGGTCGGAGTGCCAGACGATGTGGAGTTCTCCGGCGGCATCGTGAACGTCATCCCGCTGACCGGTGGCTCCCTGCGGTCGTGGCGTCCTGGTGATGGTCGGGTGCCGTCCGCCGGTGCCGACCGCTTCGGCGGCGCTGCGGGTGGGGAGGTGCAGCAGTAGCGCATACTGCCGCAGGCGGACAGCCAATGCGGACGGCGCATGCGAAGGCTCTGCGCCGAAGTTGTCCGCTGGCTGATTAAGGGTTGAGATCGCAGAAGCTAGTCCAGCTGAGGGACGACATCGGCTGCTAGCCGCTCCATCTGCTCCCGGTCCTCAGCGACGTAGGCACCCAAGGGGTTGAGCAAGATCATCTCCGCACCGGCGTTGATCACGTCGCGTAGGCCGCGGACAACGTCGTCAGTTGTTCCGCAGACGGGCACGTCCTGGATGCCCGGCATTTCAGCGTAGATGCGGCGCAACCCGTCGGCGACTCGGCTACGGGCGCGGTCGGCGTCGTCATCGACAGCGAGATAAACCCGCTTGCCGATCATGAAGGTGGCCGGATCCCCACCCTGGTCCTCCAGCTCACGCTTGACGATGCCCACCTGCTGTGCGAATGCCGCGGTGGTCGTGGAGCCGGCGCCCAGGAATCCGTCACCAAGCCGCACGGCGCGAGCGAGTGCAGCGGGCGCGCTGCCGCCGAACCAGATCGGTGGGTGCGGGCGCTGTACAGGCTTGGGCTGGATCGGCAGATCGTCAAGCTGCCGGAAGCGGCCGTGGAAGGTGATTCGAGGCTCGTCGGACCAGACGGCCTTCATGAGCCGGAGCCCCTCGGTAAAGCGACCCACGAACGTTTCCTTCTCGACGCCGAACGCCGAGAACTGGCGAAAGCCGCCGCCGGGAGACACCCCCACCTCGAGACGACCATGGCTCAGCCGGTCGACCGCGGTGATCGCATTGGCCAGCTGCAGCGGATCATGCAAGGAGCTGACCAAGACAGCGACCCCGAGCCGGAGCCGCTCGGTGCATGCCGCCGCGTACGCGAGCATTTCCAGTGGCGCGATCAGCGGTGTGGGGCCAATGGCCTGCTCCACGACCCAGCCGGACTCGAAACCCAGCTGCTCGGCCCGGGCCAGGTAGGCCTTGGCGCCAGGGCCGTCAAAGGATCCGGAATCGAGATGTGGGATGGAGATGCCTACGCGCATGGCAGGCACGCTACAGCTCGGGGGCTCGCTGGCCGCCATTGGCGGTGAGGTGCAGCAGTAGCCGGCTTAGAAGATCCGGATGGCCGTCTCGGCTGGCGCCTCCAGCAGCCGTTCAATCTCCTCGTCCAGCCGCACGAGAGTCAGCGAGGCACCGGCCATGTCGAGAGAGGTGCAGTATTCATTGACGTAGCTGCGCCCAACATCGATGCCCCGGTCGGCGAGCTGTCGGTGGGCACGGCGATACAAGATGTACAGCTCGCTGATCGGCGTGCCGCCTAGCCCGTTGATCATCAGCGCCACGCGGTCGCCGGAGTCGTACGGCAGATCGGTCACTACCGCCTCGAGCAGCTCATCGACGATGGCGTCGGCGTTCGTGAGATTGCGACGCTCCCGGCCCGGCTCGCCGTGGATGCCCACACCGACCTCCATCTCGTCAGCGCCCAGCTCAAACAGCGGCGATCCCTTGGCCGGCGGAGTGCAGGCGGTCAGCGCCAGCCCCATAGTGCGGGTCAGACTGTTGACCTTCTGACCGATCCGCAACAGCTCATCGAGATCGGCGCCTTCCTCCGAGGCAGCGCCGACGGCCTTGATCACGAAGAAGTTGCCGGCAACCCCGCGCCGGCCAACGGTGTAAAGCGAGTCCTTGACCGCGACGTCGTCGTCGATAGTCAGCACACCGACCTTGATGCCCTCGGCCTCGGCCATCTCACGACCCATATCGAAGGCCATCCGATCGCCGGTGTAGTTGTTCACCAGCAGCAGCACACCGGCAGGTGAGGCGACGAGCTTAGCGGTCTCGTATACGTAGTCCATCGGAGGCGCGGCGAAGACGTCACCCGGACAGGCCGCGTCGAGCATGCCGCGGCCAACGACCATGACATGCGCCGGCTCGTGACCGGAGCCGGAGCCTTGCACGATCGAGACCTTGTCATCGCGCGGAATGTCGGTACGCATGATCAGGTTGTAGTCGGGGACGTACTTGAGCTTGTCCTGGTTGGCAAGTGCGATGCCCTCAAGCATCTCGGGAACGAACTGCTTGGGGTCGTTGACGAACTTCTTCATGACGCTCCTCCTTGAGATGCTCCTGACCAGACTTCACTGATGCGCTCGGTGATCACCGCAACCGCCATGGCGCCCGCGTCGACGGAACCCCTGCTCCGTTCGCCCGTGTACGCCGCCCTGCCGCGCTTGGCCACCATTTCCTTCGTGGCCTCTGCCGTTTCACGGGCCGTAACAGCGGCAGCCTTCAGCGCTTCGTCGCCGTCCGCACCGGATTGCAACTCCGATTCCAGGCGGTCGGTCACGGGTACGAGTGTGTCCAGTAGCGTCTTGTCTCCGAGATCAGACTGGCCGCGGGCTTTGATGCCCTCGGACGCCGCCCGCAGCATGCTGATCACCTGCTCGCTGCTGAGTCTGTCGGTGGCGCCGGCGGTCATGCCGGCGCGGATAAACGCAGTGCCCCAGATGGGTCCAGACGTTCCGCCGATGCGGGAGCTGATGATCATTCCAGATCTCTTCAGGAAGGTCCCGATGTCGGTACGGTCAAGATCGTCCCAGCCCTCGAGGAGCCTCTCGAACCCACGAGCCAGCGAATAACCGAAATCCCCATCACCGACGACCGAGTCAAGATCGCCAAAGTACTTCTCGTTCTCGATGGCGGTCTCGCCGATGGTGCGGACCACCAGCTCGACCTGCTGCATGCCGTTGTCACTCACTCGCCTCTCCCTCTCCCGGGTCTCGCACCTGTCCTGATCCCGCCGCTGCCGACTGCTCCTGGAGCTCCTCCGCTGGGGCTGCCCGGAGGCAGTCGCGAAGGTCGTCGAGGGTGATGTAGTCGCCCGGCCGGGCCGCGCTGCGGTTGGCCAGCACCTCAATCGGCGGCCGGTCCGGACCGCCCAGCTCGGACACCACCAGGACCGCCTCGTCGAATCTCTCCTGACGCGTATACCCGTTGACCGTCACCACGCAGCGAAGTTCTGCACCCACCGCAGCAAGCAATCCATTGCGCGAGTCCTCGACGACGAGCGTGTCCTCCGGGTCTAGCTCCAGCTTGGCGAGGGCTAGCTGGTAGATCGCGGGGTCCGGTTTCTTTGCCGGGACGATGTCCCCGGCGAACAGCGGCACGCGAGTGGCCAGTTCGCGACCGACGGCATTCTCAAGGACAGCTCGTACCGACTCCTCGGCTGAGGTGGACGCTACGGCGACGGTCCAGTCGGCCTCAAGGGCGGCCCGGATGATGCGCACAATGCCGGGCCGGGGCGGGATCTGCCCATCGGCCACCATCTTCTTGAAGATTGCGGTCTTGGTCTTGTGCCATTGCGCGAGCAGCTCGCGGCGCCCGTCCTCATTGGCGGGGATCTGCGCGGTCCGCACGAACTCCGGATCAGCAAAGAGGCTGGCCATGCGCTCCTTGCCGCCGCCGATCTTGAGCTTCTTGGCGTAGTCGTCCTCACTCCACTGCACGGGCAAGCCGTATTCGGCGAATGTGGCGTTGAAGGCCGCCAGGTGGCCGTAACGTTCGGTGTCGGCAAGTACGCCGTCACAGTCGAAGATCAGGGTTGGCACTGGCTCACCACGCCCGGCCGGCGCCGCCGAAGAGCTGGATGTGGTAGCGAGCGGTCTCCATCACAGCCGACCGCTGGTGACGGAATAGTGACGGCGGATCCCACTTGGCCTTCTCCTCGGCGCCGCGCAGGAATTCCAGGCCAGACTTCATGAACGATTCCTTGATCGCTGTGGAGATATTGACCTTGGCGCAGCCCCGCGAGATCAAGTCGCGGAACTGGTCGTCGGTCAGCCCGGTGCCACCGTGCAGGGCCATGGGTACGCCGGTGGCCTCCACCAGATCGGTCACTCGCTGATGATCAAGCTTTGGAGCAGCGGCGTACTGCCCATGCGCGTTACCGATCGCCGGCGCAAAGCAGTCGACACCAGTCTTTTTGATGAAGTCGACGGCCACGTCCAGACTCTGGACCCTCGAGGCCTCGTCGGAGCCGATGTCATCTTCGACGCCCCGGATCCCTTCAATCTCGCCCTCGACATTTGCCCCGTACCGGCGAGCTTCTGTCACCACCTCAGTCGTCTGACGCAGGTTCTCCGCTACGTCCAGGTCGTGAGCGTCGAATAGCACGGAGTTCCAGCCGCCGGCAAGGCAGTCGCTGATCACCGACCGCTCCGGGCAGTGATCAAGGTGCAAGGTCACTGGCACTGGCAGCTCGCGTGCAAAGGCTGTGAGGATCGCGAAAAGTTGATCACGGCCGTACTGGCGGACCGTCTTGACCGATGTCTGGATGATCACCGGAGCCTTTTCCTCCACGGCCGTCGCGAGGATCGCCTCGATGGTCAAGTCGTTCAGTATGTTGAAGGCGGCCACTCCGTAGCGCTCGGTGAAGGCGCGGTCGAGGATCTCCTTCATGGATACGACGGGCACGGGTTTCCTTCCGGTCGCTCGGGCTGAGAAGGCCGATTTCTGTCTAGCACGACGCTCGCCGGTTACGGAAGAGTGGTTCCCAGTCGCTGCGCTTCCGCGTTAGATTCCCTGCATGGCCGACGTGAGCATGATCAACGACGACGAAGCGGCCCGGCGCGAGGTAGCGGCCGGGATGGCCGAGGCAGCGCACGCCTGGTTTGACACCCTCGATGCGGAGCAGCGCACGATCGGCCAGGGAGCCGTTCCCGCCGACAATCCATCCGACAATGAACGCCGCCGCTGGTTCTACACCCCAACCGATCACGGTGGCCTCACCATCCATCAACAGCGACCGGCGCAGCAGCGCGCCGCAATGCGGCTCATCTCGACCGGGCTCTCCCCCGCCGCGTACGTCACTGTTGCGACGATCATGGGCTTGGAGAACGTGCTGGACTACATCGAGGGGTTCAAGGCCAGCTTCAGTCGGGAACGCGGCCGCGATCCCGGGATGTATTACCTGCGGGTGTTCGGCGAGCCGGGCGACGAAGGCTTGTGGGGTTGGCGCTTTGGTGGCCACCACGTCTCGTTGCACAACCTCGTACTGGACGGAGTCCTTGTCGCCACGACGCCGTGCTTCCTGGGCGCGAATCCCGCTGTTTCCCCTCTGCTCGGAGGAGCAGTGAACCGCCCACTCGCCCGGGTGGAGGACCTTGGCCGAGACCTGATGCGCTCGCTGCGGCCCGAACTCACCGCTCGAGCGATCTTGTTGCCGAAGGCCCCGTCCGACTTCGTCACCGTCAATCTCACCTACGTCACCGACGGCGATGGAGTCTTTCCGCTTGTCGGCATGTACCGCGCCGAGCGGTTCCCCGACCCGGTACAGCAGGCGCAGTTGAAGTCGCTGCGCGATGCCATCGCTGAGGTCACTGAGCTGAGCGACGCAGATCAGCAGGCCGTTGCGTACTCGATGGAACCCAGGGGCGTACCGGCCGCGGAGTTCGACGCCGAGCAACGAGAGATGCTGCGGGCCCTCCTCGCCACTTACCTGGACCGGGCACCGGCTGGTGTATCACCGCTGCACCGCTACGACGACGATGCGGCCCTCGACACTGTGCACTTCGCCTGGGCAGGACCGACTGCACCGGGCGAGCCGCACTACTACCGTGTGCAGGGGCCCCGGCTGCTGATCGAGTGGGACAACACCCAGGACAACGCCAACCATGGTCACTCGGTGTGGCGGGATCCCCTATCGGACTTCGGTCTCGACGTACTCGCCCAGCACCGCGCGGCGCACCATCGCTGATGTCTATGGTGAACCGCGGTTCAGCTCATCACTTCTCAAATGTGCTACGCTGTCGCACATGGAGATCGGCGTCAGAGAGCTCCGGAACCGAACGGCCCAAGTGCTTGAAGCCGTGAGGGGCGGCGAACGGGTCACACTGACAGTGCACGGTGAACCGGTCGCCGACATCATCCCTCACGCTCGGCGTACCCGCTGGCTCTCAGGTGATCACGTTCGAGAGCAGCTAAGCCGTCGAGCTGCCGACCCAGAGCTTCGAAACGAACTGGACGCGCTGGCTGGTCAGACTCTGGACGAGCTTTGAGCGAGGCGATCTCTGCGGGGCTTCTCGATACTTCGATCTTTATCGCCAAGGAATCGAGCCGTGCCCTTGGCCAGCTACCGCAACAAGTCGCTGTTTCGGTTGTCACGCTTGGAGAGCTCCAGCTTGGCGTTCTCGTGGCCGAGAACAATGAGAAACGAGCGCGACGGGCCGAGACGCTCGCCTTCGCAAGAAGTGCTGACCCCATACCTATCACCGAGGCCGTCATGGGTGCTTGGGCACGCCTAGTGGCCGATTGTCGCAGCGGAGGCATTTACAGGACAGTCAGGCTGACTGACGCATTGATCGCGGCAACGGCAATCGAGCACGGGGTGCCGATCGTGACTCAAGACGACGACTACAGCCAGATCGCGAGAGTGCACCCTGCATTGAGGGTCCTACGAGTCTGAGCCACTACTCTCGCGGCGTGACAGCAACAAGCTCAGATGTGATCGAGCGCGTCTCGACTCTCGAGCTGTTCTTCGACCTCGTCTTCGTCTTTACGATCACGCAGCTGACTGGTGTGCTCGCCCATGATCCGGACTTGCTGCACCTGCTGCGAGTCGCCGTGATGCTGGCGATCATTTTCTGGATGTACGGCGGCTACGTGTGGCTGACGAATGCGGTTGCTGCCAACACGGCCGCACGACGGCTAGTGCTGCTCGGCGGGATGGCGGGGTTCCTGCTGCTCTCGCTCGCCGTGCCAGACGCGTTCGACGGCGGCGGCCTGGGGTTCGGTCTCGCGTATGCGGTCGTCGTGCTGGTCCATATCGCGCTGTTCACGAGGACACAGCGAGTGCGGTCGGCGCGGGACTTGGCCCGGATCGGGCTGCTCAACGTTGCCGGCGCCGCATTGATCGTATTGGGCGGAGCGCTCGGTGGTATCCCTCAGCTGATCTTGTGGATTTTGGTGCCGCTGGTCTGGTGGCTGGTGGCCACATACCGCCAACTCTCCGGCGCCTTCGAGATCGGCGCGGTGCACTTCGTCGAGCGGCACGGACTGGTGTTGATCATCGCTATCGGCGAGTCGCTGATCGCGCTTGCACTCGGGCTGGGTGACCTCAAGCTGGGACCTGCGTTGGCGGCGGTTGCAGTACTTGGACTAGCCCTGTCGGCGTGCCTGTGGTGGACCTACTTTGGCGGCGACGACACCGGAGCCGAGCACGCGCTCACCGCGGCACCGCGGGAGCGTCGAGGTCGGCTGGCAATCGAGGCGTTCGGCCACGCTTATCTCGGACTGTTGCTTGGCGTGATCGCCATCGCCGCGGGACTGGAGGGCGGCGCGCACCACCCGTTCGGTCCGCTGGCCGTCGGGTACGCCGTTGCACTCGGCGGTGGCGTGGCGCTCTACCTCGCTAGCGATGCCTGGTTTCGCTGGCGATTGCGGATCGGCCGGCCTGGACATCGGGCCTTGGCGGCGATCCCAGCACTCGCCACGATCGCTTTGGGACTTTGGACAGCAGTGGCTCAGGTTGCAGCGCTAGTGGTGGTCTTTGCAGTCCTGTTCGCCGTGGAATCGCGGCGCTCTGCCGATGACTCTATAGAATCCCTGCATGAGCGCTAGGGAATTTCGCCCTGACGTGGTGATCATTGGTGCGCCCAAGGCCGGGACTAGTGCGTTGCATGCTGCCCTGGCCCAGCATCCGCAGATCTACGCGTCGCCGGTCAAGGAGCCCAAGTACTACATGTGCTGGGACGCTCCCCCGCCGGCTTATCGCGGGCCTGGCGATGCGCACAGCAATCAGGAGTGGATCTGGCGGCGAGCGGACTATGAGGCGCTCTTCCGTGAAGCGCCAGAGGATGCGGTACGGCTGGAAAGCACACCCTTCTATCTCTATATGCCAGGTGCGCGCCGTCGAATTGCTGAGGAGCTTCCGGAGGCGAAGCTGGTCGTCATTGTCCGGGATCCAATCGACCGCGCGTACTCCAATTGGATGCATCTCTGGGTGGACGGGCTGGAGCCGATCTCGGACTTCGTCGAGGCCTGGCACGCCGAAGATCATCGAGTCGCTGCCGGATGGGCGCCGTTTTGGCACTACCAGCGGCTCGGTCGATACGGCGAACAGCTGGCCGACCTGTTTGAGCTCGTCGAGCGCGAGAGGGTCTTCGTCCTGCGTTATTGGCAGCTGGTGTCCCACCCGGATGAGACGCTTAACCGCGTCGCGCGCTTTCTGGGTATTGCTGAAGATCAGGTCACCACGATTCCGCCGGACAATGCGCGACCGTTTGTGGAACCCGGTTTGCGCACGTCGGTGTTGGGGCGTGTCATCCGCGCCGGGGCGACAGCTGCTAGTTATGCATCGCCGCAGGTCTGGCGCCGCGCTAGCAAACCCCTGGTGAGCCTTCTGCAACACGGTGGTCGTACTCACCGGCCGAAGCTTGCGTCGGAGCAGCGTATAGCGCTTCTCGGCGACTGCTTGGACGACATCGCGCGCTTGGAGCAGACGCTCGGCGAGTCGTTCGAGGACTGGCGGTCTGCCGCCGGCCGCGGCTCCTTCGCCGAGCGGACGCAGACCGCTTCGTCATGATCAATAATGCTTGATCAAATGCAGGTCATCAGGTCGTGAGAACCATCAGGTCGAGCAGCTTCAAAGTAGAACCGCGTAGGGCCGTTGGGCAGTGCAACGGCGCTGACATAGCGGAATGAGCCGTCACCGTCCGGAGATTCTGCGACCGGAAGACCACCGACCGGTACTAGTGCCCCATTCTGTTCGCGAGCCAGGCCGGTCCGCTCAAACCAGTTCTCGGCAGCGGTCGCGCGTCCGTCGTACAACACGGTCAGCGGGTTCTCATTCAAGATCGCCGTTACCCGGGTGCCGCGCGCGTCCCAACTTCCGGACATGCCACGCAGGGCCACGCCTTGATCACGCCAGTGGAGGCCGTCGACGCTCGTCGCGTATCTGGTGATCATGCGGTCCTCATGCCCCGGATCGGTGAGCGGGTGACAGCAGACCCACATCCGCCACTCGTTGGCCCTTCTGATGATTACCGGATCCTTGACCGCCCATTGATCGTCACCGGCGAGCACCACGTGACGATCACCAAATGGCAGCTCCTCGGGTCGCTCTGCATCCAGTGCATCAATCCACCAATGCTTGGAGTTCGGCGTTGCGCAGCTGAGATAGAGGCGCCATCCGGAATCGGTCGGCGTGATCACCGGGCGTTCGAGGGAGGCGGCGCCGAAGGCCTCGCGACTGACCTCGCAGACCGGCTTGAAATTGACCCCGTCCCGCGACATAGCGACGACGACGCCCACCCCACGGCCCGAGTTGAGGGGTCGCCGAATGCGGTACGCCAGCCAGAAGACACCGTTCACCAGAACGCAGCTCGCACCACCAGCCCAGTTGCCGGGCCCCTCATCAGGCGCAGCCACCACGACCTCAGCGCGCTCGTAACGAGGAAGATCAACATCGACCAGAGCAGTCACGGAAGAAAACCTATCCGAATACTCGGCAATACCTTTGGTGTCTCGACCAGATGCCTGTGAGTGTGCCTCGTCGGCATGCCCATAAAGGCCTCAGTGCCAATGGGCCTGCCGAATCAGCGGGGCCGGATGTTCTGGTTGAGGTGGAAGATGTTGTCCGGGTCGTATTGCCGTTTGAGCGCGGCCAGCCGATCTAGCTTCTCGGCCGGATAAGCGCGACGCACACCAGCCGCCCCTTCATCACCGAGGACGTTGACATAGACGCCGCTGGCGAAAGGCTCCATGGCGGCACCGAACCGGCGAGCAGCCTCAATGCGCTGAGTGTCCTCGGCCGGGTCTGTCCAGGCCGTAGCAGCGACAAACTCGAGAAGCGTGTTGCGGTGACTGAAGGCGCTGTCGTCGTTCGACGTTGCAGCGATTGCGCCGCCGTAGCCCTGGAAGGAACCGTTCAGGAATAGCGGCCGGTCAGCTTCAGGGTCCGGTTCGCCCTGGGACAAGAACGCATCAATCGCGTCATCGGGCAACTCCGTCAAGTAGTGACCCTTGTAATACCGCCGGCGCGAGCCCGGGTGGTGCCACTCATCGTCCGTGCTCTGCAACTGGAGGTAGGTCACTTCCTCGACCTGCTCGGCCAGCGGCACGCCCAGGCTAGCCACGTGGGGCATCAGCCAGCGCCGGCCGTTCTCGGGGTCACCGACCCATATGAAGCCGAGGATCGCCACTGTGCGGTTGCGTAGCTCCGCGGGCACGTCGGGCGAGTCAGGCATCCTGCCGACCCAGGCCAGTGGAGTCGCCTCTGGCGGAACGTCGCCGCCGAGCAGATCACGCCAGCGTTGCATTGCGGACGGCGCCTCTGCGAGGTCGAAGGTCCGATTAGCGAGCACAGCGGAGGTCCCGACATCATGTAGCCGGAACTCGAATTCAGTAACTACTCCGAAATTGCCGCCGCCCCCTCGCAGCGCCCAGAACAGGTCCTCGTGCTGAGACTCGCTGACTCGCAGGGTTTCTCCGTCCGCGGTGACGATTTCGTACGAGGCGACGTTGTCGCATGCCAGGCCAAAACGCCTGGCAAGCCAGCCCATTCCGCCACCGAGTGTCAGCCCGCCCACCCCAGTGTGTGACACGTTGCCCGCCGTTGTCGCCAACCCGAACGCCTGAGCTGCCTTGTCCAGATCCCCCAATAGCGCTCCGCCTTGCACCCAAGCCCGGCGTGCATCCGCATCAACGCGGACTGCACGCAACCCCGACAAGTCGATCAACAACCCGCCGTCCGGCACCGAGATGCCCAACACACTGTGGCCGCCGCAACGTACGCCGAGCTCCAGGTCGTTTCGCCGCGCGAAATTGATAGCAGCGGCCACGTCCGCGCTGCTTGCGCACCGCACCACTACCGCCGGGCGTCGGTCCACCATCGCGTTCCACAGCGCACGCGCCGAGTCATAGCCCTCATCGCCAGGCAGCATGACTCGGCCGTCAATATTGCGCGCCAAGCGGCTCACGTCGCCCAGTCTGTTGGTGTTGCTAATCATCTGACTCGATCACCCCTTCTATCTCCTTCTCGCCACCATCTAGATCGACCCGAGCAAGAGCTGAAACTCATCGGCTGTTGTTTGTACGCTGACGTCCATACCAGCACCATTGGAGCTACCTCACCTCGCGGCATTTCCCAGCACTTCGCGTTAGTTGCAATTAACGCGAAGTGCGGGGAACTAACGCGAAGTGGCCCGCTAAGGGGGAACTTGATCATGGCGGACGCGATTCGCGATTTCTTCCGAGAGCTTGAGAAGAATCACCAGCCCCTCTTAGGCAAGGTACTAGGCACCGTACGGTTTGACCTCACCGACGCTGGCGGCACAACCGATCACTGGTTGGTGTCAGTCAGTCGCGGCGATATCACGACTACGCAGGAGAAGGGCAAGGCCGACTGCACGATTCGCTCTGACAGGAAGCTCTTCGAGCAGTTGATCAAGGGTGAGGCGAACGCCATTGCCGCGACGCTGCGCGGCGCGATCATCTGCATGGGCAACGTCGAGCTGCTCTTTGCGATACAGCGGATCTTCCCGGGCCCACCCAAGAAACGGCAGCAGCAAGGCGAAGCGATGGCCTCGTCATGACCACGAGTGATCAAGTTCGCATTCTTAATGGGAACACCTTCGTGGTCTCTGATGATCGCGGCGATATCGAGGCATCGTCCACAGACCCCACCGGCCTATTCTCCTTTGACACCCGTTTCTTGTCGCGATGGATCCTGACGATCAACGGCCAACGGCTCACGGCGTTGTCCACTGATGATCTTCAATACTTCGATGCTCGCTTCTTCCTCGTACCAGGCACCGGAACCGTCTATATCGACTCCAAGCAGTCGGTGATTCGCCGGCGTTCAGTCGGCACCGGCTTCTCTGAAGAGTTGTCCATCCTCAATCACGCCGAGGAACCGACCGACCTCACCGTACGCATCGAGGCAGCCTCGGACTTCGCCGATCTCTTCGAAGTGAAGGACGCCCTGAAGAAGAAGGGCGCATATTCGACCCAGACCGAGCACGGCAAGCTCGTCCTCACCTACCAGCGTGAGACCTTCGCTCGAGCAACCGTCATCTCAACCTCGGAAGCCTGCGAAATCGATCAAGATGGGCTCACTTTCCAAGTTCATCTTGAACCACATAGCAGCTGGAAGACCGACCTCAACGTCGCGATATCGGTCCCCGACGTGCCGGACGCGCGCCAGGACGAAGCGCCTTCCGTCCTCGCTTGGGAGGCGCTTCGGGCGCCCAGCGACATGGCAGTCGATCTGCAGCACTGGCTAGAGGCTGCACCGCGGCTGGAATGCGATTGGGACTCACTTCGTACGAGTTATCGACGCAGCCTTATCGATCTTGCGGCGCTGCGGTTCTCCCCCGTCACCGCAGGCGGCCACAGTCTCCCAGCGGCAGGGCTGCCGTGGTTCATGACGATGTTCGGGCGGGACAGCATCTTCACCAGCCTGCAGGTGCTGCCATTCACCCACGAACTCGCGGCAACGACCCTACGCGAGCTCGCACTCCGGCAGGGCACCCGCGTTGACGACTTCCGTGACGAGGACCCGGGCCGGATTCTCCACGAAATGCGCTACGGCGAGATGACCGCTTTCGAGGAGCGGCCGCATTCGCCCTACTATGGCTCGGCTGACGCCACTCCGTTATATGTCGTGCTTCTTGACGAGTACGAGCGGTGGACCGGTGATCTTGCGCTGGTACGCGAGCTGGAATTCGAGGCTCGAGCTGCGCTGAACTGGATCGACGAGTACGCCGACCTGCAGGGCAATGGCTACATCTCCTACCGGCGCCGCAATGAGCAGACCGGCTTGGAAAACCAGTGCTGGAAGGATTCCTGGGACTCCATCGCCTATCACGACGGTCGGCTCCCCGGCTTCCCGCGCGCGACTTGCGAGCTCCAGGGGTACGCCTACGACGCGAAGATGCGTGGTGCCCGGCTGGCTCGCCTGGCCTGGGACGATCCGGACTACGCGGATCGCCTGGAACGAGAGGCAGCAGATCTGAAGCGCCGATTCAATGAGGACTTTTGGGTAGCAGACGGCGAATTCTTTGCACTCGCGCTTGACGTGGACGGCAGCCAAGTCGACTCACTGACCTCGAACAACGGCCACCTGCTGTGGAGCGGCATCGTCGACGACGACAAGGCCGAAGCCGTCGTAGGTCACCTCCTCGGAGAGCGGCTCTTCTCCGGCTGGGGCGTCCGTACTATGGCGGCGGGCGAGGGTCGCTACAACCCCATCGGATACCACGTGGGTACCGTCTGGCCCTTCGACAACTCCTTCATTGCCTGGGGCCTGCGCCGCTACGGATTCAAGGATGAAGCTGCGATTGTGGCTGCCGGGATATTGGAGGCGGCGGAGTTCTTCGATGGTCGGCTCCCGGAAGCATTCGGCGGCTACCCGCGAGCCATGACGAAATATCCGGTGCAATATCCCACCGCCTGCAGCCCCCAAGCGTGGTCAACCGGAACACCATTGCTGCTGCTCCGGACCATGCTCGGCCTTCACCCGGTCGACGACAACCTGGTCGTTGACGCGGCGCTTCCGTCAAGCATTGGCCGCCTAGAACTACTCGACATCCCAGGCCGCTGGGGCCAAGTTGACGCCTTCGGACGCGGCCGCGTCGACACCAGATGGCGTACGGACGGCAGCTAAGCAGTACCCGGCTAGTTGAGCCGGCTGTCCCGTGCGACGCCCCCGTTCGTCGGGACGGTTCGAGTTTTGCTCGGTCGAACCCGTTTCAGCGCCTGGCCACGACCAATGGTCAGCTTCGGGCCGGATGCCCGGTCCGTGGCCTCCTGCACCGAAGGCGTTACCGAACACAGCAGATCGGCGTAGAGCTGTACGTGGTTGCTGACCATGGCGTCGCTATCAAACCGTTGGCATGCGACCGCTCGGCACTCCGCCCGGTCGAGGTCGGCAGCATCGAGCAGTGCCTTGGCAAGGCGTTCTGGGTCCTTGCGCAGGTAGCCGGTGACACCGTCGTCGATGATTTCTGGTGCCGAACCTCTCGGCGTGGCGACCACGGGCGTACCTGTCGCCAATGCCTCGATCATCACCAACCCGAAGGGCTCCGACCACTGAATGGGGTTGACCAATGCGAAGGATCCGCCGAGCAGAGCCAGCTTGTCGTGTTCGCCGAGTTCGCCGAGATATTCGATGTCGGAAGACAAGAGGGGCTTGACTTCCGCCTCGAAGTACTGCCGTTCGGCAGGCTCGCGAAGCTTCGCGGCTATCTTCAGCGGCACTCCGGCGGCGCGAGCGACGAGCGCGGCTTCCCGTGGACCCTTTTCAGGAGACATTCTTCCCAAGAAGCTGGCGTACCCGCCGTCGCCCTTGCCCTCGGGCACATCAGCGACGTCAATGCCGTGATGAATGATTCGAGTCACCTTGACACCCATGGCTGTGGAGGCTTGGTGGTGTGAAATGGCGATCGTGGAGACGCCGCGGTAGCCGCGATAAATCGGCGCCATCTTGGGGTCGAACGGGCCGTGGAAGGTCGTCACAACCGGCGCCGACCCATCCCAGCGATGCAAGAGCGGCCCAGCCGTTGTGTGGTCGTGAATCACATCCACATCGGCCATAGCTGCATAGCTCATAAGAACGTGACGCAGCTCGGTGTTCACATCCGAGCACACCGGCGCGCCTTCAACCGCGTCCTCCGCGCCAGGCACGTGCGGCACCGGACAGGTGCTGTTGGCGGGGGCCGCGAGGAGGACCTCGTGACCCGCACGGACCAGGCCGCGTGCCAGGCGGTCAATGATCGCTTCGATTCCTCCGTAGCGCGTCGGTGGAACAGGTACCCACGGTGGGGCAATCAAGCCAATACGCATAACTAGCTCCCTGGGCTAAAAGGCCGTAGCTGCGGCCTGAGTCTGGCTCCCCCGTAAGTGAGCCGGGGTCGCCCGCCCTATTTTGGCGGTCCGACCCGAGTCGTTAATACCCAGGTCCCGCATAGTCCACGCCAGGCACGACGATGCCGGAGCCGCGACGGTCTGCGACCATGTTCAGAATTCGAAGCTAATCGAGTGTTGGGAGTCCACCATGGCGCTGGCTTTGACGCTGGTAAGCGGTGTGGCGTGGACAGTGGTTTACGTCGTCGCAATCCGCATTGGCTTCCAGCAGCGGACGTACGCGATCCCAGCGGTTGCGCTGGCGCTGAACATCGCCTGGGAGTCGATTTATGCGACTCGCGGTCTCGTGACGGGGGACTTGTCGGTGCAGACCTTTGTCAACGCGGCCTGGGCTCTGGCCGACGTCGTGATTGTCTACACCTTCCTCCGCTACGGCCGCCGCGAACTGCCAGACTTTGTCAGCCGGCCGATGTTCGCCACGTGGGCCGTATTGATCTTCGCAACGGCGTACGTCATCGAGTGGCTGTTCATTGTGGAATTCGGTTGGGGTGAGGCGTCCAAGTACGCCGCGTTCCTGCAGAACCTGCTCATGTCGGGCCTGTTCATTGCCATGTTTGTAGCGCGTCAAGGGACGCGCGGTCAGAGCAGCGTGATCGCCATCGCGAAGTGGATTGGCACGCTTGCCCCAACGATCCTCTTCGGCGGGCTCGCGGGATCGGCGTTCATCCTCGGGCTAGGTCTGTTGTGCAGTGTCTTTGATCTTGCCTATATCGGGCTGCTGCTCTGGGCGCGACGTGGTTTGGCTCTCGTGCCGGCGGATCGGGCGGCAATAGGTACGTTTTCCGCCACAGGCGTCGAAACA
>Ga0307288_10000261_pt1 | contig 18785 bp, 21 predicted proteins | sample ER_DNA_142_FD_194469 | JGI IMG/M metagenome (GOLD analysis project Ga0307288, IMG submission 194469) | Bulk soil microbial communities from the East River watershed near Crested Butte, Colorado, United States - ER_DNA_142 | ecosystem: Environmental > Terrestrial > Soil > Floodplain | place... | reverse complement strand
ATCAGGCCGACGACGAGCCTTGTCGACGTGCCGGCAGGAATCGACGACAGCAAACCGGTCGAGGTCACCATCGACGGCGTGGTGTCCGTCCTCCCGCCCCGGTAGCGGACGCGGAGAATGGCGCCGTGGATCTCCCCGTCATGCCGCCGGTGAAGCCGATGCTGGCCAAGGTGGGCACGGGCATCCCTCCCGGCCAGCTGTACGAGCCCAAGTGGGACGGGTTCCGGTCGGTGGTGTTCCGGGACGGCGACGAGGTGGAGATCGCGAGTCGCAACGAGCGGCCGATGACGCGCTACTTCCCCGAGCTCGTCGACGCGGTCCGCGCGAACCTGCCGGCGCGCTGCGTCGTCGACGGCGAGATCGTCCTCGTCGACCCGCAGCGGGGCGCGCTCGACTTCGAGGCGCTGCAGCTGCGGCTGCACCCCGCCGCCAGCCGGGTGCACCTCCTGTCCGAGCAGACCCCGGCCGGCTTCGTCGCCTTCGACCTCCTCGCGGTCGGCGACGAGGACCTCACCGGCCGACCGTTCTCGGAACGGCGCCGGCGCCTCGAGAACGCCCTCGCCACCGCCTCACCACCGGTCCGCCTGACCCCGATCACCGACGACGAGGCGGTCGCCGGTCGCTGGTTCGAGGACCTCGAAGGCGCCGGGCTGGACGGCCTCATCGCCAAGTCGCGGGACCTGACCTACCAGCAGGACAAGCGGGTCATGACCAAGGTGAAGCATGTGCGCACCGCCGACTGCGTCGTCGCCGGCTACCGGCTGCACACCACCTCACGTGACGCCGTAGGGTCGCTCATGCTCGGCGTCTACGGCGACGACGGGGCGCTCGCCTCCATCGGCGTGATCGGCGCGTTCCCCGTGGCCCGGCGCCGTGAGCTGCTGACCGAGCTGCAGCCCTACGTGACGACGTTCGAGGGGCATCCCTGGGACTGGGCCGCCCACGCGCAGTACATCGAGGCGACGCCGGCCCAGCGTCGTGCCTGGGGCAGCCGCTGGAACGCGGGCAAGGACCTGTCCTTCGTGCCACTTCGTCCCGAGCTGGTGGTGGAGGCGAGGTACGACTACCTCGAGGGGGGCCGGTTCCGGCATACCGCGCAGTTCGTCCGCTGGCGGCCCGACCGCGACCCGCGGTCGTGCACCTGGGACCAGTTCGACCGCCCGGTGACCTACGACCTGGCCGACCTCCTCGGCCGCGATTCCTGACCATTGGTCCGGAGCGCACGGAACTCCGAGCGTCCGAGCACCAATCCTTCGATGACGGCCGTCGTCGGCGGCCCGCGTATGCGCCAGGTGAGGCCGGACGGGTATGCCGGGCTCTGGGGGCCATCCGCTAGCGTCACCCCCATGTCGATGAGCCTGACCGCCCCGCGCGTCCTCGGCGACGTCATCCCCGGCGGTCTCGTGCGTGACGCGCTCCTGGTCGTCGGTGGCGCCGCCTTCACGGCGCTTTCGGCGCAGGTGTCGATCCCGTTGCCGTTCACGCCGGTCCCCGTGACGCTGCAGACCTTCGCCGTCCTCCTCACCGGCGCGGCGCTCGGCACGGTCCGCGGCACCTTGTCGATGCTGCTGTACCTCATGGCCGGCGTCCTCGGCGCTCCGGTGTTCTCGAACCACTCCTCCGGTTGGGGTGGCGCGTCGTTCGGGTACGTAATCGGGTTCGTCGTGGCCGCCGCCGTCGTCGGCCGGCTCGCGGAGCGGGGGGCCACCCGTGGCATCGCCCGCACGGCGGGGGTCATGGTCATCGGCAACCTCGTCATCTATGCCGTCGGCGTGCCGTGGCTGATGGCGGTGGCGCACGTGTCGTTCCCGCGGGCCCTGGCCCTCGGCGTCCTGCCGTTCCTTGTCGGCGACGCGATCAAGGTCGCGGTCGCCGCCGGTCTGTTCCCCGCAACGTGGCGGCTCACCGGTCACCGCTGACCTAGACGCGCTGACCGGTTCGTCCCTGTCCCGCCTACCCACGAAGGCGGTCGGATGCACCTCTCCCCGTCGGACACCGAGAAGCTGCTGCTCGCCGTAGCGGGCATGGTCGCGCGCGACCGACTCGATCGCGGCGTGCGCCTCAACTACCCCGAGGCCGTCGCGCTGCTCAGCACGTGGGTCATCGAGCGGGCCCGCGACGGCGCCGGTGTCGCCGAACTGATGGAGTCCGGCCGCACCGTCCTGAGTCGAGACCACGTCATGCCGGACGTCGCCGACATGCTCGTGGAGGTGCAGGTCGAGGCGACGTTCCCCGACGGCCGCAAGCTCGTGACCCTCCACGAACCCATCGCCTGAGGAGCCGAGATGTCCCCACGTAACAGCGGCCCCGGCGCGATCCGCGTCGCTCCCGGCACGATCACGCTGAACGCCGACCGGCGCGAGGACGAGCGCCTCGAGCTGGTCATCGTCAACGCCGGCGACCGGCCGGTCCAGGTCGGCTCGCACCTGCACCTGCCGGACGCGAACTCCGCCCTCGAGTTCGACCGCGAGGCGGCCCACGGCTTCCGGCTCGACATCCCGTCCGGAACCTCCCAGCGCTTCGAACCGGGCGCCTCGCGTCGCGTCGCCGCGGTCGCCCTGCGGGGCGAGCGCCGGGTCCCCGGCATCCAGGTGAAGACCGAGCAGGAGGCATGGCTCGATGGTTGACCTCGACCGAGAGCGGTATGCGGCGCTCTACGGTCCGACGGTCGGAGACCAGGTGCGTCTCGGCGACACGGACCTCTGGGTGGAGGTCGAGGAGGACCGCACCATCGGCGGCGACGAAGCGATCTTCGGTGGCGGCAAGTCGATCCGGGAGTCGATGCTGCAGTCGCGGCACAGCCGCGCCGAGGGTGCCCTCGACACCGTCATCACCAACGTGGTCGTCCTCGACCACTGGGGCGTCGTCAAGACCGACGTCGGGATTCGCGGCGGCCGGATCGTCGCGCTCGGCCGGGCCGGGAACCCAGAGATCGTCGACGACGTCACTCCCGGTCTGGTCATCGGCGCTTCCACGGATGTTGTCGCCGGCGAGGGCCGCATCCTCACCGCCGGTGGCGTCGACAGCCACGTCCACATCCTCTCCGCGTCGCCAATCGTCGAGGCGGTCGCGACCGGCATCACGACCATCGGCGGCGGAGGTACCGGCCCCTCCGAAGGCAGCAAGGCGACCACCGTCACGCCCGGCGCATGGCACCTCGCCGCGGTCCATCGCGGGCTGGACGCGTTGCCGGTGAACGTCTTCCTGATGGGCAAGGGCAACACCGTGAGCCGCGGGTCCCTGCGGGACCAGGCGATCGCCGGCGCGGCCGCCTACAAGCTCCACGAGGACTGGGGGTCGACGCCGGCCGCCATCGACACGGCGCTGCGAGCGGCCGAGGAGATGGGCCTGCAGGTCACCCTGCACTCGGACAGCCTCAACGAGGCCGGCTACCTCGAATCCACTCTCCGAGCCATCGACGGCCGCTCGATCCACGCCTTCCACGCCGAGGGGGCCGGCGGCGGCCACGCTCCCGACATCATGAAGATCTGCGCCGAGCCGCACGTGCTGCCAGGGTCCACGAACCCGACGCTGCCGCACACCGTCAACACGGTCGCCGAGCACCTCGACATGCTCATCGTCGCCCACCACCTCAACCCGACGGTCCCCGAGGATCTGGCGTTCGCGGAGTCCCGGATCCGCGAGACGACGATCGCCGCCGAGGACGTGCTCCACGACATGGGTGCCATCTCGATCACCTCGTCCGACGCCCAGGCGATGGGCCGGATCGGGGAGGTCGTCACCCGCACCTGGCAGGTCGCCCACGTGATGAAGGCGCGCCGCGGGCCGCTTGGTGAGACGCTGCACGCAGACAACGAGCGGGCCCGCCGGTACGTCGCGAAGTACACGATCAACCCCGCGATCGCCCACGGCATCGACGACGAGATCGGCTCGGTGGAGCCGGGAAAGCTCGCCGACCTCGTGCTGTGGGACCCCCGGTTCTTCGGCGTCCGACCGGACCTAGTGATCAAGGGTGGGGCGCTGGTGTGGGGCGCGCTCGGCGACCCGAACGCGTCGATCCCGACGCCTCAGCCCGTGCTCATGCGGCCGACGCTCTGGGAGGGCCGGGGCGCCGACCACTCGGTGACCTTCGTGGCGCCGGCGGCGATCGAGGACGGCCTCGGCGCCCGGCTCGGCCTGCAGCGCCGGCTACTGCCTGTCAAGCCGACCCGCGACGTGGGCAAGGCCCAGATGGTCAACAACGACGTCTGTCCCGCCATCGACATCGACCCCGAGACCTTTCAGATCGAGGTTGACGGCGAGCTGGTCCTGCCGCAACCGGCTGATCGGCTCCCACTGGCCCAGCTCTACTCGATGTTCTGATGCGCGCTTCTCCCCCACCCACGGTGCATCCAGAGCTGCTGCTCATGCTGCTTGCGGACGCCCGGCTGCCGACCTCCGGGCACACCCAGTCCGGTGGCCTGGAGCCGGCTCTCCTGGGCGGGCTGGATCCGGCGGATCTCGACGGGTACTGCCGGACCCGGCTCGAGACCGTGACGCTCACCGAGGCCGCCACCGCAGTCGTATGCCGGTCCCGGGCCGTATCCCGGCGGCCGACTGACGACGTCGAGTCGGCTTGGGCCGCAAGGACTGCCAGCCCCGCCCTCCGAGAGGCGTCCCGCAGCCTGGGACGGGCGTACCGCAGAGTGGCCCTTCGGCTCTGGTCCACGGCGCCCGCGTTGGACGAGCTCGTCGCGACGGCGGCGCCGTCGCGACCGCGGGTGCTCGGTCTGGTGGCCGCCGCGACCGGGCTGTGGGCCGAGGCCGTGGCTCGGCTGGTGGCCTACGACGATCTCCAGTCAGTCCTGGCCGCCTCGCTCAAGCTGCTGCCCGGCGACCCCGTCGACGCGACGGCCCGGCTGCTCACACTGGCGCCACAGATCGACCTGCTGGTGCACCGGGTCGCGCTCCTCAACAGCCCCGACGAGATCCCGGCGTGGTCGGCGCCGCAGATCGAAGCCTGGGCCGAGGCCCACGCCACGGCCGATCGGAGGTTGTTCCGTGCCTGATCCTCGGCCCGACTCGCGATCCCGACGAGCGCTCCGCCTCGGCGTCTGCGGTCCGGTCGGGACCGGCAAGACGTCGCTGATCGCCCTGCTCTGCCGCGAGCTCGGACCGCACCTCTCGCTCGCGGTTATCACCAACGACATCTACACCGACGAGGACGCGCGGATGCTCCGCGGCGCGGGAGTGCTTGCACCGGAACGGATCCGCGGCGTCGAGACCGGCGCCTGCCCGCACACCGCGATCCGCGACGACATCACGGCGAACCTCCTGGCCGTCGAGGACCTCGAGGCCGACTTCGACCCCGTCGACCTGGTCCTCGTCGAGTCCGGCGGCGACAACCTCACCGCCACCTTCTCCCCCGCGCTCGTGGACGTCCAGATCTTCGTCCTCGATGTCGCCGGCGGCGGCGATGTCGTCCGTAAGGGCGGTCCTGGGATCTCTCGAGCCGATCTGCTCGTCGTCAACAAGACCGATCTCGCGCCGTACGTGCGCGTCGACGCGGACCTGATGGTCCGCGAGGGCGAGGAGGCCCGCGGCGGTCGCCCGGTCCTGGGTCTCTCCCGAACCGACCCCGAAGCCGTCGAACGCCTGCTCGCCTGGGTCGAGGACCGGCTCTCGGCATTCCGAGCCGGGACATTGGTGCCGGAGGACCCCGGACCGATGGCCGCCCACCATCACGCCAACCTCCATGCGCACGACCACCATCACGACCACGAGCGGGCCCGGCGACCGTGAGCCACACCGAGCTCGACGTCGACCGCGACCCGTCCGGCGGCCGGGTGCGCATCCACGTTCGCAGCGACGGGCCGCGCGGCCGCGGACACCTCGGCGTGCGCGTCCTCGAGGCCGGTCCGGCCCATGTCCGGGTCGCCTTGCTGGCGGAGGGCGCGCTACTCGTCGCCGGAGACGACGTGTCGGTCGGTATGCGAGTCGGCACCTCAGTTCGTCTCGAGGTCGTCGAACCGGCCGGAACCGTGGCCTTCGACATGCGAGGTGGGTCGGCTCGTTGGGGCGTGGCCGTGGAGGTTGCCGACGGTGGTGACCTCGTGTGGCGTGCCGAACCGTTCGTCGTCGCTACGGGCGCTGTCGTCGACCGCGACGTCGCTGTCGCCCTGGACGGCACCGGAACCGTCGCGCTGCGAGAGATGCTCGTCCTCGGCCGCGTCCGCGAGTCCGGCGGCGTGATCCGACAGCGGTTGCGCGTCGAAGGAGCCGCAGGCCCGATGTTGGCCGAGGATCTCGCCATCGACGGCGCTCGGCCGCGGGTGGGGATGCTGGGGACGCACCGGGTCGTCGACTCGGTCACCCTGCTCGGCCGTCGGGCCCCGTGGATACCGACTCCCGAGGGGATGCACCGGCTGGAGCTCGAGCGGGCCGGGACGGTTCTGCGGTACATCGGCGACGAAACGCATACCTCGCCGGTGGAGGGGTTCTGGGCGGCCACGGTCGCCGCCTGGCGGGCCGAGGCGGTGCCGGTGTGACTACGTCCCTCCCGGACTGGGCGCAGGGCCTCGGCCTGCAGCGGCACCCGGAGGGTGGCTGGTTCCTCGAGACGTGGCGCAGCGCAACGTCGGTCGAGCTGCCCGGGTATCCGACGCCCCGCGCGCTCGGCACGGCGATATACTTCCTCCTCCTGCCCGGCGAGGAGTCGGCCTGGCACCGGGTTCGCTCAGCGGAGCTGTGGTTCCACCACCGTGGCGCCGTCGTGGAGCTGAGCCTCGGCGGCGACGGTGACCACCCCGGGGCGGTCACCCAGCACCGGCTCGGTCCGGACGTGGCAACCGGCCAGTCGCCGCAGCTGCTCATTCCACCCGGCCACTGGCAGGCCGCGCGGCCGACGGGCGACGAGCCGGTCCTGGTCAGCTGCGTCGTCGTGCCCGGTTTCGACTTCGCCGACTTCACACTTCTCGATCCCGCGTAGTCCTTGCCGCTCGCGGTACCGTCGGCCCGGGCACGGCGAGACGCCGAGGGAGGCACCAGTGGCGGTCGAGGGCGAGGCGGTGGCTGCCGCCTACGCGCTTCAGTCCCGCATCGCCGCGGCAGCGCGGATGTCCGGACACCGGATCGTCGACGCCGGCCGGGGCCAACCGAACTGGACCGTCACCGAACCGCGCGCGGCGTTCTTCCGACTCGGCCTCTTCGCCACCTCGGAAGCGGAGCGGAACAGCACGACTCACGTCTGGGGCGAGATGCCACCCATCGCCGGCATCCACGAGCGGCTTCTCTCGACGCTCGACGCGGACCAGCCAGGCCAAGGCTCGGCCTTCCTCCGGAGCGCTGTCCAATTCGCCATCGCGGAGCTGGGATTCGATCCGGACGCCTGGGTGCACGAGCTGGTCCGGTCGGTGCTCGGTTTCGGATACCCCTCGCCCAACCGCATGCAGCCCCACCTGGAGAAGGTGGCCCAGCGCTACATCGTCGGGTTCACCGGGTCGACGCTCGACGACGACCACCGGTTCGACGTGTTCGCGACCGAGGGTGGCGCGGCCGCCATGACGTACATCTTTACGACGCTGCAGGTGAACGGGATCGTCGGTCCCGGCGACGCGGTCGCCGTCGCGACACCGACCTACACGCCATATCTGCAGATCCCCACTCTCCAGCGAATCGGGTTCTCGGTGGTGGAGATCAAGGCCGCGTCGCACCAGGCGTACCGGTTCGACGAGCGAGCGCTGGAGGCGCTTCGCGACCCTCGGATCAAGGTGTTCTTCCTCATCAACCCCGGCAACCCGGACAGCCGCGCCGTGACGCCGGAGCGCCTGGGCGACCTGGTAGCCCTCGTCGAGCGGGATCGCCCGGACCTGCTCATCGTCAACGACACGGCGTACGCGACGTTCGTCGAGAACTTCCGCGGGGTCACGGCGGTCCTGCCGCACAACGTGATCCTCCTGCACTCCTTCTCGAAGGGGTATGCGGCGACGGGCAACCGGCTCGGCTTCATCGCGGTGAACCACGACTCCGTCGCCGACCGACTGCTGACAGCGATGCCGGCAGAGGCCAAGGAGCGGCTCCGGATGCGGTACCAGGCGGCGTCCAACGACGTCGACCGGATGCCGTTCATCCAGCGGCTGCTGGTCGACAGCCGCGAGGTCGCCCTGCACAACATCGCCGGGCTGGGCACTCCCGACCAGGTACAGATGACGCTGTTCGAGCTGGCCTACCTCATGCCGGAGGGCGCCACTTACGTCACCGGTGCGCGGGCACAGCTGCAGGCGCGGCTCGGCGCCCTGTACGAAGGCCTCGGGATGGCGGCTCCGGGCGGAAGGGACAGCCACTACTACGGGATGGTCGACATCACCACGGTGGCGCGGATCCGGCACGGTGAGGAGCTCGTCGAGCGGATCACCCGCGCCATGGCGCCCGAAGAGGTGGCGCTACGGCTGGCCTCCGACTCGGGCGTCATCGTTCAGACCGGCGCGAGCTTCCAGGGCGAGCCGTGGGACGTCCGGTTGTCGCTGGCCTCGATCACGCAGGACGAGGCGCGGCTGATCGCCCGAGCGTTCGTCCAACTCGTCGATCGGCTCGCCGACGAGCTGTCCTGACGGTCAGGCGTCGCCCGACAACAACCGCTCGAACGGGGTGACCTCGTCGAACGGGTCGGTGACGACGACCGGTGGGGAGCCGACCACGAGGTCGGCCAGCTCCGCACCGGCCTGGTCGATGCGAGCCGAGAGCCCGGACTGCGCGTCGCCATCGGCCCAGTCGCTGGACGCGGCGAAGACCGCCGTCGGCACGACCGTCGCCCGCGCGTACGACAAGAGGGGGCGGACCGCATACTCCAGGGCCAGCGAGTGCCGAGCCGTGCCCCCGGTGGCGCCGATGACGACCGGCTTGGCCTGGAGGGAACCGGGTTCGAGCACATCGAGGAACGACTTGAACAGCCCGCTGTAGGACGCGCTGAAGACCGGCGTCACCAGGAGTACGCCGTCGGCGCCCCGCACGGCGTCGAGGACGCCGCGGAGGTCGCCGGTCGCGAACCCGGTCAGCAGGTGGTCGGTGATGGCGTCGGCGTGCTCGCGCAGCTCCACGGTCTCGACGACGGCGTCGTCACCCCGCTCGGCGAGCGCGCGCTGCGTCGCCGTCGCCAGCCGGTCCGCCAGCAGCCGGGACGACGACGGAACGCTGAGCCCACCGCTGACCACGACGAGATTCCGGGTCGTCACGAAACCTCCTGGGTCTGCGGTGTGGAGCCGGCGGCGGCAGCGTCGCGGGCCGCGACGAGGCTGGCGTGGGTCGGCGCGTCGGGGACGCCTGGAGCGCGCAGGGCAGCGAACTCGCGGCGCAGCACCGGCACGACCTCCTCGCCGAGGATGTCGAGCTGCTCGAGGACCGTCTTGAGCGGCAGCCCGGCGTGGTCCATGAGGAACAGCTGGCGCTGGTAGTCGCCGACGTAGTCGCGGAAGCCGAGGGTGCGTTCGATGACCTGCTGCGGGGATCCGACGGTCAGCGGTGTCTCACGGCTGAAGTCCTCCAGTGACGGGCCGTGCCCATAGACCGGCGCGTTGTCGAAGTACGGCCGGAACTCTCGAACGGCGTCCTGGCTGTTCGTGCGCATGAAGACTTGACCGCCGAGTCCGACGATGGCGTGGTCCGCGGGTCCGTGGCCGTAGTGCTCGAACCGCTTGCGGTAGAAGCCCACCATCTGCTGCGTGTGCGACGCCGGCCAGAAGATGTGGTTGGCGAAGAAGCCGTCTCCGTAGTAGGCGGCCTGCTCGGCGATCTCCGGGCTGCGGATCGACCCGTGCCACACGAACGGCGGCACGCCGTCCAGCGGCCGCGGGGTCGCGGTGAAGCCCTGCAGCGGCGTGCGGAACTTGCCTTCCCAGTCGACGACGTCCTCGCGCCAGAGCCGGCGAAGCAGCGCGTAGTTCTCGATGGCCAGCGGGATGCCCTGCCGGATGTCCTTGCCGAACCACGGGTAGACCGGACCGGTGTTGCCGCGGCCGAGCATGAGGTCGTTGCGGCCGTCGGACAGGTGCTGCAGCGTCGCGTAGTCCTCCGCGATGCGTACCGGATCGGTCGTCGTGATGAGGGTCGTCGCCGTCGAGAGGATCAACCGTTGGGTCTGCGCGGCGATGAAGGCCAGCGTCGTGGTGGGCGCCGACGGGATGAACGGCGGGTTGTGGTGCTCCCCCGTCGCGAAGACGTCGAGGCCGACCTCTTCGGCCTTCCGGGCGATGGCGATGGTCGCCTTGATGCGCTCGTGCTCGGTGGGCGTCCGGCCTGTGGTCGGGTCGGTGGTGACGTCACCGACGGTGAAGATCCCGAACTGCATGACCCGAACCTCCTCTGTGATTGATGATTCAACCACATGAACGGGAGTCGCCTGGCGCGCATTCCCGCGCTCATTCTCCCGCGAGGGCTAGCCTGACGCGTGCTCACCATCGCTCACGTCAGCGACCTGCACATCGGCGGCCGTCCGGAGTCGGACGAGCGCGCGGCTCGCGTCCTTGCGCACGTGCACTCGATGCGGCCGGCGCCCGACGTCCTCGTCGTCACCGGTGACATCGCCGACCACGGATGGTCGGGCGCGGCCGAGGCGGCCGACGAGTATGCGCGGGCCCGCGACCTGCTCGCGGTGTGGCCGGGTCCGCTTCTGGTCGGGACCGGAAACCACGACGGCCGAGAGGCATTCGCTCGGGGGATGCTGGACGGCGAGCGACCAGGCCCCTTGGACCAGGCGCTGGACGTGGGCGCATACCGGTTCTTGATGCTCGACTCGCTGGTGCCCGCGGTCAGCGGCCAGCGCATCGACCATGGTGAGCTTGAGGAGGCGACGTTGGAATGGCTCGACGAGCAGCTGTCGGCGTCGACACGGTCGACGTTCGTGTGCTTCCACCACCCGCCGACCACCGTGGGGATCGAGCGCGCCGACGAGATTCAGCTGCGCAACGGCACCGCACTCGAGGCGACGCTGGTGCGCCATCCGCACGTGGTCGCGGTGCTTGCCGGTCACAACCACACCATGTGCGCGACGACCTTCGCCGGCCGGCCCGTGCTCGTCGGCGGTGGCGTCGTCTCGAGCATCACGCTGGACCAGGAGCCACTCGACCACGTGTGGTTGGACGCGCCGCCCACGCTGGCGGTGCATCTGCTTCGCGACGACGGGCGACTGACGACCTTCTGGCGTTCCCTGCCCTAGGGTTCGGGCATGAGCACGTCTCCCGTGATGACCCCTCGCCCGATGGAACCGCTGGACGAGTCGACCTTCCGGTCGGTGCTGGTGGTCGTCGCGCATCCCGACGACATCGAGTACGGAATGGCCGCGGCGGTCGACCGCTGGGTCAAGGCCGGCAAGACGGTGAGCTATCTGCTCGCGTCGCGGGGCGAGGCGGGCATCGACACGATGAACCCCTCGGAGGCGGGGCCGGTCCGCGAGGCCGAGGAGCGCGCCGGCGCGAAGGTCGTCGGCGTCGACGTCGTCGACTTCCTCGACTTCCATGACGGCGTCATCGAGTACGGCGTGCCGCTGCGCCGTGAGCTCTGCCGGGTGATGCGGATGCGCCAACCCGACTGCGTGGTCTCGCAGGGCCACGACGTGCGCTTCATGAACATGCTGAGCCAGTCGGACCATCGGGCGGTGGGTCTCGCGACGCTCGATGCCGTCCGAGACTGCGGGAACCGGTGGATCTTCGCTGACCTCTCCGACGAGGGCGTCGAGCCCTGGGCCGGCATCAAGACGGTCCTCGTCGGCGCCTCCCCCGTGGCGACGCACTATGTCGACGTCACCGACAACCTCGAGCCGGCCATCGCGTCCCTGGAGGCCCACCACGCGTACAACGACGCCCTGCCCGCGGACTTTCCCACGCCCCGCGACCTCGTGACGATGATCCTCGGCATGCCCGCCGAGTCGACCGGCCTTCCGTACTCGGTGGCGTTCGAGCGTCTCCAGGCGTAGTGGCCTCGCCCAAAGACCGGTTCGTCACCGTCTACGGCCGGAACCCGGTCATCGAGGTCCTCGACGACCCGAGCCTGGTGGTCGACAAGGTCGTACTCGCCGAGGGGGTCCGTGGTCACGGCATCGGCGAGATCATCGGCCTGGCCCGCGACCGCGGCGTCCCGCTGCAGCGCGCCTCGGTCGAGCGCGTCAAGAAGCTCGCCGGGAACGGGCGGCAGGACCAGGGTGTCTTCGCCGACGTCGTGGCACCGCGTATGCGTCCCCTCGCCGACGCGCTCGACGACGTTACCCTGCGCCGGGTTCTGCTCCTCGACGGCATCACGACGCCGGCGAACGTCGGGATGATCCTCCGCACCGCCACCGCGGCGGGAATCGACGGCGTGGTTGTCCCGCGGCGCGGCGTCGCCTCGATCGACCCGCTGGTGGTCAAGGCGTCGGCGGGGGTCGCCTTCCGCGCGCCGATCCTCAAGGTGGCTACGGCTGTCGATGCGGCGCAGGCCTTGGCCGCCGCCGGTTTCCACCTGCTGGGGCTCGCGGCGGACGGGCCCTCGTCACTGTTCGAGGCGACGTGGCCGGAGCACGTGGCGTTCGTGCTCGGGTCGGAGACGGCGGGCGTCGGCGCGAATGTCGCCGAGCACGTCAGGTCGTGGGTGTCGATTCCCATGGCCGGCGGCGTCGAGTCGCTCAACGTCGCGGCTGCGGCTGCGGTGGTGTGCTTCGAGCTGGTCCGCCGGACTTCGCCCTAGAGAACGAGAACGCCCGCACCCAGCTCGTGCACGGTGCCACCCACGTGGATCCCGCCGTCGACGTCGACCTCGAGGCGCAGCTCCGAGGGCCGGTGGACCGCGTCGCCCTGGTGCACCACGCGGCGAAGGCCACGCTCGCCGCGGGCGTGCCACCACCCGCCGAGGTTCGCGCAGGCCGAGCCGGTGGCCGGGTCTTCGATGGCGCCGGCGCCCTGCGTGAAGAACAGCCGCGCCTCCACGGCCTCGTCGTCGATCGGTGCCCAGACGTAGACGAGCGCCTCGCCCCGGTTGGACTCGCCGTGTCGGCGCAGGAGTCGCGGGTCGGCCTGTGCCCGGCGCACCGCGTCGACCGTCCGCAGGGGAAGGATCAGCTGCTCGACGCCGGTGTCGACCCAGAGCGGGTCGTCGCCCATGTCGCCGGCGTCGACACCCACCATGGCCGCGAGGTCCTCCACGGCCGCGTCGACGCGGCGAGTGGTCGGCGCGACGGCCGTCGTCAAGACCCAATGAGAACCGTTGCCGGACACCGGAACTCGGCCGGCCGGCATACTGAGTAGGACGTCTTTGCGGCCCGACAATAGCGAGGACACGACGTGTGCCGTGCCAAGGGTCGGGTGGCCGGCGAACGGCAGCTCGTACTCGGGCGTGAAGATTCGCACCTCCGCATCGACGTCGTCCCCGCCTCGCGCGGTGACGAACGTGGTCTCGGACAGGTTGAACTGGCGGGCGATGGCCTGCATCTGCACGTCGGTAACGCCCACCGCGTCCTCGAACACCGCCAGCGGGTTGCCCGAGAACGGGTCGTCGCCGACGGTGAAGACGTTCACGATGCGGTAGGCGAGGTCCATGGCCACACCCTGCCAGAGCTCCACCCCTACAGTGGCGACGTGACCAGCGTGCCGACGTCACCACCCGAACCCCAAGGCCACCTCGTCCTCCTGCGGCACGGTGAGACGGAGTGGTCGAAATCCGGACAGCACACCGGGGTCACCGACCTGCCGCTGCTTCCCGAGGGTGAGGAGGCGGCGAAGCGCGTGGCGAAGCTTCTCGAGGGCTGGAGGTTCGAGAAGGTCGTCGTATCGCCACTGCAGCGCGCCCGGCGCACCGCCGAGCTGGCCGGTCTCACGGAGTACACCATCGACCCGCGACTCGTCGAGTGGGACTACGGCGGATACGAAGGCTTGACCACGAAAGAGATTCGCGCGCGGCTGGGCTACCTGTGGACGGTCTTCGCGGACGGAGTGGTGGCCGGTGACACTCCGGGCGAGACCGTCGAGGAGGTCGCGGCTCGGGCCTCCGCGGTGCTGCGCGACGTCATTCCCATCCTCGAGGACGGCAACGTGGCACTGGTCGGCCACGGACACTACCTGCGGATCCTCGCGACGGTGTTCTTGCGGCAGGAGGTCCGGATGGGTGCGCAGCTCCTCCTCGACGCCGGGTCCATCAGCGTCCTCGAGTGGGAGCGTGAGCAGCCGGCGATCCGAACCTGGAACCAGAAGTCACTGTCTCACTGACCGCTCAGCGGATCCGGGTGCGCGGGGGTCGGACCACGGTGACGTCCCACCGCCTCGGCGGGTCGAGGGCGACGGGAACGCCCGGGACATCTACGGCGCGAACCGGTTCCGGATCGACCGGCCACGGGGCGATGCCGGCCGGACCGAAGACGGCATAGGACACCGCGTCTCCGGTGGTGAACCGCGGGCCGTAGGCCACTCCCCCGATGCCTGCGGCGTCGAACGCGCGCGCCCACACCTGCGGCACCGCAGACGGAACCATCGTGTCGCGCTCTCGAATGACGCCGAACCGGGTGGCGTCGGACGACTCGGCGTCGGCGAGGTCACGGTTCTCAGGCAGGTGCAGCGTCGAGACCACGACGTAGGTCAAGAGAGAAGCCGGCACGACGGGGCGGCCGCCGAGGACGATGCCGAGCCGTTCGCGAACGGCGGCAACCGCGGAGTCGGCCAGGTAGCAGGCGCCTCGTGGCAGCGGCAGGTCGAACCGGCCGAGGCCGTCGCTGCCGAGCCACCACGGTCCGTAGGCGACGGTGTGATCCGCTGGAGAGCCTGTGCCGTTGTGATGCGCCGAGTGGGGAAGCCGTCGAGGGGTACAGATGGTGGCTGTTGGGCGACGACCCTGCGGGTCATCGCGACCACGTGGCCGCGTCGGCCGCGGCGACGGCCTTGACACGGTCGACGGCATCCTTGGACGAGCGATGGACGACTAGGTAGTCGACGGCGCTGTCGTCCTCGAACGCCGCGCTCGGTGTGGTCAGCCAGGTGGCGATGGCCCAGCCGTCCGCGCCCGCCCGCTTGAGAATTCCGACCGCGTCCACGACGCCCGGACGCACCTGACCGTTGCGGCCGAACTGGAGAACCGGATAGAGGAGGTGGCCGTCGGACGTCCGGCAGGCCAGGAGAGTGCCCCGGCGCTCACGGTCGGCGAGCGCCTGGCGGCTGACGCCCAGCCACTGCATTAGCCCGGCGGTGTCGTAGAACGGGCCGATCGTAGTGTCCCAGGGGTGGACGTTCGGAAGGGCGGCGACCATCCGCCCGGCGAGGTCGTCGAGCTCGCCGAGCGAGCGCAGGCTGCGACCCTGCTGGGCCAGCTCGTCCCCGCGGTCCTTGAGCTGCCGCTCGACACGGTCGAGAAGCTCACCGATGGTAAGCGCGTTCTTCTCGGTGATGGGGGCGACCTGGTCGGTGATAGGGCCCACCGTACGTCAAGGGCGTCAAGGACCTCCGTAGGCACACGGGCTTGATTGACCCACTCAGCCCACGAGGCGGCTTGAGAGGCGCTGCTACGGCACCGGCCAGGTGTGAACCGGGGCGTTGGCGTGCATGTTCTCCGCGTAGGCGACGAGCATCTGACGCAACGCCTCGTGCCGGGACAGTCCGCCCTCCTCCAGGCGCTGCGTGGTCTCGATCTGCCAGGACGCCCCGTTGCGGCCGCTGAGGCAGCGCCCTTCGATGACCGAGAGGTACCGGTCGCGGACCTCGGCCGACACCCCCCACTGCGTCAGGCCCTCGTAGGCGAGCGGCAGGAGGTGGCGGAGGACCAGCTCGGTGACCGGGACCTCGCCGCGCCCGGGCCAGTACAGCCGCGACTCGATGCCGTCCTTGGCACCGCCGTAGAAGTTGTCCTCCGCCGCGACGAACGACATTCGCGTCCACACCGGACGGTCCTCCTGGGCCAGCATCTTGAGCGCGCCGTAGTAGAAGGCCGCGTTGGCCATGACGTCGACGATGCTCGGGCCTGCGGGGAGGACGCGGTTCTCGACGCGCAGATGGGGCCGGCCGCCGTGCGTGTCGTAGATCGGCCGGTTCCACCGGTACACGGTCCCGTTGTGCAGGCGGAGCTCGGCCAGCGTCGGCACACCACCGCCCTCGAGGACGGTGAGCGGGTCCTCGTCGGAGATCTCCGGGAGGAGGGCCGGGAAGTACCGGACGTTCTCCTCGAAGAGATCGAAGATCGACGTCACCCAACGCTCGCCGAAGAAGACCCGGGGACGCACTCCCTGGTTCTTCAGCTCGACGGCTCGGGTGTCGGCGGCCTGGCTGAACAGCTCGATCCGCGTCTCGTGCCATAGCTGCTGGCCGAAGAAGTACGGGCTGTTCGCTCCGACGCCCAGCTGAGGACCGGCGAGAACCTGTGCGGCGTTCCAGTAGTCCGCGAACCTCGACGGCTCGACCTGCAGGTGCAGCTGCATCGAGGTGCACGCCGACTCGGGAGCCAGCGAGTCCGCATACCGGTCGAGCTTCTCCCCCGACGACCCCTCGATGTCGAGGTAGATGTCCTCCCCCCGCGCAGCGAGCACGGCGTCGTTGAGCGCCTGGTACCGCGTGTTGGCACTCATCCAGTCGCCCTCGAAGTGCTCGGGCATGACGGTCGGGAGGATCCCGATCATGAGGATGTGCGAGCCGACGTCGTTGGCCTTGCGCTCGGCCTCGTTGAGCGAGGCGCGGAGGTCCTGCTCGAGCTGCAGGGCGGTCGACCCGTCTAGGGTGCGCGGGGTGACGTTGAACTCGATGTTGTAGCGCGCCAGCTCAGTCTGGTAGTCGGCGTTCTCGATGGCCTCGAGGACCTTGGCGTTGTCGAGTTTGGGTTCGTAGTCCTTGTCGACGAGGTTGAGCTCGATCTCCATCCCGGTCATGTCCCGGTCGGCGTCGAACCTCGCGTGCTGCAGCATCCGCTCGAACACGTCGAGGTTGAGCCGGACTTTTTCACGGTACTTCTGGCGTTGTTCCCGGGAGAAGCTCGCGGCGCTGACCTCGGTGCCCATGCAGCGCAATGTATGCCCCGGGCCACCTGCCCCGCGATGCCTCGTCCGTATTGGGGTAGGACCCACATCCGTCACGAACTAGGTTGGTAGTCATGGGAGACCATCGATTCGAGGGCATTCCCGCGATCCTGCTCGGCACTTGCGCCGAGAACCACGAGAGGGTGGAGGAGGCCTTCACCTCGCGATACGGGCACGACTACGACGTGCGCGTCTTCGAGTCAGCCGAGGAGCTGCTCGGGTGCGCCGGCGATCTCCGGGCCGACAACCACGGAATCGCGTTGGTGGCGACCGAGATCGGCCTCACCGACGGTGACGGCGTGGTCCTCCTGGACCGGCTCCACCAGATCGACGCGACGAGCCGCCGGATTGTCCTCCTGGCTCCGGGGGTGTATTCGGCCAATCTCCCCACGCTGCGGGCGCTGCTCGCCGAGGGTCGGCTGGACACCTGGCTGGGCATCCCGAGCGCCCCGCGCGACGAGGAGTTCCACGTGGCGGTCGTCGAGCTCCTCTCGGACTGGAGCTGGACGACCAACGCGATCGAGGTGGACGGTGTCCAGGTCGTCGCACCGATGAAGATGCCCGAGGTGGCGCGGATCGTCGACTACCTCCAGCGGATGGGCATCCCGCACCGGCGCTACCTCGCCGACTCCGAGCTGGGACAGGCCGTGGTGGCGGCTGCCGGGCCGGACGCGCAGTTCCCTCTGGTCCGCACGCCGTCGAAGAAGGGACCGGACTCGGAGGAGATCGACGCCGACGAGATCATGAGCAACCCGACGCTGGCCGAGATGGCGTCGAAGATGTACGGCTCGGTCCGCGACCTCGACCCGGAGTTCGTGGCCGACATGGTCGTCGTGGGGTCCGGCCCGGCCGGGCTGGCCGCAGCGGTCTACGGCGCGTCGGAGGGTCTGGCTACGGTCGTCCTCGAGTCGGAGGCGATCGGAGGCCAGGCGGGTACCAGCTCGATGATCCGCAACTACCTCGGCTTCCCCCGGGGCATCTCCGGTATGCGGCTGGCCCAGCGGGCGCGGATGCAGGCGCTGCGGTTCGGGGCCCGCTTCTTCGTCGGGCTCCCCGTCGACGCCCTCGAGCCCGGCCTGGACGGCACGCCGCATACGCTGCGGCTCGAGGGCGGCGACACGGTCCGCGGGCGCGCGGTGGTCATCGCCACCGGGGCGTCGTACCGCCGGATCGGGGTCGAGGCCATCGAGGAGTTCGTGGGTCGCGGTGTCAACTACGGAGCGGCGACGAGCGTGGCGAGAGATCTGCGCGACCGTGAGGTCTACGTCGTCGGAGGCGGGAACTCGGCGGGGCAGGCCGCGGTGCACCTGGCGAGGTTCGCGAAGTCGGTGACGATCGTGATCAGGCGCGCGTCCCTCGCCTCGACGATGTCGGCGTACCTGATCCGGGAGGTCGAGGCCAACCCGGTGATCTCCGTCCGACCGAACTCCGAGGTGGTCGACGGTGGCGGCGAGCGCTGGCTGCAGTGGTTGACGTTGCGCGACCGCGTCGACGGCTTCGAGGAGCGGGTGGAGGCGAGCGGCCTGATGCTGCTCCTCGGCGCCGACCCGTGCAGCGAGTGGCTGCCCGACGGCGTGGCGCGCGACGAGAAGGACTTCGTGCTCACCGGCCGAGACGTGCCGCCAGAGCTCTGGCGGGACGAGCTGCCACCGGCGGCGCTGGGCACGACGATGCCCGGTGTCTTCGCGGTCGGAGACATCCGGCAGGCGTCGATGAAGCGGGTCGCGGCGGCCTCAGGCGAGGGGGCCGCGGTGGTCCCGCTGGTCCACGCCTACCTCGACCCCGAGGTCGGCTGACCCGACGGTCCTGTGGCCAATCCCTGATGCTACGAGGCATG
>Ga0307288_10000259_pt1 | contig 18889 bp, 15 predicted proteins | sample ER_DNA_142_FD_194469 | JGI IMG/M metagenome (GOLD analysis project Ga0307288, IMG submission 194469) | Bulk soil microbial communities from the East River watershed near Crested Butte, Colorado, United States - ER_DNA_142 | ecosystem: Environmental > Terrestrial > Soil > Floodplain | place... | reverse complement strand
CGTTGCTGGCGAAGCTGGGTCGCTGGGTGGACCGGCCGCGGGTGCCGCTGCTGTGGCGCCTCACCGCCCGCCGCACCGGTGCGGACGGGGTCGTGCAGCCCAGCCGCTTCTGGTCGTTCGTGCTACGCCCGGCCCTGCGCCGGCCGCTGCCCACCCTGCTGGTCAGCGTCGCCGTGCTACTCGCCCTGGCGGCGCCCGCGCTGGGCATGCAGCTCAAGTTCCCGGGCACCGAGGACCTGCCGCGCACCACGCCGGCGATGCAGGCCTACGACCGGCTGACCGCGGCGTACCCGAGCAACGGGACCAACCACCTCGTGGCCGTGCGGGCCCCGGCCGATCAGGCGTCCGCCGTCAAGGCGGCCCTGACGCAGCTGGCGGGCAGCACCCGGGGCGACCGTCTGTTCGCCGCGCCGGAACAGAACGGCCCGGACCTCGAGGTCTCCCCCGACGGGCGGGTCACCGTGCTGTCGATCGCCACGCCGTTCACCACGCGCAGCGACGAGGCGGTGCAGTCCCTGCACCGGCTGCGGGAGGACCTGGTGCCGGCCGCGCTGGGCGGACTCGACGGCGTCTCGTACGCGGTGGGCGGCGGTGTCGCCGAGAGCGAGGACTACGCCGCGCACGTGTGGCACAAGCTGCCCCTGGTCGTGGCCTTCGTACTGCTGCTCACGTTCCTGGTGATGGCGTGGACGTTCCGCTCGGTGGTGGTCGCGCTGACCTCGATCCTGCTGAATCTGCTCTCCGCCGGCGCCGCGTACGGCCTGCTGGTCCTGGTCTTCCAGCACACCTGGGCGGAGGGCGTACTGGGCTTCACCTCGATGGGCGCCATCGTCACCTGGCTGCCGCTGTTCCTGTTCGTGGTGCTGTTCGGGCTGTCGATGGACTACCACGTCTTCGTGGTGAGCCGGATCCGCGAGGCGGTGCTGCGCGGAGTCCCGAACCGTGAGGCGGTCGCCGAGGGCATCACCTCGTCGGCCGGGGTGGTGAGCAGCGCCGCCATCGTGATGGTCGCGGTCTTCTCGATCTTCGCGACACTGTCCACCATCGACATGAAGCAGCTGGGCGTGGGCCTGGCCGCGGCGATCCTGCTCGACGCCACGGTGATCCGGGCGGTGGTGCTGCCGTCGATGATGACGCTGCTGGGCCCGGCGAACTGGTGGACGCCGCGGCTGCTGCGGGGACGCGGCCGGCACGCAGCCGGTGGACCGGCGGCCCGTACCGGTGACGAAGCGCCGCGGGACGAGCAGGCGCCGGAGCTGGTCGGCGCCGCCTGACCTCTGATCAATCACGCGCCGGCCGGAAGCCGCGGGTTTCCGGCCGGCGCGTCGGCGTGCGGGAAAGCCGCGGTCAGGGCCTGCGGGCGACCCCGCCGTACTGGTTGACGTCGATGTCCGGGTCGCCGGGGCCGGGCCGCCAGCGCGAGCACCGCACCCCGGGTCGGCCCGGCGCCGGACCTCAGCCTCCCCCCAGGGCCCGCAGCGCGGTCAACCCCGGCAGCAGGAAGTACTCCCCGCCCCGGCAGGTCACCAACGGACGCGGCACCTCGACGTACGCCGGCGGCTCGCCCTCGAGCAGGATCCGTGCGCCTGCCCCACCGGCCGTGGCGAAGACGTCCTCCTCGCGCCCGCGACCGAAGACGTTGCCGTCGGAGAGCCACTCGGTCTGCACGAACTCGAACTGCCGGCCCGGATCGCCCACCACGGCCAGGAACAGCAGCCCCCGCTCCGCGCCGTCGTCGTCCGCGCCGGGCGGCAGGTACGGCCCGTACGGAATGCCGCGGCGCAGCATCAGGTGCCGCCGGGTGAGCTTGCTGCCGCCGGGCAGCGTGCCGCGCGGGTTGGCCCGCCGCACGTGTGCACCCACCGGGCACGGTGCCAGCAGTTCGCCGTCCCGGCGGCGCCCGACCAGTCCGGCCGCCACGTCGTCGGCTCCCCCGGCGAAGCCCGCCGAGGCGGCCGCGGTCATCGCCCGGAACGCGGGGACGTCCTGCTCGAGCTTGCGGTAGACCAGGTAGCTGCCGTTGCGGGCCAGCCCGGGCGGCAGGTGCCGGCCGGCCACGTCGCCGTCCACGTCGGGCATGCCGAGCACGAACTCCCCGGGCGGCAGCACCTCGCCGGGGATGCTGCGGCCGTAGCCGGCCACCCTCGGCTGGGAGATGCCGTCGGCGAAGCCGAAGTGCTCGACGAACGTGCGCCCGTCGCCCCCCGGATCCGACATCCGCGAGCCTCGCTGCCGGCCCACGACCTGCAAGCCCTCGCTGCCCGCCAGATCGGCCAGCAGCCGGTCGAGCCAGGGGCTCAGCTCGTCGTCGCCGGTGGCCGACAGCAGCAGCACGATGTCGACGGCGCCCGGCGCATCGAACGGCTCCTGCCACGGCTTGGTCCCACGCCCGGGCGAGAGCACGTCCTCGCGGGCATGCATGCCCTCGCGGAACTCGTCCGGGAAGGCCGCCAGGTCCGCGGCGCTCACGCCCAGGCGGGCCAGTCCCGCGTGGCTGATACCCAGATGCAGGGCCCGGCCGGGCCGGTCGCCCACCTCGGCGGCCGAGCTCACCTGGGGCACCACGGTACGCAGCCAGCGCCGCGCCGCCGGGCCGGAGGTGATCCGCAGGAACACGTGCGCGGCCGAGCAGTGGTCACCGAAGCCGCGCAGCACGAGCCCCTGGATGTCGGGCAGGTCCAGCTCCGCCACCGGCTCGCCGGGCGCCCGGGCGGCCTCTTCCTCGTCCAGGTCGACGACAGTGCGCAAGCGGCCGCGCAGCGTCTTCTCGGCCTCCGGCGCCGTCGCGGCGAGGGCCGCCACCTCGCGCCGCAGCCGGAGGGCCTCGGTGATCTGCGCGACCGTGCCCTCGGGGTTGCCGGCGAAGGTGTAGTCGGCGCGTACGCTGCGCTCCCGGAAGAACGCGACGAAGGGCGCCTGCCGGTGGTGCCCGGGATAGCCGGTGCACTCCCCCCAGATGGCGTCGGCGTCCGGGCCGAGCTGCTGCAACCGCCGGAAGAAGTCCGCCGGGTCGCCGTCGACGGTCGCGGTGAGCATCAGGTACGGGTGCGGCAGGTCGTCGGGCTGCGGCGGGCGCCCGCCGTGCGCGAGCAGGTCGAGCAGCCGGGCCTTGAGCGTCCAGTCGGCCGGCCGCCGCTGCGGCACGGCGTGTTCGAGCACCACCAGCCGGGCGAAGTGGACGCCGGTCATCCCGGCGAAGGGACTCTGCTCCCGGTACGCCCGCAGGCGCTCGCGGACCGCGGCGGCCCTGCCGTCGGCGATCCGCGCGAAGACGGTCACGGACTCGGTGCGGGCCCGGCTCATGACTGCGCCTCCCAGCTGTAGAGGTCGCCCTGCATCTCGTCGACGAACCGCTGCCACGCCGGATGGGACGGGTCCGGCTCGCCGCTGCCGAAGTGCCGCTGGTACGCCTCGCGCACGCGCAGCGCCGCCGTGACCTCGGTCACCCCGGCATCCGGGTACGCGGAGTAGTAGTGGTCCACCTCGAGGTCGTTCGCCCTGATGTAGCTCCGGAAGGGTTCCGGTGGCAGCGCGCCGGGGAAGCCGTACGACCAGCCCCAGATCAGCGCCATCCGAGCCGGGATCTCCAGCGAGAACGCGTCGATGTACTTGCCCCAGGCGCCGTTGAAGTCGCTGCGGAACAGCAGGTAGGCGTACCGTGACCGGCGCTGCTGACCCGGGAACCGGGGTATCACCGACCAGTGCGCGAAGTGGATGAACGACATCCGCTTGAGCTCCTGGGGCGCGCCCATCAGGTGGCGCAGGAACAGGAAGCCGCGCAGCAATGGCACCCAGCGCCGCGGCATCGGGGTGAGCACGGTCAGCGGGGTGCCCCGACCGGCCAGTGAGGACAGATAGGAGCCGTCCCGCGACTCCCCGCCCGGCGAACTCGTTGTCTCGATCATGATGATGATCCTTCGTAGGACATCCACCGGATCGGTTCCCGCCGATACGGTACGGAAATTCTCGCCCGTTTGCGACGGGAATAGACTCGGCCGATGATGCTCGGACGGACCGCCGAACGCGCATTGATCGACGGCCTTCTGACAGGCGCGCGCGCGGGTCGCAGCGCCGCGCTGGTGCTCACCGGCGAGCCGGGGATCGGCAAGACGACCCTGGTCGGCTACGCCGTCGCACAGGCCACGGGCATGCAGGTGCTGTCCGCCCGGGGCTACGAGGACGAATCGGAGATCCCGTTCGCCGGGCTCGCCGACCTGCTGCGCCCGGTGCTGGGCGTCCTCGACGAGCTGCCTGCCCCGCAGGCCGCTGCACTGCGCAGTGCCCTGGCCCTGGGTCCCCCGGTGGCCGGGGACCGCTTCACCGTGTGCGCCGCCACCGTCGGCATCCTGGCCGCGGCCGCCGAGTCCGCGCCGCTGCTGATCGTCGTGGACGACCTGCAGTGGCTGGACGCGTCCTCGCGCGAGGCCGTGCTGTTCGCCGGGCGCCGGCTGCACGCCGACGGCATCGCGCTGCTGCTGGCCACCCGCGATCCGGCCGACGCCGCCGGTCTGCGCTCCTCGCAGGTGGCCCTGACCGGACTGTCCGTCGAGGAGGTCGACGAGCTGTGCCGCACGACGCTTGCCGTTGCCCCGGCCGGCACCGGCAAGCGGCTGTACGCCGCCACGGCGGGCAACCCGCTCGGGGTCATCGAGCTGTGCCGGGAGCGGCCGGAGATGGCCGACGACGGCGTCACGGCGCCGTTCGTGGCGCCGGGCTCGCGGATCGAGCGAGCGCTGCGCGGCCGACTGGAACAGCTCGACGACAACACCCGCCGGGCGCTGGTGCTGGCGGCCGCCGCGGTCGGCGGCGACATCGGCACGCTGCTGGAGGCGGCCAAGGAGACCGGGCTGCAGCTGCGCGACTTCGCCCCGGCGGAGAAACACGACCTGATCACCATCGACGATCGGCGGATCGAGTTCCGGCACCCGCTGCTGCGCTCGGTGGTCTACCACGGCGCGTCCATGGACGACCGCTGCGCGGCGCACACCGCGCTGGCCACCGCCCTGGCGGGCGTGCCCGGTGACGCCGCGGCCGACGTGCGGGCCTGGCACCTGGCCGCCGCCACCCTGGCCCCCGACGAGCGGGTCGCCGCGGAGCTGGAGCGGGCCGCGCTGCGGGCCAGCAGGCGCGCCGGGTACGTGGCGGCGGCGCGCGCGTTCGGTCAGGCCGCCCGGCTCAGCCGCGGCCCGGAACGGGCCCGGCTGCTGCTGCGCTCGGCCCGCTGCTGGCAGCTCGCCGGACGCAACGACCAGGTGCTCACCCTGCTGGACGACGCGCTGCCGCTGACCGCCGATCCCGCCCGAAGGGCGCTGATCCAGCACATGGACGCGTACGTGCGGATGTGGCGCGAGCGCCCCGACAGCGTGCTGCCGCTCCTGGTGGCGAGCGCCGAGGCGGTCGAGCAGGTCGACCCGGCCCGGGCCGCGCTCATGTACGCCGACGCCTGCATCCCGTACTTCATGATCGGTGACATCGAGCAGCTGCAGGCGGTGGCCCGGCGCGGCTACGAGCTTGCCGACCGCGTCGGCGGTCCGGTCCGCATGGTCGCCGCGGTCGCCCTGGCCGGCGGCCTCGCCCTGGCCGGCGACCGGCAGGCGGCGAGCACGCTGCTGACCGAGCACCACGCCGAGCTGCTGGCGGCCGATCCCCTGGTCCGCGCGCAGGATCTCTGCCACGCGGCGCTGACCTGGATCTGGCTGGAGGGCTTCGAGCAGGCCGGTGAGCTGCTCGGCCGGGTGGTCGCGGCGGCCCGGTCCGCGGGCGCGCTGGGCGTGCTGCCCCAGGCGCTGGGGATCGAATCGGAGCTGCACTTCCGGGTCGGGCGCTGGCACGACGCGCGGGTCAGCGCGGCGGAGAGTGTACGACTGGCGAGCGAGACCCGCCAGGCCAACCTGTACGGGCTGTTCTTCTCCGGCCGCCTCGACGCGGTCCAGGACCGGGCGGAGGACTGCCGGCAGCAGGTCAGCAGGACCATGGAGGTCGCCGAGCGCCTGGGCGTCGGCTGCATGGCCCTCTACACCGGTCACGAGCTGGGCCTGCTGGCGCTCAGCCACGGTGACGCGGGCGAGGCGATCAGCCGGCTGGAGGCGGTCCGGGCGCTGCCCGTCGTGGCACAGCTCCACGAGCCGGCGGTGGTGCCCTGGGTGTTCGACCTCGTCGAGGCGTACATCCGTGACGGCCGGCCGGATGCCGCGCGGGAGCTGCTCGCCGAGCACGAGCCGCACTCCGGTGGCCGGTGGGCCGAGGCGGCCGCGGCCCGGTGCCGGGCGCTGCTGGCCACCCCCGAGGAGATGGACGAGGCGTTCCGGGTCGCCCTCGCGACCCCGGGGTGTGCCCTGATGCCCTTCGAGCGTGCCCGCACGCAACTCTGTTACGGCGAGCGCCTGCGCCGGGTCCGCCAGCGCGCGCACGCCCGGCAACACCTGCACGACGCCCTGGAGACCTTCGTCCGGCTCGGTGCGCAGCCCTGGGCCGACCGGGTCCGCACCGAGCTGCGGGCCACCGGCACCACCGTCGGCCGCTCCGCGGATGCGCTGCCCCGGCTCACCCCGCAGGAGCTGCAGGTGGCGCTCGTGGTGGCCAGGGGGGCCACCAACCACGAGGCGGCGGCCACCCTGTTCCTGTCGCAGAAGACCATCGAGTACCACCTGAGCAACATCTACCGCAAGGCGCACATCCGGTCCCGGGCCGAGCTCGCCGGCATCGCCGGAGCAGCCCAGGCCTAGTGCCACGCCTGGGCCCCCAGGCCGGCCCGCTCCAACGAGGTCCGCAGCTTGCGCAGCGAGCGCATCCGGGTGGGCCCGATGCTGCCGATCGGGATGCCCCGGCACCGGGCGAGCTCCGCGTACGCCGGGGCGTCGGTGCTGCTGAGCGCCACGACCAGGTCGCGGGACGAGTCCGGCAGCGAGTTGACGTGCTGCCACAGCAGGTCGTTCATCCGGGCGTCGAGCGCCGCCGTCTCCGGCTGCGGGGACCGCTCGTCGCGCTGTTCGGCGAACTCCAGGCCGGGCACCTCGCGCCTGCTGCGGATCAGCTTGAGGCACTCCCGGCGGGCGATCGTCACCAGCCAGGAGCTGACCCGGTCCGGGTCACGGATCTCCTCGAGATGCTCGAACGCGCGCAGCCAGGTGGTCTGCACGACATCCTCGGCGTCGGACTCGGGTAGCCGGAACGAGCGCACCGTCCACCAGACGAGCCGTTCGAACTGCCGCACGAACCGGTCGGCCGCGCCGGCCGCTCCGCTCTGGGCGTCACGGATGATCTGCCGGGTGCCTTCGTACTGGTTGATGGTCATGTCAGCGCCTTCCTGATCCGTCCCGGCCGATGGTGAAACCGGTTGAACCCGAATGACGCTAGGGATTCGCGGGCCCGTTGAGATCCGGGCGGCACCCTGGGGATGGCGGGGGCGGACCCTGGGGTACGCCCCCAGGGCCACAGTCAGCAATCCGACCGCATCAGGGCCCGAGGGCCGGGCGACGCCTTCCCCCAGCCCGATATCAGGCCTTGCGCAGGACCAGATCCATACCGTGGTCCGGGTGATACGTCCACGACGCCGTGAACCCTTCCCACTGGTCCTGCTGCTGACCGTCCGGGGCCGGCGTGGAATTCATGTGGGAGATCACCGCGGTCGGCGTCTTCAAGCGGGACAAGATGCACGTCACCGTGCTGGCGTCGGCGCCGGTGGAGTCCTCTTCGCCGAGCGTGTCGATCCGCAGGGTCTTGCCCGCGTCGGCGACCTGCGTACCGCTTCGGGCCTCATCGCACTTGCTCTGCACCCACTCGAAGATCTGGTCGTGCATCCGCTGCTGTTCGATGTCCCAGGCGGACAGCGAGCCGGCGGCGGCGTCCGAGGCCGAGGCGTTGCTGAGGACGGGGTACAGGATGCCGGCGGCACCGAGGGTGACAAGTGTCCCCACCGCGGCCAGAACGATCGGCACCTTGCGGGATTTCCCGGGCCGCGGGCCGGTCGAGGTGAACTCGAGCGTGTATGACGGCTGGGGCCGGTCGGCGTGCTGCGGTCGGTCGCCGTGCGGGGGGTGGGTCATCGGAAGCGCTCCAGGGATGGGCCGAGGTGGGCTGACGGTGGCGGCCGGGCCCAGCCCGAACCCAGCCGCCAGTGAGGTCCTTCGACCGCCCAGGACGCCGCATGAGGAGTTCTGACCGATGAGACCGATGATGTAGTGAGCACCCAGACCGCCCCCACACGGTGCCCTTCCGCCCTTTCGCCCGGTCGCCACCGCGCAGAACCGGTGAGGGCGTCACCGATGCGACGCCGCGCCGCGCCCGGCCGGTCCTGCGCCGGGACTCAAGGTCCACTACTCGGCTACGGGGCCGGGGTCCGAACGGCGGTGGTCGCCAAGGTGGTGTACCGCATGGTGAACCGCCCGCCGAGCGCGTCGACAGCGGTCCCGACCGCATCGAGGATGTCGGCTGTCCTGTCGGGTGGCAGCTGGGTGAGACCACCCGTCGTGGGAAGCAGGGCCAGCCATTGGTCGCGCGTGTAGGACTTCTCCCAGTCGAATCGCCACTGTTGCGGGTCGTTGAACTGCTCCGTCTCGCGGATCTTGTCGGCGATCCACGCGTACCCCGCCTGATAGCTGTCGAGCGGACGTCGAGCCGGCAGATCGCCGAACGGCGAGTCCGGCACCACCCTGCGGTAGGCAGCGGCGAACGGCTCGGCCACCTCGACGGGCGGCTCGAACACATGCCCGAAGATCGCCAGCCGCCCGTCCGGGCGCAGCACCTGGGCCGCCTTGACCGCCCCGGCGACCGGGTCGATCCAGTGCCAGGACTGGGCGGCGATCACCGCGTCGAACGTCCGGCCGGCGGGCTGCCAGGCTTCGAACGTCGCCACCTCGACCTGCAGGCCGCGGGCTCGCGCAAAGTCCGCCATCCGCGCATCCGGCTCGACACCGAGCACCGCGCAGCCGGCGGCCCGGAACTGGCGGGCCGCGATGCCGGTACCACAGCCGACGTCGAGCAGGTCGGGTCCCGGACTGCCGGCGATGATCTGCATCACCAGGGCGTCGGGGTAGCCGGGCCGGGCCTGGTCGTAGCGCTGCGCGTCCGTGCCGAACGACTCGGCCATCGGCCGGATCCTGTGCAGTCCCGCCGCGGACGGTTCTGGTGGCTCCGGCGGTAAAGTGACCATGTGCCCACCGTAGTGGGCACTTGCCCACCTAGCAACGGGTGGCTCCGGGCTCCGTGTGGGAGAGGATCTGTGAGTGCCGACCGGGGTGCATCTGCGCGATGCCCGGCAGCAACTGTTCGACGCGGCCGAACGCGTGCTGCTGCGGGACGGGCCGGCCGGATTGACCAGCCGGGCCGTCACCGACGAGGCCGGCTGCGCCAAAGGCGTCCTGCACCGGCACTTCAGCGACTTCGACGCGTTCCTCGTCGACCTCGTGCTCGACCGGGCCGCGCGGCTCGAGACCGAGGCGAGCGCGCTGCGTCAGGCCGCCGGCACAGGCACGGTGGCCGAGAACCTCACCATTTCACTGACGACCTTCTTCGGACCGGTCCCGGTAGCGATCATCCCGCTCATCACCTTCCGGGACGAACTGCGCGCACGGCTTCGGCAAGCCAGACCCGGAGGCGGCATCGCGATCCTCGCGCAGGCGACGACCGCGATCTCCGGCTACCTGGCCGACGAGCGCGAGCTGGGCCGCATCGCGGCCGACGCCGACATCGACTCGCTCACCCTCTGCCTGGTCGGTGGCGGGCATCTCCTGTTCACGGACCGCGACCCCGGTCCGCCGAGCACGGCAACCGTCAGCAGGTTTGTGACAACGGTGCTCGCCGACGTTGTGCAACGGCGGCTGCTCTGACGGCCCCCACCCCCCGGCGCGGGACCGGTGCTCATCCTCGGACCGGCCCGGAACCGTCGGTCACCCTTGGGGGTAGCCGGGGATCTGTCGGCGTTGGGTGGCACTCGCGGCCCAGTGGCCGATGTCGAACAGTCCGGCGACCAGCACCCAGAACAGCCCCCAGCCCGTCAGGCCGACCCCGGGCGTGTAGAGGATCACGTACATCAGGGTCGCGAAGGGGAGGAAGACGATCCCGAGCAGCGGCCAGATCCAGGTGTCGAAGGCGGCATTGACCAGCGCCGGCCTGGCCACCCACACGATGAACAGGCCGAGCCGGGGAAAGATCCCGGCGAAGAGGGCGAACAAACAGCCCATGATGGTTGCCTCCCAGCTGTGGGCGCCGCGGCTGTTGATTGTCACCGGGGGCCGCGGCGACCGGCCTCATCCCGGACGGATGATCCCCGGCGGCTTTGCGCATCCCGGGCCCTCGGCCGGACAGCCGGTGCCGGGTGGCTCGGCCTCGACTTTCGCGGGCTCTGGCTCACTTCTGGTGGACTCGTGACGCGGTGCGACGTGGGCCAATCTCGGCGAGGCGGTCGAGGAGACCGTCCGCGCCCACCACGGCTGCCTGGCCGAACGGCACCGCCACCGGAGGACGCCAACAGCACGGCGGCTGCGCCGGCCCACACGCTCGACGTCAACGGTCAACCCGACCGTCTGGTGGCACGCAACTGCGCGCCCAAGGGAACTCTCCCTGACCTCGATCAGCCGGAGCTCGAGGGCTGATATAAACGGGCTTTGGTGCACGGTCAACGGGAGGAATGCGTGTTGGCGGCCAGCTTGTCCGAGAACCTAGGGTGGGGACTGCTGGTGATTTGCGACAGTGGTGCCGACTTCCAGAATCTTCCCGACGAGACTCCGGGTTCAGGACACGGCCGCCCGTACTTCGTCAGCTCCGAGGACGCCATTCTGGTCAGCGTTCAGCACGGTTCCGACGGTGATGTCGATGCGCGTCTATGGACCGCTCAAGAGGACTGGGGTCGACACGGCGCCGTGGAGCTGGGGGTGACCTCGATATCCCTGCCATCCGGCGTAGTGGTGATGTGCGACGTGTTGCAGGAGAAGACCACAGAGGCTGTGTTGGACCCTGGGGAGTACCGGCTTCAGATAAACGCGGACGAAGCAGTGAACGCGGCAGTCATCGACTTTGTTCTGGTCAAGTGAGCCAGGGATCAGCTGGTGGCGGGGCCTCATCGACTGTTGCACCATGCAGGCGCGAGAGCTACGAGAATTCGGCGTGGACGGAGGGCTGTCGGCCCTTGCGCGACACGTAGTTCCAATGCATTGTGCTGCCGCCGGTCGTGCGCGGACCACCGAGACTTCGTCAACCCGCATACGGCACGGGCGATACCCCGGCTGCTCGCTTGAGCCGGATTGAGCGCACCGGGTTCGGTTCTACCGGCCCCATACGGGCTGGTAGCCGTGCTCGTGTCCGCCCGGCGAAGAGGCGAGGCCGGTGGTTGCGGACGCGTGGGATCGTTTGGTCGTGACCATGCTGCCGCCCACCGAGATCTTGTTGCTTCATGTGGCCCTGGCGCTTGCGGCACTGACCTTGGTTGGTTCGGCTCGGTGGTGGATCCGCCGTGGAGCGAACCACGACATGCCATCCCGGCCTGTCGAGCTGGCGTACCTGAACAACGGTCCTCGCCTGGTCGTCTTCACCGGACTCGCCGCACTACGCCACCACGGAATGGTCCGCATCGACACCAACGGCATCGTCACGGTTTCCGGCGCCGCTCTTCCGGGGCGCGCGTCGTGGCTGCACTCCGCGCTCCTGGCCACCCTGCGACAGCCACGCAGCGGTGCGGATCTGCTCAGCGACGACAACCTGGCGGCCGCCACGGATGTGATCGGCACACGCCTCGTACGCCGCGGATGGATCCTGTCGGCGAAACTGCAGGCGCGGATGCCGTGGTACGGCATACCCGGGTGGATCGTCGCCGTCTGGTGCTCGGTCGCGTTCACGCTCACGGTGCCGAGGTTTTCTGAGCCGGGTCGCCCGATGCAGGCGCTGGGACTTCTCGGCCTGACTGTCGTGCTCGCGGTGGGTACGTTCCTCGTGATTGACGTTCCGCCGACCACCCGGGCCGGACAGGCCGCCCTGCGCCGAGCCCGCGCCAAGCTGCACGACCGCCAGCGGGAAACCGTGTCATGGCCCATGCGCGTGGCAGTGTACGGCGAACCGGAATTGTGGCGGCTGGATGCGGACTTCGCTCGCCGGGCTGGGGCATTCTCCGGCAAACTCCCTCCGTTCAGTCCGACACGGAGAAGGACCTTCATAAGTCGAGACTGGTGGCAACGGATGGTCTGATTCTGCGACATATCTGCACGACGCTCTGATCTGACCCACAGAAGACTGAGCCGTGAACCGGCGAATATTCTGTCCCGGTGACGGTGGAGGGTGATCGGTAGAGACTTCCCAAAACTCTATCGGTGGCCTGAGCAGCACGGAGCGGGTTGAGGCCGCTTACATTTTCAGGTTGAATATTGACTCGATGTGCACGATCAATGCAGTGCATCCGTGTTGCGAGTCGCACTCACATGCCGCAAGTCGCGCTACGGGCCGTCATGCTGTGGGCGTACCGTGCAGTTGCTTTCAGCCGGGCTCAGTGGTGGCTTGGCCGGAGACGAGATCGACGCTCAGCATTCGTACCCTCCTTGGCCGGGGCCGCCATCCTGACACATGGAGTCGTATCTGCGTGGCGTTGGGCGGCGTGTGACCGCCGAGGTCTCTTTGGCCGCGGGTCGGAGCGGGTCCGCCGCTGCCGGGCCCGGACCCTCGGACGGGTCGTGGCGTGTGCTGCACTGGGTGGCGTGCAGATGCGTCCGGGAGAACTGGCGGCGATCCGTGCCGGCGATGTAGACGTGGCGTTCCGTCGGTGGGAACGGCCTCGGGTCAGGGTCGGTACCCGGATGCGTACCGCGGTCGGACTGGTCGAGGTCACGTCCGTCGACCGCGTGCCGGTGAGGTCACTGACCGCCGCGGACGCCCGCCGGGCCGGCGCGGCGTCGCTGACCGCGCTCCGCCACGGACTGGACCGCGTCCACCCCGACCGGCCGGTGTATCGGATCGGGCTGCGGTACGCGGGCGTCGACCCGCGGCAAGCGCTGCGGGAGGCGGTACCCGACGCTGCGGAGATCGACGCGATCGTCGCGTGGCTCGACCGGCTCGACCGCGCCTCGCCGACGGGGCCGTGGACCCGGGCAACGCTGCTGCTGATCGACGAACTGCCGGCCACCCGGGCACCCGACCTCGCACAACGGATGGGGCGAGACACCCCGTCGTTCAAGCAGAACGTGCGCAAGCTGAAGGAGCGCGGCCTGACCGAATCGCTCGACATCGGGTACCGGCTCTCGGCGCGCGGCGCCGCCGTCCTGGACCACGAGGGTCATCCCCGGTCGGTCCAGGGCCGGTCGGTGCCGGAGCCGGGCATCGCGCTGCCACACATCGGCGCTGCCGCGACGCGTGCGCTCACCGCGCACGGCGTGGTCCGGCTCGAACAGGTCGCCAGATTCAGTGAGGGCGAGATGCAGGCGCTGCACGGAGTCGGGCCCTACGCCCTTCGCCACCTGCGAGCAGCGATGGACGCGGCCGGGCTGGCTTTCCGCGACGATCCTGGCGCCTCGCCGCAGGCCGGCGCCACGCCAGAGACGTCCTGACATCCGCTCGCAAGCCGCCACCGAAAGGGTCAGGACGATCTCGCCTACCTTTGATACAGCGCGCACGTAGCCGCGAGGAGCGCGGCCGGGCTCACCTGCCGCGGACGACGCGCGCTTCGCTCTCGGCGGATCGTCACCATGCGTGGTGAGTTCACCAAAGGTGAGCCAGAGCCCGTTCGCGTGACGTCGGTGCGCGGGCTCCCCCGACGAGCAGACCGTCCGCTTCGGTGACACCAAACCATCGACATCACCGGCGCCCGCCGGCTCCCCGCGCACTCCACACCGCTAGTATCGGGGTCGCTCGATGGCAGCTGCGCATCACGACGGACGAGGGGCTTGCTGTGCCGGACCGCGACGGTATCCAGGGCGATGTGGCCGACCCGCCGGCGATCAACACCACGGTCGCGCACAACGCCCGGGTCTGGGACTACTGGCTCGGCGGCAAGGACAACTTCGCCGTCGACCGGCAGGTCGGCGACCGGATCAGCGAGACCTTCCCGGTGATCAGCGACGTGGCCCGGGCCAGCCGGCAGTTCCTGATCCGCAGCGTGCGGCACCTGGCCGGCGAGGCCGGCATCCGCCAGTTCCTCGACATCGGCACCGGGCTGCCCACGGCGAACAACACGCACGAGGTCGCGCAGGCCGTTGCGCCGCGGTCGCGGGTGGTCTATGTGGACAACGACCCTCTGGTCCTCGTGCACGCGCGAGCCCTGCTGACGAGCAGCCCCGAGGGCGTCACCGACTACGTCGACGCGGACGTGCAGGAGCCGGACGCGGTCGTCGCGGGCGCGGCCCGGACCCTGGACCTCACGGCGCCGGTCGCGGTGATGATGCTCGGCGTGCTCAACTTCGTGCTGGACGACGCGGACGCCCGGCACATCGTCACCCGGGTGATGGCCGCCGTGCCGTCCGGCAGCTACCTGGCCCTGAGCCATCCCACCCTGCAGCTCGGCGGGGAGATGAACGGCCCGGCGATGGCGTTCTGGAACGAGCGGGCCACCCCCAAGATCCGGGCCCGGAGCCGGGCGGAGGTCACCACCCTGCTGACCGGCCTGGAGCTGGTCGATCCAGGGCTGGTCTCCTGCCCTCGCTGGCGCCCGGACGACGACACGGAGGCGGCGGAGATGCCGCTGTGGGGAGCGGTCGCCCGCAAGCCCTGATCCGCCGGACCGACCGTCAGTGGAAGATCTTCAACCCGGCGATCCCGGCCACCACCAGCACCAGCGAGATCAGCCGGGGCAGGCTCGCCGACTCGCCGAGCGCCACGATGCCGACCACGGCGGTGAGCACCGCACCGACACCGACCCACACGGCGTACCCGGTCCCGACGGGGATGGTGCGCAACGCGTACGCGAGACCGGCCATGCTCGCCGCGAGAGAGAGACCGAACACCACGGTCGGCACCGGACGGGTGAAGCCGGCGCTGCGCGCCAGCGCGACCGCCCACACGCTTTCCAGCATCCCTGACGCCACCAGCACGATCCAAGCCATGACACGACCTTCCCAGTGGTCGTCTTGTCAGGCCGGGTACGACACACGCTCGTCCGGGATGTCCGCGACGCGGCATCTCCCCCAGCATCCCAGCCGCCCCGCGCGGCGATCAACCGTCCTGTCACCGTCCTGCGGCGCGACGCCGGGTCACCAGCGGCATCGAGAAGACCTCGGCGGGCACGCAGCACCCGCACAGGAGCAGCCGGGTCGAGGCGCTGCCACTCCGGCGAAGACCGCTCCAACGCAGGCCGCTCCAACGCAGGCCGCTCCAACGCAGGCCGCTCCAACGCAGGCCGCTCCGGCGAAGGGCGCTCCCGGCGGCAACCGGATGCGAGCGCGGTCGAGTAACGTCATGCGCCTTCCTTTCGTATGTCCCCGGCTCCTGGACAGAGAGCCGGCTCCCGGGTATCCCCGGCTGCCAGCCTCACAGCGCTCGGCGCGAACGGCGAGGGGTGCGGCCGGTCCGTAAGGGCCTCGTAAGCCGCGCCGCCCGCCAGTCCCGGGCAGAATTCTCTCGTGATGACGGCGAGGACGGCGCGACGGCTCCGTTCCCGGATGGAGAGGGCGCCGCCGGGGCGTGCAGCCGGATGGACGACCGATGAAGTACCTGCTGATGATCGATAGCAACCGGGCGAACTGGCCGAGACCTGGGCCGTCGAGATCGCCAAGGAAGAGGCCGACAACACCCCTACCGGGAGACCGGCGGACTGCTCGGGGCCTAGGGCCCTGCCGACTCGGCTGCCGCCTGCATGGCGTGGCGCACCCACGGGGCGCCCGCCGTCACCGACGGGCCGTACCTGGAGATCCAGGTGTACCTGGCCGGCTTCTTCCCGCTGGGCTGGGAGGACGAGCAGCGGGCACGCGGGGGGCGCCGCAGACATGCCGTGCCTGTGGGGAGCCGGTCGAGATGTGGCCGGTTTGCACGAATCGGCGCCCGAGCGGTGAGTTCCGAGTCGTCGTCGTCACGACACGGTGGAGCGCTCCTCCCCGATCCCCGCCCGACGTGCACGTGCCACGGAGGCCGACCAGACATAGGGCCGCGGAGAGGCCGACCAGGCATAGGGCCGCGGAGAGGCCGACGGGCATAGGGCCGCGGAGAGGCCGATGGGCATAGGGCCGGCCGCGGAGAGGCCGACCAGACATAGGGAGGACAACCGGCGGGGATGGCCGGATGTGACACTGGCAGCGATGCCAACCACCGATCGTGTCGCCACCCCGTGGCGTGCCGCCCGCCGGATCGCCGCCGAGGCCGCTACCGCCCTGCCGCCCTGCCCGCCGAGGACGTACCGCTGGAGCACGCAGTGGGCCGGGTGCTCGCCACCGCGGTCCGGGCCCGCACGGACCTGCCCGGTTGCGACACCGCGGCGATGGACGGTTACGCCGTGGCGGGGGCCGGGCCGTGGCAGGTGGTCGGCCGGGTGCTGGCCGGCGGTCCGGCGTGGACCTCGGCGCTGCGTACCGGGCAGGCCGTGGAGATCATGACCGGGGCGGCGGTGCCGGCCGGGGGCGTCGCGGTGCTGCCGTACGAGACTGCCGACCTGACCGGCGCGACGGGCGGCACCAGGCCGCACATCCGCCGGGCCGGTGAGGACGCCCGTGCCGGTGACGAGTTGGTCGGCGCCGGCAGGCTCATCACCCCCGCCGTCGCCGGGCTGCTGGCCCAGGCCGGCGCGGACGCCGTACCGGTGCACCGGCGGCCACGGGTCCGGCTGTTGGTCACCGGCGACGAGGTCGTCGGCGCCGGCGTGCCGGCGGCCGGACAGGTCCGCGACGTGTTCGGGCCGATGGTGTCCGCCCTGGTGACGGCCGCGGGCGCGGTGCTGGCCGAGCGACTGTTGCTGCGCGACGATCCTGGGCTGCTGGCCGAGTGCCTGGCCGCCACGGACGCCGACGTGGTGGTCGTGACCGGCTCGTCGTCGGCGGGCGCGGCGGACCACCTGCACAGGGTGCTCGGCGAGGCGGGCGCCGATCGGCTCGTCGACCGGGTCGCGTGCCGGCCGGGCGGCCCGCAACTGCTGGCCACGCTGCCCGGCGGGCGATGGGTCACCGGGTTGCCGGGCAACCCGTTCGCCGGGCTGGTCGGCGCCGTCACCGTGCTGCAGCCGCTGGTGTATGCCCTGACCGGCCGGACCGTGCCGCCCGCCCCGCGCCTGCCGGTGCGTGGCGAGGTGCTCGTCACCGCCCCGGTGACCCGGCTGGTGCCGGTGCGGCTGGCCGGCGACCACGCGGTGGTGGTGCCGGGCAGTCGGCCGGCGAGCCTGGCCGGGGCGGCCGGGGCCGACGCGCTCGCCGTGCTCGAGGACGGCTGGACGGACGGCTCCGCGGCCGACCTGCTGGCGCTCACCTGAGTCCGCCCCCGGCGGAAAGCCCTGCACACCTTCTTGCCGAGTCCGGCCGCGGTGAACCGCATGTCAGGATCCACAAGAGCTGCCACGACGACGTTGTTGCAGGTCAGACGCTTTTGCAGCGTTGTCGCACGGATGTCCGGGCGCCTATTCTGCGGGCATGATCGGCCTGCCTCACGCCCTTTCCCCACATTCCCACGACTCGGTGGACAAGGTGGACTCCGCGCTGGAGACGTCCCGCGCCGGGCTCCAGGCGTTGTGGATCTCCTTGGCGGTGCTGGGGGTGACCGCGGCCGGGCAGGCGGTGGTGGTGGCGTACTCCGGCTCGGTCGCGCTGCTCGGCGACACCCTGCACAACGTCGCCGACGCGCTGACCGCGGTCCCGCTCGGTGTCGCGTTCCTGCTGGGCCGGCGGGCGGCGACCCGGCGGTACACGTACGGCTTCGGTCGGGCCGAGGACCTCGCCGGCATCGCCATCGTCCTCACCATCGCGGCCTCCGCGGCCTTCGCGGGCTACGAGGCGGTGCGGCGGCTGCTGCAGCCGCAGGAGCTGACTCATGCCGGGTACGTCGCCGCGGCGGGTCTGCTCGGCTTCGCGGGCAATGAGATCGTCGCCCGGTACCGGATCTCGGTGGGCCGGCGGATCGGCTCGGCAGCGCTCGTCGCCGACGGGCTGCACGCGCGGACCGACGGGTTCACCTCGCTCGCCGTCCTGGTCGGCGCCGGCGGCGCGGCGCTCGGCCTGCGCTGGGCCGACCCGGTGGTCGGTCTGCTGATCACCGCAGCGATCGTGGTGGTGCTGCGGGACGCGGCCCGGCAGATCTACCGGCGGTTGATGGACGCCGTCGACCCGGCGCTGGTCGATCGGGCCGAAGCCTGCCTGCGGGAGACCCCGGGGGTGCTGGGTGTGGGCTGCCTGCGGCTGCGCTGGATCGGCCACCGACTGCACGCGGAGACCGAGATCATCGTGGGGGCGGAGCTGTCCCTGGTGGCGGCGCACGCCATCGCGGTCGACGCCGAGCACCGGCTGATCCACACCGTTCCCCGGCTCACCGGCGCGCTCATCCATCCCGACCCCGAGCACGCGCACGGCACCGGTGTTCCCCCGCTCACCGGCGCGCTCATCCATCCCGACCCCGACCCCGAGCACGCTCACGGCACCGGCGTTACCCCGCTCACCGGCGCCCTCCTCCATCCCGAGCACGCGCACGGCCACGTCTCGGGGCGGGAGGCGGGCCACAGTCATTAGGCTGGTCCGGTGGGATGGCGGCAGTGGCGGGTGGGCAGTGCCCTCACGGCCGTAGCCGCCGCCGGGCTGGCCGCCGTGCTGGCGCTGCACCGGCTGGTGCCCGGCGCGCTGGGCACGGCGCTGGACAGCGGGCTGCCGTGGCTCGGCCTGCTGGTGCCTGCGCTGCTCACGGTCGCGGTCCTGCGCCGCTCATCACGGGCGTTCGTCGTCTGCCTGCTGCCGGCGGTGTTCTGGGCGGCGATGTTCGGGCCGGTCCTGCTGCCGAGGTCGGCGGCCGG